>Ga0335073_10009670_pt1 | contig 13535 bp, 15 predicted proteins | sample Lox_Sample_22_FD_207093 | JGI IMG/M metagenome (GOLD analysis project Ga0335073, IMG submission 207093) | Soil microbial communities from Loxahatchee National Wildlife Refuge, Florida, United States - Lox_Sample_2.2 | ecosystem: Environmental > Terrestrial > Soil > Wetlands | place: USA...
ACACACAAGAATAAGACCACACCGCAAGCCAACTAATAGCAGAGGGTTAGGGCTGCGCTGTCAAGGGCTCACAAAATTGTGGCTGGCATGGGAAGCTCGGCAACGGCGCGTCTCTGATCCTCATTCACGTCCTGCACTCTGCGCCAGGAACAACCACCACCCCAAGAGAGCGCGCGCGGGTCTTGAGAAAATCGCGGTACAAGCAATTGCCTAAGGGTCACCGACTACTCTGTCTCAGAATCTAATGTGCCTGGACCGGAGGTAGGATATTTTCAGTCAGCCATGGCCCTTGGAACCGTCCGCCTAGAAGGGATCGCACCAGGATCGAAACTTTCAATGTACTTTCGATATAGCAGCTACCCGTTCATTCCAAACTCTGTTCTATTATATCTTGGCATCCTCTGTACATGTCAATTGATCTCCTGATATCAATTCTCCTCCTCAAAATGTGCTCAATAAATCATATCTCCAGTACACAGTCCCGATACTATTTGCATCGAATAGTCGACAACCTTCAATTCACACAAAAGCACGACAACCATCTCAGTCCTATCTATCAATCAGCTCGAATCTCTACGTGATAAGAGAGGGAAACAACCGCTGCAAATACCTGAAATTATCTCACATCTTTGAATTCGGCGATATCAGGCCCCAGCGAGCCCACCGAAAGGAGGGTATCGGATTCAACAATACTTGGACGAGGGCAATGATCGTTAACATGAGCAGCAGAGCTGCGACAAGCAGCGAAGTCTTTCGTACGAAACGTTTTGTTGCTTGAATGAGGAAAAAAGGGCCAAAAACAGTCGCATACATGGGAAGAGCTATGCTGTTATGGACACGGAATGAGCACGGTATTTACGTTGTCCTTTTCGAAAGAAAGTGGCGGGATGGGTTACCACATGCTGCATGGAGATTAGCGATAGTATAGTGATAGGCAATGCGATTGCATTGACCCGAATTATCCTGTGAGTTTATATACCCCCCAAAATATACATCCCTCCACGCCATCTACAAAACCACTCCGACCCCGTCGCAGGAGAGCCTTTGATCCGACGTCCGCGGTCTGGGCCGACTTTCCTTACTTTTATTTGGTAACGCGCTATACCATCTGATTTCCGAATGGGGTACTAACCCGCGGAAGGACCGCTTCCTCAACCCCTTCCTGTTTGAATCTCGCTTCTACCTTCCCCTTTTCACCCACTCCAAAAAAAAAAAACTCTCTTTTGCGGCTATGGGGCTATCCATTGAATGGCATAGGCCCTTATTTGCGGACGAGACATCTCACCGGCTTGAAATTCTACTTTCCGCTTACGACCAGCCGCACCGCCACTACCACACCCGGAAGCACATCGATTCAATGCTCCGAAACATTGACGACATCTCCTTGACTATTATTTTGGCTCCTCGTCAGCTGCAACTACTGCAGGTGGCTATATGGTTCCATGATATCGTCTACATCGTCCCTTCGGAGAACGGCCAAAACGAGTGCTCGAGCGCCCTACGGGCCCGTGAATTTTGTCTCGATGCACGTGAGTCTGGAGCTCCGTTCAAGTTGGTAAGAACCTTGTCTTTGGATGACACTTATTATATTGTCCGGAGAGGAAATTATTGCTGTTGAACATTTAATTCTGTGTACGGTGAAACACGGCCTGGAACCAGGATGTACGTTTGTTGGAGAGTGGGCAGACTCAGAGCAGATGAAGGAGCTGTTCCAACGACATGCCGGTAGCCCGTCAGCGTCGGCTGCGAACAATTTGACGGAAATATTTTTGGACCTAGATCTCGCGGTCCTGGGGACGTCACCGTCAGAGTACGATGAATATGCTGTCCAGATTCGCCAGGAGTATATTCACTATTGCTGGGAGGAGTATGCAGCCGGACGCAGAGCAGTTCTGAACGGATTTCTTGCACGCGAATGGCTATATTTCACAGACCATTTCCGCCAACGGTATGAAATGCAAGCGAGGAAAAACCTTCAGAGAGAGCTCGATAATCTATAATGAATATGAGATTTTAGACCCACTCAATCCTGCACATACACCCATGTGATTTAATGACATCAAAAATCATCTCCTCGACTCACGACTTCAACACAGGTTGGTCGTACCAAAATCGTGTGTTCGAATTGCGCAGTATAGCATCCTCGTATATCCGAGAGCGGAGGATATGCCTCCACAATCCCCACATCCACCAAATTCTTCAACTAATCCCATTAGCGAGATCCTTGAACAAGAGCATACTGCAACACCATACTTTTCCTCTCCCAACCGATCCAAGTACCGTCGACAAAACGGCAGAGTCCCAAAATTCTGATTAATACTATTCAACAAACTCTTTGCCTTTGCACTCCGCAACGGGACATGCCGACCATCCACTCGCTTGGCATAGTGACTACACTCTCCCTCATCATGAACAACGCCCTTGCCCGTCGATCCAAAAGTCTCCAACGCAAACGTCTCTCCTTCTTCCATTCTGGTTTGATCTCCGCCCTTTACTATCGGGACAGATTTCCCGCCGTGGATTTGGTATGGGTTGATAGTATGGCCAGAGAGATTTCGAATGGATTTTACTTGGAAGGTTTTGCCGTCGAGTTCGAGTTCGTAGGATTCCATAGTTTCTTGGACGGCAGCACCAATGTCGCAGAGGAGGGCGTCAACGCCAGAGTGTTTGATGGCTGTGTTTGTAGCGTCTTTGACCGCTGCAATGAGATTGTCATAGCGGGGATTAAAGTGCATCGTGAATGCGCTGTCGCAGATTCGTCCATTGACATGGACTCCGATATCCACCTTCATCACATCGTTTTCCTGTAACACTACACACGAATGTCAATATCCACGTTTTCTAATAACGACGGACCGATCTTATCACCCGCATTGGGGGTGTAGTGCGCTGCGACATGATTTAAAGAGAGGCCTGTTGGGAATCCGATTCCTCGGGCGAGACCGTCTTCCTCCACAAGAGCTCGAGTAGAGTCCTCGATCAAGTTTGCAATTTCCGTCATTGTCATGCCTGGTTTGATGGTCTTTTGGGCGTATTGACGGACCTGACGATGAACTTCGGCGGCTCGACGGAGATCATTAAAGTCAGACTCCATGGACCGGTCAAGAGCTCGTTTCTCTTCACTCGTCACTCGCCATAGATTACTTCAGATTAGCCGCGTTTTACGGATAGATGAGATGGTACTTGTCGGTATAATCGCGGATTTCTCCAATCGGATACTGTCCGGAAGGGAAAATTTTGGAGAGACCGACTCGAGGTGGGGAAGATTGCTTGATGGCGCCGTTGGCAGCTCCGGTCTTCTTCTTCTTTGACTTTTTCTTCTTTTTCTTGGCTGCGGCTAAATGCGTCAGGCCCCATTCTTTGAGTTGTGAAGGAGCGAGAGAGAGAGAGAGAAAATACTCGTTGTGCCTGTGGCTTCTTCAGCTTCGTCGCCGGACTCGTCTTCGTCCGGCTTGTCCTGTTTGTCTGCTTTTCCATTCACTATCATAGGTAAGTATGGAGTGAGTGAGAGGCCGTACATTCCACTTGGTGCAGGCCATTCTGTACGGCGTCGAGGTCGTTGCCTGAGGTGGATGAAATCGCCGCCATCGCCTCAGACTCAATCAACTGTTTGACTCTTGAGCGGTGACTTATTTACTATGTGTGAAAAAGATAGCGCCACACCAGCCAGTCAGATTCGCAAGTTCACTCGAGAAGTGTTAGTGTGCCCAATTGCAGCTCCCCGTCATGTCATCACCAAATGTGCCAGGCACCATTCGCATCAATTTCTCTAGACGGAAAGTTAACCAAGGGCAGAGGATATTCTTGTTTTGCTTATCGCCAAATCGTTCAGAGGAACATTTGGTATATGTGTCGAGCGAATAAGCTTTAGTCAGATGAAAGTCAAGTCAGCAAATAATGGCCATTCCATTATTTAAAAGATGCAAGATGCCAAGCTAGTAATGCGAGTTCTAATGCTATTCCCAATGCCAATTCTAATGCAAAGTCCTAATCCAATACCAGTGATGATGCCAACGCAATTGCCAAAACTAATCCAACAAAAAGCAAAAGCCCATTTGTGCCATGATGATCTGTACACCGCATACCGAGTTTCCTCACTGGCTTCCTCCTGAGGCTTCTTCGGAGTGATCGGTTCTCTCATGGATAAAACCTTGTGCCTTTTCAAAAGCGTCCAAAATCTCTTTTGGATTGTACAATTTCTCTTCGTCGTTGATCGCTCTATCGACCATTCCCCAGCCGAACCATTCTCCAAATTTGATAACGACATGAACAGGTGCCACCTTGTGAAATTCGTAAAAAATCCCAGATTCAAGAATCGTATTCCAATTCTCGTAAAAGAAGTCTTCGTACATTTTGAGGAGTTCATTGTGAGAGGAATTATTGACAAAGGCTCTCTCCAATCGTCCCATGACATTTTCGACCATGAGAGTTTCTCGGAGAAAATTGACTGCCCTCCGCATCAAGAGGCGGTAATGGAGTTGAGATGCAGCACAAAAGATTGCCACAGCGTCGCTCAATCCGATTGAAACATCTGAACCAGGATAGTACGCAGAATTGTCTGCCTCGAAGTGGATGGTTCCGGTATACAAGTATTTGAGAACGGCGACAAACGCGTCGTAATCTTGATCGCTGCAATATTGGTATTTGTAGGAGTGGTGACGTGCGGGGAGAGAATCAATGTCCCCGGATCCTCTCACAAGAGGCGACCCGGCTTCTAGTGTTCAGATTTAGAAGGAGAGAAGATACCTATTTTCCCATCCGAGACTGCATTGAGGAGTTGGAGGGAGGCAAACAACTTTCTCGTTTCCTTCAAGTCTTTGTCTCGAAAGCTGAGGACGAAATCCATTCCCTCCTGTGGAAAGTCGAGAACGGTATCCCTCCAACTGGTTGGATCTCTGATGTCCGTGAGAGACTCGTCTCCTGTTTGGATTTTCATTTCCTATCGCTTGATTAGCGCCCGGTGCAACCAGGGGATATAAAACCTGAATATCCCAACAGACCCAGACTGGCTCCTCACCAATTTGATTCCATTTCACTGCCCAGTCGGGTCTGTCAAATGTCAGCGCCGGTGATCTCATCACATGGGAAATACGGATAGTAAAAGCAATGGGGAGACGATCCTTCAGCCGAGTAATCGGACGGAGTAATAGTCTCCCGCATCATACGAATCTCGGAAAGAAGGTTGCCATTTCTCCTCGGATGGCCAGCACGGACACCGCGCCAAAGTCGGATGTCACCGGCTTCGTCTTGCGTGGTCTCGAACTTTCTCCTGAGATACAATCGAACGAGTTTCCCCCCGCGAGTCCCTCCCTGCACAACATCAGAAAAAGATAGTGAATGGGATGATACTCCTGGGATCTCTTGGATGTACATCTCGTATCTCTTGTTTGTGCGCGGGAGAGGGAATTTTCTTGGACCGGTATGTTGTGCAGTTGCGTCGTCCTGGGCTTTGGGATCTCTGGCTGGATCGGCGTAACAGATGACCGTTGAGACAAAACGACGTGTAAGTGAATTGCCCTTTTCCCAGAGTTGGTACGTCTCGAAGTGATGGGCCCTTTTTGTAATGGTAATTTGGTCTTCGCCAACGTGGGAGATTTTGAACATTGCAAAAAGTGAAAATTGGAGGCTGAAAAGTGTGAATGTGCGAGCGAAGCGAGAGAGCAATGAGAGCCAAAAGATGATCTGTGAGCAAAAGCAAGAGAGCGTGCAAGTGACGGTGGGTAGTGAAGCTGGTGGTGGTGATGGTAGTAGTGTTGTGGGCGATCATCCCGTTTTCAGATCCGCAGCTGAAATTCGCACCCGCGACGCGCGTTCGCGTATCATCATCTCACGCCGGGAATTGAAGCTTCTCATATCTCGCCGACAATCACAACCGATATCAATAACCCGCATCTAGAGCGCTGCCAATTGATAGAAACGATCCGAAGCCGCGTGGAAACGGTTGCACCGTAGCGTTCAGCAGTTGCTCCCATAAATCCAGCCGAGTGGTTTGTGAGATCGAATCTTTGGCGATATTGAGGAGAAGTCTGATTTTGGCCACAACTATTCACTGACTGGGTTCTTTCATGTCCTGTTATACGCTCGAATTATTACCCATCAATGGCAGAAAGAGCTTGCAATACCGGACCGACCAATCCGCACCGAGAATACCCGCTACGGGGGCCGGCTGTCCTGAGTCGGAGACTTGTCTGGTCCAATGGTCTGACAGGAGAAATTCTACGTGATAGACATGAGGGTCCCATGTTTTATGCATATTGTTCCCCACTTTTTCCTCCCATTGTTCGATCAGGTGACTATAAAAACTACCGCGTGTCCAAAGCAGCTGCACAAAGCCTCCGAGTCCCACCCAAACCTTAAACGGGACGCTTTCACGAGGCGATAATTTTCTTCTCCCTCGAACAAAAGGACCATATAGTTTGATAAATTCATAATCCAGGATATCCAAGACTACGTGCTCTGCCGTCGTCCCGTCAATTTTTAAGGAATTTGAAGCAGAATTGACTCTGCAGGAAGTCTGCGAAATCTGAGCGCATCGGATAATTTTTCGGATTTAGGTTAAGGACCTTCCGGGTTTTCTGGTAATTTGGTGTTACTGTGTAACCGAGGTGATTACCAGTCCAATCGTTGGTTAGTAGATTAGGACCCTGTTAGACGTTGGAATGACTGAAATGATTAGCGGTGGCGTCAAAACGCCACCATTTTGATAAGCTGGCCAACAGGACTGTCGAGCATTCATTTTGCGTAACAAAAAGGGTAAATTCGAACGAAGTATTTTTTTCTCTTTGCCAAGCACCAGTTATTCTCCCACAAGCGAGAAAATCGGCGTTCCCCTTGTTTTTTTCATATTAAAAGCCCAACCACCTGGAAGCCATCCGCCGGCGATCGTTCGGAAACAGTCCTCGCCTTTCCATTTAAGAACAAGCCTCCACCTTCCTGAACCGGGAATCCTGCGGGTGTTTGTTTTGTCCACTTCGGATCAGTTATCGACGAGCGGGACTGATAGCGAGATCTTGTTGATTTGTTTGGGGTCAGTTGCAGCATTCCACCTCACCGTCCGCACCGGCGACGCATTCATGCTGCTGTTGTGACATTCGGACGATCTAAACATCAATCACACACTACTTTTTCTTCAGGGGAAGTGAACCTGCAGGAATGAAGTTTGGAGAAACATTGTCACGACGATCTGTCCCTCAATGGCGAACACACGACCTGGAGTACGACGAGATAAAGACGTTGATCAAAGTACAGACGTCATCGCCAGAGGGATGTTCCCGAGAGTTTGAGAAAACATTGCTCGCCGTCCTGGATTCTGAGCTCGAACGGGTAACTACTCTTGTCCATACCTGGCTGAGAGACAGATTGATGAATTCGTACGATGCAAGGCTGGGGAGATCGAAAGACGATTATCGGCTTGCCAACGAACCGTCAAAAATTTGGTTGTGGAACAAGGAAAAGAGGCCGAGTCCAACCAATCCTCAAAATCATCCCTGAAAAAATTCTTCAAAATTGAAGCTGAAATTGACCGGTAACATCACACATGCTCTTCTTTGACATTTTAGAGTCTCCAAGGATGCACAACTCTTGGCAAGATTCGTCGGCGCACAATACACAGGTCCCCACATAAATACCAATGGTGGCTGACTTTTTAGGATTCAAAAAGTTGTTGAAGAAACATGCCAAATGGTGTCGATTATCGCCAAATTCTCCCTACTCTCTCTCCTCCCAATTTCTACCCCATCTCGAAACACAACGTCCCTTCCACAGACGAGTCAACTTTCAACATATCATGCGACAATTATCTCTGCTCTACAATGCGCGACTCGATCCAGAACAGAGTAAAAACGAGCGAGCATCGTTCGATTATCTCCTGGACGATAACGTCGATCATACTTTGGAGTCATCAGTCACGTATTGGGTTCACCCCGATAATCAAGTCGAAACTCAACTCTTTTTGTTGAAGCATCTTGTACTGCAGTTGGCATCTTCACCCATATCCTCAAAAGATATCCACCGCTCAACGAGAACAGCATATCTCGATACAAAAGACTGGCATGTGTATTCTTCATTACTACCTGAATCACAGACAACTCAGGCCGTAAAACCAAGAGCCCCAAGGATAATGTGGGAGGAAAACTCGAGAAACAAAGACGTCGTAATTGTGATTCCAGATGACAATGGTCACAAGTCGCTGCCCTTGAAAAGAAAGACCTTGTCAACGTTCCTCGCGTCGAAACAAGATGAATTGGACTTAAGCTCACCCGAATGGGGCACAAATACAAAAGAGTGGATCAAAACCGCAGGAGATGTACACAATTACATACATTCTTCGTCGCTACATCCTGGTACAGATTCATTGCCAAATACGCCTAATCGTAGTCATACAAGTGTCTACCGATAGAACCAGTTTTGTCAAAGTTGTCCGAAACACCACTTCTTCGACAACGAGTCGAGTCTACGCTACCTTGGACAGGAATATTTGCTCGACCCGTCTCCCATCCCAAGTAGACTTTATCAACTTCGACGGAGAAGAAGAGCTCGTCAATCTTGACGGATACAAGAATGTCTTCCCCCACGCCGTCCTCCAAATCCGATGGGAGGGCGATTCTCCCCGGTGGCTAGAAGAATTGAACGCGAGTCATCTCATTGAACGAATCAACGGATTTTCAATGTATACTCACGCCGTGGCGAGTCTCGTCCAATCTCAAGTCTCAAAACTCCCCTACTGGGTACGTGCATCGTAATATAAGTAGAGTTGACAGTAGATGCCGTTGCTCCAGAAGGATATTCGCAAACTTCAACCCCCAGTTCCTGCGACCCTCCGACTACGAGAGAGTGCCTCCCCTTTCGTCACAACAGACTCCAAAACTTCGTCCTCTCAGGAAGCACTTGCATCGGCTGGCACCCCGCCCAGTTCTCGTAATCTCGAGTCCATATCCAAACGACGCCAGCCCCTACGAGAGAATGGCAGTGGCTATGGGTCCACCACACCTTCCTCACCCATTATCTATTGGAGCGAATTCGAGAATACAGAGGAGGAGCCTTTCACGGTGCCCATTGACGAGGCAAGTCCGTTGATACCGTGGTTCCGTTCGCGAAAACAAGAACCACGAGATCTCGAAAGTCAAGAATTGTCCGATGAAATGTCTTTCCTCTCCCGTGCAATGAGGAAAGTCCGTGGAGTAGTGGAGTCAGAAATGAAAACATCTGCGGATGGCTTGACGACGTTATTTTACGAGAAAAGGGGGGATTTTGACCCCGACGAGGAGGAAGAGGAATACAATTCTGAAGATTCTTCGGAAGTATCCCCTGCTGAAACGAATGCGCGTCGTCACCTTCTCCCTCCGTCCCACCCAACGTCGCCGACCCTTGAGACGGGAATTTCTCGTACAGAGTTATTGAATCGAGGTTACTCTCTCTGTGTCGTGGGATGCACAATGCTCCTTGCCATATTCGGGATCGTAGGTCTCATCTTGAACGGCGAAGCAACAGGGATCGCCTTCGTTCTCGTGGGAGCCCTCATCTCATTGACTCTGGAGATCGTATCACTGGTGCGATTTATCATGTAGCCTCTCCATTTATTGATGACGCTCATCATGTAGGCAAGGTGGACATTCGGGGGTTGCGTGGATTGGGTTCCTTGTCGTCGTTTTAGCGGGTGCGGCATTTATTCCGCTTGTTGCATGGGCGGAAGAGGGTTAGGGAGTGAATCCATTGAAATACACAGAATTTGGGTGTACATTTCAGGTCAGCGGGATAAGAAATACGAGGAGTCAATGCATTATTATTGTATCAGGATCGCACGGCGAGCGTTCTTTTATTGCAGTATGTTTATGTAGTATTCTGCGCATAACGTGTGCGGAAAACTTCAGTCCATTCGTTGCATTGAGGGGGTTATTTAGTCCGCATTACTTTCTTCTATTTGACCGCCGATCTCCGCCGTTGCGCTTCAAGAGAAATGTTGCCCAAACGATGCATCATGACGAATGCATGGCCGAAAGTACGGAAGTTCTGAGCTTGAATGTGACGGTGGTAATGCCTCAGACACGCACACGCGCACAAAGGTGCATGGACGATCCGCGGCGGATCCATGCTCGCGTCGCCGGGATGTCTCAGTCGTATATGAGTGTTTCAACAGCTCTGCCCTCGCCGCTTGACCTACAATGGCCCCTGTTCAACGGACGCCACCAGCGAAATCCCCGGAATCGCAATTCACAACGCTACAGCGCAGTTCATCGAAAGTCGATATTGGTCGTTGGCCTACTCTCGCTCAAATCAAACATGCGCGCCGCGGAAGAGACGAGCGTTCAACCAGAGCCTCCTCTTTGTCTTCGTGGTCGGTATCTGAAATCAAACACAAGCCCAGAGAGGCAGACACCGGCGGCCTAGTCTCTGAAACCGTCGTAAAAGATGTACAAAGGAAAAGAAGTGTGCCGAAGGCTCCGCATGGACACGTTGCTGTTCCTCAACAATCTCCAACTCGTTCAGTATTTGAAGATAATGGCGAAGAATGGGGTTACGCCCTGGAGCTTCCGAATGATATCCTAAAGTATCTCGAAAGTCGTAATTGGGAAGCCTTTTACGTCCCCCCAGATGGCAATTGCCTCTACCGGGCGTTGACATACGGACCCGAATTCACGGCACATGGCGGTGGTCGGGATTCAACGGGAGCATATCTGAGTGGCATGAAACAAAAGGACAATGTGCTTGCGCATACGGTCACACACGAGGAGATCAAAGAAATTCAGACAGGTTTGGTCGTCAATAAATGTTCTAAGATATATGTTAGATGGGTCGTGGAGGAATATGGCAACTGGACAGTTGCAGTTAAAAGCGGCAGCAGAGGCTATGAGAATAAATATCGATTTTATCGATGGCGACAAGTTGGAGCGCGAATTGGAGAAAGCCGGCTCCGACAACGTGGAGAAAGACATATTAAACATATTGAGGTTTGATCCGACTCCCATATTGATGGAGGGAGAAGCAGAGCCAGTGGAATCACGTTTCGGTCCTGATAAAGCTGTGACTATATTTCTATGGAGGGAGCATTATTATCCCATGTTTCCACGCGGAACTTTCCCCTATCTCAGAAGAATGCCCGGCCATCATATCGGTGCTCAAGTTGCATCACCTTCCCACTCAACTTACAGCGACACTCGAACCAGTGACGGTGTGGAGACGACGATTGGAGATGTATTGGACAAAATCACCATGCACCAGGATAATATCGCGGAGTACCTTGAAAACCGGAAAAGCAAATCCACTTCTCCACCATTGCACAGTCCATCAACAACGAAAGGAGTTCGTCCAGGAAAAGAGCACTGGGATCCCCATCACAATAGCCTCGTATTCTACACTGGCAAGACTGCACCCCCCCTCGAAGAGTTGCCTCCGAAACCAGTCGAAAACGGCGCACCACCAGTTGAAACAACAGGGATAAATGGTTGGACGGCCCTCGGGTTGGGCGCGGTTGTTGCGACTTTAACGGCGGTAGCGGGTGCTATCGGCTGGAAGCGTTCGAAACGACCTTCGAAGAAGGGCCGAATTGAGAAGAGAGCGAGGAACGTCAAATATTGCTCGGATGATGACGGGTTTCAGGTGCACGCGGAATGGTAGAATGGCTAGTACTCGTGCGAAAAAGTTCTTCTTACTCAAAAACTCCATACTTCGATAACTCTATGCTTCCTTCTATTTGCTCGATCGCATCTGCAAGACCACGCGTGAATTCCTCCGCATAGTCATCTAACTCTTCATCATTTTTAGTATCTGCAATAATATAGACCTTAACTCCTGTCCCAATTGCTTCCGCAGTGTCTAGTTCAAAACGGATTCGGATCAGGATCAGGCTTCTATCACCGAACGAGCCAACTTGACTGATAAATTCCGCAAACCACAAATACAGAGTTTTGAGATGAAATATGGTCAGACTGGTTAGATGTACTGATTTTTGATAATCCATACTCAATACAGGCCTCGCGAACTCCATGCCCATGTTCTAAAAGTCAGAAAATTATGAATGGGAAATACGTCTCGGATATAGGTCGGGAGGACTGAGATGGGATTCAGGTGGAACAGATGGCCAAAAGCCTCATATGCCTCCCGCGCCGGCCCTCTGTACACTGGTATGAGAATGATGAACGGCTTGAATCGGGGTGGGACGCAGCAAATGGTAATGAGAATTTCCGACTTGGTGCAATACGCCTGCGATAGGCGGCATTCATTAACCGCGTCGACGATGTCGTGAATACGAGATTCAGGGAATACTAGTCTGCGGGACCAAATATTTGAATCGCGATTTTGGACCATCGATTCATGTAATGATATCTCCGACGGGCCCAGTGAAGGCCGTACCGATGTACCAAGTACAGTAGTGGACATCGATGTCGAGGATACAAAAAAGCAAGCTCGACGGGATCTAGTTGTACTTCAAGCAGCCCAGCTTAGCACGATAGCTGAGCTGTGAAGCGGTGAGGTAGACGACTTGGTATTTACATCGAGCAGGTTTTTGATACCCCCCAAAATTGGTCCATTGAGCCAAAATGTTGCGATTCGACCCCATTCGAGAACCAGTTCCGGAAGCGGCGGAGAATATTGGTGATCGCCAGATTACATATATAAATTTATCTTGAGATCGAGTACGTGAATTAAACTACCTAAAGTCGACTACTCTCCAAAAACGAATCACTGCAGCCGTGGAACAACTATTGGCCCGTACTTGACAGTATCACTCCCTCTCCCCCTCTCGACACAAATTTCCCAAACCTCATTCCCTTGCTCATCAGCCTTACAAATCGCATAATTCCTCCTCGGCATCAATTTCTTCAAACTCGCCAATGGTTTCCCATCCACATCCTTTCCAAACAGCTCCATCATCTCCTCCTTGGTATCACTTACGACTTTTGTACTCTGCGGGGAATTCATGGGAGGGACGTAATACTTGTCGTTATTGTGTAAAAGTTTGATGACCATTCCTGGGGGAGGGACATTGACGATGGCAGAGGTGATGATTTGGAACATGAGTTTATGGTCCTGGGGCGTTTTTGGGTCGTATAGATAGCCTACTCCGCAGCAGTGGACGTCTCCCGAGACAAAAGTCATGCGAATACGTCGTTGGAGCGCAATGTCCTGGAGAGTACGGATGACCATCGTTCGTTCCCGGTCGTGATTGGCATGTGTCCAGTGGTCCATGAGATCGTCTAAGATCAGTCTTTGTGTGAGGAAGGAAGGTACCCAAAAGATCGACTTCACCGAATTTGGAGACAACGCTACTCATCAATCCGCTTTTTCCGAATGCCTTTTTCACGCCATCGAATGCAGAATGAGTACTTTCTGTGGCACTGCCAGCAGGTGTGACAGACGTGACTGCTTTCCCGAGGAGATTGAATGCACCATTGACACCCTTTTTGGCGACCGCGACTCCAGTCAACGCTTTCTCCACTGTTACGAGACGAGGGTAGACAATGGGAACCGCGAGCATCACGACGCAGTAAACGACAGTGGGAGGGACTTGACGGAGACGACTGAACATGAGATCGTAC
>Ga0335073_10009671_pt1 | contig 13534 bp, 10 predicted proteins | sample Lox_Sample_22_FD_207093 | JGI IMG/M metagenome (GOLD analysis project Ga0335073, IMG submission 207093) | Soil microbial communities from Loxahatchee National Wildlife Refuge, Florida, United States - Lox_Sample_2.2 | ecosystem: Environmental > Terrestrial > Soil > Wetlands | place: USA...
GGGCGATGCGGGCGTGATTCGCATAAAAGGCTCGCAGCGCGGCCTGGCGATGGCGCTCGATGGCAATGGGCGCTGGTGTTATCTCGATCCGCGGCTGGGAGCGATGCATGCCGTCGCAGACGCCGCCCGCAACGTGGCTTGCACCGGGGCGACTCCGGTGGGCGCGACCAATTGCCTGAACTTCGGCAACCCTGAAAAGCTGCACATCATGTGGCAGTTTTCGCAGGTAATCGCGGGCATGAGCTCGGCGTGCGAGGCGCTCGATGTGCCGATCACGGGCGGAAACGTCAGTTTTTACAACGAGACTTTGGGCGAGGGCATTTATCCGACTCCGGTGCTCGGCGTGGTTGGGATTCTGGAGGATGTGCACAAAGCGGTACGGCCCGATTTTCGCGAGCCGGGGCGACCGATTGTGTTGTTGCGGGCTTCCGAGCCGGGCGATGTGACGGATGCAGAATCGGAATTTGGCTCGTCAGAGTACGCTAAGGAAATTCTCGGCACGATCTGGGGCTATCCGCCAGAGTTGGCGCTGGAAAAAGAGGCTGGACTGCAAAAAGCGCTGGTCGAACTGGCCCGCGCCGGATTGCTCGATTCCGCGCATGATTGCTCCGAAGGTGGATTGGCGGTGACGCTGGCGGAGTGCAGTTTTGCCAAGGGGATTGGCATGAAAGTGGATGTGGCTTCGCAGGGCTTGCCCGCCGAGTACGTTCTGTTTGGCGAAGATGCCAGCCGCGTAGTGCTCTCGTGCGACCGGAATAACCTCGCCGGAATCAAACAAGTAGCGGTAAAATACGGCCTCTCAGCGGAAGAGCTTGGGGAAACTGTTTCCGGGGTAATGGAAATCAAGGTGGATGACGGGGCGGTGGTGTCGGCCTCGGTGAGCGAGTTGCGCGAGGCTTATGAGGGCGCGCTGGAAAAGGCGCTAAGCACGGAGCCGGAGGTTGTGGCGAATTAAGTGGGGATTCTAAGATTTGTCATCCTGAGCGAAGCGAAGGACCTATGTACTTTGAAATGCGTAGGTTCTTCGGGGCTAAAGCCCCTCAGAATGACAATTCATCCGAGAAAACGACAACTCGTTTGAGAATTAATTGATTTGACAATTGAACGAAATGCTGCCTTTTGACAAATTTCACGATGAGTGCGGGGTGGTGGCGATCTATGCTCATCCCGAGGCGGAGAAGCTCGCTTACCTGAGCCTGCACGCGCTGCAGCATCGCGGGCAGGAGTCGGCCGGCATAGTCACTTCGAATGGCATGTGCCTGCAGTCGCATCGCGCCATGGGGCTGGTGGCCGATATCTTCACCGAAGATGTTCTCGCGCGGCTGCATGGACATCTGGCCATCGGGCATACGCGCTATTCGACTGCCGGTGACTCAGCGCTGCTCAACGCCCAGCCCATCATGGTGCAATCGAATAAAGGCATGATGGCGCTGGCGCACAACGGCAACCTGGTGAATGCGCAGGAGATTCGCGCGCGCCTCGAAGGTCAGGGCTCGATTTTTCAGACCAACAGCGATACGGAAGTGATCGTTCACCTGATCGCGCTTTCGAAGGAGCACACTTTGCCCGAGGCGATCGCGGATAGTTTGCGCCGCGTGGAGGGCGCGTTTTCGCTGGTGATGATCAGTCCTGACCGCGTGTTTGCGGCGCGCGATCCACGCGGATTTCGGCCGCTGGCCATGGGCAGAATTCCGCGCCAGGAAGGCGAAACGCAGGACACGATCGTGTTTGCCTCAGAAACCTGCGCGTTCGACCTGATCGGCGCGACTTACGAGCGCGAAGTAAAACCGGGCGAGCTGGTGGTGATCGGGCCGGAAGGGATTACCTCGCGGTTTTATGCCACGGCAGCGCCCCAGTCGAGCTGCATTTTTGAGCACGTATATTTTTCGCGGCCGGACAGCCTGGTGTTTGGCCGGCCGGTGCAGATCAGCCGCGAGAATTTGGGGCGGCAGCTGGCGAAAGAAGCGCCTGTGGATGCGGACATTGTGGTGCCGGTGCCCGATTCCGGAGTGACCGCGGCGGTGGGTTATGCAGCCGAAAGCGGCCTTCCATTTCGCTTCGGCTTGATCCGCAATCATTATGTCGGCCGCACCTTCATCGAGCCGCAGCAGAATGTGCGGGACTTTGGCGTGCGGCTGAAGCTGAATCCGGTGCGCAGCCTGCTCGAAGGCAAGCGCGTGGTGCTGATTGACGACTCCATCGTTCGCGGCACGACGAGCCGCAAAATTGTGCGCATGATCCGCGCTGCGGGCGCGAAAGAAGTGCACATGCGCATCTCGTGTCCGCCGACCATTTCGCCGTGCTTCTATGGCGTGGACACGCCTTCGAAAAAAGAGCTGATCGCAGCCAACAAGTCGGTGGAAGAGATTCGTGAATACATTGGCGCGGATTCGCTGGCCTATCTTTCCCTCGAAGGCCTGAAAAAAGCCTGCGGCGACGGCGAGAAAACCACCTACTGCTCGGCCTGCTACACGGGCACATATCCTACGAACTGGGTGGATGTGGAAGAAATTCAGCCGGCGGTGGTCAAGCGGTGAAGGAGTCTGCCGGATGACGAAAGTCGCCCACCTGATTACAGTGCATTCAACACCGCGGCTGGGACCGCTGGAGCAACGGTTGCTCGATGCGTTGTATTCGCGGGCAAGTGCCACCGTTCGCGAGCTGCTCCAAGGAGAAATCAGTGGCACGAAAATCGCCTACACAACCATCATGACCACGCTCGACCGGTTGTACAAAAAGGGCGTGTTGGAGCGAACCGCCGAAGGCCGGGCGTTCCGTTATTTTCCGCGGCAAAGCCGGCAAGAAATCCAGCAAGCCGCGGCCGGGGAGGCGATCCGGCAACTGCTCGACGCCAATGCGACGTCTTCGCTGCCACTTTCCTACCTGGTGGACGCGGTGAGCGAGCACGACAGCCAGTTGCTCGACGATCTGCAGGACTTGGTGGAGCGCAAGCGGCAAGAACTTAAGCAGCGCTCAGGATTCGATGGCGAGAACAAGGAGAAGCCGTGATGTTTGCCGCGCGCGGCCTCGCTCTCAGCTTTGCGTTTTTTTTCCTGTTGTATGTTTTTCTTTCTGCGGTGGTCGTTCTCGGTTCGAGATTTTTCGTCAGAAACAAGCGCTCGGCCGATTTCTTGTTTGGTTTGCGCATCCTGCCGCTGGCTGCATCCTGGATCGTGACTTTGGGATTGATTGTGCCTTCCTATGCGCTCCTGGAACCGCACAGGGCAGGGGAAGGGATTGGGGCAATTCCGCTGCTGGCCGGATTGCTCGGCTTGCTTCTATTGACTGCAGGAACCTGCAAGGCGCTGATTGCACAAATCAAAACTTCACGGATCGTCTCACGCTGGATGAAGCAGAGCACGGCGATCGCGAAAAAGGGCAAGAGCCTTCTGTTTTGCGTTCGCGCAACCGCGCCGCCTTTGAGCCTCGCGGGCATTGCCCGCGCCAGAATTTTGATCTCGGAAGCGGCGATTGCCGTGCTGACCCGGTCCGAGCTTGAAACCGCACTGCGGCATGAGGCGATCCACGCTCGACGCCGCGACAATCTAAGAAAACTTCTCTTCGCGTTCTGCGCCTTTCCGGGGATGGCGCCATTAGAGGAAGCCTGGCGGGAAGCGGCGGAGTTGGCAGCCGATGACGCGGCGGTGCGCAATCCGCACGAAGGGCTCGATCTGGCGTCGGCGCTGGTTAAGCTTTCGCGGCTTGGGGCGGGGGCACCGCGCGCAGAGTTGACCACGGCCCTGGTACAAAACTCCCCAACATTGCTGGATGCGCGGGTGAAGCGGCTGGTGGAGTGGAAAGAGACGACCGTCTCGTCGAAATTGCGCCCGGCTCGCTGGTTCGCGCTTGCTTCTGGGCTGGGGATGATCGTTGTGACGGTCGTTCTCTATTCGCCCGTGCTGACTCAGGTGCATGAGTTGAGTGAGTGGCTGGTAAGGTAGTTCCTCCTAGGGAAATTCCTCATTGTAATTTTTCAATCACGCTCGCACGAGCGAGTCGCCCGCGCCCGCACGGTCTCAGAAGGTCACACGCACTCCTAATTGCGCGGCGAAAGGAATTCCTACCGTGGTCCCCGGGCCGAAGAAATCTCCCAGCGCGCCTGCCGGGACAAGCAATTGATGAAAACTAGTGATCGGGGTGAAGGCATCGGGCGGACATCCCTGCGGGCTTGTGCAGATTCCCGTGACGTTAGTAAGGCTGTTCACGGGAAGAACGGAAATATCGGTGACGTAATTGGCGCCGGGGTTATTGCGATTGAAAAGGTTGAAGAACTCGACGAACGGCGCTACCGACCAGCGCTCACGGAATGTAAATGGCCGGGTCACTCGTAGATCAGCTTGAATGTAAGGAGTCCCGCGGAACTGGTCGAGTGTGGTCTGCACTCCGTTGACGACGGCTCGATCATTGTTGGGATCGCCGAAGCCATTCACGTCAACCGGCGTAGTGAGAGTGATGGGCCGGCCGGTTTCTGCCTGAAACAAAGACGTCAGCTCAAAACCGCCCGGAACATGGAGGGTGCCCGCGAGAACGAAGCGGTCGGTGACGTCTTCGCCGGACGGGCCATAGTCGCCGGGACCAAAGGGATTCAGCGGGTTGCAGACGCCGTTTACATAGTCAAAAAGTTCGCCCAGCACGCAGCCCCAGGTTTTCGCTCGGGACAAGGTGTAGTTCGCGACCAGGCTGAAGCGGCGAGTAGCGTTGCCTTGCAAGTGGATCATGAGCGCGTTGTAGCTGGAGCGGTTGTCGGATTTGAACACGGTCACATTGGGAACGTCCGGCTGGTTGGCAGGATCGGGAGAAAACAGCGTGAATCCCGCAATGTAGTTGTAGGCGCGGTACCCGTGATTCCCTTGTTCGTGGACGTAGTTCGCGGCGAGGGTCCAGTTCTTGCTGAACGCATGCTGGACGCCAGCGGTGGCATGCAGCGCGTAAGGAGTTCTGTAATTGGGAGCGATAATATCGCCCGTTCCGCCGCCGGGGATGCATCCTGGGTCGCCGGGATTAACGCAGGGCGCTGGAGGCGCGTTAACCGCCTGGAGTGCGGTTACCCATCCGTTCTGCGCGAGGTCGTCGTAAAACAGGCCGAAACCCGCGCGGATCACGGTGTTTCCCGACCTTCCCGGTGCATAAGCGATTCCCAGCCGCGGCCCAAAAGCCTTGCGATAATCGTGTGCAACGCCATTGATGAGCGGAATGTCGAGCGCTTTGAGCGTAAGGTATGCAGGATTCTCCGATTGGCTGCGGCCCGAAGCGGTCACGAGACCGAAGGTGGTGTCATAACGCAGGCCGTAGTTCACAGTGAGATGGGAAGTCAATCGCCAGGAATCCTGGGCATAGATCCCGAGGCGTTGCAGATCCTGCGAGAAGCTGCCATCGCCTGCGGGTGTAAAGGTACAAGTGATTCCCGAAGCTGGATCGAGCGGCGCCGCACATTCCCGGCTGAAATAAAACTGCGAAGGGTTGGCAGCGTAGAAGTCCGGATCGCTGGGGTAAGAGATCAGCGTCTCAGCGGTTCCGGAGAGCGCGCCGCTTAGCACCGGCTCATGGATGAAATTGATTCCGACCTTGGGCGCGTGCCTGCCCGAAGAATGGGTCACGTCGTAGCGCAACTGGTATTTTTCCTGGTTGCGCAGAACCGGAAAAGCGGTGATGGGCGTCTGAAACTGGTTGTCTCCGAAGGTCTCGAAGCCGGAGATCGTGAGCGAGGTCGAGGTGAAGGGAAAAGCCAGCGCAAACCCCAGATTCGAGTTGCGGGCCTCGGTGAGGTGCAATCCGCTGGCGTCAAATACAAAGCTTCCCAACCAACTTGGACTGAACAGATACTGATTGCCGATGACCATGTTCAAGTAATTGTTGTGCTGTTCAAGACCCGTGGAGGGCAGTGCGCCCTGCTGCACCAGCGCGTTGTGCGTGACGTAGTTGTCGATGGCGGCGCGCAGAAACCACTGCGACTTTTCCGACTGCGCCCAGTCAAAACGGGCGAGGCCGAGGTAATCGCGTAAGGGGACGGGAACGCTGTTTGGGACGGCAATCGAGTCGATTCCGGAAATCAGTCCGTCCGCGGCCAGCCCAGCGAGGGCGTTGAATTGAGTCTGACTAGCCGGGCTATAGGCGACGCTGGCGTTTTCATGCACGTATTCGATGGCCGAGAAGAACCAGATTTTCTGCTTGCGAATCGGGCCGCCAATCGTGCCGACGTAATTCTGCCGCGAAAAAGGCTGCTTGGGGTTGGGCGCTGGATTTTCGATCGGAAAGCGCGCGTTCAGCGAGGCTGCGCGTTCGTAGAAGGCTCCCGTGCCGTGCCACTGATCGGTTCCGCGTTTGGTGGTGATGACGACGGAAGCTGCCGTGGTTCGTCCGGTATCTGCTTCTTCCTGCGAAGTGCGCACGGCGAACTCCTGAATCGCGTCGGGCGAAAAATTCTGCAGAAAGCCGCCAATGTAGTCGTCGGAATTGTCTCCACCGTCGACGGAAAGCTCGTTGTTCAGCCCGGAACTGCCACCGGTGGAAACCGCGGTGATGCGGGCTTTGGTGGGATCGGAAGGTTCGACCGGTTCGGTGCCGGGAGCAAGATAGGCGATGTTTGCAAAGCTGCGGGCGGCGAGAGGGATAGTGTCCAGATCCTGACTGGACGCAATCGCCTGATTCACCGCGCTCGCCAAGTTGATCGGCTGCGTGGTAATCGAAGAGGCTGAACCCAGCACGGTGACTTTTTCCTGCACTACTTCGGGCTTAAGCGTTACAGAGACATCGCGCACAGAACTGACCACGACCGTAACTTCGGAGTGTGCCGCCGAAAATCCTTTTGCGGAGACGCTGAGCTGGTAGCGGCCGGGAAGCAGGTCGTCGAGGCGAAACTCGCCGCGGCTATCGCTGGTGGTTTCGCGAGCGAGGGAAGTCGCGCGGGCTTCAACTCTGACGGTTGCGGAAGCGATGCGGCCGCCGCTGGAGTCTTCGACCACGCCACGCAAGGCGCCGTTCGGGTTTTGGCACCACGCTAGTAGGGCACTCCACAGAAATAGAACGAAAAAGGCTGAGATTCTTCGGGAGGAAAACACAATGCGAACGAGACTAGCGTGCGCGAACCAGCTACTACCAGCGGTCGTAGGTATGGGTGGTGGCTGCCCTGAGTCTTCACCGGAAACGATGCGCTCCCCATATGAGCGAGAGAACGATCACAGGTAAGAGAGTCAAGCCAGCCGAGAAGATTAGTCCAACACGAAAAACCTTCGGGCGTATTGTCTCAGTCTGCGTCGTATCTCCCCAAGCCCAAAGAAGCTCAGTAACCCAGCCGAACGTATAGCAGACATTGGCGGCCACCGCGTAAAAGGCCCCCTCGAGAAATGGGCTGCCAATATCCTGATCTGGCTTAAGCACGTGACTTCCAACAACTGCGGTGGCGAACCCGGAGGCTAAGCCGATCGCCAGCATGAAAAGATTAAAAGGAATCCGCCGAATTTCCCACCACGCGACAGCATCCCACGGCCGTTTCATGCGTACTAAGCTACCGCTGCTTTAGCCCTCTCGTCCAGACAGTATGACGATCAAAGTTTGTTTTGTGCAGATGCGACGCGCGGAATTCCCTGAAGATCGTTCGTGACGCGAACTTCGCTCCACGCGCTGAGCAAGCGCCTCACGCCTTCGGCGATGGTGCCGCTGATTTCTATCACCAGCCAGCCGCCGGGCTTGAGTTTCTCTCCCGCCTGCGGAACAAGCCGCTCAATGACTTCGAGTCCAGTGGGCCCGGCGAAGACGGCGTTGCGGGGCTCGAATTTGCGCACTTCAAGTTGAACCTGATCGGCTTCCGACTCACCCACATAGGGCGGATTGGAAACGACAAAGTCGAAGCCCTCCGGGGTGAACCCAGTAAGCAGATCGGATTGGTGAAACTGAATGCGGTTTGCGAATTGATGGCGGGAGGCGTTGGCGCGGGCGATTTCCAGAGCGTCGGGGGAAATGTCGGTGGCATGAACTTCAGCTTGCGGCAGCTCTTTGGCGAGTGCGACCGCAATGCAACCGGAGCCGGTGCCAACATCGGCAATCCTCAGTGACGATGATGGAGGCCGGGCGTCCTCGCCCGGCGTTTTGATGAGTTCCAGAACGGTTTCGATTACGTGCTCCGTCTCTGGCCGCGGAATCAGCACGGCTGGCGAAACGATGAAGTCCATGCCCCAGAATTCCTGATGTCCAGTGATGTATTGCGCGGGGACGCCGCGCGTGCGTTCGGCCAGGGCTTGGTCGTAGCAGGACTGTTCGTCGCTTGAAAGTTCGCGCTCGGGATGGGCGAAGAGATAGGCTCGGTCACAGCCGAGAGTGAACATCAGCAACAGCTCGGCATTCATGCGTGGGGAGGGAATGTTGACGGCGGCGAGGCGGGAGATGGCGGAGCCAAGGGCAGTTTTCAGTTGCACAAATCCATTTCACCACGGAGACACGGAGCCGCGGAGAAAAACGCCGAGCGGAAATCAGAATGCGGAGGTCTGAATGAAGAAGTGGCACGGCCTATTACTTCTGCATTCTTACTTCCACGTTCTGACTTTAGTTACATCACGCTGCCACTCTCGCCCTTCAACTTTTCTGACTGATAATGCGTGACTAAAGCCTCGACCATAGGCTGGAGCTTGCCGTCCATGACTTGATCGAGTTGATGAAGGCTCAGGCCGATGCGGTGGTCGGTGACGCGGTTCTGCGGAAAATTGTAAGTGCGGATTTTCTCGCTGCGGTCGCCGGAGCCGACCATCGCCTTGCGTTCTTTGGCAAGAGCGTCCTGCTGCTTCTGCATTTCAACCTCATAAAGACGAGACCGCAGTACGCGCATGGCTTTTTCGCGGTTCTTGATCTGCGATTTTTCGTCCTGGCAACTCACGACGGTGTTGGTCGGAATGTGTGTGATGCGCACCGCAGAATACGTCGTGTTGACCGACTGTCCGCCGGGACCGGATGAGCAAAACGTATCGATGCGCAGGTCTTTGGGATCAATTCTGATGTCAACTTCTTCCGCCTCGGGCAACACCGCGACCGTAACCGCCGAAGTATGCACACGTCCCTGCTGCTCGGTCTGCGGAACCCGCTGCACGCGATGTACCCCGCTCTCGTATTTCAGCCGCGAATACACGCGCTTGCCTTCGATCAGCGCGATCACTTCTTTCAGCCCGCCCACGCCGGATTCCGAAGTGGAAAGCACTTCCACCTTCCAGCCTTGCGTCTCGGCATATCGCGTGTACATGCGAAACATTTCGGCGGCGAAAAGTGTGGCCTCGTCGCCGCCGGTGCCGGCTCGGATTTCGAGAATGACGTCTTTTTCGTCGTTGGGATCTTTCGGCAAGAGTAGAACTTTGAGTTCTTCTTCCACTGCGCCAACTCGGGCTTCGAGCTTGGTCAACTCTTCTTGCGCGTAAGCGCGCATGTCAGCGTCTTTTTCGTCGGCCAGCACGGCCTTGCTTTCCGCAATGCCCTTCTTCAGATCTTTATATTCGCGATATTTCTCAACGACCGGAGTGATATCGCTATGCGCCTTGGCAGTCTTCTGGTATTTCGAAGAATCGTTGATGACCTCTGGCGTGGCGAGGGCGTGAGTCAGCTCTTCGTAACGCGCCTCGATTTGATCTAATCTTTCAAACATAGTTGCTGTTTGCCCTCAGCCGCTGGCTGCTAGCACTAAGAGACAGTACTTAGGCCACTCCTTCTTGGATGGAGTTCAGCAGCGCATATAAGTTGCGTCCCACGGCAGCCACAAGCTCCAGCAGCCGCTCCGCTTCGGTCCTCGCCAAATATTGTAATTCCTTTGCAAGAATGACCTGCGTATGCAGCTCTTGCAAAGATCCTCTTGCATGACATAGAAAACGCGAGAGCTCTCGATCGGACTTGTATCCTTTACCTTCGGCAATGTTGCTGGGTATCGAGACTGCAGCGCGCCGCATTTGTTGGGTCAATCCATATGCTTCATGTTTAGGAAAGTGCGACGTACTGCGATAGATGTCCAGCGCCAAACTCATTGCCTGCTGCCAAACCCTAAGCTCATAGAATGCCATAATCAGGCCTCCGCCCCGCAACATAGCCTGACACTTAGCTTGTTGGCAGTGACGGATGAACAACGGTTCTGAGCCAGAGGCTGACGGCTAATAGGCCAAGGGCTGGTTCTAGGCAATCACCAGTTCGCCGCCACGCTGCTTTTCTAGCTCCATGGCCTGGTCGAGTGCGGTGATGGCGCATTCGGCCTGATCGTCCGATGGCGGCTGCGTAGTGATGCGCTGCAGCCAGAGGCCGGGAGCGGTCATCAATGCGAAAAGCGAGCCGCGATGTTTGGCGGCAAAGCGGATGATCTCATAGGAAAGCCCGGCGATCACGGGCAACAGCGCGATGCGCGCGGCAAAGCGCGGCCAGAACGTATATACGGGCACAAGCGTGTAGATCAGAATCGAGATCAACATCACGGTCATCAGAAAACTGGTGCCGCAGCGCGGATGGAACGTCGAATACTTCTGCACGTTCCGAGTATCGAGCGGGTCGCCATTCTCAAAAGCGAACACGGTCTTGTGCTCCGCGCCGTGATATTCAAAGACGCGGTGAATATCGCGCATGCGCGAAACGCCCCAGATGAAAAGCAAGAAAAGCGCGATACGAATGATGCCATCGACCAGATTGAAAATGATCTGCTCGCCGAATACCGGGTTCACTTTCTTGAGTTCGGTGGCGGCGACCAGCGGCAGAAATTTATACATGAAAATGAAAAATCCGACCGAGATGATGATGTTCACAGCCGCCAGCCAGCCGTTAACTTCCCATTTCTTTTTGTCGGGTGCCGGCTCAGGCTGCAACTCTTCGAGCGCTACGTTGGCCGAAAAACGCAGAGCGCGGAAGCCGAGGGTCATGGCGTGGCCCAGCGTGATCACGCCGCGAATGACGGGCCAGCCCATCCACTTGCGCTTCTCGGAAAGCCGCTCCAATGGCTCGCTATGGACCGAAACCTTACCCGACGGCTTGCGGCAGGCGATGGCCCAGGCGTGGGGCGAGCGCATCATCACGCCCTCAAGAACGGCCTGGCCTCCGACCAGGGTCTCTTCGCCGCCCTCCTCGAGCGCGGGGAGCAGTTGGATCGAAATCAGAAATCGCCAAAATGTACGCAAAAACCGCATGAATATTGGATGATCCTCCGGCCAAGAACGGCTCTCGGGGGAAAAGACCAGCTCTTCATAGAGAATATCATAGTGCCGAACGCTTCAAACGCTAAGTGTCAGCCATTCATGCAACGATTCGCCCAAATCTGCGAACAAGTCGCGGCCACGACTAAGAAGCTGGAAAAAACTGCGCTTGTCGCGGACTACTTAAAAGCCCCGCCACTTGACGAGGCCGCCATCGCGGCAGTTTTTCTTTCCGGCCGGCCGTTTCCCGCTTGGGAGGAAACGACGCTGCAGGTCGGAGGGTCGTTGCTCTGGCGCGCGATCGCCGAAGTGTCGGGAAAGGGTGATGACGAGTTGCAAGCGGCCTATCGCGAGCACGGTGATTTGGGTGCGGTTGCGGAGGCCGTCACAGGCCGTATGGGGGCCGGCGACCCCGCCCGCCCAGGCCGAGCGAAGCTCGGCCATGCCAGCAGGCAGCAAAATTCCGAGCTCAATCTTCTCGAGGTCCAGGCCGTCTTTCGGCAAATTGCCGGGGCTCGCGGGCCGACCGCGAAATCCGAACTGGTTCGCGAGCTCCTCTCCCGCGCCACGCCGCTCGAAGCCAAATACATCGTCAAGATCATGACCGGCGATCTGCGCATCGGGCTGAAAGAAAGCCTGGTGGAAGAGGCGATCGCAAAAAGCTTTGGGGCTGACTTGAAGGAAGTCCAGCGCGCCAACATGCTGCTGGGAGATATCGGCGAAACGCTGCGGCTGGCGGCGCAAGGCAAGTTGGGCGAGGCCAAAATGCGAATGTTCCATCCGTTGGGGTTTATGCTGGCCAGTCCCGCGGAATCGGCACAGGAAGCGCTCAGTTATTTTCCCAACGCCCTGATTGAAGACAAGTACGACGGCATTCGCGCCCAGGCACATTGCTCCGCCGGCGAGGTGCGGATTTTTTCCCGCACACGTGACGAAATCACGGAATCGTTCCCTGAATTGCCCGATGCTCTGGCCGGGTTACCGCAGGATGCGATCCTCGATGGCGAGATTGTGGCGTGGAACTACGCCGACCGCGAGTCGGAAGAAAACGCCGGTGTCCTGCCCTTCAGCGCGCTGCAGCAGCGCCTCGGGCGCAAGAAAGTCAGCGAGCAATTGATGCGGCTTGTGCCCGTGGCTTATCTGGTTTTCGATGTGTTGTACGCGAACGGTGAACTGCTGTTGGACCGGCCGCTGCGCGAGCGGGAGAAAATTCTCGATTCTTTGCTTGGGAAGCGCCTTTACCACGCAGACACGGAAGCCCCAAGAAGGATAAAGAAAGGACAAGCAGCTCTCTTTGCATCCGAAGAAATGAGCGTCGCAAAAATCATTCGCGCGCCGGTTTTCCAGGCTTCATCTCCGGAGCAACTCAATCAGCTGTTCGACGCCGCGCAAGCCAGGGGAAACGAAGGCCTCATGATCAAAGATCCGGAATCGCCTTATACCCCCGGTCGCCGGGGAAAATCCTGGCTGAAGCTGAAACGCGAACTGGCAACTCTGGACGTAGTAGTCACGGCTGCCGAATACGGCCACGGCAAACGCATCGGCGTGCTGAGCGATTACACTTTCGCGGTGCGTGATGGCGAACGCCTCGTCAATATCGGCAAAGCATACTCCGGCCTGACCGACGCCGAGATTGCAGAAATGACCAGGTGGTTTCTGGAGCACACCATCGAAGATCAGGGATTCCGCCGGATCGTGGAGCCGAAGATTGTCCTGGAAGTGGCTTTCAACAACATGATGCGCTCAGACCGGCATGAGAGCGGTTACGCTCTGCGCTTTCCACGTATTGTGCGATTGCGCCCCGATAAGCCTCCGGAAGAGGCCGATACCATCGAGCGGGTACGAGAGATTTATGCGAAACAGAGATAAGAGATCATAGAATATCCTGCATATTTGGGGCCAGGATGCCGTCGAATCTAGATCGCTATAAGAAAGATCTTGAGTCCTTGATTGGTAGAGGTGGAGACCTGCTTAACGCGATGCAGGCAGAATGTTTTCCTGAAGCTTTCGAAAAGCAACTGAATGAGATCGCAGGCAAGGACAAGGACGTCGCGAAGGAGTTCCTGAAGACGCTTCCCTCATTCAAGAACACATATCAGCTGTGGTACTCGGAGGCAAGGGTTCTAGTTAGACAGCTCTTGCCTGACCGGCTGTCAGACTTCGTGAGCCACTACGGAAAACCAAAAGGGCGCAGGGACATTACGTACGAAAATTACAAGATCGAGGACTATCTGCAGGGCCTCCGCGTTACTCGGACTGTCGGGTACTTAGAAGAGAAAAAATTGGCTGGACCGGAGGCTGCTATCCCGCAATTCGAACAACAACTGGCCATACTGAAGTCGGTGCGCGCGCGTTTTGAGAGTTCTTTGTTCGACATTCGCCAGCTAGTCCAA
>Ga0335073_10009672_pt1 | contig 13533 bp, 11 predicted proteins | sample Lox_Sample_22_FD_207093 | JGI IMG/M metagenome (GOLD analysis project Ga0335073, IMG submission 207093) | Soil microbial communities from Loxahatchee National Wildlife Refuge, Florida, United States - Lox_Sample_2.2 | ecosystem: Environmental > Terrestrial > Soil > Wetlands | place: USA...
CCTGGGTCACCGAGCGGCTCATGGCCTGCGCCGCCCGGCATTGCGAGGGGCGCATCATCTCCTCGCTCGAAGGCGGCTACGACCTCGACGCCTTGGCCGCCAGCGCGGCGGCGCATGTCCGCGAGCTCATGTCAACGTGACCTGACCGCGCATCGCGCGGTCAGGTCATCGTTGGCGGCGTCAGCGGTTGCGCCAGCAACCGCGGGAGCCGCACGGTTCCGGCTAGCTGTTATCGGGAGCCGCAGGAAGCCAGCCCGCACGGAGCGGCTCCCGCGGTTGCTTCGCAACCGCTGATGCCGCCGCCGACGAGCGCTCCGCGCTCGCGGCGACTTGCACTTTCTTCCAACCCTTTTCTACAGTGGCGCAATTGTAGAGTGAGGGGACATGGCCGAGAGCACGTTGCCGCCCGAGATTGCCGCGATGAGTTTCGAGGAGGCGCTGGGCGAGCTCGAGCAGATCGTCAAGCGCCTGGAAGCGGGGAGCGCCAAGCTCAATGACGCGATCACCGCCTATGAGCGCGGCGCGTTGCTGAAGCGGCATTGCGAGGCGAAGCTGCGCGAGGCGCAGGCGCGGGTCGACAAGATCGTCATCGGCGCCGATGGGGTTCCGGCGGCGGAGCCCGCCGCTCTTGACTGAGCGATACTGGGCGCCCGGCACGAGCTTCGCCGCGGCGCTGAGCGAGGCTGCCGCTCTCACCGACGGCGTTCTCGACCGGCTCATCGCCGTGCCGGAGGGGCTCGAGGCGCGCGTCTTCGAGGCGATGCGCTATGCGGCGCTGGCGCCGGGCAAGCGCTTCCGGCCGTTTCTGGTGCTGGCGAGCGCGCGGCTCTTCGCCGTCGGCCGGGCGCGCGCGCTGCAGGTGGCGGCGGCGATCGAGCTGGTTCACGCCTATTCGCTGGTGCATGACGATCTGCCGGCGATGGATGACAGCGATCTCCGGCGCGGCCGGCCGACCTGCCACAAGGCCTTCGACGACGCCACCGCCATCCTCGCCGGCGACGGCTTGCTGACGCTCGCCTTCGAAGTCCTGGCGCATCCCGACACGCATGGCGATGCGACGGTGCGCGCGGAGCTGGTCACGGCGCTGGCGCAGGCGGCGGGGAGCCACGGCATGGTCGGCGGCCAGATGATCGATCTCCTCGCCGAGGAGCGTCCCGATCTCGATATCGGCGCCATCACCCGGCTGCAGCGCCTCAAGACCGGCGCGCTCATCGCCTTCGCCTGCGAATCGGGCGCGATCTTGGGCAAGATGCCGGTGGAGCTGCGCCTGGCGCTGCGCGCCTATGCGCATGATCTCGGCCTGGCCTTCCAGATCGCCGACGATCTCCTCGATATCGAAGGCTCGGCCGCGGATACGGGAAAGCCCGTCGGCCAGGATGCGGCCGCCGGCAAGGCCACCTTCGTCACCATTCTCGGCGTCGAGCGCGCCCGCGCTCAGGCGGAACTCCTGGTGTCGCAAGCCGTTGCCCATCTTGACTTGTTTGAGGACAGAGCTGACCTTCTGCGACAAGCGGCGCGCTTCGTGATCGACCGCCGCGCTTGAAGGGAACGTCGAAAGTGGACCCCACGGATAGTGCTGCTCAGCGAAGCAACTACACGCCGTTGCTGGACGGGATCGTGTACCCCGCGGATTTGCGCCGGCTGCCGGAGAGCGATCTGGCGCAGGTGGCGGATGAGCTGCGGCGCGAGCTGGTGGATGCGGTATCGGTGACGGGGGGTCACCTCGGGGCGGGCCTGGGGGTGGTCGAGCTGACGGTGGCGCTGCATTACGTGTTCGAGACGCCGCGCGACAAGCTGATCTGGGATGTCGGGCACCAGGCTTATCCGCACAAGATCCTGACCGGCCGGCGCGACCGGATCCGGACGTTGCGGCAAGGCGGCGGGTTGTCGGGGTTCACGCGGCGCTCGGAGAGCGTCTACGACCCGTTCGGGGCGGCGCACAGCTCGACCTCGATCTCGTCGGGTCTGGGGATGGCGGTGGCGCGGGATTTGAAGGGGGAGAAGAACCAGGTCATCGCGGTGATCGGCGACGGGGCGATGAGCGCCGGGATGGCCTATGAGGCGATGAACAATGCGGGGTCGATGGATTCGCGCCTCATCGTGGTGCTGAACGACAACGACATGTCGATCGCGCCGCCGGTGGGGGCGATGAGCGCCTACCTGTCGCGGCTGCTGTCGTCGAAATCCTATCAGTCGCTGCGCCAGCTGGCGCGGGAGATGGCGAAGCGGTTCCCCAAGCCGTTGGCGCGGGGGGCGGCGCGGGCGGAGGAGTATGCGCGCGGCTTCGTCACCGGCGGTACGCTGTTCGAGGAGCTCGGCTTTTATTATGTCGGCCCGATCGACGGGCACAATCTGGATCATCTGCTGCCGGTGCTGAGGAACGTGCGCGACAGCACGGAATGCGGTCCGGTTCTGGTGCATGTGGTGACGCAGAAGGGTCGGGGCTATGCGCCGGCGGAAGCGGCGGCGGACAAGTATCACGGGGTGGTGAAGTTCGACGTTGCGACCGGGGCGCAGGTGAAGGGCAAGGCGGGGGCGCCGTCCTACACCGGGGTGTTCGCCAAGGCGCTGATGGCGGAAGCGGCGGCGGATGACCGGATCGTGGCGGTCACGGCGGCGATGCCGTCGGGGACGGGTCTCGACAAATTCGCCGAGCGCTTTCCGCGCCGGTGCTTTGATGTCGGCATTGCCGAGCAGCATGCGGTGACCTTTGCGGCGGGCCTGGCCTGCGAGGGGATGCGGCCGTTTGCGGCGATCTACTCGACCTTCCTGCAGCGTGCCTATGACCAGGTGGTGCATGACGTGGCGATCCAGCGCCTGCCGGTGCGGTTTGCGCTGGACCGGGCGGGTCTGGTCGGGGCGGACGGGGCGACGCATGCCGGCTCGTTCGACTTGGCCTATCTCGGCTGCCTGCCGGATTTCGTGATCATGGCGGCGGCGGACGAGGCGGAGCTGATGCATATGGTGGCGACCTGCGCCGCAATCGACGACCGTCCGTCGGCGGTGCGCTATCCGCGCGGCGAAGGGATCGGGGTGGCGCTGCCGGAGCGGGGCGAGGTGCTGGCGCTGGGCCGGGGCCGGGTGGTGCGCGAAGGGAGTGCGATCGCGCTGCTGAGCCTCGGGGCGCGGCTGCCGGAATGTTTGAAGGCGGCGGACGAGCTGGCGGCGATGGGGTTGCCCGCGACGGTGGCGGATGCGCGCTTCCTGAAGCCGCTGGACACGGCGCTGGTGGAGCGCCTGGCGCGGGAGCATGAGGTGCTGGTGACGGTGGAGGAGGGGGCGGTGGGCGGCTTTGCCGCGCATGTGCTGCAGCATCTGGCGCAGCACGGGTTGCTCGATCGCGGCCTCAAGCTGCGGCCGCTGACCTTGCCCGACCGCTTCATCGACCACGACGCGCCGGCCAAGCAATACGACGCCGCCGGGCTCAGCGCCAAGCACATCGCCAACGCCGCGCTCGCCGCCCTCGGGCGCGACAGCCTCGCCGCCTCGGCCCGCGCATGATCTCGCGCCGCAGCTTCTCCGCGGCGATTGTCGCCGCTGGCGCCGCAATGCCGCCGCTCGCTCGTGCCGCAACGCCTGCCGGCGCGCCGCAGGCGACCATCTCCACCTTCTACGACACGCTGCTGGCGGCGATGAAGGGCGGACCCGCCCTGGGTTTTCAGGGCCGCCGCCAGGAGCTGGCGCCCGCCATCCGTCGCGCCTTCGATCTGCCGCTGATGACCCGCCTCATGGTCGGTCCGCAATGGACCGGCCTCACCCCGGAGCAGCAGCAGCAGCTCGTCGCCGCCTTCAGCGAGTTCAGCATCGCCACCTATGCCAGCCGCTTCGACGACTACTCCGGCGAGCGCTTCGTCGTGGATCCGACGACGACGACGACGGCAAGCGGCGTCATCGTGCATTCCAAGCTGGTCAAGGCCGAAGGCGACTCGGTGCAGCTCGACTATCTCATGCACGATACCGATGCCGGTTGGCAGATCGTCGATGTCTATCTCAGCGGCACGGTCAGCGAGCTGGCCACGCGGCGCTCCGAGTTCTCCTCGATCATGCGCCGCGGCGGCGCCGACGCGCTGGTCGACGTGCTGCAGAAAAAGGCGGCGGCGCTGCGCAGCTAGCAGCGCGAGGGGCGACCGGGGGATTTGCGTGTCGGGTCTATTTCGCCGTTACTTGCGAGGCCGTTACGTGCGAAGGCTGCTGCGGCGCTGGATCGCGATAGAGGGAGTCGAGCTCCGGTATCGGTGCCGGCTCGCCATGCCGCAGCTCGGAGGCGCGATGCTGGCGCCAGAGGCTTCTCAACTCGGCGTAGAAGTCGATGGCGTTGCGCTGCAGCTCGTCGAGAGTCTGGAGATTGCGCGCCCGCAGGTCGATGCCGTCGACCGCGCCGCGGATGAGCCCCATATACCAATAGTGGTAATTCGAGGCCAGGCGATTCCATGGGTCGGCAAAGCCGTCGACGCCCTTGCCGACTGCGTCGCGGGGGTCGGAGGGGCCGAAAATCGGCAGCACGAGGTAGGGGCCGTCGGGCACACCCCAGCTATAGAGTGTCTGGCCGAAATCGCCGGTCTCCTTTGGCACCCCGGCCTTGGTGGCGACATCGAGAATCCCGCCGAGCCCGAACGTGCTATTCGTAAGGAAGCGGGCGAAGGTGTTGTGGGCCCGCATGAACTGGCCCTGCAGCAAGTTGTTGGCGAAGACGATCGGCTGGTTGAGATTGTCGAGAAAATTGCGGATCGCGTCGCGGCCGGCCTGGGGAATGACGGCGACATAGGCCTTGGCCACCGGCTTCAGCGCGACGCGGTCGACGAACAGGTTGAAATCGAAGATCTTGCGGTTGAGCGGCTCGAAGGGGTCGTTGGTCTTCTCGAATTCGGCACGCGCCGCGGGGTCGGTCGGCGGCGTCGCGCAAGCACCGAGCGCGAAGAGCGTCAGCGCCACCAGCGCCGCCCTGCCGATGGAACCGTCGAGAACGGAATGGAGCCGCTTCATGTTATTGGATTTCCCGGGCCTTTGGGCGCTCGCCGCCGAGCGCGGCATGGTTGACAATGCCGCACCTGAATGCAACAGCAATCTTAACAATATCCCCCGCAAACCCCGCACGGTAGCCCGGCGGTGAGCGTCGAGCGCTTATTATGCATGTCGAGTCGTTAAAATTGTTTGGATGGCTCTTGCTCGCGGGCAGCGCCGCCGGCTGCCTCTATCTGCTCTATGCCGGCTGGGTGACGCGCCGCTTCGCCGCCCGCGCGCCGCGCCGGATCGGTCAATTGCCGCCGGCAAGCATTCTGAAGCCGCTATGCGGCGAGGATCCCGACCTCTACGAGAATCTCGCTTCCTTCTGCCGCCAGGACTATCCCGCGTTTCAAATCGTATTCGGCGTCCAGGACCCCGCCGACCCCGCCATCGCCGTGGTCCGCCGCCTCATGGCCGAATTCCCGGCCCGGGACCTGACGCTGGTGGTGGAGCGGAGGCATGACGGCGGCAATCTCAAGGTCGCCAACCTGCAGAACATGCTGCCCGCGGCGCGCCACGAGATCATCGTCATCGCCGACAGCGACATGCGTGTCTCTCAGGGATATCTCGCCGCCGTCACCGCGCCGCTGCTTGATCCCGCGACCGGCCTCGTCACCTGTCTTTATCGCGGGGTGCCGGACGCCGGCGGCTGGTCGAGGCTCGGCGCCGTGCACATCAATCACGGCTTCCTGCCGCAAGCCCTGGTGGCGGAGACGCTCGGCGCGAGCGGCGGCTGCTTCGGCGCGACGATCGCGCTGCACCGCGACACGCTCGCGGCGATCGGCGGATTTGCCGCCATCGCGGACCGGCTCGCCGACGATCATGCGCTGGGTGCCGGCGTGCGCCGCCTCGGCCGCGCGGTGGTGCTGTCGCCGCATATCGTCGACAACATCATCGCCGAGCACAGCCTGGTCGCCCTTTTCCGGCACGAGCTTCGCTGGGCGCGGACCATCCGCGCCGTCGCCCCCGCCGGGTTTTTGGGCTCGGTGGTGACGCAGCCCATGGTCTTGGCGCTGGCGGCGCTGGCGCTCGGCATGCAGCCTGTGGCGGCGCCGGCGATGCTTCTCGCATCGCTGCTCTGCCGCGGCATCATGGCGCGTATGGTCGACCATGCGCTGGGATTGCCGCGCACGCCGCTCTGGCTTCTGCCGGGCCGCGATCTGTTGTCGTTCGCGGTTTTTGTCGCTAGTTTCTTCACCCGCAAGGTCGCCTGGCGCGATCGTATCTTCCGCATCGGTCGCAACGGGCAGCTGATTCTCGACGGAGACAGGCCGGCATGATGAAAACCCTGTTCCTTCACCCGCCGTCATATGAGGGGTTCGACGGGGGTGCGGGCTCGCGCTACCAGGCGCGGCGCGAGATCCGCTCCTTCTGGTATCCGACCTGGCTGGCTCAGCCCGCGGCACTGGTCCCGGGCAGCCGGCTCATCGACGCGCCGCCGGCGCGGCTCTCGCTGGCGCAGGTCCTGCCGTTGGCGCGCGACTACGAGCTCGCGGTGCTGCACACCTCGACCCCGTCCTTCGCCTCCGACGTGAAGGTCGCCGAGGCGCTGCGCGACGTGAACCCGAAGCTCAAGCTCGGCTTCGTCGGCGCCCGCGTCGCGGTGCAGCCGGCCGAAAGCCTCGCCGCCTCGACCGCCCTCGACTTCGTCGCGCGCAACGAGTTCGATTTCACCATCAAGGAAATCGCCGAGGGCAGGGACTTCGCCGACATCAACGGGCTGAGCTATCGCAACGCCGCCGGCGACATCGTCCATAACCCTGAGCGCGCGATCCTCGAGGATATGGATCAGCTGCCCTTCGTCACCGAGGTGTACAAGCGCGATCTCGACATCGAGAACTACTTCATCGGCTATTTGAAGCATCCCTACGTCTCGCTCTACACCGGCCGCGGCTGCAAGTCGCGCTGCACCTTCTGCCTCTGGCCGCAAACCGTCGGCGGCCATCGCTACCGCGTGCGCAGCGTCGACCATGTCGTCGAGGAGATCCGGCTCGCCAAGCACTATTTCCCGCAGGTGAAGGAATTCTTCTTCGACGACGACACCTTCACCGACAACCTGCCGCGCGCCGAGGCGATCGCGCGCGCGCTCGGCAAGCTCGGCGTCACCTGGTCGTGCAACGCCAAGGCCAATGTGCCGCGCGACACGCTCAAGGTGCTGCGCGACAACGGGCTGCGGCTGCTGCTCGTCGGCTACGAATCCGGCAATCAGAAGATCCTGCACAACATCAAGAAGGGCATGCTGGTCGACGTCGCGCGCCGCTTCACCAAGGATTGCCACGAGCTCGGCGTCACCATTCACGGCACTTTCATCCTCGGCCTCCCCGGCGAGACCAAGGAGACGATCGAGGAGACGATCCGCTTCGCCAACGAGATCAACCCGCACACCATCCAGGTCTCGCTGGCGGCGCCCTATCCCGGCACCTTCCTGCACAAGCAGGCGGTCGAGAATGGCTGGTTCGACGCCGAGCACGCCGATCTCGTCGACGAGCACGGCATCCAGATCGCGCCGCTGCACTATCCGCATCTCTCGCACGAGGAAATCTTCGAGTCGGTCGAGCTCTTCTACAAGCGCTTCTATTTCCGCGCCGGCAAGATCGCGTCGATCGTCGGCGAGATGGTGCGCAGCCCCGAGATGATGGTGCGGCGCCTGCGCGAAGGGGTCGAGTTCTTCCAGTTCCTGCGCGAGCGGGAGATGGCGCACTGACGCTGCGCCGGCGGCTCATCGTCTGCGCCGACGATTTCGGCCTCGACGATGCCGTCAACGCCGCGGTCGAGCAAGCGAGCCGGGACGGGATCCTTACCTGCGCCAGCCTGATGGTCGGCGCGCCGGCCTGCGCCGACGCGGTGGCGCGCGCGCGGCGCCTGCCGCGTCTCGGCGTCGGCCTTCATCTCAACCTCGTCGAGGGCAGGCCGGTCCTGCCGCCCGAGCAGGTGCCGCACCTCGTCGATCAAAGCGGCGATTTCGACGCGAACATGCTGCGGGCGGGCTGTCGCTTCTTCTTCGGCCGCCGCGCCCGCCGCCAGCTCGCCGCCGAGATCCGCGCGCAATTCGCCGCCTTCCGCGCGACTGGCCTCGCGCTCGATCACGTCAACGCCCATCGTCACATGCATCTCCATCCGACCGTCGCGCGCCTCATCGTGCAGATCGGCGGCGAGTTCGGCCTCCGCGCGATGCGCGTGCCCGCGGAGCCGCAACGGGTGCTGCGCCGCGCCGCCGCGGCCGAAGGCAGCCGCGTCTTCCCGCCGCTCTATGCGCCCTGGATCGCGCTGTTGCGCCGCCGGCTGCGGCGCGCCGGGCTGGTGCTCAATGACCATCTGCTCGGCCTCGCCTGGACCGGCGCCATGACCGAGGAGCGGGTGCTGCGCCTCGTCGCGGCCTTGCCGCCGGGAACCAGCGAGCTCTATTGCCATCCGGCGGTGGCACAAACCGAGCGGCTCCGTCGCACCATGCCGCATTATCGCCCGGTCGACGAGCTGGCGGCGCTGCTCAGCCTCCGGGTGCGGGCGGCGATCGAGAGCGGCGGCATCGCGCTCGTCCGCTATGCCGACCTGGCAGCGGCGCCGTGATTCTTGTGATCTGGCAAGTCGCCGCCGGCCGGCGCGCGCTCAGCGCTGCTTGACCGGGCCGAGCAGGGCCGGCAGTACGAAGAACGTGCAGATCAGCGTATAGAACAGCGCCAGGGTGAGCAGCTTGCCCATATCGGATATTCCGGGATCGTTCGACAGCGCGAGGCTGCCGAACGCCGTGCCGGTGGTGAGCGCGCTGAACAGGATGGCGCGTGCGGTGCTCGACTCCAGCAGGTCGCTATTGCCGGCGCGCCAACGCATGACGAAATAGATGTCGAACGCGACGCCGACGCCGAGCAGCAGCGGCAAGGCGATGATGTTGGCGAAGTTGATCGGCAGGCCCGCCACAATGCTGGTCGCCATCGTCAGCAATCCCGCCAGCAGCAGCGGCGCCAGCACCAGCAGCACGTCCCACAGCCGCCGCAGCACCAGCACCAGCAAGACGCAAATGGAGGCGAGCGCGATGATGCCGGCGACGATGAAGGCGTGCGTCACCGTGCTCGCCGATTCCTGGATGGTGACCGGCGTGCCGGTGGCGTCGGGGACGATTTGCTGAACCGCCGTGGTGAAGCCGTGCAGCACGCGGTTGTCGCGCGCATCGCCCTTGGGGAAGACTTCGACGCGCGCCCGTCCGTCCGTCGCGATCCAATCGCGCTTCAGCGATTCCGGCAGGCTCTCAAGCGTGACCGGCTCGGCCTGCAGCGCCAACCGCAGATCGTCGAGACGGCGCTCGATACCGGGAGCGACATTGGCGCGTAGCGCGGGCAGCACCGCGGCGCCGCGCTGCAACACCGCGTCAAGCGCCGTTGACAGCTCGGCCGCGGGCGCGCTGCCCTGCGCTGCGACCTGCTTCAGGTGCGCGTTGCATTGCGCGATTGCCGCCAGGATCTGTTGATCGGTGGGGGCAGGCTTGGTCTGCGGCGGCGTCAGCGTCGGGCCGAGAAGTTGCGCCGCGTCTTGGAGAATGGCGAGCTTTTTCTCCTGATCACTCGGCACGAAGCTCTCCGCCGTCAGCACCTGGGCCACTTCCGGCAGCTTGTCGAGCTTCTGCGCCACGGCGACGGCATCGTTCACCGAGGGCGTCAGGAACTCGATGGTATAGGGCGTCGTCTGCGGATCGGACATCAGCGAGAACAGCGTCGATACCGCTTCTTCCTTTGGGCTCAGCAGGTGGAGCGGGTTGAAGTCGAAGGTGAGGCGCGGCATCAGCGCAAGACAGCCGGCCGCCAACAGCAGCGACACGGCGATCACCGGCATGCGGTGGCGCACCAGGAAGTGGTCGAGCGGCGCCAAAGCGGCGAAACCCACGGGCCGCCGCTCCCCCTTGGGACGCAGGATCGTGAGCAGCGCCGGCAGCAAGGTGAAGTTCAGCGCCAATGCCAGCAGCATGCCGGTGCCGGCGATGAGGCCGAGGTCGGAGACGCCGGTGTAGTCGGTCGGCACGAAAGAGAAGAAAGCGGCGGCTGAGGCGGTGGCTGCCACGGCCAGTGGTCCGCCGATGCTGGCGGCGGTGCCGCGCAGCGCCTCGGTGAAATTGTCGGCGCGAAACCGCTCGTCGCGATAGCGGACGCTGAACTGAATGCCGAAATCGACGGCGATGCCGACGAAGAGCACGGCGAACGCCGCCGAAATCGGGTTGAGCGGCCCGACCACGCCGATGGCGAACGTGCCGCAGGCGACGAGCCCGACGATCAGCGTGATGACGATCGCGATGAAGAGGCGCAGCGAGCGCAGCGCCAGCATGAGCCAGAGGAAGAGCAGGCCGACCGAGAGCGTGGTCGAGAAGCCCGCGCCATTGGTCAAGTTCGAGAACTGGGCGTCCGAGATCGCCACCGGTCCGGTCACACGCACGGTCACGCCATTGGCCGGGGTCAATCCGAGCTCCCGGGCCGCGGCATGGATCGCATTGGTGGCTTGCAGGCCAGGCTGGACGGCGTTGTAGTCGAGGTTCACCTGGGTGATGATGAAGCGCCGCAGCTCCAAGGGTTCGGCTTTGCGGCCGGTCATCATCGTCTGCCAGGACAATGGCCGGTGCTGACCTTGCAGCGCGGCGTTCGTCGCCGCGGCGACGGTGCTCAGCGATTGGTCGATGTCCTTGGCCGCGATGTCGCCATGGATGACCCCTTGCGCCGCGAGGTCGAGCGCATCGAAGACCCCGCGCAGGCTCGGATCGGCCGCCAAGGTGCCGATCAGCGGCTGCGCCGAAATCAGCTGGTCGGCGAAATCCTGCACCTTCGTCTGGGACAGAAACAGCATCCCGTTCTTTTGGAAGAAGGGCCCGCTGTCCGGCCGCCGCACCGAGCGGAAGAGGTCCGTTTCGCTCGCAAGGCGCTGGGCGAGGGCGTCGGTCGCATCGCCCGCCAGGTCGGGGGTCGCCGCATCGATGACCACGATCAGACGGTCGGTATTCTGCGGGAACGCCGCGTTGAGCGCCTGCTCCTGCTTGCGCCAGGGCAGATCGGGGTTGATCAGCTTGTCGATATCGGTGTCGATGCTGATATGGCCGGCGGTGTAGTAGCCGCCGGCGATGCTGAGCGCCAAAATGATGAGCGCCACCGCGGCGGCGTTGCGGCGGCTGAATTCGACCACATTGGTGATAAGGCCGATCATCGTGGCGTCACGCCTCACGATAGATCAGCAGGTTGTCCGTGCCGGCCGCCGGGTCGAGGGGCAGGATTGTCGTCGATCCATCTGCGGCGATGAGGCTGAGCCGTGAACGCTCGTGGTCGATGCGGCTGTTGAAGCGCAGGACAACCGGCGCCTCGCCACTCGCCAGAACCGCGCCCTCGGCGGGCGAGGCAGAGACGATGATGGCGTGAGCCGAGACAGGCAAAGGCTCGAGCGCCATCCAGCTCAACAAGAGCGCGGCGATGAGCCCGCGCAAAGCGGCGAGGGACATGGGCCCCTTTATCGAAGACCGCTCGCCGGCACGCAAGTCCCGCTGCGGCGCCAGATGAACGTGCCGATGAGCGCAAACCCGTGCCTCACCCCACCTCACCCACCCGCTGCGCGGGTCGCCCCTCTCCGCCCCTGAGGGGAGCGACCCGTTCGCTCGCTCCGCGAGCGAACCCTCTGGGGCCGACCGCAAAAGCGGTTGGCCGGGTCGCTGGGATGGGGTGAGGTGGGGTGTCGACCAAGGACATGGGCGTAAATTGACGCGGGCCGGGCCGCCCGATAGCTTCGCTCGGCGATGCTGGTGGTCACCAAGGTCCCGACAAACGAGCGACGCGGCGAGGGGAGACGCGGATGAAAATCGCGGTTTTCGGTGCTGGCGCGATCGGCGGCTATCTCGCGGCAAAGCTCGCCGACGCCGGTCATGAGGTTTCCGTCGTCGCGCGCGGTCCGCATCTCCGGGCGATGCAGGAGCACGGCCTGCGTCTCGAGGAGCGCGGCGCGACACAGCTTGTGCCGATCCGTGCGGTCGAGCGCGCCGAGGCGCTCGGCGCGCAGGAGTTGGTGGTCATCGCGGTGAAGGCGCATGCCATGCCGGGGGTGGCACCGGCCATCGCTTCGCTGATCGGCCCCGAAACGGTGCTGCTGCCGGCACAGAACGGCATCCCCTGGTGGTTTCCCTACCGCGCCGGCGCGCCGCTCGAGGGCAGCCGCATTGCCGCTGTCGATCCCGAAGGCGGCGTCGCGCGCTCGCTCGATCCGGCGCGCGTCATCGGCTGCGTTGTCTATATGGCGGCGGCCGTGCCCGAGCCGGGGCTGGTGCGACGTTTCGGCGGCAATCTGCTCATCCTGGGCGAGCCCGACGGCTCGGCGTCAGGGCGGCTCGAGCGATTGGAGCAGGTGCTCACCGCCGCCGGGATAAAAATCGAGACGACGCCCCGCATCCGCGATGCCGTCTGGATGAAGCTCTGGGGCAACGTCGCCTTCAACCCGGTGAGTGTGCTCACCGGCGCCAAGATGGACCGGATGGCGGACGATCCCGGCGTCCGCGCCGTGTTGCGCACGGCGATGCTCGAATGCCAGCAGGTCGCCGAGCGGCTCGGCGCGCGTTTCGACCGGGATGTCGAGCAGCGCATCGAGGAGGCCCGCGTCATCGGCGATTTCAAGACCTCGATGCTGCAGGATTTCGAGGCGGGGCGGCCGGTCGAGATCGACGCGCTGGCGGGCGCCGTGATCGAGCTCGGCCGGCGCGTCGCGGTGAAGACGCCGATGCTTGAAGCGATTGATGCGCTGACCCGCATGCGCGCCGCGCGTTAGGCGTTCGACAGCGCCGGGCGTCCACCGCTCCGCTATATCAGGTGCGCCCGCAGCGGAATCTCGGGTTTCTCCGGGTTGCCGGCCGCGATTGCTCGATCATGCTCTTTCCTACCAGCCGTCATCTTGGAGGCAAGCGACGGGCGCGGGACATACCGGCGATGACCGATCTCTATCATTACGCGTTGCTGCCGATCTTTCTGGTCAGCGTGTTCATCGTGCTGGCGTCGAGCGAGATCGGGCGTTGGCTTGGCGTGCGCATCAGCCGCCGCGGCGGCGACAAGGTCTCGACGCTCGAGGCGGGGATCCTCGGGCTGCTCGCGCTGATGATCGGCTTTACCTTCTCCATGGCGCTTCTGCATTTCGACGGCCGGCGCGATGCCGTGTTGAACGAGGCCAACGCCATCGGCTCCACCGCTCTGCGGGCGCGGCTCCTGCCGCCGCCCTATGGTCCGGCGTCGTTGAAATTGCTGCGCGAATACGTGCAGATCCGGATGGACATCATCCGCCGTCTTCCGTCCGCTGAGACGCTGGATGCGGCGACCGACCGTTCGAACGCGCTGCAAGAGGCGCTGTGGCAACAGGCGATGGCAGCGGCGGCGAAGGACAACGGCATGGTGCCGACCGGCCTCTATGTCCAAGCGCTGAACGAGATGATCGACAGCCAAGAGAAGCGCCTCACCGCGGTGCGCGAGCGCGTGCCTAACATCGTCCTCATCGCGCTCTATGGCGTCACCGCGGTTGCCGTCGCCTTTA
>Ga0335073_10009673_pt1 | contig 13533 bp, 8 predicted proteins | sample Lox_Sample_22_FD_207093 | JGI IMG/M metagenome (GOLD analysis project Ga0335073, IMG submission 207093) | Soil microbial communities from Loxahatchee National Wildlife Refuge, Florida, United States - Lox_Sample_2.2 | ecosystem: Environmental > Terrestrial > Soil > Wetlands | place: USA: Florida...
TCGAACTCTCGCCCCAACTGGATAACTGAATCGGGAACAGCAGCCTTCCTGGATCTCATCGTCAGCCGCCCCTTCCGCGGCTAACTCAACCTACCAGCCCAGCCCCGCTCAAATCATGCACCCTTGCCGAAAGGACACATTAGCTTGCAGCGGCTGTTTCGCCGCGCAGTCCCTGCCAGGCTGACTGCACACTCTTCTCAAGCTGATCCTGGCGAGCGCGAACCCACGGTGAGTAGTGCTTCTCCGTCACGCGAACGCTGGCATGGCCGAGCAGGATTGATACCTGATCGATGGGAACTCCGGCCAGCAGCATTTCGACGGCGAACGTATCTCGGAACATGTGACAGTGGCAGCGCTTCGGCGTCCCGTCCGGTTTGCGGAGATCGGCGACTTTGAAAAGGCGGCGATAGGCGCGCTGCCAGTTGGCAACGAACGTCTTGGGTAGGCCGTTGCCAGACCAGAAGAAGTAGTTCGGATTCGGCTTGAGGCCGGGCGGGATGGAGCGGAGCAGATCGGTGACTTGCGGCGGCAGCGGCACGAAAACCGGCGTCCCAGTCTTGGCCTGATAGAGCATGAGCTTGTTTTCGACGAGTCGCCCGGATTCGAGCGTTACGGCGTCGCGGATACGCAGGCCGCTCCAGCGCATTAACTCTGTCAGGGCGCGGATGCGAATACCGCGCTTTTCTGGAGCCCATGACCGCTCCGCATATTCGCCAAGCCGGTAGGTGGCGTCGATGATGCGCTTATATTCGTCGGGGGTGAAATAGTCCGTCGGCACATGCTTGGCAATCACGCGGCCCATCGTTGCAGTCGGATTATCCCGGAGCCAGCCCTGGCGGACGCAGTACCAGAAGAACCCGATCACGCGCTCGAACTTCTTTTTGCGGGCGAGTTCCTTCTCTTTCTTCCAGGTTTGCCGCCATTCGGTGAGGTTGCGGGGATTGAATTCTCGCAAGAAGGTGATGCCTGACTCTTCGGCGAACCCGAGGAGTTGGACCTGGAAAATGCCGCGCAGTTTTTGCAGGGTAGCCGGAGCAAGACCGCGCGCCTCGGCATCGGCGAGGAAGATGCCTACAGCTTCCTTCACGGTTGGCATCTTCGCCGGCTTCAGGTCCTCCCCGCTAAGAGCAGAGTTCTCGTATTTGCGGGCGAGGAGTTCTGCTTGTTCCCAAGACTTCGTTTTCGCCGAGGTGCGAAAGCGCCCGGTACGACCCGGAAGAGTGCCGTCCAGCCACTTGGGACAACGGCAGCGGCGATAGGTGGAATCGTCTTTCTTCGCGCAATTGGGGTGATGGCGGGTGTAGACGGACAGCATAATGCCGTCAATCTAGCACGAAAACTCGGTTGGTACAATTCTGGTACAGTTTAGCGATCCATCGAGTTTTCAACAGTCTAAACATATGAAACTAAGCAGTTTAGTGCTGGTGGAGGCGGCGGGAGTCGAACCCGCGTCCGAAATCGTTGTCAGCCGAGAGACTCCATGCTCAGTCGCGTTCGGGAGGATTCGCTCCCCGCGCTTAGAACCGACAAGAAACGCGGAAGGCTAGTCCGATGATCTCGCCGTCGCCCCACGGACCGAGGGACGACGACCAGCCTGCTGTGCGACGCCCTTCCGCAGCCCACAGGCAAAACCGCGGAGGACGGCAGTCTAACTAATTAGGCTGCGTATGCCAGCTGATTGGTGTTGGCACTTATGGTTTTCCAGGCGATTACGGGTGCCCAGACCCCGGCATGCCTCTCTGCCGCAAGCGATCCCGTCGAAACCGTGACGCCCCCATAGCGGGGAGGATCCCCTGAGACAGTTCTATTATCGCACTTGGCGAGCGACGAGGAAGCGCCGGATCCGGCAGGCGGCCCGGCTAGCTGTGACCGCGGATATAGTCGCGGAGTTTGGTATTGATTTCGGCGGCCTGCTGAACTCCCTTGTCGAGCATGGTGCGCCACTTCTGGGCGTCGTCGCCCAGAGAGACGGTGCCGAGAAGGAAGCTGGTCTGGAGGACGATTTCGAGGGCGTTGGAGAGGTCGTGAGAGAGACGGCGGATCTCTTTGGCCTGCTCCTCGGGGATGGGGCGGGGGTGAGGGGTCGCGGTCATGAGCAGGAAGTGCTTCTGTGACAGAATAGCGCGTTGAGGCGGGCAGCGCCGGTGTTTGACAGGGGTGGATGGCTTTGCGAGACTAGGAGTTGCTGCCCAGCGATGGCGCGCGCGAGTCCTGGCGAATTTCGGCCGGCGATTGGGAGTGTGCGCCGGAGTTTCCCGTGCCGAAGTGGCGGAATTGGCAGACGCGCATGGTTCAGGTCCATGTACCCGCAAGGGTGTGGGGGTTCGAGTCCCTTCTTCGGCACCAATCTCGCAGCAAGCTCCCTGCAATCAGAACGTTGGCTGGCGATCATTCTCGGCTAACGCAGTCGGCTGACGATATTCAGGTTTGCGCAAGGCTATTATTCAGGCTTGCGTAAGACCCGGCGGTATTATGCGCGGGGACGACTGCCGATAATACATAGCAGCGGGAGTGTCCCTCGTGTCGTCGTAATCGTCTGCATCTGCGGTTCGAGACTGCGGTATCGATTTGCATTGACATTGCGGCTGAGCTTCTGGGGAAATTGGAGAACAGAATACGGTTGCATGATCCAGCAGCGACGAACCCGGCAGCACGGCGCGCCAATCTCGGAGCGGCTCCGGCGGTGCCGCCGCATTGCTGGCGTGGCTGTGCTTGCCGCGTCTTCCGCGCTCACTCCTGCGGCCGGGCCTCCCACGATAACTTCCCTGGCCGCGCTTCACTCGCTCACCAACGGTGAGGCAGCCAAATCCATCCCTGTCGCCTTCGAGGCCACGGTTACCTATCACATCCCGGATAGTGTTGGCCTGTTCGTGCAGGACGGCGGCTACGCCATTTATGCGGACGTGCCATTGAATGCGGTGCTGACGCCTGGGGATCGCGTTCTGGTGCGAGGAACGACGCACTCCGGCTTTCGGCCGGAAATAGAGGCCGCGAGCGTGACCGTTCTCCGTCATGGAACGTTACCTCCGCCTGTGCCGGTCAGCTATGCCCAGCTGGTTCGCGGGGATTTTGACTGCCTGCGAGTGAGTGTGCGCGCGGAAGTGAGAAGCGCCGACCTGGTGACCTACGGAAAGGTGGCGAACGTCTTCCTGAAGCTGCAGATGGACGGCGGCGCCATCGATGCCATCATCAACAGCAGCGACGGCGACATGCTCGAGAAGCTGCGCGGCGCCGAGGTCGAAGTGGCGGGATCCACGTCAGGGATCTTCGACAGCAAACAGCAGCTGACCGGAATCATCCTGAAGGTGCCCGCGATCTCGGACGTGAAAATTCTCGAGCAGGCTCGCGGAGGCCCGGATGCGCTCCCCTTCACGCCGATGGATGAGATCCTTGCGCACTCTGATGTCCGCGATATTTCCCAGCGGGTGCGGGTGGAAGGAACCATCACGTACTACCTTCCCGGCGCAGCGGTGGTGCTGCAGAACGGTAAGAAGAGCCTGTGGATCGAGACGAAGGAGGAACAGCCCCTCACCATCGGCGACTGGGCAACCGCGTCGGGCTATCCCGCAGTCCGCAACGGGGTGCTGACCCTCGCCGGCGCCGAGGTGGACGACAGCCACCGGCGATCGCCCCTGACGCCGCAACAGGTGGGATGGGACGATCTGTATGCGGGCACGAATGCTTTCAATCTGATTACGACCGAAGGCCAGGTCGTCAAGGAGAGCCGGGAAGAGTACCAGGACGAGTATCTGCTGACGACTGACGGCCATCTGTTCCCAGTTCTCTATCGGCATATTGACGAGGATCTGGGCTTCACACTGCCGCCCATGAAAGAGGTGCCGGTAGGCGCCACGGTCCGCGTCACCGGCGTCACCTCTGTGTCGTACGGTTCCAATCCATTTGAGGGCCCGGCTGGGTTCGATGTCCTGCTGCGTTCCTTCGACGACATCCAGGTGGTGGCGCGGCCATCCTGGCGGAACGAGCACAATCTCACCCGGCTGGTCGAGATCCTGCTGGCGGTCATCTTCATCACCGGAATCTGGGTCATCTGGAGCGAGCGCCGGGCCCATCTCCGCGACGCCGCCCGGGCGGACATCGAGCGCCAGCGCGCGAAGATTCTTGAAGACATTAACAACTCCCGCCCGCTGGCCGAAATTCTGGAGAGCATCAACGATCTGGTTGCGGCGCGGATGGGCGGGGTGCCCTGCTGGATTCGAGTGAAAGATGGCGCCACGCTGGGCAATTTCCCATCAGAGAACGCGCGGGCCGCGCTGCGCGTCGTCGAGGAGCCAATTCCCTCCCGCTCCGGCGCTGCGCTGGGCGCTATCTGCGCCGCCTTTGGCCCGCACATTCGGCCGGCTGCCGTGGAGACCGCGGCTTTGGCGCAGGCAGCGGGATTGTCCAGGCTGGCGATCGAGACATCGCGGCTCTACTCCGATCTGGTGCATCGCTCGGAGTTCGACCTGCTCACCGACATCCACAACCGGTTTTCGTTCGAAAAACAGATCGAAACCGCGATTGAGACTGCCCGTCAGTCGGCCGGCATTTTCGGCCTGCTCTATATCGACCTCGACGATTTCAAGCAGGTCAATGACCGGTTCGGGCACCACGCCGGAGACCTCTACCTGCAGGAGATCGCCCTGCGCATGAAGCATCAGCTGCGCCCGGACGACATTTTGGCGCGCCTGGGCGGCGACGAGTTTGCTGCCATTCTGCCGCACGTGCGGGGCCGCGCTGACGTGGAGGAGATCGCGCTGCGCCTGGAGCACTGCTTCGAGCAGCCTTTCACCTGGGAAGGGTCCTCGCTGCGCGGTACCGTTAGCGCCGGAATCTCCCTGTATCCCGCGGACGGAACCACCCGCGACAGCCTCCTGACCGCTGCCGATGCCGCCATGTACGCGATCAAGCAGACTCGGTCGGCAATCGGGAGAGGCCCTGCCGGATCAGACCGTCCGCTGGTGCCTGGCGATTGAAGCGCTGTACGTTGCGATGCGCCCGAGGCTGCAAAACCGGAAATCCGAAGTTTCCGCGCGGTTTGCCATCCGGGCCATCTCTCCCCCATCCCTCCGGAGAATTCATACGCCTGGATCGCCTCTTGCAGGCGAGTTCGCCGAACGTGTCGGGGCCTGACTCTCCGGAAATTCGTCGCAGCAGGAGTACGGCGCAATGTATTTAATCCGGGTGTCTCACCCGGCTCATCAGCATCTGCTGCACCGCTGCATAGATTCGTTCGACAACGGGCCGGCGATAGTCCCAGCAGGCATCGGGGCCTGGCCAAGAGACAGCCATCGTCGCATTCGCTTCGAAGAGCAGGACCTCACTTTTCTTACTCAGGCCGAAGTCGATGCCTCCATAATCGAGGCCAAGCGTATCCTGGACGCGACCGAGCGTGGTCACGGTTTGAGAACCAAGCAAGCCCTCCATGTCTGTCAAAAACGCGGCGTCTTCCGCGCGGCGCTCCCGGTGCGTCGCCATCTCGGCGCTGAAGTAATGGACTTTCCAGTGACTGGAAACCGCGGCATGGACGGGATATATCCTGCCGTCGACGAACAGTACCCGATACTTGCGCACCAAGCCGTCGTCTCCTCGCGCATTCAGGTATTGGATAACGATAAAGTCGTCACCCGGAAGCCGGCGAAGCCCATCGGCCAGGTCGTCCGGCCTTTCGACACGCGCAAAATGCCGGCCCATATGGAGTCCGGGCGCACGCAGGAGAATCGGAAAGTCAAAACCGTGGATAGCAAGATCAGCCGTCGCGTGGCATGCGGTAAGCGTGGAACGCGACAGAGTCGCAGTACGAGGGGTGATCACGCCGGGGATTCCGGAAAGCCTCTCCGCATTCCGGCAGCGGCCGGTTTCACGCACGGCGGCAGGGCGATTCAGCACCGGCGCGGCGGATCGGGCAATGATTCGCTCGGCCGCCGATAAAGCTTCCGCGCGCACATCGGCATCGCCGATGCCATTGATGACGGCATCGTGTTGCGGCAGAGGCATCCAGTCTTCATAGAACTCGACAATTACAATATGCGTCCGGAAAATCCGATCGTTCAGAAAACGCTGGATCAGGACGTTGCCTGCATGGATGGAAAGCAGAAGAACGACGGAAACAGGAGATTCCGCTCCATGGTAAGGCAGAGTGATCACCGCCTGAAGCTGAAGCGCCCTGGCCAGGTGAGAGGCAGCAGGGTGCGTTTTTCCGAGCCCGGAGAGCGCATAGTACAGGCCGGCGTGCGCCTGTCTCGAGGAAGGATCAGCCATCAGCGCCAGCTCAAACTGCTTCGTGGCCGCGTCAAGGAAACCATCGTGAAGGAGACTCAACCCTGAACGCACGCAATTGCCGGCCTGGTTGGGCGGTGGTACGGACGCTGCAGACGTGAGCTTGTAGACGAGAGCTGAACTTTGATTCATATCCACAACCGCTTCCTGATCCTCTCCACTGATTACGTCGCGAGATCACGCGCATGTAGTGCCGTCTGTGCTTCCTGAGCATGGACGGGTACAGCCCGGTTCAGCATCATGGTGCGCGCGGCTTCGCGGGCGCGTTCGATGGACGGCCTGCGATAGTCCCATCTCTGGTCGGCATCAGGCCGCAGAATCGCGACCGAGCCGCTCCAGCAGATAGCCGCGCTGCAGCAACAAATCCGATAAATCAGGCACCGACACAAGCCGGGCCTCCACCGACTGCAGCAGCGATCGCAGGGCCTCTTCAGAATAAGGTGCAGATCTTACCGGTGCCGCCGGCTGGCTCATGCTCTCCCGCGCAGGTAGACAAGACCCTGCATCATGAGGCCCTGCAAGTGATTGACCAGGCAGAAGCAGCACCAGGGGAAAGCATTAGAGAATTCTCATCAACGTTGTTCGGGATCTTCAGCTTTCCAGGAAGCCGGCATTCAACCCATACATTCATGGTTCCGGGCGGCCACCATCACCCGCCATGACGTGCAGCCGCATCAGTCCTGCCTGGCTGCGCCATCGAGATATTTCCCACTGTTCGCTTTCTCTCGGCAAGCCCCCGTTGCCTTCCGCAACTCATCGCCTCCCGCCGTAGTCTGAATCAGGAGGAGTTCCATGTCTGAACAAGAGTCAGCCGCAACCCGCCGTCACGCATTCACAGGCCCGGCATCGCCCCAGCTGCCTGAGCCGACTTATGCGGAGCGCACGCGCACCCTGGCCTCCGTTGTTCCCATTGGGACGCTCTCGACGATGTCGCGCCGGCATCCGGGATTCCCTTTCGGTTCGCTGATGCCCTTTGCCCTCGATCCTGCCGGTCGCCCCATATTCCTGATCAGCAGTATGGCCATGCATACCCAGAACCTCAGCACCGATCCGAAATGCAGCCTCTTCATCGCCCAGCCGAGTCCTGACGGCGATCCGCTGGGAGCAGCCCGCGCGACCCTGGTCGGCGATGCGCTGCCCGTGCCCGCGGCTGATCTCGCTTCTGTGCGCGAACTCTATTTAACACAGCATGGTAATAGCGGTTACTGGGTTGATTTCCCCGATTTCAGCTTCTATCGCCTGCAGCCTGCCGGCCTCTATTATGTCGGCGGATTCGGCGTTATGGGCTGGGTGGACGCTAACGAATACGAGCTGGCTTCCCCTGACCCACTGGCCGCATCCGCGCCCGGCATTCTCGCGCATATGAATGCGGACCACGTCGATTCCATGATTCTTCTGGCACGCGCACATGCAGGAATCGAGGCCTCGGAAGCAGCGATGACCTCCATCGACCGCCTCGGCTTCACTCTGCGCCTGAAAACGGCGGACGGGATGAAGGGCACCCGCATCAATTTTCCCAGCGAAGTCCGGACGCCGCAGGAAACGCGCAAAGTGCTCGTGGAGATGGTCCGGCGATCATCCGGCGAAAAATCCTGACCTCCGTTCCGGTGGAAAGCGTCAATGGAGAAACTCCCGCGATGGCATTGCTCAACACATGCCGCAATGCTGATGAATGAGGGCAGCCGTCGCCGTCAGCGAATCGCAATCGTGCCAGAGCTCGTCTCCAGTCTCCAGGGCAGACATCAGCCGGTTGGCCAGATCCCGGCTGGACCGGACTTCCGCCATCGCGCACTCAAGCAGAGAGGCGCATTCTTCCACGGAGTAGCCTTCGAGCACGCAGAGGACGAACACGAAGCGTTCGAAAGCACTCAGCGAAGTAATTGCCGAAAACGGCTGATGGGCAGCAGAGAGCAGCGGTCTGCATCCATGCACAAAGGACCAGCTGTGCACGCTCTTCGGCCGGGGATGGCTCAGCTCAACAGCGCGTCTGATTACCGCGACTCTTCCGGGGCCTCTTGCCCAGTCGGAAGCGCAGACGGCGGAACTATCGACATAATCGTCCATCGCACCGGAAAAGCACTGCTCGGCCAGCACCTTGTCCGCCGTGAGCAGAAACGAGAGCAGGTACAGTTTGATCACCTCGTCGAACCAGGTGTCAGCAAAGTCGGCCGCAATGGTGACAATGGGGCACGAGGGATCACTCTCACAGGTGAACTGCGTGACGGTAGCCATCACCCCTCCTCGCTGCAATGCCTTCCCCGGGTCTGCCAATGTCATCGCTCCGAAGAACCGCTTTCGTCTGTTACACGAGCAATCCGCCTGCCATTCGCGGAGGAATTCGCTGCATCGGAGAGGGTGGATCATTTGCCGATGCGTAGGCTGAGTCCCACGGAAACAACGGGGCGGCGCCACAAAGATCAGCACTCCCCAGCCCAGTTACCGGGCAGGAATGTCAAAGTTGACGGCTGTTGCTGTCATCGTCATCGACAGTACGGATGGGCGAATCGCCGGCCTGGGCCGTCATGGTTCTTTACCTGAGCGCTGGAGCATCCGCAGGCAGAAGCCGGATCGCCGCGGCATTGGCAAAGCGGTAATTGTCGTAGTCGATCGTAAGAACGGCCGTGCCGCCGAGCCGGACTTTGGTTTCGCTGCGATCGCTTCGGGGCAGCCAGAAATCGCCGGCTTTCTCGTAATCGCGGTCGATCTGCGTATTGCGGATCCAGAAGGATGGATTCCTGGAAGGCTGGGCGTCGAGCTTAACCACCGCGTAATCCTGCGCGTCCACCCAAATGGTTCCCCGATAAAGAAGAGCGCGCGGCTTTCTCGGTTCAACTGTCAGCACATACACGGGCCGCCCTTCGTCCACCTCGGTTCGCACCAGGCTGAATGTGTAGTTCGCGGTATTCAGCGCGCTGTCGGCGCGGTGGTTCGCGTCGTCCTGCTCCGTCTTCAGCAGCCTCTTCAGCACATGATCGAGCAGGAGATGCGATCCCGATTCAGAGACCACCTCGAACTGCTTCGAACCGGAGCCGTTGCAGATGGCGTCCACGATCATGTCCGCCTCAGCCGCATGCGGGAAGCCGTGATAGGCAACGTGGTAGTGACGACGGGAAGTGTACGCTCCGACTTGCCGGGAACGCTGCTCGTTTTCTGCAACCAGCCGTTGCACAATTTCCGAGGTCGCTGGCTGAGCGGCGGCGGCGCCCTCCTGCGGGAGGGCTGCTGGACCGCGGAGGACGACAAGAGAGAGACCAAGGCAGAGGCGAAAGAAGAAAGGCCACTTTGTCCGGACGACCTCGCCCCTCGCGCTCCGATGGGACGGCAGAATCATCGAGGGAGATGGCTCAATCACCGGCAGCGGCGAGTTCATATTCTTCTACCCCGTGGGTTCGATTGCGCAGCGAACGCTCGAAGGCGGCAACCTGCTCCTCGATGAGCTGCTCCTTGCTGTGTCGCGCGATAACGTCCTCGCGATAACGCCGCAGGAAATAGTCGATCGTCTCCACGCGAATGCGGATGGAGCCGGAGGGTTTGTTCTCATCGAGATCCTTGAAGGAGAAGTAGGGCGTACCGGAGCGTTCGATGATGCCTTCGATGACGCCGTAGATCGGCGCATCGTGCCCGCACTTGAAACTGGAGACTTCGAGAGCGACGAGGTTGGGGTGCCGGGCAGTGAATTTGGCGGCCCAGACTTTGTGATTGGTGCTGGTGGAGTAGCGATTTTTCCAGACGTCGCTGATGTCGAGCGGGTGGGTGATGATGCCGGCGCGAACCTCGTCGCCGAAGAGGCGCTCCAGCAGATCCTCGTCCAGCGGCAGCGTGCTCTGCGAGAAGACCGGATAGCCGAGCTTCTGAAATTCCTCCATGATCTCGTGGTTGAGGCCCGGATCGTGGTGGTACACGCGGCCGAGCATCACGATACCGATGCGGTTTTCGCGCTCCAGCTGGTCGAGGGTCTTTCTCGCTTCGCGGCGGATATCGTTCTCATAGCTGTCCAGTGCTTCGAAGCCGACGTCGATGGCACGGTCATTCTCCTCGCGCGAGAGGCCGAGGATCGGCGACCACGCTTTGTACATCTGGTCGGCGCATATCTTCCTGTCCTGCAGGTTGAGGATCGGATCGAGATAGACGATCCCGTTCTCTGAGAAGAGATCGCTCTCCTTGGTGAAGGCAGCTTTGACGGCGTTCGGTGTCGCAGTCACCGTGGGGCACGCGTTGGAGCCGGTCAGGTTCACCAACGGCGTGTGCAGCACGTCGTACATCGGGAACCAGATGGCGTTCAGCGGTTTTTTGCTGTGCTTCACGGCGAGCAGGTTGTAGACGTGCGCAATCCCGATCTTTGATGGATAGCAGGGATCGACGGCGCCGCGGCTGGCTCCGGCTCGATAGAGCTCGGGAGTGGTGTAGTCGGAGTAGACGATATTTTCAGCTTCGATGCCGAGGCTCGCGAAATAAGCGTTGAAGAGCGGCGCGTAGGTGTAAGTGTTCAGCAGACGTGGGATGCCGACCCGGAAATCGTTGCGGCGAGCCATGAGCGCAGCGCGTTCCTTTGTCTGCTTTGAGACGAACAGGCCTTTCGCGTCGGGGACGGGATCAGCGACGATCGCGACCTCGCGAGGGCGGAAGACTTCCCGCGCCGCGATGTCGACGAAATTGGGGTTCGCCGCCTTGATCTTGTCGATGTCGGCCTTGATCCCTTTCATGTCGTTCAGGTCTTCGACCGCTCCTTTTTCGCAGGTGGCGATGATGAGGCGCTGCTCCCCAATGCGGAGCGGGACCTTGGTCTTGCGCGGCTGAAACTCACCGGTCGGCTTCGGCGCTTCAACCGGCTTCTTCGCGCCCGGGGCGGCCTGGATCTGGATCAACGGGTCGATTTTCGCTCGGAGCGAAGTTGCCGGGCTGCTGCAGCCACAACCGCCGCCGGCATGATCGTGCGTGTGCCCGGTGCTGCACGACGATCCGTGCGCGGGCAGATTGGCCTCAATCTGGTCGAGGCTGGGCAGGTTGGCAGTCACGGCCGCCACTTCTTCCGGGGTTGCCGCGCGATCTTCTGCCGGAGGCGGCGGAGCAACCGCGTCCACGGTGGCGCCCCCGCTCACGTCGACGTCGATGAAGGTGCGCAGGCAGTTGTTCTTGCAGAAGTAACAGCGGGTATCCTCGTTGCGGGTGGTCCGGTAGCGGATGTTGCGGACCGCGTCGAGACCAATGAAGGTGGTTTGCTTCCCGTTCTTCCAGAGGCGCAGAGCTTCCTGGGCGGCGCCGATCGCGCCGGACTCTCCGCAGTGCTCGTGCACGATGATCTCCGGCTCGCGGCCGTTGGCGCGGAAGCTGGAGCGGATGAAGTCGACTTCCGCCTTGACGACGGCCAGATTATTCTGGGTGCCGCCCTGCAGCACGAAGCGCGAACCGAGCGCGGCCAGATTGGGGATGCTGGCGACATAGAGGAAGACATTCTTGGGAAGAACGTCGGCGAGTCCGGCGAGGATCTCCTCAGAGCGCCATCCCTGGCGCTGGAAATTCACGATGTCGGACTGCATAAAGACCGCGCAGCCATAGCCGAACGACGGCATCGATTTGGCCGAAAACGCGATGTCGGCGAAGTCCTCGACTTTCATGCCGAAGCCCTCGGCGGTGGACTGCAGAAAATATCCGTTGCCTGCCGAGCACTGCGTGTTCAGCTTGAAGTCTTTGACACGGCCGTCTTTCAGAACAATCAGCTTGATGTCCTGGCCGCCGACATCGACGATGACGTGCGGATCGTCGTAGAACTTCAGCGCCGATTCGGTGTGGGCGACGGTTTCGACGAGCGCCACGTCGGCATTGAGCACATCGCGCAGGATGTCCTTGGCGTAGCCGGTGGTGCCGACGCCGAGCACTTCCATCTCCGCGCCCTTCGTTTCAATCTGCTCGCGGAGCTTGTCGAACATCTCGATGGTGTCCTGAATGGGATTGCCGTTCGAGAGCTGATAGGCCTTGCAGAGGATCTCGCCGTCTTTGCCGAGGAGAACTGCCTTTGTTGAGGTAGAACCCCCGTCGACACCCACGAAACCGGAGATGATCTCGCCGGCGGTGAACAGGGCGGGAATGAACTTCTTCCGCCGGTACGCGCCGCGGAACTGCTCCAGCTCGTCGTTACCGGTGACGAGCGCCTTGCCGCCGGAGGCTGCCTTCTCCTCGGCGCGGCCGTAGTCGATATACCAGCTCAGCTTTTCGGCGCCGAGATAGCGCCCGACTTCCGGCTCCTCATCTTTGCCGAACTCTACCGAGCCGAGCGCGGCGAAGTACTGCGCGTTCTCCGGAACCTTGATCAGTTCCTCCGGGGTCGCGCCCTCGGGAATCTGGACTTTGCGCTCTTTCCACATGCGCGGGATGTTTGCCTGCCACGCTTCGCGCATACCGCGGATGAAACCGTTGGGACCGCCCAGCAGCAGTACGTGCGGGCGCAGAGTGTTGCCGCGGGTGAGCACGCTCAGGTTTTGCAGGACGATCGCTTCGAAGAGCGAGGCCATCAGTTCGTGCGAAGGCGTGCCGGTTTTTTGCAGGCCATTGATGTCGGTTTCGGCGAAGACTCCGCACTTGCCGGCAACTTTATGCAGCTTGATGCCGTGATAACCCTGGTTGGCCAGCTCCGCGACGGGGATCTTGAGTTTCGCGTTGATCTTATCGATGACCGCGCCCGTGCCGCCCGCGCACTTGTCGTTCATCGACGGGCTTTTCTTCTTCCTTCCCGTCTCTTCGTCGTCCTTGAAGACAATGATCTTGGCGTCCTGGCCTCCCAGCTCGATGACGGAATAGACCTCAGGGTGCAGTTTCTCGACGGCCAGCGCCACGGCGTGGACCTCCTGCACAAACTTGGCGCCGATCATCTCAGCCAGGGTGCCGCCGCCCGAACCGGTGACGAAGACCCTGGTGTTCTCCTTTGCCACGCCGGCTTCGGTTTCCATACGCTTCAGGAACTCGAGCACTTTTTCCGGCTGGCGCGTCTCGTGGCGCTGGTAATCCTGCCAGAGAATGGCATCCGTTGCGACATCGACGACCACCGCCTTCACCGTCGTTGAGCCAACGTCAAGCCCTACAGACAATTCCCGCATGGGTCCTCTCCCGTTGTTTGGTGGCCCGAGGGCGAGCACCTGAATTGCTCAGATCTCTAAATCCGCCTTCGTCCGGAAGTCCGCTGCACAGCGGAACTTCGCGAGACGGCTTCGAGAGCGGCCCGCACCGTGACGGCAAATCCCAGAAGCGCTGCGGACAGGCAGG
>Ga0335073_10009674_pt1 | contig 13532 bp, 12 predicted proteins | sample Lox_Sample_22_FD_207093 | JGI IMG/M metagenome (GOLD analysis project Ga0335073, IMG submission 207093) | Soil microbial communities from Loxahatchee National Wildlife Refuge, Florida, United States - Lox_Sample_2.2 | ecosystem: Environmental > Terrestrial > Soil > Wetlands | place: USA...
CCGAGCGCCTGCAGGTAGCGGAAATAGGCCGACCAGGCCAAGGCTTCGACCTGGGCGCCGGCATCGTTGATGTAGTATTCGCGCGTCACCTCGTATCCCGCCTTCTCGAGCAGCGCGGCGAGCGCGTCGCCCAGCACCGCACCGCGGCCATGGCCGACATGCATCGGCCCGGTCGGGTTGGCGGAGACATATTCGACATTGACCTTGCGGCCGCCGCCGGTCTTGGCATCGCCATAGGCGGGGCCGGTGCGCAGGATCTCGGCGAGCCGCGCATGCCAGAAGCCGTCGGCGAGCCGCAGATTGATGAAGCCGGGGCCCGCCACCTCGGCGGCGGTGACGGCGCTGTGATGGCGGAGACGCTCGGCCAGGCGCTCCGCCAGCGCGCGCGGCGGCAGCCGGGCCGGCTTTGCCAGCACCATCGCGGCATTGGTGGCGAGGTCGCCATGCGCGGGATCGCGCGGCGGCTCGACCGCAACGCGGCTCAGATCGAGCCCGGCGGGAAGGTCGAGCGCTTGCAGCTCGGCGATGACGATGTCGCGGAAATGGCTGAAGAGGTTCATCACGAGGGCGCGTATCTATCGTATAAGCGGCGGTGCTCGTCGAGAGCAAAGCGATCGGTCATGCCGGCGATGTAGTCGGCGACGAGTCGCGCGGTTGCCGGGGTGCCCGCACCCGCCGCCTGGAGGCGCCACTCCGTCGGCAGGCATTCGGGCTCCGCGAGCAAGAGCCGGAAGAGCTCCTGAACGACGCGGCGGGCCTTCGAGGCCATGCGATTGACGCGGTAATGGCGGTACATGCGCTCGAACAGGAAGTCGCGCAAGCCTTTCGCCTCGCGGCTGAAGGCGTCGGAGAACGCCACCACCGGCGCGCCCAAAGCGCGGATTTCCGCGGCGCTGTGGATGCGAGCGGCCGCGAGGCGCCGCTGGCTTTCGGCAATGAGGTCGGAGGCCATGCGGTCGATCAAGCGGCGGATCGATTCGTGGATGAGCCGCCCCTCGTCGATATCGGGATGGAGCTTTCTCACCTCGGCGAGCATCGGCCCGACCAGCGGCACATCGGTGAGGTGCCTCAGCGCGAACAGCCCGGCGCGCAGCCCGTCATCGAGATCGTGGTTGTTGTAGGCGATATCGTCCGACATCGCTGCCACCTGCGCCTCCGCGCTGGGCCAGGTCGCGAGCTCGAGATCATGCTGCACCACATAATCGGCGATGGTGCTCGAGATCGGCGGCACCAGCGGTCCGTTATGCTTCACCGTGCCCTCGAGCGTCTCCCAGGTGAGGTTGAGCCCGTCGAAGCCGGCATAGCGCCGCTCCAGCCGCGTCAGGATGCGTAGCGTCTGGTCGTTATGGCGGAAGCCGCCGAAGCGCTCCATCGCCGCCGCCAGCGCGTCCTCGCCGGCATGGCCGAAGGGCGTGTGGCCGAGATCATGCGCCAGCGCCAGCGCCTCGGCGAGATCCTCGTTGAGGCCGAGCGAGCGGCTGATGCTGCGGGCGATCTGCGCCACTTCAAGGCTGTGCGTCAGCCGCGTGCGGTAGTGATCGCCCTCGTGATAGATGAAGACCTGGGTCTTGTACTGCAGCCGGCGGAAGGCGGTCGAATGGATGATCCGATCGCGGTCGCGCTGGAAAACGCTGCGCGACGCGCTCTCCTCTTCCGGATGGAGACGGCCGCGGCTCTCCTCCGGGCGCGAGGCGTAGGGGGCGAGCGGCGCCGGTACCGACATGATGGCGGAAACCTAATGCTGCAGCCCGCTATTGGCAAATGAATGGGCCCTTAAAGCGGCCTCCGGTGCGGCACCGGCGGAGGTCGTGGTTAACGCCGCAACGGTTTGACAACGACCGCGATTTCACTACATAGAGGGCATGATCCGGGCGCGCCTTGGCGCTCGGCAAGGAGAGACCCGGCGATGTCCGATGGCGGCAGCATCCCCCCTGACGGCGGCGTCAGCTTGAGCGCCAGCGCCGCCCGGCGCGTTACCGAGCTGAAGCGGCAGGAGAACGCGCCCAACGCCTTCCTGCGCCTCGCGGTTTCGGGCGGCGGCTGCTCCGGATTCCAATACGGCTTCAGCTTCGACGACAACCGGCAGCCCGATGATGCGGTCTTCGCCCGCGACGGCGTCGAGCTGGTGATCGACGCGGTCTCGCTCGAGCTGGTCAAAGGCGCCGAGATCGATTTCGTCGAGGACATGATGGGTGCCTCGTTCCAGGTGAAGAATCCCAACGCCGCCTCCTCCTGCGGCTGCGGCAATTCATTCTCGGTCGGCTGAGCCAATCTTTGACGATCGCCGATCCGTGACCTGCCCCACCTCACCCCGCCCCTCTCCGCCCCTCGGGGGCGGAGAGGGAGGGACCCGCGCAGCGGGAGGGTGAGGTGGGGCGTCCGCGCCAGCCCGTCCCGTCTCCGGCAACCAACCCGCGACGCGGCCGATGAAGATCGCCACCTTCAACGTCAATTCGATCAAGGTGCGGCTGCCGATCCTGCTCGGCTGGCTCGACGCGGTGAAGCCGGATGTCGTCTGCTTGCAGGAGATCAAATGCCTTGCCGCCGATTTCCCGGCGCTCGAGCTGAAGGGGCTCGGCTATCACGCGGAGGTGGTCGGGCAGAAGACCTATAACGGTGTCGCACTGCTGTCGCGCGACCCGGCGCGCGACGTAACGAAGGGCCTCGCCGGCGATGCGGGCGACGAGCAGGCGCGCTATATCGAGGCGACGTTCAGCGATATCCGCGTCGCCTCGCTCTATCTCCCCAACGGCAATCCCATCGCCACCGAGAAATTCACCTACAAGCTCGCCTGGATGGCGCGGCTCAAGGCGCGTGCGGCGGCGCTTCTCGCCCAGGAGATCCCGTTCGTGCTCGCCGGCGACTACAATGTCTGCCCGACCGACGCCGACGTTTTCAATCCCGCCCTCTTCCGCGACGACGCGCTTTGCCAGCCGGAATCACGCCGTCAGTTCCGCGCCCTGCTCAATCTCGGCCTCACCGACGCCTTTCGCGTGTTCCATCAGGAGCCGCATCGCTACAGCTTCTGGGACTATCAGCAAGGGCGCTGGTATCGCGACGAGGGGCTGCGCATCGACCATCTGCTGCTGTCGCCGCAGGCGGCCGACCGGCTGCTTGCCGCCGACATCGACAAGAGCCCGCGCGGCAAGGACAAGGCCTCCGACCACACCCCCGTCTGGTGCGAGCTCTCCGCGCTCCGCGCGAGCGCCTAACGCTCGTCGCGAGGGGCGACCGTCCTATGCCGTGTTGGTCGCCGTAACCAGCCATACCGCGGCAGCAAGCGGCACCCCCCCGCCCTGCTGGTGCGGCGCCAAGGCATTGCGGATCGACTGCGCGACCGCGGCGAGAACCGCGGGCGGCTGGCCATCGATGGCGCGGCTGGTGGCGCCGATCTCGAGCGCGGCACTGACCGCGGCATCGAGCCCTTTGCCGGTGGCAATGTCGAGGGCGAGATCGAACGGCGCCAGTGCGACCGCGCTAAAGCCGGCCGCGCCGAGAATGCGCTCGACCCGCGCGGGATCGGCAAAGGAGAACGGGCCCGGGTCTTCCGGGCCGAGCTGCGGCAGCCGCGGCACATGCTCATAGGCCGCTTGCAACGGCAGCATCATCCAAGGGTTCTCGCGCGGCGCCCGCCAGCAGGCGAAAGCGAGGCGGCCGCCGGGGCGCAACGCGCGACGCAGATTGGCGAAGGAGCGCGCCGGCTCGGCGAAGAACATGACGCCGAAGCGCGAGAACAGCAGATCGAAACTCCCCGGCGCAAAGGCATAGGTGGTGGCGTCGGCCTGCACCAGCTCGACCGGCAGCCCCGGCGGCAGCCGCTCGGCGGCGCGCGCCAGCATCGGCCCCGAAACATCGAGGCCGAGCACCCGCCCTGCCGGCGCCACCAGGCGCCCGAGCTCGATCGCGCTGGCACCGCAACCGCAACCGATATCGACCACGCGCTCGCCCGGCCGGATCGCGGCGCGCGCGAGAGCAGCGGCCAAGATCGAGGCCAGCACGATATCCTGGTGCTCCTGCCGCTCGGCCCAATGCCGCCCGCCGGCTCCATTCCAATAGGCGATCTGGTCGGCGTTGCGCTCATCGGCCTGGGTGGTGCTCATCGCTTGGCTCCTGCGTCGATCCGCGAAGTCAGGATATAGCGATCGAGCACGCTGCTGCCCAAGGGGCGAAAGCCGATGGCAGCCGAGCCGGCGAAGACGAGCTTAGAACTTCAAGCCGTAGCGCAGGCGCAGGCTGTCGGACGTTTCGGTGTTGTTGAACCGGAGGTCCGGCGTGTGGCTTTCATCGAGCCGAAGCGAGAGGCTGTGCTGATCGCTGAGCCGGTAGCCGAATTCGAGCGCGCCCTGCAGCATCATGGGCTGCTCCAGCGAACGCCGCAGCGGGTCATTGCCGAGCGGGTTCGCTCCGGCATCGACGCTGCCGGCGAGGCCAAAGCTGCCGAACAGCGAGCCGCTGTCGAAGAGATTCCAGGTAAAGCCGGCAAAGCCGCGATTGACGCCGGTGAGCTGGTCATAGCCATAGCCGAATTGCGGCCGCGGCGAGAACAGGAAATGGAACACCCCGGTATTCGGCGAGGTCAGCGCGATTTCGACGTCCCCCTCGCTGCCCGGCACCTGCAGCGCCTGCCGCCCGGGATCGTCGAGCAGGAAGTTCAAATGGAATTCCGGCATCGGCGCACCGCCGCGCACCATCGTGCCGCCATTGACGGTGAAGGGCTGCAGCTGATCGGCGGCGAAGGCGGGTCCTGCAGCTATTGACGCAGCGAGCGCCAGGGCGCTGCCGAGAGTGAGGCGAAGCCGGCTGCTCACACGCGCCGCCGTGATACCAGGCGCCGCGCCAGCGCGCGATCGAGCTGCGTCAGCGCCGCGGGCGAAAGCTCGTGGAAGTGAAAGCCGAGCGACCCGGCCTCGCGGTCTTCGCGCACAAGTTCGGCGCTGAAGGCGAAGCTCTCCTTGCTGCCATCCGCCCGGAAGGTGCCCGTGACCGCCGCGCCGATCGCGAGCGGCAGCCTTGCGGTGAGCTGGAACCCGCCCAGCGACCAGTTGTCCGAGACGTATTCATGCTCGCCGATCACGACCGTGAGCGGGGGCAGCGCATAACGGCGGTCGCGCCGCTGCTCCTGACGGTCGAAATTGGTACGGGCAATACGCATGGACGACCTCTGTCGGCCGGATTACAGGACAACACGCCTGCATTAACAAGCGGTTTCGAGCGACAGGCTCAACACGCGCCGAAACCGGTGGTTCCACCGCACGTCGCGACACAACCCGTCGCCACCCCGCATCTTGTCTACACGGCGCGCGATAGGCGATCAATAACTTTTATTTTCAATAAGTTAACCTTAACCGTCCCAGGTTCCGCCCGAGCTGCACGCGAGTCGGCTCATTCGCCTTTAGATGGCGGCGGGTAGAAATGCTGGCCACCCCAGGGGTCTTCGATCCGCCATTGTTCGCCCGACTCCGGCAGGGCATAGCACGGCCCGACCGGCACTTTGCCATGACCGCCGGGCAGGTCGAGGACGTAGCTCGGCTGACAGAGCCCCGAGACCCGGCCGCGCAGCTCCCGCATCAGCGCCCGGCCTTCGGCGAGGCTTGGCCGGAACGCGGCGGTGCCGCGGGCAAGATCGGGATGGTGGAGGTAGTAGGGTTTGACGCGTGCCGCGACCAGGCCGCGGAAGAGCGCTGTCAAGGTCGCGGCATCGTCGTTGACGCCTTTGAGCAGAACGCTCTGCCCCAAAAGCGGGATGCCGGCCCCAGCCAGCCGGCGGCAAGCGCCTCGCGCCGCCTCGGTGAGCTCGCGCGGATGGTTGGCGTGGATCGCGACATAAACCGCCTTTTCCGCTGCGAGCGCGCCGAGCAGCGCCGGTCCGACACGGCGCGGCGCGACGATCGGGACGCGGGTGTGGAAGCGGATGACACCCAGATGCGGGATCGCATCGAGCGCGCGGACGAGGCTGGCGATGCGCCGCGGCGACAGCAGAAAGGGGTCGCCGCCGGTGACGATCACCTCCCAGACCTCGCGCCGGGTGCGGATGTAGTCGAGCGCCGCCGCCAACTCTTTCGCATCGAGGCTGTCGCTGCCGGGGCCGACCTGCTCGCGGCGGAAGCAGAAGCGGCAATAGACCGGGCAGACATGGCTCGGTTTCAGCAATACCCGATCGGGATAGCGATGGACGATGCCTTTGACCGGCGAGAAGCGCTCATCGCCGATGGGATCGGCGAGCTCCTCCGGCGCGGTGGCCAGCTCGCCGGCGCTCGGCACGAACTGGCGCGCGATCGGATCGGCGGCATCGCCGCGCTCGATCAGCGCCGCCATCTCCGGCGTCACCGCCACGGCAAAGCGCTCGGCGACAGCCGCGATCTCGGCCGCGCGCTCCGCCGGCACCAGCCCGGCGGCAACCAGCTCGGCCGCCCGGCGCAGCGTGCGTTCCGTCATCGCGCCTCAGATGTCGGCATAGACATGCGTCTCCGCCTTGCCGCCGGGATGGGTGACCGCGCCCTTCTCGGCATCGCCCACGGTCTGCGCGTATTTCCAGAGGGTGCCCGACTGGTAGTCGTGCCGCCGCGGCTTCCAGGCCTGCTTGCGCTCGGCGAGCTCAGCATCGCTCAGCTCGACATCGATCGTGCCGGCCTCGGCGTCGATGACGATGACGTCGCCGTCGCGCAACAGCGCGATTGGCCCGCCCACCGCCGCCTCGGGACCGATATGGCCGATGCAGAAGCCGCGCGTCGCGCCGGAGAAGCGGCCGTCGGTGATCAGCGCCACCTCATGCCCCATGCCCTGACCGGTGATCGCCGCGGTGGTCGACAGCATCTCGCGCATGCCCGGCCCGCCGCGCGGACCTTCATAGCGGATGACGATGACCTCGCCTTGCTTGTAATCGCGCCGCTCGACCGCCGCGAAGGCGTCCTCCTCGCGATCGAAGCAGCGCGCCCGCCCGCGGAATTTGAGCTCGTGCATGCCGGCAACCTTCACGATCGCCCCTTGCGGCGCGAGATTGCCCTTGAGCCCGACGACGCCGCCGGTAGGGCTGAGCGGCGCAGAGGTCGGGCGCACCACGTCCTGGCTCTTCGGCAGACTGACCCCGGCGAGATTCTCGGCGATGGTCTTGCCGGTGACGGTGAGGCAGTCGCCGTGGAGATAGCCGCCATCGAGCAACGCCCGCATCAGCACCGGCACGCCGCCGACGTCGAAGAGATCCTTCGCGACGTAACGGCCGCCCGGCTTCATGTCGGCGATATAGGGCGTGCGCTTGAAGATCGCGGCGACGGCATGGAGATCGAAATCGATGCCCGCCTCATGCGCGATCGCCGGTAGGTGCAGCGCCCCGTTGGTCGAGCCGCCCGAGGCGGCGACCACCATCGCCGCATTCTCGAGCGCCTTCCGCGTGACGATGTCGCGCGGCCGGAGGCGGCGCGCGAGCAGCGCCATCACCGCTTCGCCCGACGCCTCGGCAAAGCCGTCGCGGCTGTCATAGGGCGCCGGCGGACCGGCCGAGCCGGGCAGCGCCAAGCCGATCGCCTCGGAAACGCAGGCCATGGTGTTGGCGGTGAACTGGCCGCCGCACGAACCGGATGAGGGGCAGGCGACGCATTCGAGCTCGTGCAGCTCGGCATCGCTCATCCGCCCGGCGCTGTGCGCGCCGACCGCCTCGAAGACGTCGCCGACGGTGACGTCCTTGCCGTGGAACTTGCCGGGCAGGATCGAGCCGCCATAGACGAAGACGGCGGGCACGTTGAGCCGGACCATCGCCATCATCAGCCCCGGCAGCGACTTGTCGCAGCCGGCAAATCCCACCAGCGCATCGTAGCAATGGCCGCGCACGGTGAGCTCGACGGAATCGGCGATGACCTCGCGCGAGACCAGCGAGGATTTCATCCCGGCATGCCCCATGGCGATGCCGTCGGTGACGGTGATGGTGGTGAACTCGCGCGGCGTGCCGCCGGCGGATGCGACGCCCTTCTTCGCCGCCTGCGCCTGGCGCGCCAACGCGATGTTGCAGGGCGCGGCTTCGTTCCAGGTGGTGACGACGCCGACCAGGGGCTGCGCGATCTGCGCGTCGGTGAGCCCCATGGCGTAGAGGTAGGAGCGGTGCGGCGCCCGCTCCGGCCCGACCGTGACATGGCGGCTCGGCAGCGTCGCTTTGTCGACCTTGGGTTTCCTGACATCGTCGGGCATGGCGCTCTCCTCGATGTTCGCACTTGATTTTGCCGCACCATACAAAGTGCCCCGCCGGGGCTCAACCACGGCCGCCTTGTGGGCGCGCGAGACCGCGGCTAGAACGCCGCCCGTGCCGCCCCTCACCTTCGCCGAAGCCTGGCGCGCCTATCGCCGCACCGAGCCGCGGCTGCCGCCGAAGCCCCCGCCCGTCGCGCCGCGCCGCGTTGCCGATCTCGGCGAGATCGCGGACGGCTTCGATCTCTTCGTGCTCGATGCCTGGGGCGTGCTCAATCTCGGCGACACGCCGATCGCCGGCGCCGCCGCTGCGGTCGCTCGGCTGCGCGCCGCGGGAAAGCGCCTTCTCGTCCTTAGCAACGATGGCACGCGCGAGTCCGAGGCCGCGGCCGAGCGCCACCGCCGCCGCGGCTTCGATTTCCGGGCGGAAGATATCCTGCCAGGCATCGCCCTGCTGCCCGACGTGCTGGCCGGGCTCGGCTCAGCAGCGCCGCTCGGCCTCATCGCCGATCCGCCCGCCCCCTACCCCGCGCTCACCGGCGCCATGTCGCCGCTCGACGACGATCCTGCCGCCTATGATGCCGTTTCCGGCTTCGTCTTCCTGTCGAGCGACAGCTGGAGCGAGGCGCGTCAGGCGCTGTTGCAACAGAGCCTCGCGCGCCGCCCGCGCCCGCTCGTCATCGGCAATCCCGATATCGTCTCGCCCGAGCCCGACGGCATGGCCGCAGAGCCCGGGCTCTTCGGCCATCGCATCGCCGAGGCGACCGGGCTCCGTCCGGTCTTCTGCGGCAAGCCCTTCGCCCCGATCTATGCGCGCATCACCGCGCGCTTTCCCGCGATCGCGCCGGGGCGGGTGCTGAGCGTCGGCGACACCCTCCATACCGACATCCTCGGCGGGCGCGCCGCGGGCTGGCGCACGCTGCTGATCGAGAACGGCTTCTGCCGCGGCCAGGATGGGGCGGCGCTTGCCGCCGAATGCGGCATCTGGCCGGATTTCATCGCGCCACGGCTTTGAAGTTTTGATCCTGTCCGCGGCTTCGGTTACTTTGAGCGCGCTGGTTGTAGGGAGGAAGCGCGTGGCGGCGTGGCTTGCCTATGTCCTCGGCTTGGCGACCTGGTTCCCGGTCGTCATTCTGGCGGTGCTGACGGGGCGATTGCTGGCGGAAGCGCGCGAGGCGCAGACGCGCCCGCTCGGCAGCGACGGACTGCCGCTGTCGCTCGTCGGCAAGCGCGAGGGCGGCGACGATGCCTGGACCGTCGCCTGGGCCGACGCGCTGAGCTAGGCGCCGGAGGCGTCAACCGACGAGGCGCGGCGTCAGCTTCTCCTCGAATTCGAGGCCCGCTTGCTCGCCGCGCCGCCACGCCACTCTGGCGCGCAGCGGCCCGAAATCACCGAAAACGATGATCACATTGCCGCCGGCGAGGCCGGGCTGCTCGATGCTGAGCCGCGCGCCAAGCGCGGAGTAATCGAGCACCACGCAACGGTCCCAGGCCTCGCCGCGCTCGATCTGACCGGACCAGAGCACGGGAACGCGTTTGGCGCGGCGGCGTTCCTGCAGCGCGCTGGCGCTGCGATCGATGCGCGCCGTGCCGATAAGCAGGCGGTCAACGCTGTCGGCGCCCATGGAGAGAGGCAGGATCAGGCTCTCGACGCGCTCCAGACTGCTTTGCAGGACGGGATCATCCTCGATGAGGAGCGGCTCGCCCGAGGCGCGCACCGCCACATAGGCGCTGCGTACCGCATCGCGTGCGGAGGGGGGAACGGCATCGAGCGTCTTCCCCGTGAGATCGACGCCGAACGCCATGGCGATGTCGGTGCCGTAGATCACATAGCGATAGTCGCGCCCGGCATCGATGACTTCGACGAGATGGAGATAGCCCAGCCATGGCCGCAGCTCGAAGACGTCGAACTCCTTGCGCGCCGGAATCCGCCTGCCGCCCCGCTTGCGATCCCAGAATTCGAGCAGCGAGACGAGTTGCGGCTGCATCGGCGGGAGGGTGTTGAAGGACGCCATGGCGCTATGCCCGTGCCCACCCGCGCGCCGTCCGGCCCGGGCGCAGCGGCAAGGCTTGGGTTGTCACAAAAACGTTCGGGCGGGCGCGAAATGTCGCATCGCTTGCCGCCGCGAAATTGTGGGATTTTCTCAGGCTGGAACGACCGATCGAGCCGCCGGGATCAGCGATGAAGGTCATCGAAGAAGCCATCACCATTCTCCGCGACAGCGACAACCCCGGGCTGACCCTGCTCATGGGCGGGTATCGCGTCGGCTTGACCCTGGAGGAGGCGCGCAGCCTGCTGCACGGCCTGCGCAGCGCGCTGGCCGAGGCTCCGGGTGAGGCGGAGCCTGCCGAACAGGCCGATCGCGCGATCATCGTTGCCAAGGTCAAGGAGCAGATGATCAGCTGGGCGAAGATCGCGGACGCGACCCGGCGGCCATAAGCGTTTTCATGCGGCGGGACTTTCGGCTTCGAGCGCCGCCAGCGCCCGCACTGCCGCATCATCCGTGGCGGCCAGCTTTTTCGCGACTTCCGCATCGTCCCCTGCCTGGCACGCTTCCATCAGCGCGCGCGCGCATTCGATAAGCTCCTGCAATCCGGCGGTCCCGGCAACCGATACCAGCTCATGCGCCGTACGCTCGAGGACCTTGGCGTCCGAGCGATGCTCGCGCATCCGGCTGAGGAAGCGCGGCAGCTCGGTACGCGTGCGAATGATGAGCTCGTTGAGCTTGGCACGGCCGAGATGCACCTCGAGGTCGCGCAACGCCGCGCGATCGCGAACTTTAGGGATGGCGCCGCCGGCCTCGGGCGTCTCGGCCGCGCTCCGGCCGCCCCTCACCCAGCGGTCGATGGTCGCCAGCAGCGCTGCCGCATCGACCGGCTTCGACAGGTGGTCGCTCATGCCGGCGGCAAAGCACTTCTCGGCATCGCCGGGCAGCGCGCGCGCCGTCATGGCGATGATCGGCGTCTGCGCCGCCGCGGTGCCGAGCTCGCGGATCGCCCGCGTCGCCGCCAGCCCGTCCATCCGCGGCAGCTGCACATCCATGAGAACGAGATCGAACGAACGGCGCCGCACCGCCTCCACCGCCGCCTCGCCATCGCCCACGACCTCGACCGCGTGACCGGCGCGGCGCAGCAGGGTGAGCATCAGCTCCTGATTCATCGGTGTATCCTCGACCAGCAGGATGCGGGCGCCGCGCACCGCGGCGCCCCGCGCCTCCGACTTCTCGCCGCCCTCCGCCGGCTTGAGCGGTACCGTGAACCAGAAATTGCTGCCCATGCCCGGCGTGCTGGTGACGCCGATGGTGCCGCCCATGTTCTCCACCAGGTTCTTGCAGATCGCGAGGCCGAGGCCGGTGCCGCGCAGATAAGCGCCCGCCCTGTCCTCGATCTGCGAGAATTTCTGGAAGAGGCGCGATTGCTGCTCTTTGGCGATGCCGATGCCGGTATCGGTGACCGAGAATTTGAGCACCGTGCCCGTCGGCTGGTCCTCGATCTTGGAGATGGTGAGAACGACGCTGCCCTGATCCGTGAACTTGATCGCGTTGCTCAAGAGGTTCAGCAGGACCTGGCGGATCCGGTCGGGATCGCCGCGCACCAGGCTCAGCACATCGGGCTTGAGCACGAAATTGAGATCGAGGCCGCGTTCGCGGGCGGCATGCCAGACCACCGTGTTGCAGCTCACCGCGAGGTCGATCACGCTGAAATCGGTCTCGACCAGCTTGAGCTTGCCCGCCTCGAATTTGGCGAGATCGAGGATGTTGTTGATGATGGCCAGCAGCGAGCTGCCGGCGTCGCGGGCGAAGCTGGCGTAACGGCGTTGCTCGGCCGGCAGGTTCTCGTTCAGCAGAAGGTTGGTGAAGCCGATGACGCCGTTGAGCGGCGTGCGCAGCTCATGGCTGATATTGGCGATGAACTCCGATTTCGCCTGGTTCGCTTCTTCCGCCGCATCGCGCGCGCGGCGCAGCTCGCTCTCGATCCGCTTCTGCTCGGTAATGTCGACGAAGATGCTGACGCAGGCGTCGACCCGTCCTTGGGTGTCGCGCACCGGGCTGAAATCGAGCTTCGCCCAATACGAGGTTCCGTCCTTGCGGCGGCTGAGGAAGGCGGTGGAAAGCGGCCGCTGGTGGCGCACCGCTTCCGCGATCTCGGCGGTGATTTCGGCGTCGGCCCCCGCCCCCGTCAGCACATCCCAACGCCGGCCGATCAGTTCTTCCCGGCTGTAGCCGGTGATCGCCGCAGCCGCTTCATTGGCAAAGACCACGGGATAGCCCGCGCGATGCGGGTCGATCACGATCACCCCCGCCGTGGCGGCTTCGAGGAGACGCGCGAACTGGCCGCGATCCTGCGCCGCCTCCTCGCCGGTGCCGACCAGGAGGGCCGAGCGCCGGCTGTCGAGCGGGCGCACGACCGAGATGCTCTCGCCGCGCTCCTCGCCCGCCCGGCCGGTGAGCCGCCGCGTCTCTTCGACCCAGAGCGACGGGCCGTCCTTGCGCTGTGCACGATAGGTGAAGGTCACCGCCGCGCCGCCGGCGATGAGGCTCGCCGTCACCTCGCGGGCGCGGGCGACATCCGCATCATCGACGATCGCAAGCCACGGCCGGCCGACCAGCTCGCGCGGCTCATAGCCGAGGATGTCGTGGACCGAGGGCGAGACATAGCTCCAGGCCTGGTCCGCGCCGATCCGGGCGAGAATCTCCGTCGTGTTCTCGGCCAGCAGCCGGTAGAGCGCCTCGCTTCCCTTGAGCGCCTGCTCCGCGTCCTTGCGGCTGGTCACGTTGATGACGATCGCATCCCAGACGATCTCGCCGCTGGCTTTGCGAAACGGCATCGCTCGTCCGGAGAGCCAGCGCTGCCGGCCGCCGGCGAGCACGACGCGGAACTCATGCGACCACGGGGTGAGCGAATGCCCGGCATCGACGAGAGAGCGGCGGAAGGTGGCGCGGTCGTCGGGGTGGATCGATTGCATCACCCTCGCCGGGTCGGGCGATGGACCGAGCGCGCCCTCGCCGAAGATCCGCGCCGCATCCGCGTTGTCGAAGGCAAAGCGCATCTCGCCGGCAATGCTGACAATGATCTGCAGCACGGCGCCCGGAACATTGGCGACCAAAGCCCGCCAGCGCCGCTCGCTCTCGCTGCTGCGTCCCTCGGCCTCACCCAAGCGCTGCAGCAGGACGCCGAAAATGAGGGTGCCGACGAGGACCCGGCCGATCAGCGCGATGCCGGTCTCGGCCGGGAATTGCGCCAGCGCCGGTGACACCAGGGCCGAAGCGCCGAAGGTGAGGCAGAGCGCCAGCGCCGCAAGCTCTTTCAGCCCGAAGCTGCCGCCTTCGCGCCGCATGGCTTCCGTCATGGCGAAG
>Ga0335073_10009675_pt1 | contig 13532 bp, 15 predicted proteins | sample Lox_Sample_22_FD_207093 | JGI IMG/M metagenome (GOLD analysis project Ga0335073, IMG submission 207093) | Soil microbial communities from Loxahatchee National Wildlife Refuge, Florida, United States - Lox_Sample_2.2 | ecosystem: Environmental > Terrestrial > Soil > Wetlands | place: USA...
CGCTGGCTGCTGCAAGCAAGATCAAACACCGCCAAAACATGTTTTGCATCAGGTGCTCCCTGATCGATTCTGTCGAGTTCCTGAGAAATCACGCGCTGGGGCTCGTTCGCTTTCAGCTCGACTCAGGCTGTGAGTATGCGGCCCCGCATGTAAAGATTGCGTAAATTTGAAAGAGTGCGCGGGTCAGGAATTCCGATCAGATCGATGGTGAAGAGTGATTTAACGGAATGGAATCCCTCGGCCGCCCTACGCGACGAAATGTGCGGGAGGCGCACGGCCAGCAGCGAGGGGGACTGGCGCCGCCGGAATTGATGAAATTTGCAGGGGGGACAGCTCTCCAAAGGCTGTCGTAACCATCAGCCTGGCAATTCCACCCAACAACGCGGGAGGATTCTGCAGCCGAGTCTGTGAAATCGGGCATCTTTCATTGCCGCTCGCTCGAACACTGCGTTTGCTGGTCGGAGACTCTTCCATCTCGGCGCGCATGGCATGCAGATCGTCCGTAGCTGAGATTACGGGGAAGAGCAGGACCAGTCCGCAGCTCAAGGCGAGCAGACACTGCAACGAGGTAACACCGTGTCTGCGGCAGGCAGGGGTCGAGTTCCGCCACAGCCGGTAAGCCGGTATAGCCAGCAACAGCCACACGAGATTGAGCAGAAGTTCCACGAAAACGCGAGCGCCTCGGCTTTGTTCGAGCCAGAACTCGTTAGTTTTTCAGAAATTCCGAACTTAAGTCAATGTGACTTCCGTGTCCAAGCGAGGTTCGAGCGCTCCAGAAACGGGTGAGATTCAGAGGAAAGCTGTCCGGATGTCCAATGAATCGGATTACGGGCCGACTACGACCTGCAATGGATGCGTCTGCAGATGCTCCCGGTAAATCAGTTTTTTGGGTACGACCTCACCGACCGCGTCCACATGGACGACATAAGCCCCGTGTGCCAATGTATCGCCAAAAGGCAGTTCCTGCCCGACTGTGTCTCTGCGCAAAGTGAAGTGCTGATAGCCAATCGCGGTAGCGCGCCCATTGGGCGCGACGGCCAAAACGATAAAGGTCAGATCCATATCGTCGGAGGTTGCATTCGAAACCTCGACGCTGCCGTCGATGCGATTACCGTCGACATGTGCAATGGCCTTCCACTTGAGATCCAGTGCCGAGTGCACAAGAATAACGAAGTCCTTCTGCGTACGTTGGTTGCTGCCGTCGCGAACGGCCACGGTGAAATGAAACTCGCCGCCGCGCTGCGCCGCGCCGTGAAGGAAGCCACTCGGATCGAGTTCGATGCCCTGCGGCAGCGTTCCCTTTTCCAAATGCCAGTGCAGTGGCGGAGCGCCACCGCGGGTCAGCAGTCGAACCTGGTAGTTTGTCAGCGGACTGGTTGCGGGCAGTTGCGGATCATTGAGGATGATCAGACCCGCATCCGGCTGCGCCTGCGCAGCGGCTTCTTGCCCCTTGGATACCCTTCCGGCGTTTGCCGAGCCAAGCAAGTATGGGGCGGCGATACTGCAAACGCATATCGCCAGAACGCGACAGCCAATCTGGCGCATCAAGAGTCTTCCGTTCATACCATCGCTTCCCTCGGAACGCTTCCGTTTGCGGGCCACGCAATCGCTTCAAAGAACGATCTCTAATGGTGATTCTTGCGAGGTCGTTTCTTCATCGTATTCTTTGCGAGCCTTGTTAGGATGCATTATGAGAAGGAGAACGCGATGGGGAAAGAGACTGGTCTGGTGCAAATATCGAGTCGTTACTCGGTAGAAGAGACTCTCCAACGACTGCAGACGGCGTTTGCCGAAAAAGGGCTGAAAATCTTCACCATCATTGACCACAGCGGAGAGGCAGCAAAGGTGGGTCTGACTATGCCCCCGACGAAAGTGATCATCTTTGGGAGTCCAAAGGGTGGAACGCCGCTTATGTTGGCAGCTCCCAGTCTGGCGATCGACCTGCCGTTGAAGGCGCTTGTGGCCCAGGATACTGCAGCCAAGGTCTCTGTGACCTACAACAGCCCCGAATACCTGCAGGAGCGGCATGGAGTTCCCGACGATCTGATCAAGAATCTTGCGGGTGCGGGAGCAATCATCGAAAAAGCTGTGGAATAATGCTGCCCGGAGCATCAATGGCGCCGAACGAAAACTCGAACCCGAATCGCGCTCGTGATCACTTGGCGAACGAGCGCACGTTCTTGGCTTGGGTGCGAACTGGAGCCGCGATTGTAGTGTTTGGATTCGCGATCGGGCGTTTCTCGATCGCAATCAGGCAATTGACTATGTTTGAGGGGCATCCGGTGCGCACCATGGGCATCTCGGTATGGATGGGCGCGAGTGCCATTATCACGGGTGTTTTGCTGGTCATCGCCGGGCTGATTCGTTATCGCAAAACGCGTGTCCAGTTGGATGCGGGGTCATTTGAGCCAGCTGGATTTGTGCTGGATCTGGTAACCATTCTGACGGTGGTGTTCGGGCTGGCGTTGGCAGCCTATTTAATCTACATAGAGAAGAGCCTGCGCTAAAAAACGTGGGCCGAGGAGTGCCCGCATACATGGGAAGGCCGGAAACGAGAATGGCGAATGATCAGGAAAAAGAAGCGGCGGCACGAGCCAGTCTGCGGTTCATTCAAGACGGCCAAGTGGTCGGCCTGGGTTCAGGATCGACTGCGACCCACTTCATTAAGCTGCTGGGCGAAGAAGTGAAAAAGGGGCTGCGTATCAAGGGAATTCCAACCTCGGTACGATCGCGCGAACTTGCGCAGAGCTTAGAAATTCCGCTCACCACGCTGGATGAGTGCCAGGACATCGCCGTTACGGTCGATGGTGCGGACGAGGTTGATCCGCAATTGAGGCTCATTAAAGGTGGAGGCGGCGCACTGCTGCGAGAGAAGATTGTGGCTTCGGCGACACGGCACCTGGTGATAGTCGCCGATGGCTCGAAACAGGTACCGAAACTGGGAAGATTTCCGCTGCCGGTGGAAGTCATTCGATTCGCGCAGGCTCTTGTGACCCGGCGCATAGCGGCTCTCGGCGCCGACGTGCAATTGCGAACCGAGCCTGGCGGCAAGCCATTCTTAACCGACGAACATAATCACATTCTCGACTGTCGGTTCGGCGAGATCCAGGATCCGGACGCGTTAGCGAGACGTTTGAGTGATATGCCGGGGGTGGTGGAGCACGGATTATTCATAGGAATGGCTAGCGTTGTGTTGTTGGCAGACGGCGCTGAAATTCGCGAGTTGCGGCGCTGATTCGAGGGGAAGAGACAGACAGAATGTCAGCAGGAGCACAGGCGCGGGGTTGGCAGGGCCAGTCGCGAAGACGAACACCACGATTTCACCTGCAGGCGCCACTTGACGTCACGGTGTTGCGTTCGGGCATTCCGGAGGATTTACCCGGACGCTCGTTGAACGTGTGCGAACGCGGCCTTGCGGCGGTCGTTGCGGGCGAACTCGCACCGGGAGAAATCGTAGGGGTTGAACTACGCCTGCCGTTGTCGTCCGATTCCTTGCGCACGCGAGCTAAGGTGCGTTACCAGGACAAACTTCGCTGCGGGCTTGAGTTCCTCGGTTTGTCCGCCGAGCAGCGGGCAGCGATTGGCGAATGGGCTAAACGAACCAAAGCCGAGGCCGAAGCTGAACCGGCTGGGACCGAAGCGGCCGGGGAAAAGAATGGAATCGACACCGGAAAAGAGGAACGAACTGCGCCTGGAAGCGAGGTGCCAATTCCTGGTAAGAAACGCGTCCTGGCGCGATCTTTGCTATCGCTCGCTCTGATTTTGGTGGCAGCGGCAGTTTTCTGGTGGAAGTGGAACCGCGGTTGGAAACAACTGGAATCTGGACTGGGCAGCCAGGAATCATCATCCGAGCTTGCGAACCTACAAGTGCCGGCCGAGGTGATGCAGAAATTGCTGGTTCATCGAGTCGAGCCGCTGTATCCGCCAGAAGCAAAGAGACAAGGCTTGCAGGGAGTCATTGCGCTGGATGTGGTTGTAGCAAGGGACGGATCTGTGCTGAGCATGCGCGCCTTGAATGGCCCGGACATACTGGCCCGCGCCGCCATGGATGCTCTTCGATGGTGGCGCTTTGATCCCTATCGGCTCAATGGTGAGCCCACTGTCGTGGAAACAACTCTCGCCGTGGAATTCAAGCGCTGAAGCTTGGATTTCGTCCTTCTCTCAAGACTGCGGTCTCCGGAGAGCGTGCAGCACGACAATTCCGCTGATCCCAAAACAGGTCACCGCGCCCAGGGCTACGCTTTCGGAACTCCTGGTGGTCAGGTGAAGTCTGTCGGCAAAAATCGCAGCCACAGAAAAAATCAGTCCTAACACGTTCAGCCAAAATGGCGCGCGGATCGGAGGGCCTGTGTCCCGGCGCAGACGTAGTTGCAGCAAAAGCGCAGCGAGACCGATCGCAGCCACAACCACCAGCGCTAAAGGACTGAAGAATGCGTTTCGGCTGGTATAGATGACTACCAGAGCGAGGGCCAACAAGAGCAATCCAGCGCCGAAAATTGTCCACCGGCGCGGACGGGCAGCACGTGGTGTTGAGTTGGAAGTCGCTTCCGACAAGGGAATCCGTCCAAAGTTATACAGGGCGCAGGGCCCGTTTTCAAACCGTTCCGCGCGGATTCCATACTTTACCGCATTCCTGGTCAGAGTTTCTGCCGCCTCGTGGTCCCAGGTGGCTAATCGCTGCTGCTTCGTGAGCCAGGAATGAATCGTTCACCCCCCACCAGCCACTCTGCCTGACGCGGATCTCCATTGTTCACCGCATAGAGCACCAGTTCCACCCGGGTGGAGATGCCAAGTTTCTCAAAGATGCGGAAAAGATATTTCTTGATCGTGTGCTCGCTCAGGTTGAGTTCCTGCGCAATCTGGCGATTAGCGAGTCCCTCGGCGACCAACGCGACGACCTGTTCTTCCCTGGGCGTTAAGATGGGGCGCCCGCCCGAATTCAGCACCCGCAGCGACGGCACCTCGGAAATCAAATCGAGCAGGCAGTTCAGTTGCTCGGTGTTGATCCACACCTGCCCGGTCGCCACTCTCACCAAACACTTACAAAGCAGGCGCAGATTGGAGTCGGTGATTGTAAAGACTCCCCGCGCACCGGAGCGAAAAGCGCTCACCACCAACTCCCGGTTCCAGACGTCAAGCAAAAGCAACTTAGGAACCTCAGGATGGGTAAGATGAAAACCGCGCAAGGTCGTTACCAGTTCGGTGGCGTTGGCCTGCGACCCCAGGGAAAGGACCACAATCTCAGGGGTCGTGCGAGCGACCGCCTCGAGAATGGACGCCGAGTCCATATGGCATGTCGAGATTCGAAATTCTGGTCGCCGGCGCAATGCACTGCTCAACAGTTCTACCTCCATGCGGTTGGAGTCGGCGATCAGCACACTAATGCTGTGGGGGCTTGCTGACGACTGGCGCATAACAAACGTTGCTCCTTAACCAGCAGGAGCGATGCGGCCATTCTAGGAACCGCTCGCGAGCTTTCCAAGCTACAAGATCACAAAATTCCGGTGACGCTTTCAAAATGGGAATTCAGAGAACAACCGGCGACCAGTTTCCTTCCGCCCGTTTTGGTTGTGGAAAATGATCTCCGGCTCAGCAATCTTGCGCGTCGAGCGCCATCGCTTTCTGGCGAGACTGTTCCGATCGTCCGTTGCGGAGTTCCGGTTTGGGAGTTTTCCAGTGCCGGTGCACGCGGAAACATGTGACATGTCGAACATACAAGTCCTCTTTCGTAGGTACAGCGATGGTAGCTGGCCAGGGAGCCTCATTTTCTGTGACCAGCCTCACCAACTCTGCTTAATCCTTTGATTCTGGATCGCAATCTGGCGACGCGTAAGTCGGCATGACGCTACACGTTTGTGTACGGAACTTCCCATGTCTTGTTCGTCTTGGAATCTGGGATTAACTTTCGCAATGAGATTGAGAGCGTTGAGAAGAGGACGCCCGATGACCCTTAGGCACCGGCAAACAATGACACGCGTTTGTCCGTGGATCGAATTCATCGCGCTTGCGCTATTGAGTCTGCAGCTTTGTTCGGCCGCCTTTGCGCAGGGAGAGAACAACAGTCTGGCGCAAGGAAGCAAAAAGACTTCCCAATCCAGCTTAACCGGGGCTGGAGTGGGGGGTGATACAACGGCCGCAAATGCCGGGCGAGCGGATGGCCTGGGAAACCCTTTACTCGGAGGGGAGCGCCATCCGCTCTACCGGTTACGAGCCAGCGATGTTCTGGAGATCAGTTTTACCGTTGCTCCTGAATTCAATCAGTCCCTGACCGTCCAGCCGGATGGCTACATCATGCTGAAGGACGCGGGCATGGTGCGCGTCGAGGGGATGAACCTGAATGAGCTTCGCGGAGCCGTCGAGAAGGCCTACCAGGGATATTTGCACGATCCAGAAGTCGCTGTTGTGCTCAGAGATTTCGAGAAGCCTTACTTCATCGTCGGCGGCGAAGTTGGACACCCCGGCAAATACGAACTGCGTTCGGATGTCACTGTAGCGGAGGCAGTGCAGATCGCGGGAGGGATGACGACACAGGCAAAACACTCGCAGGTCGTGTTGTTCCGCCGGGTAAACGACGATCTGGTTGAGACTCGGCTGCTCAATTTAAAGCAGATGCTGAAGCAACGGCGATTGAAGGAAGATGAGCGGCTGCAGGCGGGCGATATGGTCTTCGTCCCGCAGAACACGATCTCGAAGATCGATCGGTTCCTGACCAGACCCTCCGTAAGTATGTATATGGAACCCACAGAGTTCTAAACGTTTTCTTAGGCGATGTCACACGAAGACACAATCCGCGGACAGAATGAGACGCCGACGTTACGGGAACTGGCGATGGTCTTGTTTCGGCAGCGAGGTGCCTTCCTTTTCGTCGCCGGCATCGTGCTAGCCGCAGCGTTTTTTTATCTCGTAGCCGGAGCTCGATATCAGGCACACATGAAAATCCTGGTGCGGCCGGGTCGAGCCGATGCTCCGGCCAGCGCCCAAGAGAACGCGCCGCTCGACTTGACGCGATTGGCGATCACCGACGAAGACCTGAATTCCGAGGTGGAGCTCTTGCGGGACGATGAAGTGCTCCGCCAAGTTGTGCGAGAGAATGGGCTCGGCGGGCGGGACTGGTTGCACTTCTTGCGACTCAGTGAGGGCAGGGATCAGCGCATCGAGCGCGCGGCCAGGCGCTTGGCGAAAAAGCTGAAAGTAGAATCCGTCAAGAAGACGAACCTGATTGCAGTGAGCTATCCCTCCGATGACCCACAGATGGCATCCAGAGTATTGCGCTCCGTAGCGGACGCTTATCTGGCGAAGCATATGGTTGTGCATCGGCCAGGGGGCGAAGCTCTTTTCTTCGAGCAGCAAACCCGCGAATCGCGTCTGCAACTGGAACATGCGGAACAGAAGCTGCTGCAATTTACCCAGAGTCACGGAGTTGTTGAGGCGTCACAAGAGCGCGACCTCACGCTGCAGAAACTGAGCGATGCCGACGCGGCCTGCCGACAGACGAAGATCGAGCTTGCGGAAACTCAACAGCGTGTAGCAGAACTGGAAGCGAATCTCGCGACGCTACCCGAACGAACCACAACTCAGGTTCATACCGCCGACAATCCCGAACTGCTCCGATCCTTGAAGTCGAGCTTGCTGGAGTTGCAGCTGAAGCGAACCCAACTGCTGACCAAATTTGTCCCGACTCATCGTCTGGTGCAGGAAGTTGATGAGCAAATTGCTCAGGCACGGGCCGCAATTGCAGCGGAAACAGCGGCTCCTGTTCGAGATGAGACCACCGACAAGAACGCACACTATGAATGGGTGCAATCTGAGTTAGAGCGGGCTCGTGTCCAAATGAAGGGCCTGGAGGCGAGGGCGGCGGCCAGTGGCGAGCAGGAATCCGCTTACCGTGCCGTGGCGCGGAAATTCGGCGAGGATGCGATCACGCAGGACGACCTGCAGAACACGGAGAAGGCGGCCGAAGAGAACTATCTGCTTTACCTGAAAAAGCAGGAAGAGGCCCGTATGGCCGATGCATTGGATCAGCGCGGCATCGTCAATGTTGCCATTGCCGAGGAGCCCGTCGCTCCAGCCTTGCCGGTGTGGTCAACATGGGCAGTGCTGGTCATGGGATTGACTGCGGCCGGCGCGGCAGGAACCGGGGCAGCTTTTGCGGTCGATTATCTGGATCCAGCGTTGCGTACTCCGGATGAGGTCGTCGCCTATCTGAATGCGCCTGTCCTCGCGTCTCTTCCCCGCGGTACAGGGCCGAGGTTGCTCGCATGAGTCAAACTGCAGCCAGCACGGGACTGTTTGCGTCCTCCATTCCCAGAGCCAACGCACAGAGCGAACTGCACGAATCGGCCCGGCCGCGCAGGGCTTCGTGGCCTGAGACTTTCACCACGGAACAAGTCCGAGGGTTGGTGCGGCAATTGTTTCTGTCAGAAACTGAAAGGCGTTCGCGGCAAATTCTTTTCAGCTCCACAGATCGAGAAACCGATATCAGATGCGTTTGCCGCCTGGTAGGCGAAGCCCTGGCTCTAGAGAATGTTGGCAATGTCGCTGTTTTGGGAACCCATCCGCACCTGTATCCCGCAGGCAGTGTGGCTTCGGAAATGAGAAGAGATGATCGCCGGCGCGAGACTACGCCGCTGCAGCAGGCCGGTTTTCATATCGCCAACAATCTCTGGGTTATACCGAACACGTTAGCGGAGCGTTTTTCGATGACTTCGAGATTGCACTCCGCCATTGCTGATCTAAGGCGTGAGTTCGAGTACTCAATCATCGAGGGTCCGGTTGCGGACTCGCACGAAGCTCTGATGATGGCACAGATGGCCGATGGCGTCGTCTTGGTGTTGTCGGCCCACCATACACGCCGTGCAATGGCGCGGAAGCTTAAGCACGTCCTCGAATCGGTAAATGCGCGAATTCTGGGAACCGTGCTCATGGACCGAGTCTTTCCGATCCCCGAGAACATTTACCGGCGGTTATAGGTGGAAATGAGCGAACGTGTGAGCAGTCCTTTCAAAAATCAATCAGCGTCGATGAGTTCCAACTGATCGATCATGTCCTCTCTCTCCGCTCATCCCACCGTTCCTCCGCACAGCACGGCATTCGCGCGACTTATTCCCGGCGAGACCGCTGTACTGAGTCCCGGTACGCGAAAGCCACCAACTTCGGCGCGGAGGTTCGAGTCGGAGAAGATATGGCAAATAGCCGATTCACCGGCTTCGACAGCGGCCGAGAGCAGATGGGCTTTTCTGCTGCCGCCTCCCTTGCAAAGCCGCAATGCATCCTCATGGGTGCGATTGGTGACGGCCGATTTTGCGTTGGTAACGCTTGACTGGTTTCTTTTGGGCGCGCTGCTCGTGCTGACGCGAACCCATTTTCCCGCTGCGCATATTCTCACGTATGCAACTGGCGGTGCGTCATTTCTTCTCGGAATGTCGGTCCTGCAGGGTGCGTTGATCACACTCATTGGCTACAGCAGCGGACTCTACGTGACCTCTCATGAAGGCTCGCAACCAGCCAAGTCCCTAGCCAATGCAGTGTTTTGGTCCACTGTTATTTTGACGCTTGCTTCTTCGTCGCAAGGCGCCCCGATGGCAAAGACTGGATTGTTCATCGCGGCGGGTGCACTTCATTTTGGCATGCTGCGGGCGTGGAGGTCACTGACGTTATTCCAAGCAGTACGATCGACACAGTGCGAGAATGCGCGAAATGTGTTGATCGTGGGAGCGGGCGCACCTGGTCGCCATCTAGCTTCTTCGATTCGCAGCTTCTCCGGAGGAACCCGAAATATCCGGGGGTTTCTGGACGACGACCATCCCCTGGGTAACGGCGTCATCGGTCGGATAAGCGACTTGGCGGCGCTAGCGCGGGCGGCATTCATAGACGAGGTGATTCTAGCTGCGCCGCGAGATCGTTCCGTCGCTCTCCACGTTTTACAGGAGGCGCGTCGATTGCGGCTTGACGTTGAGATCGTCCCCGAACTCTTTGGCTGCACACCGGTCGCGGCAGCAGTTGAAAGCGTAGGCGACTTGCCCATGATCTCTCTGCACGCGGAGCGATTGCCAGCAGCAGGGCTGTTTTGCAAGCGACTGGTCGACGTTATTGGATCAGGAATCGCGATGATCGTCCTCTCGCCGCTGCTGGCCGCAATTGCGGCATTGATCAAACTTGATTCATCCGGTCCGGTTTTGTATTCCGCCAACCGCGCAGGACGCAAGGGAATGCCGTTCCCCTGCCTGAAATTCCGGACCATGGTCAGCAACGCCGATGCTCTCAAGGATCGGCTTCGCCAGAGCAATCAGAGGTCGGGCCCGTTTTTCAAAATCGCTGACGACCCCCGGATCACGCGCATCGGACGTTTCTTGAGGCGATACAGCCTTGACGAGTTGCCACAGCTTTGGAATGTCCTTCGGGGTGAGATGAGTCTGGTCGGGCCGAGACCGCATCCTCTGGATGATTTCGCCGGCTATCTCACCGAGCACTTGGCTCGGCTAGACATGACTCCGGGGATCACGGGACTTTGGCAGGTCACCGCTCGCCGCGACCCCTCGTTTCAGCGCGGGATGGAACTGGACCGCGAATACATTCAGAGATGGAGTTTGGGCTTGGATATGCAGATTCTGCTGAAAACTTTCTGCGCGGTTGTGCGAGGGGGCGGCGAGTGATGCAGGCAGTTGCGCCCAGCCTGGCAGAACGGGATTGGCGCGGACTGGATATTTCCGCGGCGGCGACGAAACTCCTTCTGTGCCCACTGCAGGCATTGACGATGGCGCCTTCGCTATTGTTCATGACCGCACTCAGCGCGATGCTGTTGCGGCATCCCGACGTGCAATTCTACGAGATTGATCGCATTGCGTTCGGTCTGCTCCTCGCGGGCGTGATCGGCCGAACCATCGTGCAGCGCCGCAGTCTTATGGTCGTCACACGAGCAAGCTGGCCGATGCTTTTTCTAAGTCTGCTGGCGCTGATCAGCCTGCTCGGCCAGCCGTTCGAGCATGAAGCCTGGAGTCTGTTGGCCGCGAAATTCATTGTGCCATTCATATTTTTTCATTTAGCTCAACTCGTTTTTACCGAAGAACGGGAATTCCGCCATTTTGAAATCTTTTCTGTCATCGTTCTGGCTTACCTGAGTTTCACGTCCATTGCGTTCCTGGTGGGCGCAAAGTCACTGATCTTTCCGAGATTCATTCTCGACGAAAGTCTTGGGTTTCATGCCGACCGCGCCCGCGGACCGTTACTCCAGGCGGTGGCGAATGGAGTTTCCCTCCTCTTGCTCGGCGCATTGGCGTTTCACGCCTACCGGCGGGGAAGCATTCGCGGCGCGAAGATAGTTCCGGTTCTGGCCTCTGTGCCGCTCGCAATTGTGGCGACCATGACGCGAGCGGTTTGGCTTGCGTTTGCTGCAGCGGTGTTTGTCCTTCTATGGCAATGCAGGAACCGCGCCTTCCAGCGAGCTTGCATCATGCTTGCGCTGGGCGTTGGTATGGGACTCGCAGCGCTTCTGAGTTCGAGCGAACTCGGCCAGTCCCTTTCCGACCGGCTTGAAGAACGTGGCCCCATCGATTATCGCGAGGCCGTTTACAGGGGCGCTTGGCCGATGTTCCTGCAGCATCCGGTTACCGGATGGGGATTCCACCGGATGCCGGCGGAGTTACCGCGATTCGTAAGCGGCTACGACGAGAAAACCCTTTACCCGCACAACACCTTCCTGGAACTCCTGGTCGAACACGGGATCATCGGCCTCGCGCTCTACATCTGGCTCATGTGGGAACTCTGGCGGCTGCGGATCCCAGTGATTCCGCCAGGCGAAAGAGAAGGATTTCTCGATTCACGATTCCACCGCCTGTGGCCGATCCTGCTGACTGTTTACTGGATGAATGCCGCCGTCGTCGTGATGAGCTATCAGTTCGTCAATGGTCTGCTTTTCACGATCGCGGGCATGCTCGCCGCGCAGCGGCGGCGAGCGGAGATCCTGACGCAGTGCTGACCGTTGCCTATCTCGCGAATCTCTTTCCCTCGCCCGTTGAACCCTATGTGCTGGATGAAATCGAAGAGCTCCGCAACAGAGGAGTACGTGTCGTCACGGGAACGGTGCGAAAGCCAATGTCGCGGAAATCCGACGCAATCGCGCTAGATATCATCTTGCAGTCGGTCTCGCCGATCATCCTGGCGCAGGCATTTTGGCTCTGCATCAAGAAGTGGCGACAGATTCAAGACTTAGTCTGGCGCATCGTCTTCGGCGGGACTGAAAGCCCGCTGCAACGCTCCAAAGCCCTTCTGCACATTTGGCTCGGAGCCTGCTATGCGGTCTTGCTCGCAGAGCACCGTGTCGACCATATCCATGTGCATCATGGGTATTTTGGATCATCGATCGCATTAGTGGCCGCACGCCTGCTGAATGTCGGTTTCAGCCTGACGCTGCACGGTTCAGATCTGCTGGTGCACGCCGCTTACCTTGACGTAAAGCTGGAAGCCTGCCGCTTCTGCTTGACCATCTCGGAGTTTAATCGCCGCTACATTCTTGAACACTACCCGGAAGTCGGTCCAGACAAGATTCTGATCTCGCGCCTCGGAGTCACTTTACCCGAACTCAGTGCTCGGGATCGATGCGCTGTGCAACCCGGCGGCAGATTGAAGTTGGTTGCTGTAGGGCGTCTGCAGGTGGTCAAAAATCACGCTTTCTTAATACGTGCGTGTGCTCAGCTCGCAAGTCAGGGAGTTGAGTTCGAATGTTCGATCGCTGGCGATGGGCCCGAGCGTAGCAGATTAGCGGCGTTGATCCGAGATTCTGGCATCAGAAACCGCGTTGAACTTCTCGGGCACGTGCCGCGCAAGCGCATGGATGTACTCTACGACCGTGCCGATGTCGTCGTGCTAACCAGCCACAGCGAAGGCATCCCGCTGGTCCTCATGGAAGCCATGGCGCGAGGAAAAATCGTCCTCGCCCCCGCGATCACCGGTATTCCAGAATTGGTGCGTCCGGGCAAAACTGGGTTCTTATACCGAGCCGGCTCGCTTGCGGATTTCGTCGACCGGTTGCTCCTTATTCGTTTGCTACTGCAGGCCGAGCACCGCGCCCAATCTCGCCATCTTGTTTCGGCGCGCCGGCAACTGGACTGGATGCGGTTCGCGGCCCAAATGCAGGTCCTTCACAATTTCAATCGCACCAAGAATCTGAAATCGTTTGCCAATTTATTTCTAACGCGGATCACGCCGCTGGTTGAGAGTCTTCCCCATGCGAGTTTTATATTGCAACAAATATAACTACCCCTTCAGCGGCACCGAGGTGTACCTGTTCGAGCTTATGGACCTGATGCGTGCTCAGGGTCATGAAGTCGCATTGTTTTCCATGGCCGACACACGCGGAAAGCCCACGCTTTATGACCGGCACTTCGTTCCGCACGTCGATTTCAAAGAGGACTCCGGATGGTGGCAAAAGGCGAATCGCGTTCCGCGTGCGGTCTATTCGCGCGAGGCCCGCAGACGAATCCGCCGCATGATCGAAGAATTTCGACCGGACGTGGCGCATGTGCGGAACATTTATC
>Ga0335073_10009679_pt1 | contig 13530 bp, 12 predicted proteins | sample Lox_Sample_22_FD_207093 | JGI IMG/M metagenome (GOLD analysis project Ga0335073, IMG submission 207093) | Soil microbial communities from Loxahatchee National Wildlife Refuge, Florida, United States - Lox_Sample_2.2 | ecosystem: Environmental > Terrestrial > Soil > Wetlands | place: USA...
CAATGGCCGCCCTCGTATTGGGCCTGCTGGTCGCGTCGGCGAAATCTTCTTACGACGCGCGCGCGAGTGAGCTGACGCAGATGTCGGCGAATGCGATATTGCTCGATCGTGCATTGGCCCACTACGGCCCCGAGACCCACGAAGTCCGCGAGGTTCTCAAAGGCACCATGGAGCGGCTGCTGGCGCAGATTTGGCCGCAGGACAGCAAATCTGTCGGCGGGATAAGCTCAAGCATGAGCGGTGAAGTCTTATACGATAAGCTCGTGGAACTGACGCCTCATACCGACGCTCAGCGCACTATCCAATCGCTGGCCGAATCGATAGCGTTCAACCTGGGTCAGACGCGGTGGTTGTTGTTCGAGCAGAACAGTAGTTCGATCTCGACGCCGTTCCTGGTCGTAGTGGTCTTCTGGTTAAGTGTACTATTTCTGAGTTTTGGTTTGTTCGCGCCTCATAACGCGACCGTGGTCGTCACGCTGCTGCTCAGCGCGATATCAGTTGCGGGCGCATTGTTTCTGATATTCGAGCTCGACCGCCCATTTTCCGGATTGATCCAAATATCCAGTGCGCCCCTGCAAAACGCTCTCGCGGTAATGGGTAAATAGTCAAATCGACTGACTATTATATATCACCCTCACTGCGGCAGCGCGGATTCGCTTTCGGGGTTGCCCGCGATGCGGCTGTGCCACATTATGCGCGGCTGGCGCATGTCCCACGGCAGCGCGCGATGCAGCAGGCATCGATTGTCCCAGATCACGGCTTCGCCTGGCTTCCATGTATGCTGATAGATGCGCGGCGGCTGGCATGCGAAATCGACCAGCTCCTGGAGGAAGCGCTCTGACTCAGACTTGTCCATCTCGGGGATGTTGTGCGCGTGGCGGCCGATCACGAGCGACTTTCTGCCCGTATCCGGATGAACCTTGACCAGCGGCCGCAGCGGCACCGGACCATCGTGGAAGCCATAACCGCTATAGTCACTACCCCGTTTCGGACGATGACCCAGTTTCGACTGGCTATAGTAGAGCGAATGGTAGGCGGTGAGGCGCTCGACCTTGGCGCGAGTCTTATCATCGAGCGCGTCGTACGCGGCACGCATGTCCGCCCATCCCGTCTCCCCTCCCGCGCTCGGCACTACTTCGGCGCTAAACACGGCGCCCTTCGCCTGCACGGGCATGTAGGTGCTGTCGCAGTGCCAGCCCATATTGCCCTTGAGCACCTTCATAACGTCGCTATCGTCGTCCTCGGCGATGATTGTGCCGTCTTTCTTGACGTTGCTGATGGGCGCGATGTCGAACTCGAGATTGCCGAATCGGCGCGCGAAGGCGATCTGCTCGTCGCGGCTCAGAAACTGATCGGGAAAGATCAGGAGCGCATAGTCGAGCCACGCCGCATGGAGATCCCGCCACGTCGAATCGTCGATCGCAGCGAGTTTCACGCCGCTGACAATAGCGCCGAAAGTAGCATCGAGAGGTCTGACTTCAAATTGGCGTGTCACGACATCCTCCGCAACGGAACACGATATCGAAATTTATCGAGCAACCGCTCAAGGCGTCAAACGCGATCCTGAACTGATTCGCCCTCGATGATCGTCGGCTTGACCAATTCTTCGCCGCCGGTTTTCGAGTGATCGATATTGTAATGGAGGCCGCGCGATTCCTTGCGCGCGATCGCCGAGCGCACGATGAGTTCCGCGACAACCACGAGATTGCGCAATTCGATCAGGTCGCCGTCGAGCAGGTGATCCCAGTAGTAGCTGTGAATCTCTTCCTTGAGCAACTCGATGCGACTGAGGGCGCGATCGAGACGCCGATCGCTGCGCACGATTCCGACGTAGTTCCACATCAAACGTCGAATCTCGTCCCAGCTTTGGGTGATGAGCACGCGCTCCTCGCCGCGAATCGCGCGGCCCGGGTCCCATTCGGGGAACTCCGGCGGACGTCCACCGGTAGTCACCTCGCGCGCCGAGTCGAACGCGCGCCGGCCCATCACCGCCGCTTCGAGCAGCGAGTTCGAGGCGAGCCGATTCGCGCCGTGAAGCCCAGTCATCGCGACTTCGCCAGCCGCGTAAAGGCCGGGGATCGATGTGCACGCATCGAGGTCAGTCACCACGCCGCCGCACATATAATGCGCCGCCGGCACGACCGGAATCGGACCGGCCGTCATGTCGATGCCGTAGCTCAGGCATCGCTTGTAGATGTTCGGGAAGCGGTCCTTGATATACCCGGCGTCGCGATGGCTGAGATCGAGGTAAACGAAATCGAGACCGTGACGCTTCATCTCGGAATCGATCGCGCGCGCCACGACGTCGCGCGGGGCCAGCTCCGCGTCGGCGTGGTAGTGCTTCATGAACGGCGTGCCGTCGGGACGCTTCAGGATCGCGCCCTCGCCGCGCAGCGCCTCGGAAATCAGAAACGACTTTGCCGCGGGATGGAAGAGGCACGTCGGATGGAATTGGTAGAATTCCATGTTGCCGATCGCGGCACCGGCGCGATATGCCATCGCCACGCCATCGCCCGACGCGATGTCGGGATTGGTCGTGTAGAGATAAACCTTGCCCGCGCCGCCGGTGGCGAGCAGCGTCGCGCGCGCGAGCACCTTTTCGATCTTGTTGGTCGCGCGATCGAGCGCATACACGCCCCAGCATGCGCCAGGATGGCCGCCGCTCGGCGACTCGACCAGCAGATTGATCGCAACGTGATTCTCGAGCGTGCGGATATTGGGATTCGCCGCGGCGGCAGCAGTCAGCGCACGCATGATCTCGCGGCCGGTCAAATCCTGCGCATGCAGAACGCGGCGATGGCTGTGGCCGCCCTCGCGGCCAAGATCGTACTCGACTTCGTTTTCGCCGTTCGAATTTTCAAGCTTGGTAAATTGCGTGCCGTACCTGATGAGCTCACGCACCGCCGCCGGACCGCCGCGAACGATCGCCTCGACCGCGGCGCGATCGCATAGACCGGCGCCCGCGCGCAGCGTGTCGTCGACATGCGACTCGAACGAATCGCTGACGCTCCATACCGTGGCGATACCGCCTTGCGCATACGCGGTGTTCGCCTCGCCGCTATCGGCCTTGGTCAGGACGGTAACGGTGCCGGTCTCGGCCGCGGCCAGCGCGAAAGTAAGACCGGCGATCCCCCCGCCGATCACGAGAAAATCACTGTGGAGTGGAGAGCGATGCTTCATCAAACTGACCTCGTATCTTTGCGTCAATTTGACACTTAGTCCCCAGCGGCCAGGCAGTCAAGGCTCGCGTTGCACTGGTTTGCTCCCGTTCCATGGATGACCTATCCTCGATCCAAAGGGATGGGACATCGCTCGAAGAGCGCGCAGCAGGAATTTGCCGTGGCATTCTCCACGCCCAACCTCGTCACGTACTTTCGCTTCGCAACCGCGCCGATCCTCGTGTGGTTGCTGATGTATACGTCGCCGGCGGCCTCGTGGGCGGCAGCGGGGGTCTTCTTCGTCGCGACGATCAGCGACTACTTCGACGGCTACCTTGCGCGCAGCTACGATTCGGTGACGACGCTCGGCAAGTTCCTCGACCCAATGGCGGACAAGCTGGTCGTGATGACGGCGCTCATCATGCTCGCGGGGATGGCGCGGACGCCGCATGTTCCGGCATGGATGGTCGCGGTGCTGGTCGCGCGCGAGACGATGGTCACGGGGCTGCGCGCAGTCGCGGCGGCGGAAGGCATGATCGTCGCGGCGGAAGAGCTCGGCAAATACAAGATGGCGCTGCAATCGATCGCGATCCACGGGCTGCTCATCCACTACACGTACTTCCACGTCGATTGCTTTGCGTTCGGGATGTTCGTGCTGTGGATTTCGCTGATCGTGGCGGTATGGTCGGGGATCGATTACTACGCGCGGGTGTTGACAGCGCTCAAACCGATGCAACGGATGGGCGGCAGCAAACGGATGGCGATTTGACTTGCTGACCGGCGCCCGTTAAATCATTTAGTCCACCTCGGAGCGGCGAGCGGGTGTAGCTCAGTTGGTAGAGCGTGTGCTTGCCAAGCACAAGGTCGTCGGTTCGAAACCGATCACCCGCTCCATTAGATTCCTCAACAAAATCAAGGCTTTTTAGGTGATTTTCAAGCCCCTGACCGATCGGTCCGGACCTTCCGGAAACCATTTTCTGGCATATTTCTGGCATTTTTGACAAGCCGGAACTCTCCAGCACCCTGCTGATAGCGTTGCCGCCGCTCGGCGATCGGCGGCTCCATCGCGCGTAGTGCCGGATCAGCATCGCAAGCGTCGTGTGCCCCATCTGCGAGGCGACGAAGCGCATGTCTTCGCCGGCGCTCAGCAACAACGTCGCGTACGTGTGCCGGCACTGGTAGAGAGGCCGATGCCGGAGGCCCGCGCGGCGCAGCAAACTGATCCAGTTACGCTGGCGGATGTTGTCGAGGTCGAACGGCTGCTTGCCGCCCTCGTTCACGAATACGAATGGGCTGCGCAATTGAGTTCGTGCTCGCTGCTCCTGAAGCGCATCGCGAACGGGAGGCAGCATGATGACGTCGCGCTCACTCGATGTAGTCTTCGGCAATCCCATTCCGAAGCGGTTCAGGTGCCGGCGGACTTTGAGGAACCCTTCGCGGAAATCGATGTCATCCCAGCGCAGCGCCAATGCCTCGCCCGGCCGCAATCCGGCAAAGAGGAGAATGGTAAAGAACGTCCGCTCGGAAAGGCGCGCCGCTCGCAAGAGCGCCTGGACCTCGTCGAGCGTGAATGGATCGATCTCCGGCTTTGTCTCGCGCAGGTTACGGACGTAGTCGACCGGATTGTCCGCTCTGAGCTTGCGAATCCTCGCGGTTGAAAAGAGCGTTCGAAGTCGAGCCACGACGATATTAATCGAGCGCGGCCCGAGTCCCCGCTCCTGCAATTGCGCGATCAGCCGCTTGATGTCGCCGTCGTGAATCTCGTCGATCTTTTTTTCGGCAAAGCTCGATTTAAGAATGTAAGCCTCGAGCAGCCGCCCGTACCCGTAGGCCGTGGACTTTGCGACGGTTGGCTTGAGCTCGTCGAGCCACTGAAGAGCAAAGTCACGGAAAACGACGCGATCGTCGGACGCCTTCGCGAGCCCGAAACGATCGAGATTGTGACTTTCAGAAAAGCGCGCCTGGTAGTCGAACTTTCCCGCCGCGATCTGCAGTTCGATTTCCCTGGCTATCCTGGCTGCGGCCCGTCGATTGTCACGATTGTCTTTGAGTCCGATGTATTCGCGGCAGCGTTGTCCGCGATACTGGAAGGTCACGAGCAATCGGCCGTGATCGCCTTCAATCCTAGCCAAGCAGATCACCTCCTCGCAGTACCATCGCTTCGAACGTCGACCAATGGATCACCACTTTGCGGCCGGCGTGGTGTACTCCGGCCGCGCGCGTGATTTTGCCCATGCTGATCCAGTTGTATAGCGTTTTGGGCGAAAGTCGCGCCCTGGCCGCCGTCTCGACCACTGTAAGATACTCGTGGTCGGAGATCGACGGTCCAGCAAAGCGGCCTGTTTCATGGTTGCCGTGGCTTTTCGATCCCTGCATCACCGTAGCTCCTCTCGACTTTGATTTTGTGGATGAACCATGCGATCGAAACTTGACGCTTCGAACGCATTGGGAGAACGTGAGCTATCCGGAATTAAGTTGCGAGGAGCGAACCGTCCCGCGAGAGACTCAAGCCCAGGTGTGGTCCAAATCGAAACTGACTGCTCGGCCGGCATGCGGTAAACTCCTCACCAACCACTCCGCATCCGCCACGTGCCTAGCGAACACCACTACAACATTTGGTGTCAACGCCTATATCAAGTCGAGTAGTACACTATGGATTGAGTAGTACACTACAAGGTACGGCACTGCACGATCGTCAGCAGTCTCGGGCCGCCAAGGGCATTTCCAGTTTTCGGCGTGATAAAAATCCTGCGGTACTGTACGGCATCGGTAAATTCTTAACGAACCTTCCCGACAATTTCGTTCCGATTTTTCCGAAGGGTGTATGGTCGGAGCAGAACCACTGCAGGAGTTCCGAGTCCAGTTTGCAGCTGCCGGATCATATATCGGCCTGAGCTCGCAACGCCTTTCAAAGGTACGGCTTTTTCATGAGCGTCCTGGCAGAGTTGCAGCTAAGCCAGTCACGTTCAGGGACGAATCACATCTGCTGTTGGAAACTCCTCTCCGAAGCTATGAAGCGGCGCTGGCGGAGCGGCGACTCGTAATACTAAGTGAAGACATCGGCCGGTGGGGCGTTCAAGGGATTGAGCGAGCATTTCGACCTTCGAACGCTTCCCGTGGTCGACTCACCGCGCGTCGTCCAATCGACCACGTCCCGAAGGATGCTATTTCCAGAAATTACCCCTCTTCGCGCAGAAAACCATACGCAAATCGACGCAGAACGGATCATTCAATTTAAGTGCTGTCTCAGAACTTTTCCTGCCGCACCCACTGGTCGGCCTGCCTCATTTTTCCGAGGAATACGCGCTCGACTAATCTCCGGTAGCATCGTCGTGTGGTACCGCAAATTACCGGCTTTTCGGCGGACGAGCGATCGCGCTCCGAACTCGCGCATCAGGAAATGGACGACAGGTACGCACCGGAATAACGAAACGAAGACGGCCCTCAACCATCGAGATCAAAGCGAAACTGAAGATCTGCAAGACAAGCGGCGCACATTAAGATCGGCGACCGCACTACGTCGAGAAAGATCAGGGCTGCCGAGAGCTTTGCGGCAGCATCGCCGCAGCGATCGCAAACGGGTTGACGCCCTCTCAATCGTCGAGCGCGTTGCAGGACCATGGATCGAATTGCGGCTTCGCCTTCAATGAGTCTTGCACCTACGGTTGACGGTGTGTTCATGCACCAATACTCGTGGTTCGCAGGCTCGCTATCTATGGGACATTGGCCGTATTCGAACCGATCGGCGCGAAAGGTAATCTGGCTCAAGTCACGGGATCCTAGTTCCCGTCAGGCGCGCAATTATCAGCTTGGTTGCGTCGCTCAGAATCGCGAAACAAAGGTTGCAAAGTTGGTAAGACCATACGCAGCCGAGTTGAGGATCGTCACATGTGGCGGGCATCCCCCGATTGCTACAGCCGAACGATCCGCATCGCTGTTCATCATGCACAACTCTGAACCATCGACTTTCGATTTAATACAGTGGCTTTCTGCCCGCTAGATAGCTCGTCGGTGCCTCCAATGGAGAAACTTCTTGGAAAAATAGAAGCTCAGTGCCATCTCTACCGTACATACCAGCCAAGGTTTGATGTCGTCCCGAATCGGCGATAGCAGCGAGCAATCTAGCGATAACGCTGATCTCCTGCGGGCGGAGCCGATCCTAGTTGGACCGGCCCTTACCCTGCGAACACTTGTCAGTTGAGGTTTGGAAGCGAGCGCCGGCGCAAGAGTTTGGCTACGTCAAACTTGAACATCTTCGCCGCGTTAAGGCCTAGAATCTTTGCTCTGCTCTCATCCTTAAGGCCGCCCATTTGACGCTCGATAGATTCAGCTGAATGCGGCCACGAACCCTCATGATGCGGATAGTCATTGTCCCAATGACAATTCTCGACTAAGCCGAGTGGTTCCGCGAGCGCGCATCCCACCGGATCGTCCTGGAATGATGCCGCACCGTGCTCGCGGAAATACTCGCTAGGCAACTTCTTGAGCTTCGGAAACGCCCACATATGATGCTTGCGCGAGGCTTCGTCCATCGTTTCGAGTAGCCACGGAATCCATCCGATGCCGCATTCGATCGCAATGAAATGTAACCCCGGAAAACGTTCAAGCACACCAGAGGCACAGAGGCAGGCGATTGGCTCAATCGTTGGAGCTAGCGCGTGAGCCGAATAGTTGATAATTGCGCCGCCGTCTTTTCGTGCCGCGCGAGGATCGCGTCCGGTGGCGATATGGAATGTTATCGGAATGTCGCAGTCCTGGATTACTGCCCACAACGGATCGAACTGTGACATGTTGTAGTTTGGATGGCGAGCATCGTGCGCTCCATAAATCGGTTTGCAGGGTAGATTGATCGCCCGGAAGCCGAGTTTGGCAACACGCTTGACTTCTTCGATTGCGAGATTCACATCCGCAGTCATGATAGCGGCGGCGGGTGACATAAAATCGTTGTAGGATCGGAACATTTCCCATGCCCAGTCGTTCCACGCACGACACTGCTCTGCGCCGAATTCGGCATCGGTCGTCGCCCACATCGAAAGACCCTTGTTGGGAAACAGGATTTCCGCGTCGACCCCGTCGCGACGATGATCGCGAATCCGCTCTTCAGGCGCGGCACCAGCACTGTTACGTTCCGCGTCTTCGCCTTGCAACTTGGAGTCGAGGAGGCGCGAGCGCTGATTTCCTTCTGATACCGACCATTTAACTCCGTTCGTGTCGACTTCGATGCGCGGCAAGCGGCTGTGGTACTTCTTGTCCATGTGCTCGAGCCACAATTTGGCGGGCTCGTTCGCATGGCAATCGACGGAAATCATAAGGTAGCGATTTGGATCATCGGGTCGCGCAGTGTGCTTCCAGCCATCATGCCCAGGTGTTTCGAGGCGCCACCGGTTTGCTTCATCGATCTGAATATTGCTCTGCGCGATCATCGCTTCCTCCTTAGTCGATGTTGAGTGAGGCGTTTTTCCGGCGCTTGATTCCTGAAACCCTCGAACGACGCATTAGCCATGCCAGCAAAAACAGTAATAGATTATTGACAACTCGCTTATTCGCCGGCGCCAAAGGATACAGTTGAACAGCTGAGCTGTCGCGATAAGAATCAGCGAACTACCAATCAGGTCTTCCGGGAAAGGGGCAAGCTGTTCCAGTGGTTCTCGACCTCAAGCAAGGCGAAACAAAATAAAGCCTACGATCTAGTGTTCGATTTTTCGCTCGCGCCAAATCTGCCAATCTCGGATGAACTAAGGCCACTATTCCTGGGCACAAGGCTTGCCGCGATTGCCCTCAACGCGAATAACCTGACCAATCTGTAGTTCATCCGGAGGCGCATCGGTGGCCACACCTAGTCTGGCGACATTCAAGACGAGCGGAGTAGAGCTTGCCGTCATTAAAGACGGATCGGGCAGGCCGGTTCTGATTCCGCACGACGAACTGGGCTATCCGGACTGGATCGCATGGAATGACAGGCTGGCGGAGCAAAGGATCATGCTTATTCATCTGCAACCCGGCTTCGGAAAAACAGAAACTCGATTGGATCGCCAGCTATCGTGACTTGGCCGGATTCTATTTACGGTTTTTGCGCGCGAGCAGCGCCTGGAGCCGATCGATGCAATTGGTTTTTAGGCGGGAGGATTCCTAGTCTCCCACATCTGCTTGAGGGTTTGACTTTGCGGACCTTGTTGATTCGAGGCGATGAGGATGAGGTCGTTCCCGAGTCGTGTATCAAGGCCTACGGGGCAGTCTTGGCAAATGCGCAGCTTGCGGAGATTGAAGGCGTGAGACATCGCCCAGAAATAGAAATGCGCCTGAATTCCTGCGATTAGCTAAGAACTTTCTTCGGGAGTGAAAGGAGGATCCGTCGTGCAGATCGTTACTTTACTGAACGGCCCTATCGCTGGGTGCCCGAAGATGAGGTCCTGAGGAATCAAGCGTTCTTCGCGGTCCCCAATCGCTATTTGATCCTCAGAAGGGATCCGACGATTACAACTATTAATCTCGACGAGGCATGTTACGCCGAGCAACTAGGCTTCGATGCGGTAGCTCTCAATGAACCTCATGGGACGCCGTTCTGCATCGGGAGCGTGATGAACTTCGAAGCGGCGATTCTAGCCCAAATCACATCAAAGGTCCGAATCGTCTTGGTTGGAAATCCTCTGCCAGTCATAAAGCACCCCTTACGCACGGCCGAGGAGCTGGCTGAAATCGATCTGATCTCGCGTGGTCGCCTAGTCGCCGGATGGGTGCGCGGCGCAGGTAGCGAACAGTTTTTCAACAACGCGAATCCCGCATACAGCCGCGAGTGCTTCAACGAAGCACATGATTTCATCGTTCAAGCTTGGACGAGGCCTGGTCCGCGGCGATATGAAGGGCATTTTCGTTATCGGCACGTCAGTCCTTGGGCGCTTCCGCTGCAGAAACCCTTTCCACAGATGTGGATTCCTGGCGTGCTGAGTCTAGAAACAGTCAAATGGTGTGTGGAACATCGCTACCCTTATGTCGGGCTCGGAACATCCATTGGTCCGACTTGTGACCTCTGGGACTTTTATGCTGATGAAGCCGCGAAGCTCGGGTACCAAGCAGGCCCTGAAAACTTCGGCTATCTGGCTCCGACTTTTTTGGCTGAGAAGGAGGAAAGAGCGCAGGAGTTGGGTAAAGGTTTTGTCTTCGGGGGTGGACAGCCGGCCTTCTCTCGCCCTGAGCATACTCTACCACCCGGTTACGACTCGCGAGAAGCAACGCGACGCCTTGCGGCGCCAGCCCGGCGGAAGCTGGCTTGGGGTGAGCGCCGACAAGCTCAAGCAGAGCACTGGAGAACGGTCTGAAAGTTCGCGCTTCGATGAGGTGCGCAACAGACTACTCAGTTCATACGAGAAGGCACAGTCTGCATATCAAATTGTGGTAGGTACGCCGAAAACGGTACTTCCGAAAATCAAGACTTTGATGGAAGTGTTGCGCCCAGGCAGTTTTGTCGTCTTCAGCGCGCAAGGTCCTGTCAGTAACGAAGATCGGATGACAAGCATGCGGCTCTTCGCTCAAGAAGTGATGCCCGCGCTCCGCGATTATGCCCAAGAGATTGGTCTAAGAGACCCAATTGACCGAACACCCGGTTCTGTAACGCTCCCTTCGGGGACTTCTCGCTCTCCGGTCGTGAAACGTGCCCCTCTGGTTTCACTAGGACTAACCTGATAACCGGCATCGCTCTAAATCGTGAACCGAGGTTGAACGCATCGTCTAAATCGGCAGAGTCCGCAACGCGACACCGCTAACAATAAAGTAATGCCTTTGGGTTCCCAGCGGTGTGTTTGTTCCAGAAAAGCGCGCGCAGATATAGCCAGGGAACGCCAAGTACACACCTGCATCCCCCTTTGCGCCGGATCACCCAAGATGCCGGCCCTGTATTTCAAGAAGTGCGACAAATTGACGCACCCAAAAACCTGTTGGCCCGAATGAGTTTATGCTCGAAGTAAAGGATGGTTCCGGTTCTCGGGCTTTCGTCATCGGTCTGCAGCAATCATCACTATGCTGGATAGATGGCTCGATGTAGTTGCGAGTGAGCCATATCGGAGGCGCGCGACTGCGCGGCGAGAGTACGAGGAAAAGCCTGATCGCCATCGAGGTCGGGTTACGTGAATTCGAAGGCCAAAAATTGCATGGAAAAATGGGGCTGCCATGCCATGAAATCTGGTTCTGAGAATTTCCTAATCGAACATTTGCAGAGACCGAATTCGGTGTGGAACTTGTCGTAGAACGATGTCCGCGGAGATTGGTCAAATGCCTTCGAGCTTCCAACGAATTCTAGCTCGTGTGATCCTTGTCGGAATGGTGCTGTTCTTCTCGCCGACGACTTCTATCGCGATTCTTCCAATAGATGATCAGGGGTCCACGCCCTGCAAAATGGCAATCCAATTTCTCCAGCCTTTTGATTGGAGGTGTACGAACGATGATGACAGCGGCTGTGTGGAATGCCGAAATGTAAGCGAACGATCCACTTTGCTCGCGATTCATTGCGTCGGGCAAACTAAAGCCGAGCAGCAGCGAGTTCCCTCCGGCGCGGAAATCTCGATTTGCCACGGCGACAAAAACCGTAATGGGCCGTTGATCTAGCTACTGAAAGACAGTCATCGACAACCTTCCGCGAGCAACACCCGCAGAGAGATTGGATTTAGGTGATCTAGAATCGAAGGTTGGGTTAGAGAAAGCTCTTGCGATGATCTCGCATCTGTACGGTACCCGAAGAACTAGGTGGAGAACTGCTACGTGACATGCATAAATTACGCTCGTGATTCTTGGGAAGTTCTGCAAAAGTTATGATGCAGGAACCCTTTGGCACCTAGTCAGTGGCGATTAGCGGAAACGACGCCGGTTCGACGGATGATCGTTCAGCTACCGTCGCTCAGCGGAGATCGCACTGTAATCGGGGCACCGAAGACGTTGCGCTCCTGCCAATGCAACAGTTCGGGAAGATGCGCGCACGGTGTGGAATACCACGCCGGTCGATGCCGATGTGCAGCTTCATCCCGAAGTCTCAATTCCTCCCCTTCCTGGTCTGCTTCGTCTCGGGGTCGCGCGTCGCGGTGGCGTTTTTGGTGGAACTGGGCGCCGCGATGATGGTCGCGTCCACGATCGTTCCCGAACGCAGCAAAAAGACCGCCTGCTTCGAGCAAGCCGCCGATCGGTGCGCAGCATCATCTCCAGCCCCAGCGGCTGCCGGCCGTTACCCGCTTTCGGATGGTGCGGCTCGATCAACCTAAGCAGACGCGGCCACGGAATCACCGCATCCATCTCGGCCAGAAACCGCTCGCGCCGGGTTACTTTGCCCTTCGCATTCCACGCCATCGAAGCAAACGCGCGCTGTTCTCCCATCTCCCACCTCCGCATCCATTATTCGGCCGCACTTACTGTATACCAATCGGTGTTGGCCTAATTCGGGGGCGCGAGTGGCCGATTTGAATCAGCGGGTGGCCCAGTTTGGAGTAAACTTAGCGCGACTTGCCTGCGGCCAGAGCTTTTACATCGCTCGTCGTGAGGGGCTTCCCCGCGATACCCCAATCTCCGCTTTTGACTTCTTCTACTATCACCCAAGTGACGGGACGCATGTTTTCACCTTCGATTGAAACCATTGTGTCGGTGAGCTTGCGGACCATCTCGCTCTTCTGGGCGTCGGTGAATACTCCCTCGATAACCTTGACATTGATTAGTGGCATTTTCTCAGACCCCTCAATCGCGTTGTCAAAATCGTAACGCTGAAGAGCGGAAACCACAAGCGCGGAGCACGGCTGCGAGGCGAACGTTCATCCGACTTTCAAGAGATGAGGCGACTCTTTTGCGACGCGGGCGGCCAATTGGCAAGCACCTACGAATCGGCCGACTTGTTCAGAGATTCCCTCTAGGGAAGTTCAGCATAGGTCATGATGCAGGGACTGTTTGACATCGATTCAGTGACAATTAGTGGAACCGACGACGGTTGGATGGATAGTCGTTCAGCGACCGTCGCTGGGCAGTCGCGCTGTGATCGATCGAGGTCACAGGCCGCACCTTGCGGTGGCCGGGAGCAGGTGGCGCCGCACTTGATAGAGATTAGCCAGCGCGAACATGGTCTGCGCCCGCGCCAGGTTTTTGGCCAAGCCGCGATAGCGCACCTTGGTGAAGCCCCACAACTGTTTAATCACGCGAAAGGCATGCTCGCCGCAAGCGCGAGTGCGCGAACGCGCCCGGTTGATCATACGCCAGCGCTCGCTCAGCGGTCGCTTGGGGTTGGGGCGCCGATTGATCCGATAGCGTATCCCCCACGACTCAAGGAATTGGCGGTCGGCTTCCTTCCAGTACGCCTGGTCGCCAAAGACCTCGCGCTCTTGCCTATGCAACAGTTCGGGAAGCT
>Ga0335073_10009680_pt1 | contig 13530 bp, 9 predicted proteins | sample Lox_Sample_22_FD_207093 | JGI IMG/M metagenome (GOLD analysis project Ga0335073, IMG submission 207093) | Soil microbial communities from Loxahatchee National Wildlife Refuge, Florida, United States - Lox_Sample_2.2 | ecosystem: Environmental > Terrestrial > Soil > Wetlands | place: USA: Florida...
ATCCGAAGTGGGAGATGGTGATCGACTATGACGCGCTCGGCAAGCAGGACAAGCAGAGCTGGGTAGGCAAGGGATTGGCATGCCTGGAGCCCGAACAAGAGCACTGCATGGTAGCACTATCCGTTGGCGGCGAGGATGCGATTACTCTGCGCGAGTTCAACCTGAAGACGGGGAAGTTTGTCGAAGATGGATTCGTGATGCCGCGCAACAAGCAGCGGCTTGCGTGGCTCGACAAGGACACGCTGCTGATTGGGCGCGACTGGGGCCCGGGAACGATGAGCGAAGCCGGATATCCGATCACGATCAGGAAGTGGAAGCGAGGCACGCCACTGGAGAGCGCGGTTGAGGTGTATCGCGGCGAAGTAAAGGACAATGGGTACGGCGACAACCCTTACGTCATGGTCGACGGGCAGGGGCACCGCGTGGCGGTGGTGGAGCGGAACAAGACCACATTTGAGCGCGAGTGGTATCTGCTACTGCCAGACGGTCCAAAGAAGCTGGTCCTACCGCTGAAGTGTTCTCTGAGTGGCCTGCAGGATAACCAACTGCTGGTCTCCTTGAATCAGGATTGGACACCTGAAGGGCAGATGAAGAGCATCCCGCAGGGATCGGTGGTTGCACTGGATCTGCCGGAAGTCGAGCAAGACCCGGTGCACCTGAAGCCGACGGTCGTCTTTTCTCCAACTTCTCAGGAGTTTGCACAACAGGTAGCAATCACGAAGAACCATGTGCTGCTTGCCACGCTGGAACATGTGCAGGGACGCGCCTACGTCTACTCGCGCGGGAAAAACGGCAAGTGGACGCGCCTGAAGCTGCCGGTGCCGGATAACCAGACGATCGGGATTTCTACCACGAGTTTGCTGGACGACAAGTTCTTCCTGTCGCAGACAGGATTCCTGACACCATCTGGCGTGATGCTGGGAGATGCTGCGGAGGGTTCGCTTAAGCCTGGCAAGACTCAGAAGGCACTATTTGATGGAACGCAGGATGCGGTGGAACAACTGGACGCGACGTCAAAGGATGGAACCAGGGTGCCGTACTTCGTCGTGCATCGCAAAGACATCAAGAGGGACGGGAGCACTCCGACACTGTTGACTGCATATGGCGGATTCCAGATTTCAAACACACCCTACTATGACGCGGTAATGGGCAAGCTCTGGCTGGAGCGCGGCGGCGCATTTGTGCTGGCGAACATTCGAGGCGGTGGGGAGTTTGGACCGGCGTGGCATGATGCCGGATTGAAGAAACATCGTCAGCGCATTTATGACGACTTTTATGCAGTGGCCGAAGACCTTGTCGCGCGGAAGTTTACATCGCCGGGGAGGCTGGGGATTGAAGGTGGATCGAACGGTGGGCTGCTAATGGGCGTAGAGTTCACGCAGCATCCTGAGATGTGGAAGGCAGTCGTTATCCAGGTGCCGCTGCTCGACATGATGGCCTATGAGCATCTTTCGGCCGGCGCATCGTGGGTGGGCGAATACGGATCGGTAAGCGTGCCCGAGGAGCGGGCATTTCTTGCGTCTATTTCGCCGTACAACCAGCTAAGGCCAGATGTGCATTATCCCGAGCCGCTGATCTTTACGACGACAGCAGATGATCGTGTAGGACCGGTGCACGCGCGAAAATTCGCGGCACGGATGGAGGAATATCATCTTCCCTTCTATTACGACGAGATCACCGAGGGTGGACACGGAGCGGGTGCTGATAATCGCCAGGCCGCGCGGACCGAGGCAGAAGAGTTTACCTACCTGACGATGAAGCTGATGGACTAGGCGAGTCAGGGTTCAGGCGAACCTTGATTCCACCGCTTTAGTCGTGACGGGCGAGTAACCGGCCATCCGGATAAGTGAACCATCGGTCTAGCGGACTGGCGAGACGAATGCGTGGCCGTTGGCCAAGTCACACATTGGACCATCGGATGTGTAACGGAATGAGATTCCGAGGACGTTTCCAAGTTGCCTCAGCGGTCGGCTTTTAACTCGATAAAATCCATTATCGCGCTTTAAAATCAGCCGTAACGGGCGATGTCGCGCGCGAGCTCCTGCCGGTCACAACGCGGAGCCTGACCGCCGCCCAGTTCGTCCAGCTCTCGGACGTTTCGCCCGAGACTCAATGGGCTGGCTAATATCGGCAGCAGGAAAACAAGACGGGCTTTACGAACGCGACGTTGCCGAGTTCTCGGCTTACACTTGCCTCAAGGAAGGGAGACCATTGCGCACGGTTGTCCGCACGCATCTGATCGCCTGGCGCAAGGACATGGAGCGGCGCGGATTGTCGCCCGCCAGCATCCGCCACAAGCTCTCGGCGCTGTCGTCGTTGTTCGACTATCTGTGCGAACGCAACGCCGTCATTGGCAATCCGGTCGATGGCGTCAAGCGGCCCGCGGCCAACGGCATGAGGGCAGCACGCCGGCGCTCGGCGACGCCCTGGCGCGCAAGCTGCTCGACGCGCCTCCGGCCGATATGCTCAATGGCGTTCGCGACCGGGCCATCCTCGCTACCCTGCTCTATCACCGGGATCCGGCGCGAGGAACTGTGCCTGTTGCGTCTCACGGACATGCAGGGCCGTGAAGGTGTCATGCACTTCCGCATACAGGGCGAGTGTGGCAAGATCCCGTTCACCGAATGGCCCTGCGGCTCATCGCCGAATAACTGCAAATGGCAAAACACGGCGGGGGGCTAGAGCATCAGTTCGCTTCGCCCAATGGCCTGCATGTCCGCGGAAAAGAGCCTAAACGCCGAATCGCTGAATGAAATACCCTGAACGAATGAGATCCTAATGGGCACCTTATGCTCTTGCAGATATTGATTCAGCCACTGAACTGACAAAGCGAGTTTCTCGAATCGTGGTGAGTCACGCAGGAACGAGTCGGTCCCGACAATATTCCCGTTCATATACGGCAGGATTACTTCGTCTCTGAAGTGAGGCAGGAGATCGGACGCTGTGAGAAGCAGGCGAAGATTTGACTCCTTAGGTTCAGCCTTGCTTGCCGCAGGCTCTCCATATTCGTCCACGTGCGCGGATTCGATAGTATACCTGGATCGAAGCGCGCTGAATGTATTGTCGACATCAAGCATTTGCTGCTGATGCTCTATTTGCATCATCGCGACGCGCGCCAACTGCACGTCGAGGTTTCGCCTGCCAGACGGGACCAATTCGTCGATTTCTCTGGCATAAGAGCGGCCATCGCACGCGAAATGTCGGCGTTGTATGCCTTCTCTCTGTGGCCCTGGTCGTCTAATTCCCACGGCAGCAGAAAGGGATATTGAGAGCCCGTCGTTGCCGACATGCTTGTGCCATCCTCGAAAGTGACAAGCGCCTTCACAGACGGGTAATCATCCGTGTGCCAGCCCTTAAAGAGTCCCAGAGCTATCTTGTCCATCGTTACAGGATCGGCGAACGTCGATTCAAGCGCAGCTACGTGAAGTGGTTTACCGTTGATCAAGCTTCCCGACATCTTCTGAGTGACGGAAGAGGCATTTACCTTTGAGTGACGGAAGAGGCATTTACCTTCAACCATGCCGGGGTATTCCCAGATCATCAAGACTCGGCTGCGGATTGACCGGGGCTCTTAACGCCCTTACCAGGTCGGCATCAACTATTTTGTCGTCCAGGTAGTACGCGTCTCTTTATGTATCAGGAAATCGGCTTTGGGTGATGGCACGATCCCTGACCAGCGCGAAGTGATTTCAATCTGACGAACGGCCGGCGTATTCTGCCCGTGTGTTTGCCATGGGAGCCACAACAGTAGTGCGAAGATGCGAAGATGAAAGTACGGCAATATCGTGACATTCTGAGTAGCCTCCAATTCCGCTGAGGTTTACGCAACTGTGTGCCTGTTCCCGCAGACGAGAACAGCGGTCGATTCCGGCCATTGGAGCGATCAAATCTGTACCACGGCGTCTAGCTGTATCGCCACTCAACCTCGTTTCGCCTCATGCCGCCGGATGTGGGGCAAGACGAGCCACCGCGCCCCCCTCGGGCTACGGCTGCGTTGCGCCGGTTACCTCCTGCTCTGACTCGTCGGCGTCCTGCAACTGCTGCTTGATTTCATCGGGCGGAGGGACAATGGCCCGAGAAGGAAGATTGAACCGGTGCCCCTGCCATATCTCGTGAGCGATCGCGACCGCTCCGGCCGCCGCGTCGCGCTGGTTTTGTTCTTCAAATCAAGCTTTGATACTGAGCGCAATTGGAATCACCGCGGCGCTGCCGAGCTATGATCACTGCACATCGGAAACTTGGGAAACTTGGCTATTCAGAAAAATCACTTTAATTCTTATATTTTTGTAAAAGTAGATTTGCTCGTTCTCGAAATTGACTTTGTTATCCGGTGCGCCCAGAGCCGCCTCCACTTGAGCTGGTGTCATTCCCTTCTTCAATTCAGTGCTCTGCGGCTGTGGCTTGGGCGGATCCTGGAGGGTGGGCGGCGTCTGCGGCGGGGGCGTCGGCGGATGCGTCATTGTGGGCCGACCCGGGTCCTGACCGCCCTGCGCACTCTGCTGATCCTGCTGTCCGCTATGCGCGTCCTGGTCGCTGGCAATGGAAAGCAACTGTCCAATCTTGTCTTCTACATCGCCCGCACTCGCCTTGGCCAGCGATCCCGTGGCGAATTGAAACCATACTTGTGCCCTGTTGGCGCTCGGCGGATTGGTTTGGTTGCACTCATCACAAGCGACAATGTCCATCGCAACTATGTCTTTGTCTAAGTGCACGTCGATCTTGGTCGGATACACCTTGTCTCCCACCTTGAACAAGTAGGTTGTTGTCTCGTCCCTGACGGGGTCCGGCGTGGTGGGGCACTTATTCGGAAACCACTTACAGACTTTATTGACAACGTCGTAGGCGTGACCTATCTGTGGACTGAAGCTATGAACTGTTCCGTTCTCATATATCGAAGGAAACGAGGTCATATTCGCGTAGGGAGCGCCGACAATCCCGCCCTTTTGGACAACCAGCAGTGTGCCCTCTTGGACAATCCTCCATCCGGTCGAATCCGCACCCATCTGGGCCAGCTTGTACTGCGCAGCCAGTTGCTCCTGAAGAGAAACCGCCTGAGCACCGGCTCCGCCAGGAAGAACCATGGCAGCCATCACTGCAGCGAATAAGAAGGGTAATTTCTGGCGCACGGGACGATCCTCCTTTGGGCATTTGTGCTCCGGTTTTGGTTGCGATCTGAGCGCGGCCGATCACTGTGATGAGGAGACTTCCACACGCTGGTGCAATCACGGTGCATCCGCGGGTGAATGACTACCTCTACTGTTCGCCACCAGCCATTGAGCCCGCGGTCTCCTGCTTCACCTGAGTCTCAGTCTGGTCGGCAGACGCCTGTTGATTCGCCAGAACCTTGGCCGCGCTTTTATCCGGCACCGACGGCGGAACGTTGCTGGCCACCGTGCTGCTATCCGGCGCCTTCGGCATTCCGCCAGTCCCCTGCTTGGCAGCCATTTCCTTCATGCCTTCGTCAAGTTTCTCGCGGAAGTGATTTTGCATCTCCTGCAAGTCGTCGACTTTCACCGCAACCTGCTTGCCAGCCGCGCAGTCCTTCTTCTTGCTGCTGGTGACAATCGCGTTGACCTTCTGGTCTCCGTCCGGAGTTGTGCTGATGCGCGTAAGTATGTCTCCGCCTGTCAGGGAGCACTCCTGTCCGTCAGCCACCACTGCGAGATCCGCGTCCACAACGAAAATCATCCGCGCCGGGTCGAGCGCCGGGGGAACTTCCCCGCCGGCCGGAGCCGACGTGTTCTGTCCACTTTGCCCAGCCGCAGCCTGTTCGGCCTGAAGTTGCGCTTTCACTTCCTCGGCGATGTCCTGCTTGACTTCGGGTGTGAGCGTAACTTGGTCGCCGGTTGAGGCAGACGCTGCTGCGCTGTCGGTCTCCGCCTGATTGCCAGCAGCTGCGCTGTCGGGACCGCCGTTCGCTAGTGACTCTGCATATGCGGCCTGCAAGCTAGCCGCAAGCACGTAGTCGGTCAGCCAGAACGTCGGCTCCGCATAAAAGGGATAAGGAGTGAAACCATAGTAGGCATACCACGGTGCTCCGGCCCATCCCCAGCCCCAGTAAACCGGCGCCGGCCAGGGGTTATAAGCCCAAACGTAGAAAGCCGGATGATAGTAGTAGGCGGGATAGTAGCCATAATATGTCCGGCCGCCGAAATAGTAGCCGCGATATACAACAACCCGATAGACGCCGTGATCATAGTAAGTGCGCTGATAATAAGAATGTCCGCCGCGGGTAACATAGACCCGCTGCACGTATCCTCCATAGTGGCCGGTGGTTACCACCCGCGCTCCGTTACGTTCGCTCACAATCGTCCGCCCACCCTGCAGATTGTGCTCGATATGCAACCCGTTCTTGTCAATGGAGCGGATCTCCCCATGGGTTCCAAAATGTGCCACTCCCCCATTGCGCAGAGCCACGTCATGTCCGGGTGTCGGCTTCGGCCCAGGTCCACCGATCGGCTTCGGCTCTGAACCGCCGCCATGGTTCGGCTCCGGCTTACCGGTCACGTCCGACGCAGGTTTACCTTTCATATTTGGCTCTGTTGGCCTTGTACCAACCACATCCTTGTGTTGGACTGGCTGAGTCGATGGCTTCTGTATCGCTGATGGCTTCTGTATCGCAGGTAGCTTCAGTGGCACCGGTGGCACTTTGGGCACCTTCTTGTTCTGGCCATCTTGGCTCCAGGCGAAAGTCGCCACAGCCGTCAATAACAGAAACAGAACTGACTTCCTCATAACACTCGAGCTAATCTCGCTAAGAATCATGGAAGCCTCCTGAAAAATCATCCTCGGTAAATACTCACTTCACTCGCAGGAACGTTATGGATTCAGAAATTCCATAGAACTTCAAAATTTTCGAACGCGCTTCTCTCACGGCTTGGCCTGATCGTGGGAGCCTGTATCGGACAACTTTTCATACACACTCGCCGACGAAAACCACATCTCCATCAGCTTCCCGCTCTCAAACTGCACAGCTTTCCCCGCTCCCTGCACTTGTTCGCTTGGCGTCCCACGTGCTCCTTGAACCTTGTAGGTCGAGCCGCGAACCAGCAGGCTTTCAACAAAGACCGTGACCTTGCCATCTTTCACACTGCCTGATCCATCCACTTCCGTGTCTTGATCGAGAACGATGCCCGTCTGAGTGACCGGTTCAAGAAGTGTTCCGCGAAAGCTGAAGCTGCCATCCGGGTGAATGCTGGTGGAGACACGATTAATCCACAGCCGAGTTCCTGCCTCAAATCGCAGCGAGACTGGCATCACAGACGTAGACCCGGAGGGCTGCACGTCCTTCGCTCTAAGCTTGGGCATGGCGGAAGCGTAATACCGACGCGTAACTCCGAGCTGCGACTGGGAGAAATGCGCCACGTTTGCAGGCGTGGACGGAGCCGAAGATTGTTCGTGGCTTACTGCAGGACTTCGATCATTCGGACTCAGCTCCGGAGGGGTCAGCTTCTGCGCAATCTGACTTGAGCTGTCTCCGCTTGGAGCAACGCCGGGAGCAGAGTTCGGAACCGTTGACGGTGGGAGCGAGCGGGTCCTTTCGCCAACAAGTCCGCTAACCTTGTGGCGTGCCACTGGAGTCGCATTCTTCGCCACTTCCGCGGCTTTCGGCGATGGCTCAGGAATCTTGGCGGTCTCCCGTCCCTCGTTGGGAGCCGGAGCCGTCGCAACCGGAGCCTGTCCTTGCCGCGCGACCTGCACTGGAGCCGAAGTCATCCACCACTGCTTCGCCAGGAACGTCCCTCCCACAACCCCAGCAATAGCGGCGGTGGCGGCCACCACCCACAGCATCCTCCACCGGAAAGCCGCCGCCCTCAGAAGCCAATCCACAGGCGTCACACGAACTTTTTCTACCGCGGACCGCGAACTCTCCGCCACACGCAGCAAGCCATCCATCCAGTTTTCCAGGCGTTTTTCGGCATTAACCCACTCGGTGTCCGGCAGCGGTATAGTCGCGTCGGCAAAATCCGCCAGCCTGGCACAGATCTCGCTACATTCCAGACATTGAGCCAGATGAGCGGTCACCGATTCCCTTACAAACGAAGAAACTCGGCCCTCCGCAAAGCCAGTCAGCATCTCGGCGTCCGGGCAGGACTCCATTTGCTTTCGGTTTTCCTCCCGCAATTGAGGGGTAAGCCTTTCCAGAAAATTCTCTTCCGCCCAGGTATTCACTTTGACCGCACCATCGTCCCTTCCATCTTCAGCCAGAGCATGCGTCGACCATTCTGCAGATGGGACTTCACAGCTTCGACCGTCAGTCCCGTTCGTGCGGCAATCTCCTCGTAGGAATAGCCCTCGATTTTCATCACCAGGCACTCTCGCTGCCGGGGCGGCAGCGAATCAATTTCGCGCCACACCTGTTGCGCTGACAAGTGCAAGTCCAAGGCCGGCACCACGGCGACTCCCTCAATCCCGCTCTCGCCAAGCTCCGTCTCCGCAACTTCGGTCTCCGGCCGGCGCCTTCGCCAGCCGTCGATGCAGATATTCTTGGCGATCCTCATCAGCCACCCCACGAAATCACCCTCGCTGAACTGGTGCATCTTTTCGTAGGCTCGAAGGAAAGTCTCCTGGGTGGCATCTTCTGCCGCAGTCCCATCCGAGTGAAAGGCTCGGCAGGCGAAGTACACCTTCTTCCGATACCTGGCGAACAGTTCGGCAAACCATGCCGGGTCGCGCGTCTGCTGAAAATGGCGTACCACCTCCTCATCAGTAAGGAGGGACCGACTTTGCGTACTACTTTCCATAACGCAGGGAAGGCGCAAATTCCACATGGTGGCGGAAATAATCTTTCGGGGCCGGTAGGGAAACGGAAAGATGCGAAGCTATGCGCCGTCAGCACAGAAGAGATGCCACATGCTTGGCCGAGACCTTAACAAACATGTTGACTATCCTTCGAGCAGTCAATTGCAGATAGCAAGGTTTAGGATAGAGGGCCGCCAGAGTGGCTTCTATTTCACCAGCATTCTCCTTCTTTGCTACTTACGGAAAATTGCCAGGCAAACGCCACGCCAGGCGAACAATTTAGTAATTACGGATCTCCAGCAGAATTTCCTGGCGGCAAGCGCAGTAGCTTCGCTATGATTCCGCCATGCAGGCTGCGGGCTTATTAACGCAGCAACTTCGCCTCTACTCGGGCGGGGATCATCACGTCGCTGACGCTATCCTTCGTGCAGTGATGCCCAAGCTACGTCAAATCGCAGCCTGGAAGCTAGCCGACCCAAGATTTTCCCGTTCCTCGACCCCCACGGAACTCATTGGTGAGACGTGGGTGAAGCGGCTGCACGAGGGCCGTTGGAAGGTTGACAATCGCGAGCACTTCTTTTCGCTTGTTGGACTTGCTATGGAACAGGTACTGGTTGACATGGCGCGTAAACGCATCGCCCAGCGGCGCGGCAACGGGGCCGTTCATATCTGCATCGATGAAGTTTCGGCAGGCGCACAGCCGCGCTCAGCAGACGCGGAGCAAATTCTGGCGATCCGCCTTTTGATAGAACAATTGGCCAGATTGGATCCGGTGAACGCCGATATAGTGCGGGCGCACTATATCGCGGGTTATGGTCTGGAGGAGATCGCAAGAGAAAGTGGCTTGAGCCTGCGCCAAGTCCGCCACCGTTGGGAGAAAAGTAAGTTGTGGCTCGCGGAGCACCTGGTTCCCCTCCATCCCGAAATCAAGAAACGTTCTCCAAGTCACGAATAATCGGCTCACCGAAACGAGCGGCGTCTTTGGGTCTTTGCTGAGGGTCGAACGCGAGCGCCGACGAAAGCATCGCAATCGAATCCTCCCCTAGGCCGCACGGATGACTCTCAAGATAGCGGGAGAGGAATTCTGCCATGCGGAGCGTCCCTTCGGGCAGAAGTTCCGTCCAGCGCGTTCCGGTCAGCATCTCTATTACTATCTTTGCAAGTGCATGGATGTCGGTTGAAGGATCGGCATACCCTATGACCTGTTCGGGAGCCATGTAACCGAGCGTGCCCGCAACGCGGGAGATCCCGTGGAAAGTCTGATCCGCCGACTTGACAATAGCAATCGAAAAGTCGATCAAGACAAGGTGCTCAGCGTCATCCTTGGTCGCGCGGATCATGAAATTTTCCGGCTTCAGGTCACGATGGTAAATTGATCGCTCGTGCAGGGCTGTAAGAGCACTTACAGCCTGGCGAAAGATGTTTACGGTTCGCTTATGCGGGAGTCTGCCTTCGTCCAGAAGTTCACGGAGATTGCGGCCATCGATAAATTCCATAACCAGGAATGGAGCACCGGTATCGTCCCTGCCGTGACCTGTGATTCGAACAATGTTGGGATGCGAGAGTTGTTCGAGGGCCAATACTTCCTGTTCAAAGCGGTGGCTAATCCAGGCCTGGTCGGCTAACTCGTAACGGAATATCTTGATTGCGCAAACGCTCCGATCTTGGCTTCGATCACGCGCTCGAGCGACGGTCGCGAAGCCTCCCACCGACAAAATATGGACGATTTCGTAGCGATCATCGAGCGTGCTGCCTACAAGATTTTGCGTTTCTGGTGACAATGCGCTCATTCGCCATGCTGAGAGGTCCGGGAGGTGTACCTCACGCTTGAGCCGCTGAAGTTTTCTCCAGCGCAAAACCCCCGCGCCTAAGCCGCCGCCCATACCGTATAGCAGCAAGGCTGGCCAGGAGAGCCATGCCGGCCGCAATACGGTGAAGGACTGCTCCGCCGTGCTCGACCAGGGGCCGTTGCCCAGCTGTCCCTGTACCTGGATTGTGTGCCTTCCCCAGGGCAGTCTGCCCAAATGCAGATCGAGATCTTGTCCGGTCTTCCATGTCTGTTGTTCCGGCAATAAGCGGTAGCGCAAGCGAAGCAGGTTTCGCCTGTCGAACTGAAGGGAGCCGACATGCACGCTCAGGGTGGTCCCACCCTTGATATCGGAAAAGATGTCTGCCGCCTGGGCTGCTTCCTCGCCGCTTGAAAAGGTCGAGAGAAAGATGGATGGCGTGTATTTCGGATGAACGAGATCATCAGGCGGATAGAAGTGAATGACCCAGGTGTCCGCGCAATACCAGACGGAACCGTCCGAATCCTCGAAAAGCGAGTGGGCGGTTGCAGGGCGGGCGGGCAGACCGTCCCCAACGTCCAGATGGAGCCACTCACCTTGTTCGGCCTGGCGGAAATCGGCGACGTAGATCCCATCCGATGACCCGCGCCAGAGCCACCCCCGGTGATCGGTCTCAAAGAACGTGGCCAGAGCGGTTCCCACCTCTCCGCCGCTCTGAAATTGCCGAATTTCCGGCCTGCTGCTCTTAGGTTGCTGAATAAGAAAAAGGGAGCGAAGCATATAGTCGGCGTACCAAACGTCGCCCTGTGGTTCGACGACCAGAGAAGCGCATCTCTCGGCGGGAAGACCCTGCGCTTTGGCGATTGATCCCCAGTCAGAACCTTCCCGATAGCGCAGTCCGTCACCGAAACAGGCCCAGGGGCTTCCGGCCGGGTCGAATTTCAAGTCGAGGCCGACTCCTGCTACTCCATGGATTTGCGGCTCAAGGCGGACGTCTTGACCCGTGACATTGACGCTCCAAATACTTCCGCCTATGGCCCAGAGTTGGCCATCTGGTGCGCGGCGGATCAGGCTCACATTCGCCGGGAGCGACCGGCGAAGGACCTTACCGTATTGGCTTATCTGAAGCACTCCCCGCGTAGGAGAGGCTGCAAGAATCGTTCCGTCTGGTCCTTCGGTAAGATGTTGTATGTCGCCGAGGTTCGCCAACACGCGCCAATGCTGCCGATTCGCTTCAAAAATCTCTAGCGACTCTCCGGCAATCGCAAATAGCTTTCCGTCGAGCCGAAGGAGGGAAAAGGTATTGCCTTCGAGTCCCTCGCCCTGCGACCAGAATTCCATTCCCATCCGCCACGGCAGGTAGAACAGGCCTTTGGGGCAAGCAAGCCAGAGATTTCCTGACTTATCCGCCACAGGAAAGGCCATTCCGGGATAGCCGTTCTGAGCGGTTATGATTCGGAAGCGTCCTGGGCGGCCAATCGTAAGCCTCGTCGTGCCGCGTATCACGATGGAGCCATCCGGCAATTCAAGCATCATGGGATACCCGAGCGTGTCAGGAACGGCGACGGGCTGTGCGTCGGTCGGACACTGGTAGAAGGCTTGCCTGCTGGTTTTTAGCCACACGCACCCCGAATGGTCCCGCAGGACCAGCGCCGCGCTGTGGGCATATTCGTTCGATCCGGCTATGGAGTGCCGGATAACGGCGACGGGTGAACCGCCCCGCCACTTCAAGACCTCGTCCCGCTGCAGCTCGCAATAGCCGCTACTGCAGCCGAAGAGAATATGCCCGGAAGCATCGAGCCGGAATTGGACCTGCGTTATGGCAGTGACGATGGGCTCAGCCTTCCATCCGCCATTGGTTTTTGCGATACGTACCGCGTCCGCCGTGGCAGTCGCCTCGTTCGCGGATTCCCCGACGGCGGCGAGAAAAACGTCGGGTGCAATCTTTTCTATTCCCGCTTCAGCAACGCCGGAAACTATCTTTTCAAGCTTTCCGTTATACAGCCGAAAAATCCCGGCAGTAGAGGAAAACCAGATTCCTCCTTCGCTGTCCTCCGCCATCCCTCGCACAATCGCGTTAGGAAAACCGTTCTTGAGAGGAGAAACGAACCGCGTGCCGTCGAAATAGAAGACCCCCTCAGTGCCGGTTTCACACCCGGCGAGCCATAGTCTTCCGTGGCTGTCCGCAAAGGGGAAGAGGCAACCCGCCGGTGTATCGGAAGCCGTGACCTGCACAAACGGATAGCGCTGAGCGTTAGCGACACTCGAAAAAACAAGGCTCAATAGAAGCAAAATTCGTTGCGCATGCAGCGTGAAATCCGTCGCTCTCATTGCCATGGCCTGTCGTCTAAACTAACTCCGAACCACACATGTAGGAGCCTGGTGCCGGAACGGGGACCGAATCGTTGGGAACAATGCTGCAGCTTGGCCTGACCAGTGGAGAACACGGCAAGCCAGGTCAATAGGGTGGCGGCCTCCATACATACTACCTACGTGAAATTTGCCTGTAGCAGCCAGCGACACAGGTCGTGCGACGCAAAGTTTCAAATCACTAGGGCACCGTACAATTCCACGCAAAATGGCTAGGCAGCCACGCGCGCGTGATAAACCGGATTATCACGCGGCAGCCCTAAAACTTCGTTTGCTGTATAGCACGATCGCCGAGTTGGAGCACTTGCGCGCTCGCTTCGGAGCCTTATTCAGCCTAAACTCGGCAGCGGCGGAGGCGCTGCTGTTCCGCGTCGGATTTGCCGACGAGTGCGCGAAACGCAGCTTTCGCCGGCCGCTCAGTGACGTGTGTCGCAGCCGTTGAGCACTCATCGAACATCGAAAGGAGAAAGGCAAGGTATTGGGTCAACATCGATCCGCCTGACCCAGAATGCGGATCGGGTAAATATACTTGTCGGCTGGCCGGGATTCAAGAAACAAGTAAGGTGCGAACCTGGCTGTTGTCTTAATTTTCGTTACGCGAGCATTCCTAAATTCGGGAAATCGAAAAGAT
>Ga0335073_10009681_pt1 | contig 13530 bp, 14 predicted proteins | sample Lox_Sample_22_FD_207093 | JGI IMG/M metagenome (GOLD analysis project Ga0335073, IMG submission 207093) | Soil microbial communities from Loxahatchee National Wildlife Refuge, Florida, United States - Lox_Sample_2.2 | ecosystem: Environmental > Terrestrial > Soil > Wetlands | place: USA...
GAAGGTGTTCGGCCCCGTTCAGACGGTGGCCCGACCGGTCGCCCTGGCCGCCACAGCCGGTGGGCTGATCATGAGGGTCGACCTGGATACCCCTCCGCAGTCGCTCGGCGGCCGCACCGTCGAGCGAACCGTGTTCTTGTCGACCAACGGTTCCACGTGGAGTACGGGATCTGCGGCCGATCCCGCCCTCGGCCCGCCTTCCCTCCCGCCCGGAGCGTCAGCCGCCGTCCGGTTCGGGGAGGAATGGGTCGCGGTCGGCGAGACCGGCCCCTCCCCCGCCGTCTCGGCGGCGTCCGCCAACCGCTCCGGGTTGGCCCAGTCCTGGACAAGCGTCGACGGAGTCCATTGGGTCTGGCGCGGACCTCTGGACGCGGCGGCCGGCATCAGTCCGGAGAAAGTGAGAGGGCTGTGCGTCCGAGGGGGAGCCGACCCGGCGGTGATCGCGGTGGGGTCGACCTACCAGACGTCGGTGGCCTGGCTCTCTGCCGACGGCGCCCATTGGGAGCGGGCCGGGATCGACGGGCCGCCCCTCCCCGGTGGCAGCCAGGAGATGAGCGGTTGTGTGGCCACCGAGAGCGGCCTGGTCGCCTACGGCGACACGACCTCGCCGAGCGGAGCGCAGATCCCGGCCATCTGGAGGTCGGCGACCGGGGCCCAGTGGACCAGGCAGGACTCGGCCGGATTCGTCGCGGGAATGACGGCTCCCTTGACGACCGTCGCCCATTCCGGCACGACCTGGCTGGCGCTGGCCTCGGCGCCGGCTATGCCGGACATCAGCCAGCTCTGGCTGTCGCAGGACGGTGGGCTCACCTGGCTGCCGACCGACACCTCGGACCCGGCCTGGCAGTCGACCGGCACCGCCCGTTTGGAACTGGCCGGGTTCGAGGATGGACTTCCGGTTGTGGCCGGGACGGTAGCGGGACAGTTGGCGGTGTGGATCGGGTCACCTTCACCGCAAGCTCAGTCATCGCCATCGTCAGCGTGAGCACCCCTGGAGGAGGCTCACAGGGAAAAGAGCTCGCCCTGATCCGGGTCACCCTCCATCTCGATCCAGGACCGCGGCGCCACGCGGGCGCCGGCGACGCCCCAGACCAGGTGCTCCATGAATATCCAGGTGCGGCGGTGGATGGCAGAGGGCCCATAGGCGTGTAACGCCATCTTGTGCCGGGGGCACGGGTAGCCCTTGTTGCTGTCGAACTCATATCCGGGATAGTGAATCGACTCTTGTCTCATGATCCGGTCCCGTGTGACTTTCGCCAGCACGGACGCGGTGGCGATCGACAGGCAGGTGGCGTCACCCTTGACTATTCGCCTCGTGCAGCCGAGACCGACGAAGTCCCAGTTGCCGTCGACCAACACCTGATCGGGCGTCACACCCAGGCCCTCGATCGCTCTTCGGGCCGCCCGACGCTGGGCCTCCGCCATTCCGACCTCGTCACATTCTTCCTGCGACGCCGCCCCCACCGCCCAGGCCCGGCACCACCCGGCCAGTCGCCCGAATAACCGCTCGCGTTCGACTTCGCGAAGCATCTTCGAATCCCGGACCTTGTACACCCGCCGCTCTCTCGGCAGCACGGCCGCTCCCACCATGATCGGCCCGGCCCAGGCGCCGCGTCCCACCTCGTCGACGCCGACGACCACCTGGTGTCCGTCGTCCCACAGGGACCTCTCTACCGTGAGCGACGGCGGACGCGTCACCGCTTCACCGTCCGCCCGTACCGGGTCAGAAGCATCCCGTCCCCTTCGATGAGGCCCGCTAGCTCGAACCAGGCCGGCTCCGGCAGCGGATGGCCAGTTGTCAGCGAGCGATGCCCTGGCCCGGCCATGACGGGAGAGATCGTCAAACAAAGCTCGTCCACCAGATGATGGGCCAGGAGACTGCTGAGCAGCGTCGGTCCGCCCTCGCACAGAGCCCTTGTTAGCCCGAGCTCGGACAGACGGTCGAACGCGTAGCTCAAGTCGACCACGTCGTCGCCGCATACCGTTACCTCGGCGACCTCGGCCAGGTCCGGCCGGCTGTCCGCGGCCTTCGCCGACGTAAGCAAAAGGGGCTTGGTGTCGCCCGAGAAGACCTTGGCCTTGAGGTCAAGGTCGGCCGCACCGCTGACGACAGCCAGTCGGGGCAGTGGTGACTGGCCTCGGTCGACGCGGCGCTCCCTGGTGGCCGCGTTCAGCTTCACCGGGCCATAGTTCTCGGCCCGAACCGTTCCGGCACCCACGAGCAACACATCGGCGCCGGCGCGCATGGCCATGAACGCAGCCCGGTCCGCGGGGCCACCGAGACCACGACTTCGACCGTCGAGCTCGATGGCTCCGTCGACGGAAACGATGAAGTTGGCTCGGAGACGCAGGCCGGGTGGCATGACGAAGATGCTCTCGAGGTCGGCGTCGTCTACCACCGGGCGGGGCACAGGTAGGAGCTGTCTCATCAACGCAAGCGAGCGACGCAGTCCGCCTCTGCCGGATCGGTTTCGGTCTGGAGGAAGGCGTCGACGATCTCGTTGGCAACCGGTGCACTGGTGAGGCGAAGGCTCAGAGCGAGGACGTTGGCGTCGTTCCACTTTCTGGACCCGGCCGCCGTCTCGGCATCGACGCAGAGGGCAGCCCGTACGCCCCGGACCTTGTTGGCCGCGATGGAGACCCCGGTACCAGTCCAACAGCACACCACCCCACGGTCGGCTTCACCCTTGGCGACGGCCTCCCCGACCAGCCGTCCCACGTCGGGCCACGGCCCAGGCAGGACCAGGACCTCGACTTCGTGGTCCAACTCCTGGAGGTGGCGCACGACCGACTCACCCAAATCCGTCTCCTCGTCGGCACCGAAAGCCACTCGCACCTGATCGAGACTACATGCGGCCTGACGTCCCGGCCGTAGTCGGCGCCCGAGCCCTTAGGATTGTCTTCGATGCCTTCGGACGACGCGCTCCCCGAACGGCGCGAGGACAACTGGCTCGGGCGCGAAGCGGTCCTGGTGCCGGTCAAGGCCTTCGATCAAGCCAAGGTTCGCCTGGCTTCCGCCCTCTCCGCGCCTCACCGGGCGTCCCTGGCCCGAGCCATGGCGACCAGGGTCGTAGAGTCAGCCGGTGAGCTGCCGGTCGCCGTCGTCTGCGACGATCGCGAAGTCGCCAACTGGGCCCGGCAGCTCGGCGCACTGGTCATATGGGAGCCCGGTCGGGGACTGAACGGGGCGGTGCAGGAGGGGGTAGGGCGCCTCGGATCGCTGGGGGTGGACCTGGTTGTGGTGGCCGCCGGCGATCTCCCGCTGGCAACCGATCTTGGTTGGGTGACCCACTTCCCCGGGATCACTATCGTGCCGGACCGCCGACGCGACGGAACCAACGTCCTGGCCGTGCCGGCCTCCTCCGGGTTCGCGTTCTCATACGGTCCCGGGTCCTTCGCCCGCCATGTGCAAGAAGCGAGACGCTTGGGCATTCCCAGCCGAATCGTCCACTCCTCGACGCTGGCGTGGGACGTCGACGTTCCCGAGGATCTGGTGGGAGCAGAGGGCCTGCGCAAATGAGCGACCCCACCGCTCAAGGCCCCCTTACCGGCGACCCTGGATCGGAGTTGCCTCGACCTGCGGTCGCACTCGCCATCGGAGCCCATCCCGACGACATCGAGTTCGGATGCGGGGGGACTCTGGCCAAGTGGGCAGCCGGCGGCTGCCGGATCCATCACCTGGTGTGCACCGACGGGTCGAAGGGGTCGTGGGACCCTGACGAAGACCCGGCCCGCCTGGTCGCCACCCGGCAGGACGAGCAGCGAGAGGCCTCGCGCCGCCTGGGAGGAGACGGGGCGGTGGTCTTTCTCGGGTGGACCGACGGGGAGCTGGAAGCCGGCCTGCGCCAGCGTTGGGAAGTGGCCTATTGGATCCGGCGCATTCGACCCGAGATCGTCCTCGGTCACGATCCCTGGCGGCGGTACCGGCTACATCCGGATCATCGCAACGCCGGGTTCCTGGCGACAGACGGAATCGTGGCGGCGCGTGACCCTCACTTCTTCCCGGAACAGGGCGAGCCGCCTCACCGACCTGCCGCCTTGCTCCTGTGGGAGGCGCAAGAACCCGATCACGTCGAGAGCATCGTCGGGTTCGAGGAGTGCAAGCTGCAAGCTCTGCTGGCGCATCAGAGCCAGTTCCGCTCGACGATGCACATCGACGACGACTCAACGAGCGTCGAAGCATTCGCCGCTCGACTCAGAGAACGACACGAGAAGGCGGGCGCGCCAGCTGGACTGACGGCGGCCGAGGCCTTCAAGGTCCTTCGCGATTTGTAGATGCGTCTCGGCCCGCCCGCCCCCACGTGGGAACGGGCGGGCCCGCAGACCTAAGCCCTCTTGGCCGGAGCTTTACGGGCGGTGGTCTTCCGTGCGCCGGCTACTCGCTTGGTGCTGGCCCGCTTGGCGGGAGCCTTCTTGGCGGTAGTGGTCGGCTTGGCGGTAGTGGCCCGCTTGGCGGCAGCAGTGGTCCGCTTCGCCGCGGGAGCGACCCTCTTCACCGCGCCGGTCCGCTTGGCTACGGCCTTTTTGGCAGTGGTAGCCCGCTTGGTCGCGGTCTTCCGTGCGGTGGTGGCCCGCTTGGCTACGGCCTTCTTGGCAGTGGTAGCCCGCTTGGTCGCGGTCTTCCGCACCGCAGTAGCGCGCTTGGCCGGAGCCTTCTTGGCCACAGCCCGCTTGGTTGCGGTTGCCTTTCTGGCGGTCGTCTTCTTGGCGGCAGACGTACGTTTGGCGACGGTCTTCTTGGCCGGTGCGGCCTTCTTGACAGGACTCATCGAGTATCTCTCCTCAACGCTTCTTGGTCGACTTGGTCGCTTTGGCCGGAGACCTCTTGGCCGCAGTCGTCTTCTTAGCCGTGGCCTTCTTGGCCGGGGCCGCCTTCTTGGTCGCAGCGGCCTTACCCTTCGAGTTGAGGGCGTTCTTGAATGCCGTGGCGGGGCGGAAGACGACCGCTTTGCGCGCCGGCACCCTGACCGTGGCTTGTGTCTGTGGATTCCTCGCCGTGCGCGCCGCGCGCGTCGTGGGCTCGAACGTTCCGAAGCCGAACAATGAAACTCTGTTGCCAGCCTTGATCTCGGCGACGATCGAGTCAGTGACAGCCTCGACGGCTGCTTCGGAACGCTTCTTGTCGAGGCCAGTCTTCGTTGCGACTGCCTCGAATAGCTCTGTCCTGTTCACCGCCACCTCCTGGCGTTTTGTTGGGGAAGTTCCCTGATATACAAGAGGTTTCGCGGCTGAAGGTCAAGCATTTCCCTTACACGACAAGGTGTTTCTATCCGAAAACGGCAGAATTCCCTTACGACGCAAGGACTTTCGGCTCGAGGGCGTGAGAAAGGACTTCTCCGATCTCGGACGCCAGATGGAAGGTCATGGCCTCGCGAACCGCCTCAGGGACGTCTTCAAGGTCCGGTTCGTTGCGAGCCGGCAAGACCACTTCGGTCAAACCAGCGCGGTGCGCGGCCAGCACCTTCTGCTTGACGCCCCCGATCGGGAGCACCTTCCCTTGCAGGGTTATCTCGCCGGTCATCCCCACTTCGGGCCTGACCGAACGCCCGCTGAGCAGACTGACGATCGCAGTCGTCATCGTGACTCCGGCGGAGGGACCGTCCTTGGGTATGGCCCCGGCAGGAACATGCACGTGGATGCGCTGATGTTCGAACGCATTCGCCGGCAGCTCCAGCTCATTCGCATGAGCACGGGCGTACGACAGCGAGATCTGCGCCGACTCCTGCATGACGTCACCGAGTTGACCGGTGATTATCAGTCCGGGATCTCCATCCGAGGCACTGGCTTCGACGAAGAGGACATCGCCTCCCACGCCGGTAACAGCCAGACCGGTAGCAACCCCTGGCACGGAAGTGCGTTCTGCCACCTCGGGTTGGTGCCTGGGCCTCCCCAACCACGCCGTCACGTCGTCGGTGTCGATACGCAGTGGTTCCAGCTCCTTGGTATCGGCGGCCGCGACCTTAGCGGCAGCCTTGCGAAGCAACTTCGCCAGCTGGCGCTCCAGGCCACGCACGCCGGCCTCTCGCGTGTATCCCGTAACGATGGCGCGAAGGGCCTCATCGGTCACCGTCACCTCACCGTCAAGCAGTCCGGCACGAGAAACCTGGCGGTTCAAGAGGTGGTCGCGCGCGATCGCGACCTTCTCATCCTCGGTATAGCCGTCGAGGTGCACGACCTCCATGCGGTCATACAGGGGACCGGGAATCTGCTCGGCCGTGTTGGCGGTGGCAAGGAAAAGAACGTCGGACAGGTCGAGGTCCAGATCCAGATAGTGATCACGGAATGTGTGGTTCTGGGCTGGATCGAGGACTTCCAGCAGGGCGGAAGACGGGTCGCCGCGCCAGTCGGTTCCGAGCTTGTCGACCTCGTCGAGCAGAACCACGGGGTTCAGAGTTCCCGCGTCCTTGATGGCCCGCACAATCCGGCCGGGCATGGCGCCCACGTACGTGCGCCGGTGACCGCGTATCTCCGCTTCGTCGCGAACGCCACCGAGGGCGACGCGCACGAACCGACGACCCATGGCGCGGGCGACCGACTCGCCGAGCGAGGTTTTACCCACTCCGGGAGGGCCGACCAGGGCCAGGATCATGCCACCGGTACCGCGCCGTCCGACCTCCTCGGGAGAATCTTCGACGGCACGGTCGATACGCAGCTTTCTGACGGCCAGGTGCTCGATGATCCGTTCCTTGACATCCTCCAGGCCGGTGTGGTCGGCGTCGAGGACGGTCTTGGCCTCGGTGACGTCGAGGCGGTCGTCCGACCTCTCGCCCCACGGGAGCTCGAAGACGGTGTCCAGCCAGGTGCGGATCCAACCATGCTCCGGGCTCTGCTCACTCGTGCGCTCGAGCTTGTCGATTTCGCGAGCAATCGTGGTCCGAGTGGCGTCGGACACGGCCAGGGCCTCCAGTTTGGCGCGGTAGTCCGTACCGTCTTCACCGTCCCCCTGCTCGCCCAACTCCTTCCGAATGGCGGCCAGCTGTTGCCGCAGCAGGTACTCGCGCTGGGTCCGCTCCATGCCCTCGGCGACATCGGACCGGATTCGATCCTTCAGCTCCATCTCGGCGAGGGTCTCGCGACCCCACCCGAGCACCAGATCGACCCGGCGCGCCGGATCCAGGGTCTCCAGCAGCTCCACCTTGCGCTCGATGGACAACTCAGGCCAGTAGCCGGCCGCGTCGGCCAGCTGCCCGGCATCGGATATGCCCCTCAGAAACTCGCCGATCCGGCCGATGCCACGATGCTCGGCTATGGCCTCGAAAACGGCTCGAAGCTCGCGGGCCTTCTCCTGCAGAACCTCACTGCTGGGAGCCTGCTCCACCAGCTCCACGTTGACCCATAGAGCGGCCCCGGCGACGGCGGTAGCCGCCCCGATGGTCGCCCTCTGGTGACCGGTGACCACTACGGCCGGGGTCCCCCCGGGCAGAGATCCTGACCGCTCGACGGTCGCGACCGTGCCCACCCGGGCGTACTGCCCGCTGCTGGCATCGGGACCGCTGGCCCGGCCGAGCCGAGGGACAAGCACCAGCCGGTCGCCGGCGCCGGCGGCGGCCGCCACCGCTTCTCGAGCCTCGTCGGTCTCCAGGGCGAGGGTGATCGTCATCCCGGGCAGGACCACGCCGGCGTCGAGCGGCAATAGCGGTAGGGCTGAAGTAGCGATAGGAGACATCGGGGCTCCTGACTTGTAAGTGTGTAAGTGTGCTTAGGATAACGGCCGTAGAAGGAAAGTTGTTCCCCGCACACTCACCTCTGGCACGGAGTCTCAGGGTACCGGCGCCAGGGACACCCGATGTGAGCCGTCTGTCACTGCCCGGCGCCGGCGGGGTGGGCCGGCCGGGGTGGGCCGGCCGGCTGGCGGGGCGATCTGGGCCAACCGGGCCACGGCAACGGCCGGCGGGGCAGGGGTGGGCGCCCCGGGGCACGGTCATCTCATCCCCTTCGCTGCCCTTTTGTGTTCAGTTATGTGCCCCATGCGGTGTACTATTGAACACTCTGAGTGCATTTCATGCTACCGGCCTCCCGATAGGCCGGCTGGCTCAGGGGCTGACTAGGCCGGCCACCGCCACTGGCCGCTGGGATCGATCTCGAGCCAGCCCAGGGCGTGGCGAAGATCGTTGATCCGCACCACCAGCTGTTCAGCCTTCACCCGGCTGATCCCCCGGCGAAGGTGGCCGGCGTCATCGAAGAGCTCGCGTTCGAGGTATCGGACCTGGGTGACTGCCGCCGTCTTGTCGCTCGGTTTCAAAGCCATCGGAACGGCCGAGTAAGACAGCGAATCCCGAAGATTCGCCTCCGCTGAATGGACCAGTGCGGTCATCGTTGACCCCTTCCTCTTCTGCCACCCATAGGTACGACTCACACCTACGGACACTGATGATTCTCGGCGCTCTTTTCATACTCACGACCAACGACATCCCAAAGGTTCACCAACTCGGATGCGGAGAGTGGCGACCACGGCTCCGCTCCCGGGGAGCCGGCGAACCGCCCGGGGCCACCCCAGGGGCGACGGACCGGGGACGGACCGGCCGGCGAGCATCCCGTGGCCCGTGGCGGATGGCGGGAGCCAACGCGTACAGTCACGGGCCAATGACGACCGTCAAGGAAGTTGCCGTAGAAACCGACCTGGCCGTACGGAGGCTGATCGCCCGCTACTGCCACCTCGTCGACGACCGTGACTTCGATGCTGCGGCTGACCTCTTCACCGACGACGCCCGCTTCCGGGTCCTCGATCAGGACATCGTCGGCCGGGACGCCATCCGGGCCTGGTTCGACAGCATCCCGCCCTCGATGTTTCACCACGTGACCAACGTGGTGGTCAGCAACGGATCGCACGCCGACACCTATCACGCCGTGTCGGACCTGGCGGCGGGGGGCAAAGGCGACGCGGGCTGGTCGACCTGGATGCTGGGTCGTTACCACGACACCTTCGTGGGTGAGGGACGGCAGCTCCGCTTCAGCCAGCGCATCATGACCGGTCGCTGAGGACGAGCGCCACGCCCCAACAGCCAGCGACGACGGCCAGGGCCGAGTGGCGGGCGCCCATGCTCGCCCAGCCCCTGCGCAGAGAGCAGATCGGTCTCCTCCGAAGGGGTGGGTGGCTGTACGAGCGGAAGCTCGACGGATTGCGCTGCCTGGCGGTCCGCAACGGCGCCGACCTGGAGCTGTGGTCTCGAAACCACCTTTCCTTCAAGCGCCGGTTCGCCGGCCTGGTGGCGGCTCTGGCCGCAGTTCCGATCGACAACTACGCCTTTGACGGCGAGATCGTGGCCTTCGAAGGCGACCGCACCAGCTTCGCCCGGCTGCAATCCGGCCCAGCCGAGACACAGGTGCGCTTCTGCGCCTTCGACGTCGTGCACCTGCTCGGTCGGGACACGACGATCATCCCCTTTCGAGAGCGAATAGCCCTGCTGGAGCAAGCTCTGGAGGGAAGCTCCGACCCGATAATGGCGCCGGAACGGGTGGAAGGGGATCCCGCCGATCTGTTCCATCACGCCTGCGCGCTCGGGTGGGAGGGCCTGGTCGCCAAGCGAGAGGATTCGCGCTACCGGTCGGGTCGCTCTCCCGACTGGCGCAAACTGAAGTGCACAGCGCGCCAGGACATGGTCGTGGGAGGCTGGACCGATCCGTCCGCCAGCCGGGCTGGACTGGGAGCGCTCATGGTCGGTTACTACGACGACGAGGGTGGTCTCCGCTACGCCGGTCGGGTGGGGAGCGGGTTCGACGAGAAGAACCTGGTGGCCCTGCGGGCCCACCTCGCCGCCCTGGCTGTCGAAGGGACACCCTTCGTGGATCCGGAACCGGTAAAAGGAGCGCACTGGATCCGACCCGAGCTGGTCGCTGAAGTCGAGTTCAGCGAATGGACCCCTGACGGCAAGCTCCGCCACCCCCGGTACCTGGGACTGCGGCCCGACGCGGTCCCGGCCGATGTCCGGCGCGAGTGATACCCATCGACGCCGAAGACCCACCAGCTAGCCTGGTTGGTCGTGCTCAGGCGCCGGGCGCAGCGAACGCCGCGAACATCGGAACATCCAACGACGGTTCTCATCATCTCGGCCAGCATGGGCGCGGGGCATGACGGCGCAGCACGCGGGCTCGCCGCACAGCTGACCGCGGCCGGGTACTCCACCGACGTCCGCGACTTCCTCGACAGCGGTCCGCTGCACATCGGGTCGGCTCTCAGAAGCGGATACGAGTTCGAGCTCAAACATGTTCCGGCGGCCTACGACGCCACCTACCGCCTGTGGTACCGGGCGCCGTGGCTGTGCCCGTTGGTGACGTGGATAGTCACGCTTCTGACCCGGAGGAAAGTCCTGCGGTGGGTGCAGGAAAGCGGAGCGTCGACGGTCGTGTCGACCTATCCGCTGGCCACGCTTTGCCTGGGCCGGCTCCGGGCTACCGGCCGGCTTCGCCTACCGGCTGTCAACTTCATCACCGACTTCGGAGTGCATCCGCTCTGGGTGCACGACGGGGTGGACCTCAACCTGGCCATTCACGAGGGACCAGCTGAAATGGCCAACCGGAGGACCGGGCGGCCGGCCATCGCATGCGGTCCGGTGGTGTCGGGCCGATTTGCGCCAGAAGTATTGCCGGATCGGGGCCTGGCCCGGAGCAGCCTGGGCCTGGGCCCCCACCACCGCGCCGTTCTGGTCGTCGCCGGTTCCTGGGGCGTGGGAGATATTCGGGCCACCTGGAACGCCATTGCGGGCGATGGGCGCTTCACCCCGGTGGTGGTATGCGGCCGCGACCCGCGTCTCCACGATCAGGTGGCGGACCTGGCTCGCACCCACGCCGGCGATTCCGTGGTTCTTGGCTGGACCGACGACATGCCGGCCCTGATGGCGGCGTGCGACGCCCTGGTCGAGAACGCAGGTGGCCTCACGTCCCTCGAAGCCATGCGGGCCGGCCTGCCGGTGGTCAGCTTTCAGCCGATCGCCGGCCACGGCAAGGAGAACACGGCCGGTATGGCCGCGGCCGGCGTCAGCAAGCTGGCCAACGACCCGCAGAGTTTGGCCGACGCCCTCGAGGCGGTGACTGCATCTGGACCTGCCCGGGACGACCAGGTATCCGCGGCCGCAGCCATGTTCCGGGCCGACGCGGCCGAGATCGTCGGCGGCGTAGCAGCCATCAGTACAGTGACCACCCCCGTCCGCCGGCCGGCGCTGACGCTGGTCAAGGCGATGGCTGCGCTGGTCGCCACCGTTTCGCTCGCCTGGGCCGGCCTGACGTCGGGTGTCGCGCTGGCCGCCGAAGCCGGAGCCGGGGTCGCCCATCCCGTCGGTCACCCTGCCAACGTGGCCTACATGGGTGTTCGGCTGGATTCCGCTGAACTTTCCGATCCGGGCGTGGTCAGCGAACTGCAGCAGATGGACGTCACCGCGGTCGTGGACGACGCCACCGCCCTGGCCAACCTGGGCGCCTTGCGCGACCTCGTACAGCGAGGGGTCAACGTCGAGAACGGAGGCTACGGTGACCCCACTACCGGCCCTCATCACGACAGCGACTCCCTACCGTGGATCCGCGCTCAGCACGACGCACGCGCCGGCTACGAGCTCGGGCTGCTGATCGGAGAGCCTGTCACCGTCACCATCCCGGGCCGGCGGGTGAACGCCTTCGACCTCATCGAGTGCCGCGACGCCCACACATCACTGGTGGTTCCGAACCACATCCTGGCTCCGGCCAGTTCTCCCGAAGTCGAAACGGTCATCCACCTGAGCCCGGGACGCATCTACCTGATCAACGGCCTGGGCTCCACTCCGGCCCAGCTCTCGGCCTATCTCTTTCAGGTCAGCGCCAGCCTCCAAAGCGCCCGCCTAAGCGCCACGCCGCTCGCCACGCTGGCGTGATCCGGAAACCTCACCGGCCGCCTCAATCGCGGCCGTGGCTGCGGCTCGGCCTCTCCACCGCCGGCGTAGCAGCGGCGGCCGGCACCGCCCATCTTCTCCCGGGAACGGTGGCCTGGCGGTCGGCCCGATGCCGCCTGCTCCCACGCTTGTCCGGGGTCGGGGCGCCCGGCCACGTGGCCCTGACGTTCGACGATGGACCGGACCCGGTGGCCACGCCACCGATACTCGACGCCCTGGAATCCATCGGCTGGCGAGCGACGTTCTTCTGCCTCGGCTCGCAGGCCAGACGGTCACCCGGGCTGGTCCGCGAGCTCATCGACCGGGGCCACGAAGTCGGCGTCCACGGGGACGCCCACACCAGCCACCTGAGGCGGCCGTCCACTTGGACCGTTCCGGATGTGCAGCGGGCCCGCGACACCATCAACGACCTCACCGGCGTGGCTACCCGTTGGTTTCGACCCCCCTACGGAGCGGTGGCCGCCTCCACCCTGGTGGCGGCCAAGCGGTCGCAGCTGCAGCTCGTGCTGTGGACGTCCTGGGGGATCGACTGGAAACCCGACGCCACGGGTGCCACCGTGGCAGCCAATGTTCAGCGCACCCTTCGTCCCGGCGCAACCGTTCTGCTGCACGACTCCGACATCCTGTCGGCACCCGGAAGCTGGCAAGCGACCCTGGCGGCCCTGCCGATCCTGGCGGCGGCATGGAGCGAAGCGGGATTGACCGTCGGACCTCTGCGAGACCACGGCGTCGCCGGATGGGCGCCTTGAGGCTGCTCGCCGTGCTGGCTCTGATCGCTATGGTCGCCGCCGGCTGCAGTCAGAGCGCGCCCGCCGACGCCAGCGCCCCGGTCCTGACCGTGGCGACCGGCCTCTATCCCATGGCGCAGGCGGTCGAGCAGATCGGACAGAGCAAGGTCTCGGTCACCGATGTGGTGCCTGCCGGCTCCGACCCGACCAGCTATCAGCTGGCCGCGGCCCAGGCTCTCCAGGTCCGGCGGGCCGGGTTGGTCGTAGAAATCGGTGGTGGCTTCCAACCGTCATTCGAGCAGGCGGCAGGCGGGGCGTCCGACGTGGTGAATCTGCAGGCCGGGCTGAAGGCCGGCAATCCCTACCTGTGGCTGGATCCGAACCTGATGCAGAAGGCCGTGGCCCTGATCGCCGGCGCCATGGAGGAAGCCGACCCGGCCGCCGCCGGACTCTTTCGCCAAGGCGAGCAGGCCTACGCCGCCTCGGTGCAATCGACCGGCATCGACTACGAGAGCACCCTGTCGGCCTGTCCTCGAATGACCATCTTCACCGCCGATTCTGCCTTCGCGGCGATGGCCAATGACTACGGCCTGCGCGACGTGGTCGTGGGATCGTCATCCGGTGCCAGCCAGGCAGATGTAAGAAGCGCGGCGAACACGGTCGAGGCCTCCGGCGCCACCACGGTCTTCTCTGAGTCCTGGCAACCCGTGGGCCTGGTCGATGCCGTGGCCGCCACCGCCCACGTGAGAGTGCGCCTCCTCGACACCCTGGCCGGTCCGCCGCCGGGCGGATGGCCGCACCAGGCGGACTACATCAATCTCATGGAGTCCGACCTGGGCGTTCTCAGCTCCGCCCTCGGTTGCCCCAACACGGCAACCGGGAATGACTGACCTGTCGGAGGCCCTGGAGTCCTGGCCGGCGGCAGCGACGGCGGGATGGCTCAC
>Ga0335073_10009682_pt1 | contig 13529 bp, 10 predicted proteins | sample Lox_Sample_22_FD_207093 | JGI IMG/M metagenome (GOLD analysis project Ga0335073, IMG submission 207093) | Soil microbial communities from Loxahatchee National Wildlife Refuge, Florida, United States - Lox_Sample_2.2 | ecosystem: Environmental > Terrestrial > Soil > Wetlands | place: USA...
GTGAATTCAACGGCAATCCGTGGCCCCGCGCCGGCGTGCGGAAAAGCCCTTGACAAGTTATTAGTGGCTGCTAAGATTTTCGTCTAGTTAGCACTCACTAAGAAGGACGGAGGGCCAAATGTCTCACCCGATTAGCCAAAGCCGAAGGATCTGGACTCTCGTCATCGTGTCGCTCGGGTTGTTCATGACGGTGCTCGACAACCTCGTCGTCAACGTCGCCCTCCCGAGCATCCACCGCGACCTCGGCGCCTCGATCCAGACGCTCGAATGGACGGTCAACGCTTACGTCCTCGCCTATGCGGTGCTGCTGCTGACCGGCGCGGCCCTCGGCGATCGGCTGGGACGCAAGCGGATGTTCATGATCGGCATCGGCGTGTTCACCGCAGGGTCGGCCGCGGCAGCCCTATCTCCGTCGATCGGCTTCCTGATCGCCGCTCGGGCCGTCCAGGGCGTCGGCGCCGCGATCGTCACGCCGCTGACCCTGACGCTGCTGGCCGAAGCCTTCCCGCCCGAGCAGCGCGGCCTCGCCCTCGGAGTTTGGTCGGCGATCAGCGGCATCGGCGTCGCGGCCGGTCCGCTCGTCGGCGGCGCGCTCACGCAGCTCTCCTCCTGGCACCTGATCTTCTGGGTCAACGTGCCGATCGGCCTGGCCCTGATCCCGCTCGCCGGCAGCCGCCTGACCGAGAGCCGCGGCTCGATCAAGAGCCTCGACCTGATGGGTCTGTTGCTCGTGTCGACCGGCCTGTTCGGTCTCGTCTTCGGCCTGGTCCGCTCTCAGTCCCTCGGCTGGGGCAACGGGCAGGTCGTGATCTCACTGGCCGCCGGCGTCGCGCTGGTGCTGGCCTTCATCGCCCAGGAACTGCGGACCGACAAGCCGATGCTGCCGATGGAGTTCTTCGCCAACCGCGGCTTCGCTGTCACAAATGCGGTCTCGCTGGCAATGTACTTTGGGATGTTCGGTTCGATCTTCTTCCTCAGCCAGTTCCTCCAGAACGTCCTGCACAACACGCCGCTCGAGGCAGGCGTGAAGCTGCTGGTCTGGACCGGCGCGGTGATGGTCGTGGCGCCGATCGCCGGCTTCATGTCCGAGCGCTACGGCAGCCGGGTGTTCATGATCGCCGGCCTCGGGCTGCAGGCCATCGCGCTCGGCTGGATGGCAAGCGTGGCGAGCGTCGGCGAGTCGTACCTCAGCCTGGTGGTCCCGTTTGTGCTCGCCGGCAGCGGCATGGCGCTGGTGTTCGCGCCCTCGGCCAACGCGGTGCTGGCCTCGGTGCGGACCTCCCAGACCGGGCAGGCGTCAGGCGCCACCAACGCGATCCGCGAGCTCGGTGGCGTGCTGGGGATCGCAATCCTGGCCACGGTGTTCACGAGCCACGGCAGCTACCTGTCCCCCCAGGCGTATGTCAACGGCCTGGTGCCGGCGCTTTGGGTAGGAGCGGTCGTGCTCGCCGCCGGCGCGCTGATCGCGGCCGTGCTCCCGTTCAACACCCGCGAGTCGGCATCGGCGCACGCGCTCGAGGAAGCCGCCATCGCAACGCCTCAGGCGGCGTAGGAGGATCGTCCCTTTAGGATCGAGGAACCGAACATGGCAACCACAGACCTCACCAACCAGGCAACCGAACAGAAGTCTCCTCGTCAGCGCATCCCGGCGGCCGAACGCCGGGATGCGCTGATCGATGCCGCCGTGCACGAGTTCGCGCACGGCGGGCTGCACGGCACGCCGGTCGATCGGATCGCCCGGCGCGTCGGGGTGGCGCAGCCTTACGTCTTCAGCCTCTTCGCAAACAAGCGTGAGCTGTTCCTGGCGGCGGTAGAGCGCGGCTTCGAGCTGATCGCAGACACCTTCACGAAGGCCGCGGCCGAGTTCGACCCAGCGACCGCTCCGCCCGACGCCAACCTGCGCCAGGCGATGGGCCAGGCGTACGTGGAGATGCTGGAATCCGATCGCGACTATCTGATGCTCCAGCTTCAGGCGTACGCCGCCTGCGACGACGAGGAGATCAGGGACCGCGTGCGAGCGGCGTATGCCGGGCTGGTCGCCCACGTCGAAAGCCTGTGGCAGACGGACTCGGAGGAGATCGATGATTTCTTCCGCTACGGCATGTGGCTCAACGTCGCCGCAGCGCTAGGCGTCGAGGACCTGTCGGCAGGGTGCGATTGGATGCAAGCCGAGCAGGATCCCGCCGGCGCCGAGCAGCAGCCGGCTCCCTCGCAGCGGTCCTAGTCCGCGACGCGACGCTCTGGGTAGCGCGGCAGTCCGTCGTCGGGGATCGGCTCCCACGGCGCGGCATAGGCGACGAACTGGTGGGCGGCGGGCCGGACGCCCGGATCCTCGTCGAACGCCCCGAGGCGGACGCCGACGCGCGAGGCGTCCTTCGGGTCGCGGCTGAACAGCGCCGAGCCGCAGTCCCCGCAGAACCACTTCTCGGCTCCGTCCTCGGGCTTCCAGGCGCGGAGCCGGTCCTCGCCGGCGAGGATCTGGAACGAGCCCGGCTCGATCCGGGCGTTGGCCGAGGCGCCGGTCCCGGTACGACGCTGGCACCGGGTGCAGTGGCAATACTGGGCCGACACGGGTGGGGCCGTGACCTCGAAGCGGACCGCTCCGCAGCCACATCCGCCCGTCAGCCGGAAGTTCGTCGCCATGTACGTGAGACTAGAAGCTGGAGCGTCAGAGCGACGCCGCCACCTTGACCAGCTGGCGCTCGGGCGCGATCCCCCACCGCTCGGCGACCTCCGCGAGGTGATCGTCGAGGTCCCAGCGGTCGGGGCGCTCCTCGCCGGAGTGCTCGGGGCTCGCGCCCTTGAGCGCCATGCAGCCCGTGTTGTCGCCGATCGCGCGGATCGCTTCGACGTCCCCGGCCGTCAGCCGCAACTCCGCCGGCAGCGCGGCGAGCTCGGCCCGCTTGCTTTCGACGGAGCGCGCCTCGGCGCCGATCTCCTGGATCAGCGTCGGCGCGACGCACGCCACCGGTCCGTGCGCCTGGTTCCACTGGCACGCAAGCTGAATCATCGTCAGGCCGGCGCGCTCGGCCACCGGGCGCATCAGCTCCATCCGGTCGCGGCCTCGCTCGATCCAGCCAGCGGGCCGGAAGCTGCGGTGGTCCTGGCGCGCCAGCTCCTGGCCGGGCACGAGGTCGTCGAAGAACAGCCCGCCGTAATCGACCACGCGCGTGATCACCTTCACGTCCGCGGCAGCGGCGGCGTCGAGACACAGCTCGCCGGGCCAGGGCTCGAGCGGGTTCAGGATGATCATGGCCCAGTCGAGCAGCCCGCCGAACCGCTCGAGGCAGTCGATCAGGTCGAGCGTGAAGCCGTTCGCGGGACCGGGCGCCACCCCGATCAGTCGCGTCAGCCCGGCGTCGCGCAGCGCGGCCATCCCCTCCCACACGGTCTCGCTCGTGTAGCCGGTGCGGTCGGGGTTGTGCAGAAGCAGCAGATCGAAGCTGTCGATCCCGCAGCGCCCGAGGCTGCGCTCCGTGGCCATGCGCAAATACCCGGCGTATCCCGACGCGTCGCGCAGCCGGGGGTCGGTGAAGCGCGGGAACCCCTTGGCCCCGTCGCGCTCGCCCGTGTAGAAGTCGTGGCCGACGGCCCCGACCACGCACATCTCGCCGCGCGGTCGTCCCTCGATCGCGCGCCCGAGCATCCGATCCGCATCGCCGGCGCCGTACACGTCCGCGGTCATCACCGTCCGGATCGAGTCATCGGGCGTGATCAGCGCCAGAAACCGGTCGTCGTCGAGCGGTTCGCCGAAGTGCATGAACCGCCCGCCGCTCCAGGTGCCGACGGCGGCCGGTCCGGGCTCGATCGGGCTCGCAGGCCCGGGAGCGGGCGTTTCAGGAAGCTCGGCCATGGAGGTCGCAGTTTAGGAGGACGGGTCAGCGCTGCTTCCACCACCTCCCCTTCTCGAGGTCGTGGAAGACGACCTCATTGCGACCGCACGCCGTGACCACCTCCCAGTAGCGCCGGCGCAGCGGACGGTCGGTCCACCACCGGTCTTCCACCAGCCACGATTCGCGCACCGAGTCGACGGTTCGGTCGTCGACCGTCAACGGGCATCCCTCCTCGCCGGCGGTGACCGCGGTCCGGGTGGGAACGGACAGACGCCGCGGCCCGGTCATCGCAGCCTCCTGTCTCCAAGGCGCATGGCTCTCACCCCTCGAACGGCGTCAGCATCGCGCGGCGCTCGGGGAAGCGCGACTGCGGGTCGACTTCGAGCACGCGCAGCGCGGCGTCGGGACCGGCGGCCGCGCGCGCCTGGCGGATCGCCTCGCGCAGCCGGGCCGTGCGGGCGGCGACGGGATCGTCCAACAGCCCCCGCTGATCGTTGGCGTGCGGCCCGAACCGCTCAACCGCCAGGCGCAGCTGCTGCGCCGGCGCCGGCATCAGCGCCAGCCGCGGGGCGAGCGCGAGCCGCATCCTCACCGGGTCAGCCAGAGCCTCCCGAAACACAACCTGCTCCCGCCACGTCCCGCCGTGCTCGACGAGCACCGCGGACAGCACGACCGCCCGCAACGTCCGGCCGCGACGCTCGCGCCGCGCGAGCAGGCGATCGATCAGGAGCCCGAGCGCCCGTTCCAGCTGCATGCCCGACGCGGCCTCCGGCAGTTCGAGCGCCTCGCGCAGGAACTCGCTCGCCGGCCGCGGGCGCAGCGCGCCGTCACCGCCGCTCGCGAGCTCATGGGCATGGAGCCCGGCCGTGCCGAACCGGTCGGCGAGCGCCGCCGGCGTCAACGCCGCCAATTCGCCGAGAGTGCCGATCCCGAGACGCTCGAGTGCTTCGGGCAGATCGGCAAGCGCCGGGCGGGCGCGCAAGAGCGCCACCGGCAGCGGCGCCAGGAACGCGCCCGCCTGCTTGCGCCCGCCGGAGACGATCACCGGCCGCCGTACCCGGGCCCGGGTCGCCGCCGCCACCGCCGCGAACCGCGACGGCGCGACTCCGTAGCGAGCCGGCGTGCGCAGGCTCCGCCGCGCCGCGGCCAGAACGCCCTCGATGCCGCCGTACAGCCGTAGCAGCCCACGCGCGTCGAAGCACACGAGCCCCGGTCGCTCGGGCTCGACCGCCGCCCCCATCGATTCCAGACGGACCAGCAGCCGCTCCCAGGCGTCGGCGACGCCGGCGGGATCGGGAGCGATGAGCGTGAGACGAGGGCAACGCGCCAGCGCCTCCCCGAGCCGCATCCCGGGATGAACGCCGAACGCCTCGGCCGACAGCGAGACCTCGCCGATCTGCTGCGTTCCACCGGGCTCCGGAGCGAGCGCCGTGGGCGACTGCAACAGCTCTGCCCGGCCCTCGGCTGCGATGGTCAGCTGGAAGCGTGGCATGAGGACACAGGCGATCATGGGATCGAACGCATGTTCGCATACGACCCGGATGGATGGTGGAGCAAGTCCGGATTCCAGCCGGGATGGATCGCAGGGTTGGCTCCTGATGAACCGCGCGATGGTACGGTCACGCTCGCAAATGTCGCCAAACCCCCTCGACATCGCCGCCGACGGGATCCGGACGCTGAGGGCATTCGGGCAGCGCATCCCAGGAGCGGGCGACGTGCTCGCCCGCTCGCTCGAGGACGCGGTCAGCGGGCGCACCGTGATGATCACCGGCGCGTCGTCGGGAATCGGCAAGGCGGCGGCGCTCGAGATCGGGGAGGCCGGTGGCACGATGCTGCTCGTCGCCCGCAGACACGACCAGCTCCAGGAGGTCGCGGACGAGATCGAGGAGCTCGGAGGCGTCGCCTATGTGCACACCTGCGACCTGAGCGACACCGACGACATCGACCGCATGTGCGCCGAGGTGCTCGAGCAGCACCAGGCCGTCGACGTGCTTGTCAACAACGCCGGCAAATCGATCCGCCGCAGCGTCGACCGCGCTTACGACCGCTTCCACGACTACCAGCGGACGATGCAGCTGAACTATTTCGCCGCGGTCAAGCTGATCCTCAACCTGCTGCCGACGATGCGCGAGCGGGGGTCGGGTCACATCATCAACATCTCCACGATCGGCCTGCAGATGAACACGCCGAGGTTCTCCGCGTACGTCGCGTCGAAGGCAGCGCTCGACGCGTTCAGCCGCTCGATCGGGCCGGAGGTCATCAACGACGGCGTCCACATCACGACCGTCTACATGCCGCTCGTACGCACCCCGATGATCGCCCCGACCAAGATCTACGATCGCTTCCCGACCCTCAGCCCCAAGGAGGCCGGGCACATAATCGCGGAGGCGATCCGCAAGCGACCCAAGCGGATCGCGACGACGCTGGGCACGATCGGCCAGCTCACGTATGCGGTTGCGCCGGGCGCCCAGGACCTGGTCGTCAACCGCGCCTATCACCTGATCCCCGAGGGAGACCAGAAGCAGCCGGATCACGAGCCGACGCCCGAGGAGCGCGCGTTCGTGAGGGCCACCCGCGGCGTCCACTGGTAGACACCGAGACGCAGGCCGTGAAGGTGAGCTAACCCTCACGCGGACTCACTGTCACGGTAACTTCTCGATAACACGGGCGTCGCATCGCAGTAACACCAGCGCCCCCGGCGCGAACCTAGGATCAGCCGGCTGGTCAACTCGCGCACCCGGCGAGCGGGGAGTCCGCCAGGAAGCGCGACGCCCAATTCGTTGACGCCAACCCCGAAGGGGGCTTGTCCATGCCCGACGTTACCCGCCGTCGTCTGTTGAGCTCCGCCGCCGCCGGCGCAGGAGGAGTGCTCGCCTCCTCGCTGCTGCCGCCGGCGCTGGCCCGCGCCGCCGCCGAGGGACCACGGCGCGGCTCACTGCGCGACGTCAAGCACGTGGTCATCCACATGCAGGAGAACCGCTCGTTCGACCACTACTTCGGAACGCTCGGCGGCGTGGCCGGGTTCGGCGACCCGAACGCGCTGATACAGACCGACACCGCTCCGCCGTTCAACACGGTCGAGGGCAAATCGATCTTCTACCAGGTAGATCCCCCCAACGACTCCGACTCCCCAACCGACCCGCCCATCACCCCCGTCAACCCCGACGGATACCTGCTGCCCTGGCACCTAGACACGCAGAGCACCAGCTCGCAGGCGATCCCGTCGACGTCCCATGCCTGGTACTACCAGCACCTCTCGCTGAACATCACTGTGCCGACGACCGCCGGACAGCCGACCACCGCGCTCAACAACGACTGGCTCCAGTCGCACTATCTCGCCGACCACAGCGCCAACTACTGGTACGTGATGGGCTACTACGAGCGCCAGGACATCCCGTTCCACTTCGCGCTGGCCGAGACGTTCACGCTGTGCGACCACTATTTCTGCTCGCTGCTCGGGCCGACCTGGCCCAACCGCATGTACCTGATGACCGGGATGATCGATCCGACGGGGGCATACGGCGGCCCGGTCATCTCGAATGTGGTTCCCAGCCCGGCCAGCGGGACGCCGTACACGTGGACGACCTACCCGGAGCGCCTGACCGAGGCCGGAATCAGCTGGCGCATCTACCAGGAGGAGGACGACTACGGCACCAACGTGCTGGAGTTCTTCGACGCCTTCCAGACCGCGAAGCCGGGCTCGACGCTGTACGAGAGTGGGCTGACGATCTATCCGCCGGACCGGTTCGAGTGGGACGCCAAGAACGGCAAGCTCCCGACCGTTTCGTGGATCGTTCCCACCTCGGGTCAGAGCGAGCACCCGGCCTACCTCCCGGCCTCGGGGGCGAACTACCTGGCCTCGAAGCTGAACGCGGTCGCCGAGAATCGCGATCTGTGGAACTCGACCGTGTTCATCGTCAACTACGACGAGAACGACGGGCTGTTCGACCACGTCGTACCGCCGCTGCCGCCGGCCGGCACCCCCGGTGAGTTCGTCGATGCCGGCTCGAACACCAGCCCGGCATCCCCGAACTGGCCGATCGGCGGAGGAGTCCGGGTGCCGGCGTTCGTCGTCTCGCCGTGGACCGTGGGCGGCTATGTCGCCAGCGAGCAGTTCGACCACACCTCGGTGATCCAGTTCCTCGAGAAGGTCACCGGCGTACCTGAGCCCACCAACATCACCGACTGGCGCCGCGAGACGTTCGGCGATCTGACTTCCGCGCTCGGCTTCTCGAACGGTAAGACCACCACCTACCCGCCGAGGCTGCCGAACACGATCGGCGAGTTCTGGCAGGCCGAGAATGAGGTCGAGACACTGCCGGCGGCGATGTTCCCGACGAACCAGACTCCGCCGGTCCAGGAGAAGCGGCGTCCGCGGACGCCCTGGACCCCGCAGCGGAGCCCGTGGGAGCGGTCGGGCTCGCACAAGGCGCTGCCCTCGACCGCGAGCCGCCTCGAAGAGAACCGCACCAACCACGCCGCCGACTTCGGTAAAGGTGGCGACAAGGTGTACCTCGCGAGAGTCGTGGCGGTCGCGGACAAACCCCTGATCGCGGGCGCGACGTATGGGTTCGTTCCGGGGATCGTGGGTGGAAACGTCGCGATCATCGACACATCCACGTTCACGCTGACCTCGGCGTCGATCACCGGGGGGACGACCAACCCCTACGGAGCCGCGGCGAAGCCCGACGGGAGCGAGGTGTGGGTGACCGAGTCCGGCACGAACACGGTCTCGGTGATCTCGACCGCGGGCACGAAGCCAACGATCACTCACACGGTCGTGGTCGGCATATATCCCCACGGGATCGCGATCACGCCCGACGGAAACACCGCCTACGTGGCCAACACCGGGCCGAACACAGGCCCGGGGGGCTCGCAGACGGTCTCGGTCGTCAGCACGGCGAGCTACACGCAGACCGGCACGATCGACGTCGGGGAGGGGCCGCAGATCGTGACGGTGTCGCCCGATGGCTCGCTCGTGTTCGTCACCTGCGCGGACGGGGTTTACGTGATCAAGACCTCAAGTGGGAGGGTCACCAAGGTCCCGGAGTGGCTGCACCAGCCTCACGGAGTGGCGGTGACACCCGATGGTAAGCACGCCTATGTCACCGACTCCGAGCGTGACCAGGTCGTGGTGCTGAGGATCTCGGACCTCCGCACCGTCGGCACGATCCGGGTCGGGAGAACGCCCTGGAACACGGCGTTCAGTTCCAACGGCTCCACCGCCTACGTGACCAACTCAAACGACAACACCGTGTCGGTGATCGACACCACCAGGCAACGCGTCACCAACGCGATCGGGCTGGGTTCGTTCACCTACACCGACACGCCGAAGGGTCAGACCACGCCGGTCACGTACACCCAGCCCAACCAGATCCCGACCGGGATCGCGCTCGCACCCGACAACCGCTACATCTGGGTCGCGTGCAATGTGTCGGGCTCGATCGCGATCATCGACACCACGACGAATACCCTCGTTCAGAGCAAGACCGTCCAGATCGGCCTCGGGGACGAGCCGACCACGATCGCCTTCGCCTCCTGAGAGGAGAACGCCTGGCTTGGGCGCGGCGTGTGAGGGCGCCGCGCCCATCAGGCGTGCACGCGAGACCGAAAGTGACCGTCAGGCCGAGGCGCCGGCGTCACGCATGAGCTGACCGACCGGTACGGCCCGGAGGTGGAACGTAACCAGCCCGCGGTCGAGCTTGCCGAGCAGCATCGCCAGCTGCGAGGCGTTCGTCACCGACAGCTCGATGACCTCGCCGGCGCGCAGATGTCCGACCCGGTCGTCCTTGTCCTGGAGCCGGATGGCGCCGGCCACGAGCCGGCCTCCGGCACCGTGGGCCATCCACCATTGCCCGACGCTCGGCCCGCTCGAGGCGTACAGGAAGTGATGGCTGAAGCCGAGCTGCGCCATCAGGTCGTGGAGCTGTTCGCGGGCGCCGAGCCAGCGCACGAGGCCGCCGGTGGGTAGGCGCGGCACCGCCTGATCGCCGTACGCGACGACGATCGGCTCCTGCGGATAGGCGGCCCGTTCCATCGTGAACGAGGCACGGATGCCTCGCAGCGCCAGATCGTTCGCGATCGCCGGAATCTCACTCGCCGGCGCGTCGACGAGCACGCCCACCTCCGGGTGAGTCGTTGACACGTCGGTCACTGGGCGCATGTGGACGAAGTGGGACACGAGGCTGTAGGAGGCACCGGTGGTCAGGGTCCAGCTCGCGATCACCACCGTCGCGGCCCCCGCCAGCGACCACCTCGCCGTTCGGACGCGCCAGGCCGGGAGCGGTACCGACCGCCGCTCGTCGCTCAGGATCAGCGACGCGGTCGACGGGCGCCGCGCGAACGAGCCGTTCGGCTCGGGGCGGTGCTCCAGCGCGCGATCGAGCGCGGGGCCGATGTCGGAGACTTCGCGCGCCACCTGCGCGAGACCGAAGCGCACCAGCGCCTGGTTCGAGACGCGGACATGCCCGTAGCCGAAGCCGTACGAGATCACGGGGCAGCCGCGGATGATCGCCTCGAGCACGGTCAGGCCGGCGCTCGAGTGCACGAGCGCGTCGCTCGCCGCGAGCACATCGCCCATCCGATCCGTGAACCCCATGACCCGCAACCGAGGCTCAGAACCCAGCTCTCGCGTCACTCGGCTGCGCAGCTTGTCGTTGCGGCCGCACAGGCAGAGCACCACCGCGCCCGGCACCTGCAATGCGGCGCGGGTTGCGCCGAGCAGGTCGCCGACGCCCCAGCCGCCACCGGACACCGCGATCACCTTGGTGTCGTCGGCCGGAAGCCCCAGGGCCCGGCGGGCATCGGCGCGCGACCGAGCCGCTAGGAACGCAGGCGACGTAGGCGGCTTGGCCCAGCGGACGCTGCCCGGACCCGCGATGCTCTCGACCTCCTCGATCGTCTCCGGATGGGTGACGAAGTGCAGGTCGACGCCGGGGTGGGCCCAGAACTGCATGCCCGCGAGGTCGGTGATCGACGAGTAGACGGGCACCTTCAGGCGTCCGGTCCGGCGTAACTCTCCGAGGACCGCCGTTACTCCCGGGTACGTCGAAACGATCACGTCCGGGTTGTGCGACCGGATCAGCCGCATCAGCCCGCGACGGCCGAGCAGCGTGAGCATCTTCATCGAGAACCAGCGGGTCGGCGCGAACCCCATGAACAGCCGGTACTGAAGATCGAACAGCCACGGCATCCAGCGGAACATGAAGGCAGAGTTCTCGCGCAGGAGATGGGTCAGGAACCACCCCATCGCCGGCAGGCCGTTGACGATCGCGACGAGCGCGTCCGGATCCTCGTCGTGGAACTCCCGCGCGACCGCGCGCGCCGGGAGGTCGTGGCCCTCGCCGATGTCGGCCGAGATGATCAGCACCTTGCGCGGGCCCGACTCGGTGTCGGGTTCGCCGGCCGGGATCACCGCCGCCGCGGCCTCGCGCTCGGCGGCCCTCGCCGCGTGCTCCTGGCGCCACTCGACGTATCGCTTGACGCCCTCTGCAAACGGCGTCCGCGCGGTCCAACCCAGTTCGCGCGAAGCGCGCTCGGAGAGCACGACCTTGCCGTTGAAGTCTCCCGGACGGGCGGGCGTGTAGACGATCTCCACGTCGCCGAGCAGCTCCTGCACCCGGACCGCGATCTGCTTGATCGTCACGTTCTCGTCGCTCGCGAGGTTGTAGACGCGATTCCGAGCCATCTCGCTGAGCCCGAGCGCAACTCCCTCGGCGAGGTCCTCGACGTACACGAACCGCCGCGACTGGCCGCCGTCGCCGGCGAGCGTCAGCGGCTCGCCGCGCAGCGCCTTGCCGACGAACGCCGGAATGACCGCGGCCTCGCGCGCGCGTGGACCGTACGGGATGCCGAAGCGCAGGATCGTGTAGTCGATCCCGTAGAGCTCCTGGTAGGCCTTGCAGTAGAGCTCTCCCGCGAGCTTGGTCGAGGTGTACAGATGCGACGGCGCCGGCAGCAGCGTGTCCTCGTCGACGGTCTCCTGCTGGCAGTCCGAGTACACCCAGATGGTCGAGGCGTAGACGATCCGCTTGACGCCGGCCCGCCGCGCCGCCTCCAGCACCGCCACCGTGCCGCGCGCGTTGACCCGCTCGGCATCCTCGGGTTCGGCGTGGACGTCGTTGACGTCGGCGACTGCCGCGAGGTGGGCGACCGCGTCACACGAGTGCAGCGCGCGCTCCAGAGCCTCGCGGTCGGTGATCGACCCGAGCACGGTGTCGACGCTGCCGCGCTCGTGCCACGGTGAAGGCCGCAGGTCATAGATCACCGGCTCGTGGCCCTGGGCGCGGAGCTTGTCGACCACGTGCGAGCCGATGAAGCCCGATCCGCCCGTTACCAGGACTCTCATTCGCTCTCCGGCCGGTAATACAGCGGGACGCAGGAATGGTTGCGCGCGACCCAGTCGGTATTCGGCAGCTTTACGTCGTGCCCCATGATCCGGTGACACGGCTCGTCGTACACGCGCCCGGTCGAGCGCTCGAGCCACTCGAACACGATGTACTTGTAGAGGCCGGAGACCATGCCGCGCGGTAGCTCGAGCCGGCTCGGGTTGACCGGGTCCAGCTGCTCGCGCGCCACCGAGTTCTTCCACGCCACGATGTCGGGAAGTCGCTCGATCTCGATGAGCCCGAGAGCCGCCGTGAACTCGTTCATCCGGAAGTTGAGGCCCGCGACTTCGTAGCTGGGCTTGCCGTAGTTTCGGAACGCTTGCGCATACTCGATGACCTCGGGTCGGCTCGAGACCAGCACTCCTCCCTCGCCGGTGGTGATCGTCTTGGTCGCATACAGCGAGTAGACGCCGGCGTCACCATAAGTTCCCGCCCGGCGGCCGTTCCATTCGGCGCCGTGGGCGTGGGCGCAATCCTCGATCAGGAAGATCCCATTCTCAGCGCAGTAATGCGCGATCTCCTCGACTTCGAATGCGAGGTGCCCGCCGATGTGCACGAGGAACGCCGCCCGCGGCTTGTGCTTCTCCGCCTTCGCCTGGAAATCGGCAAACGACATGCAGAGGTCCTCGCGGTTGCAGTCGACGAACTCGACGCTCGCGCCGGCGCCCAACGCCGCCAGCGGCGTCGCCATGAACGTATTCGAGGGGCACAGGACGGTCCCCCCCTTGACGTCGGCGAAGTTCAGCGCCGCAAGCGCGCCCCCGGCCCAACTCGACACCGCCACCGCGGGGACCGTGTTGTAGAGCTCCCAGGCGGCCTCGAGGCGCGCCGTCATGTCGCCCTCGGACCAGCGCCCGGAGTCGAGCACGTCGTCGATCAGCGCGTGAAAGCGCGCGCGATCGCGTGGATCGAACCCGATCGCGAACCGCATGAAGTCAGGGGCGCTGTGTTGCGAGGGAACCGTTGTCATCGTCGTGGTCGCGCAGGCGCCAAGAGGCACGGATCGCGCGTTGTCACGCCGGCCGGACGCAACGATCCCTGCGCTGCTCGCCATCCTCTCAGGTGCTCGTGCGCTCGGGCAAGCCTGTCAGACAGGCAGGACGGTACCGATTTTCTGACGTTTGAGTTCTCTCACGATCAGCGCCAGCGCTGCCACGGTGCGCTCGTGAGAGCCCCGAGATGAGTAGAAATCGGCATCGTGCAGGAGGATTACGTCACCGGGGCGTACGTTCGCGCTTGCCCGCGTGGCGATCCGCTCGGGCGTCGTGAACCGGCGCCAGTCCTTGCCCCAGCGCGACCACAGCAGCGG
>Ga0335073_10009683_pt1 | contig 13528 bp, 9 predicted proteins | sample Lox_Sample_22_FD_207093 | JGI IMG/M metagenome (GOLD analysis project Ga0335073, IMG submission 207093) | Soil microbial communities from Loxahatchee National Wildlife Refuge, Florida, United States - Lox_Sample_2.2 | ecosystem: Environmental > Terrestrial > Soil > Wetlands | place: USA: Florida...
CCGGCTGGCAGGCCATCGGCGCGCGGTTGTCTACCTCGTCACCGCTCCTGCAGCCATATTCCTGATGGTCGGCTACTCGGAAGCGCTCTTCCTGGCCTTCGCCGTCCCGGCGTGGCGTGCCGCGAGCCGGGGCCGGTGGTGGCAGGCGGCACTGCTGGCTGGCCTGGCGGGCCTGGTCCGGCCGGACGCGCTTTTTCTGGTCCCCGCGCTGGCAGTGATGGCACTCACGGGCCAGTATCAGCCCGATCCGCCGGGTCGGTCAGATCCGCGTCGCCTGCCTGATTCGGCACGCAAGCGGCTGGCGAATGCCGCGACTGCGTGCGCCGCGCTGGCCGGCCCGGCCGCCTACGAGATCTACCTCAGGGTGGAGACCGGCAGCTGGATGGCGTGGTCCCACGCACTCAGAACGGGCTGGGACCTGCATCTGTCCACTCCCGCACAGGCCCTCCGGACGACCTGGTGGGCCGCCTTCAGGCATGCGTTCAGCGCCAGCACGTCCTTCGAGTTCCAGGTAGAGCTCGGTGCCATGGCCGTGATGCTGATCGCCACGCTCGCCTTCGCATGCTGGCGGAGGTGGCCCGAGGCGGTGTACTGCGGCCTCGCTGTCGTCGCCTTCGGGACCTCGACGTGGTACGAGACGTGCCCGCGTACCCTGCTCGTGCTCTTCCCGGTCTGGGTAGCGCTGGCCAGACTCGCCGCGCGTAGGCACTGGATCACCAGCGCCTATCTTGCGATCAGCGGGCCGGTCGCTATCGTGCTCGCCATGCTGTACCTGTCGGGTCAGTGGGCTGGCTGAACAGGCACCGAGCGCTGGCGCAGGCCGGCCTGCAGAGCAACCCGGTCCGGTGCCCCGGCGAGCACACCTCCAGCGGGGTCGTCCACGCCCGCTGACCTCACCACGTCGCGCTCGGGATGCAGGCATTCCCTGACGACCAGGCCGCAGAGCAGCAGAACGGTAATGAACCGAGCCAGTACGGCCGTAAAGTACAGGCCGCTGCCGATCGCGCCGTGGGTTCCCGCGCCCGGGGTTTCGGTGATCAGGAACGCCCAGATAGCGTAGAAATACCCGACTTCAGCGACCTGCCAGATTAGGTATCCAACGATCTTGGGCCGGGCAAGCACGACCAGCGGCACGAGCCAGACCACGTACTGCGGCGACCAGACCTTATTGGTGAGCAGGAACGCAGCCGTCGTGAGGAAGATCAGTTGCATCAGGCGCGGACGCTGCGGGGCGGCCAGGACCAGAACGGCGATAGCCGCACATGCCACCGCAAATGCCCCGAGCGACATGAGGTTCAGCGCCGACACGGAGTATGTGTCGATGCCCGGCCACTGCATGTGCTGGAAGTAGAACCAGATGCTGCCCCAGTCGGCGCCACGCTGACTGTTGAAGACGTAGAAGGTGGCCCAGCCTCGCGGCGCGACGATGGCGACCGGCAGGTTGACGACAAGCCAGGCCGCCGCCGCCGATCCCGCTGTTATCCAGAATGCTCGCAGTCTGCCTGCTCGCAGGCACAGCAGGAAAAGCGGCCAGAGCACGACGACTGGATAGAACTTGGTCGCTACTGCCAGGCCCAGCAGCACTCCCGCCAGCGCCGGCCGCCGGGCTGCCCACGCCGCAAGGGCCATCATCATCAGGCCCATCGCGATGAGGTCCCAGTTAATGTACGCCGACAAGATCAGCGCGGGCGAAAATGCGACAAGCAGTGCGGTCCAGCGGCGCGATGCTCCGGCGCAATAGGCGGTAGCCAGCACTCCGGCGATCAGGAAGATGGCCAGCAGGGCGACCGTGACATCGAAGTACTGCAGGCCCCTGGAATAAGGGTTGGATATAGACCGCACGACCCAGGCCGCGGCCTGCATGACAGCACCGATGATCACCGGGTACTCGACGTGGTGATCGAGGTACGGAATCTTGCCAGCAGACAGGCCCTCGCCGAAGTACAGCGGGTATATATCGGTGTAGCAGTGCGCCTGGTACTGCTCGACGCCGTAGTTCCAGGCCCCGGCCCGACACGCCTCCTTCGCCGCGAACGCCAGCCCGTCGGCTATCAGGGCGGCAAGCACAAGCACACTGGCCGAGCCGCCCAGAGCCGCCCAGCGGCCGAGGGCCGCCCTGGCCCGGTTCGGCCTGGCGACCTCGGGTGAACCAGGCGCGGAAGGCCTCTGCCTGGCCTGCTCGTCCATCATCCTCGCTCGCTTTGCACTTAAAGTCCGACCTGGGCGGTCCCTGAAAGGCCTTCAATAACTAGCGAATCAGGCTAGCGGCAGTTAGGACACGCTGGGCACGGGCGCCTACGTCTGCGGGCGTTACGCTGTCTCCCATTGCCTTTACCTGGAGGTTGCCTTGGCGCTGCGGATCATCATCGGACTGGCCCTGACGGTCGTCGCGGCCGCGTTCGCCGGTCACCGCCTGTTCTGGCTGTACCGGCTCGGCCGTAGCGGACAGCCTGCCCCGGAGCGGATTGAGGCGCTTCGCGAGCACCCCGCGGAGCAGGGCGAGACCCAGGTAACCGAGGTGATCGGCCAGCGGAAGCTGCTCAAGTGGTCGGTTCCCGGCCTGGCCCACGCGTTCACCTTCTGGGGCTTCATCGTGCTGCTTCTCACCATCATCGAGGCTTATGGCTCCCTGTTCAGCAGACACTTCGCGATCGTGCTGATCGGCACCTGGGCCTGGGTGGGCTTCCTGGAGGATTTGTTCGCTGTCGCGGTGCTCGCCGGAATCATCACCTTCGCCATCATCAGATTCAACGCTAACCCGAAGCGCACGGGCCGCAAGTCCCGCTTCGCGGGCTCGCACACCGGCGCCGCCTGGATCGTGCTGCTCGGCATATTCCTCGTAATCGCGACGCTGCTGATCTACCGGGGCGCGCAGATCAACACCGGTGACTTCCCGTACCCGAGCGGTGCGTTCGCATCCGAACTAGTGGGGCACTGGCTGCATCCGCTCGGCGCCGCTAACAAGGGCATCGAGACTACGTTCATCCTGCTGCAGCTCGCCGTCATCCTGGCCTTCGGGGTGTTCGTCACCTATTCCAAGCACCTGCACATCGCGATCGCCCCGCTCAACGTGCTGTTCTCCCGGCGGCCCAATGGCCTCGGCCCGTTGCAGCCGATGCGGTCAAACGGCAAGGTGCTCGATTTCGAGGAGGCCGACCCGGACGAGGACGTTTTCGGCATCGGCAAGGTCGAGGATCTGAGCTGGAAGGGCATGCTCGACCTGGCTACCTGTACCGAATGCGGTCGCTGCCAGTCGCAGTGCCCGGCCTGGGCGACCGGCAAGCCGCTGTCGCCGAAAATGATCATCCTGGAGCTGCGTGATCACGCGTTCGCCAAGGCGCCGTACTTGCTGGCCAGCTCGGACGAGGCTCGCGAGGCGCTGCCTGACGCGATCAAGGCCGAGGCGGCTCGCCCGATCATCGGCGACGAGGAGGCCCACGGCGTTATCCACCCCGACGAGCTCTGGTCGTGCACGAACTGCGGTGCATGCGTTGAGGAGTGCCCGGTCGATATCGAGCACATCGACCACATCACCGGGATGCGCCGGCATCAGGTACTGGTGGAATCCGCATTCCCGACCGAAGCCGGCACGATGCTGCGCAACCTGGAGAACAAGGGCGACCCGTGGGGCATGGGCGGCAACAAACGAACCGAGTGGATCACCGAGCTTGACTTCGAGGTCCCGGTCGTCGACGGCCCGATCGGAGACGACGTCGAGTACCTGTTCTGGGTCGGCTGCGCGGGCGCGCTCGAAGACCGGGCGAAGAAGACGACGAAGGCGATCGCGCAATTGCTGCATACCGCGGGGGTGAACTTCGCGGTTCTAGGGCCGGCCGAGTCCTGCACCGGCGACCCGGCCCGGCGGATGGGCAACGAGTTCGTCTTCAGCATGCTGGCCCAGCAGAACATCGAGACGCTGAATGAGGCTGGCGCCCGCAAGATCGTGGCCAGCTGCCCGCACTGCTTCAACACCATCTCGCGCGAGTACCCCCAGCTCGGCGGCAACTACGAGGTGATACACCACACCCAGCTGCTGTCGCAGCTCGTCGCCGACGGCAAGATCAGGCCGGTGACGCCAATCGAGGAGAAGGTCACCTACCACGACCCGTGCTTCCTCGGTCGGCACAACCGGGTGTTCACGCCGCCGCGAGAGATCATGGAGCAGGTGCCCGGAGTTCAGGCACAGGAGATGCACCGGTGCAAGGAGCGCGGCTTCTGCTGCGGCGCCGGCGGTGCCAGGATGTGGATGGAGGAGCGCATCGGCAAGCGGATCAACACCGAGCGCATCGACGAGGCGCTCGGCACCGATCCGGATACGATCTCCACCGGCTGCCCGTTCTGCCTGGTGATGCTGGGCGATGCGGTTGCGGCGAAGAAGGGCTCGGGCGAGGCGAAGGAATCGCTCGAGGTAGTCGATGTGGCGCAGCTGCTGGTCCGGTCCGTGCAGGTGCCGGTCGCGGCCAGCGGTCAGGAAGACCGGGCGTGAGTGGACTCCAGGCGGGCCGAGTCATTCAGTGACGGTGTCTTCGCCGTAGCGATCACTGTCCTGGTCTTCAGCCTGCTGACCGTTGCTGACAAGACCTCGACGCTGACCGTCGCGGGACAGCCGGGGCACCCGGGGCTCGTCCACTACTGGCCGGCCTACCTGGCTTACGTGGTTAGCTTCCTGACTATCGGGATCATGTGGCTGAACCACCACACGATGTTCTCCCAGGTCACCAACGTCGACCGACCAGTGCTGGTGCTGAACCTGCTGTTGCTGATGGGTGTCGTCGTGATCCCCTTCCCGACAGCGCTGGTAGCCGACCATCTGACCGGGAAGGCCAGCGCGGGCGCCCAGGCCAACGTCGCTGCCGTTACTTACGGCCTGGTCATGATGGCGATCTCGATCGCGTACGCGTCCGTATGGATATACCTGGCATCGCACCAGGAGGCGCTCGGTGCCCGCCGTCGGGTCCACCGGCCGCGGCTCTCGACGTTCAGATTCACGTTAGGCAACGCGGGTTACGTTGCCGGCACGCTGATCGCCCTGGTATCGGCGGTGGCCGCATTGGTTATTTTCGGGCTGCTGGCCGTTTACTACATGATCGAGCACTTGCCGTCTGAGGCGGTAGAGAGCGACGCCGCGGTAGAGGCTAGCGGAGCTACGGGACGATCCTGACCGGCAGCCAGACGCGTACCTTCGTGCCCTGACTGGGCAGCGACTCCAGGGTTGCCCGGCCGCCGTGCGCGTTGGCGATCGCCTGCACGATCGACAGGCCGAGGCCGCTGCCGCTGGTCCGTTCCGGCTCCGCCCGCACCGAGCCGCCGGAAGATCCGTTGATGTGCGACCCGTTAGCGGCGGACCCGTTGGTGAGCGACCCGTTGGTGAGCGACCCGGTAGCGGCGGACCCGTTGACCGCGGAGCCATTGAGGGCGGACTCGCCTATGTCGGGTCCGCTCATGTCGGTGACGGGCGTGCCGCGGAATGCACTGCCGTTGAGTCTCACTATCGGGCGGCCTGCTGGCGCACTGGCCCTGGCGGCCCCGTTCCCGGCCCTATCGTGGACTTTCTCGACGGCGTCGCCGTCATCGGCGGCCTCGCTGGCCGGCCGCTCAGCCGCCCGGTGGAACCGGTCGAAGGCCCGGATGGCGTCCTGCGCGGACATACCGGGTCCGGCGTCAGCGACCTCGATGAGCACGCCGCCGCTGATCGCACCCAGCCGCACCGCGACCGGCGTGGTCACCGGGGTGTGCGCCCGCACGTTGCCGAGCAGGTTGGCCAGCACTTGCCGGATGCGCGGCTCGTCCACGACAGCGACGAGGCGTGGCGGCGCCTCGGCTCGGACCGGCCGGCTCGGCTCCACCGCGATGGCGTCTGCCACCGCGTCCCTGACAATGCCGGCCAGGTCAGTCTCAGTGAGATCCAGTGAGGACGTGCGGTCCAGCCGGGCGAGCTCCAGCAGCTCGGCCACGAGCATGCTCATCCGCTCCGCTTCCTGCTCGATCCGGCGCATCGCGTTCGGCAACTGATCCGGCCCGAGCGCTCCCTGCCGGTACAGCTCGGCATAACCGCGGATAGTAGTCAGCGGCGTGCGCAGCTCATGTGAGGCGTCGGCGGCGAATTCACGTACCTTCTGCTCGGACCGCAACCGCGAGCCGAACGCGTGCTGGATCCCTTCGAGCATGGTGTTGATTGAGGAACCGAGCCTGCCGACCTCGGTCTGCTCGTCGGCCTCGGGCATCCGGGCCGTCAAGTCGCCGCGCGAGGTGATTTCCTTAGCGGTTCTGGTCATCTCGTCCAGCGGTATGAGGCCGCGGCCGATAAGCCATTCGCCAGCGACTGCGAGCAGAGTGATCAGCGCCGCACCGGTAATCAGCTCGGCGATGATGAACCCGCGCACCTGCGCGGTACCGGAGCTGACCGGCTCGCCGACAAACAAGATCGCAGGCGAGCCCTGGGCCGGCTTCCCGTCCGCGGCGGCCGGCACCGCCCTTGCCACTGCCTGGATTCTCGGACCTATCGCCAGCGGCTTGCAGCCCACCGCAGGGAAGCGCTGGCACCCGCCGCTGGTAAGCATGTGCATGGCTCTGACCGGGTGGCCGAGGTGAGCCAGCGCCTGGGCCTGCGTGACGTGCTGGGCTGTCAGCCACCTGCCGACCGCGGCGGCAAGCTGTCCGGTGGCCTGTCCGGTGGTCAGCTCCGTCACGCTGACCTGGGGTTGAAATGCGATCCGGACCACCGAGGCGGTTTGTGCGTTGAGTTTCGCGTCCGCGGCTTCGGAGCGCGGCGAAACTCGGGCGAGGATGTCTGCCAGCTGGTTCAGCCGCTTGGTGGCGGCAGCAGTCTGGCCGTCCATCCGCCCGACGAAAAGATACGTGCTCACCGCGCCCATGATCAGCAGCAGGATGGTCGTAACGCCGACGATGATCACGAGCATCCGCGCCCGCAGCGACAGCCTCCGGGTGCGGCTCATCGGCGGCCGCCGGTCATGGCTGCTGGCCGGCCATCTAGGGTCGTCCGTCCGGCTGGTCCTGCCGCTCTGGACGCAGGCTGTAACCGACGCCGCGCTGAGTATGAATGAGCGGCGGCCCTAGCGGGTCGAGCTTGCGCCTCAGGTAGCTGACGTAGGTTTCCACGATCTGGGACTCACCGGCGTAGTCCCAGCCCCAGACTCTCTCCAGCAACTGCGCCCTGGTCAGCACCCGGCCCTGATGCCGCATGAGATAAGCCAGCAGCCGGAATTCCGTCGGTGACAGCTCAACCGGTACCCCGCCTCGGTGCACGGTCCAGCGATCCTCGTCGAGTTCGAGGTCGGCAACCCGCAGTGGGCCGCGAGACTGCGCGGCCTGGTCGCCGGCCGTGGTTCGGGAGGACCGCCGGAGTACCGCGCGCACCCGCGCGACCAGCGCCTCGACTGAGAAAGGCTTGGTGACATAGTCGTCGCCGCCGATGGCCAGGCCGGTGACGGTGTCGGACGAGGTGTCGCGCGCCGTCAGGAAGATGACCGGGACCTCGTTTCCGCCTGAGCGCAGCCGTCGGCAGACCTCGAAACCGTCCATGTCCGGCAGCATGACATCGAGCACGATCAAGTCCGGCCTGAAAGCCTCGGCCTGCCGGAGCGCCTCCTTGCCGCTGGAGGCCGTGGTCACCGAGCAGCCGTGGAACTTCAGTGCCACTTGCACGAGTTCACGGATATTCGGCTCGTCGTCCACGACGAGCACCTGCGGAATTCGATCGTTGTCTGTCATGCGTCCTGGGCGTTGTTTGCGGGCCTTGACACGCAGCCGCGCTGCTAGCGCACCCCGCAGCCGTCGGCGCCGACGGGTGACCCTGACAACGCGAGATGATGCGGTTAACTGGCCGGGCGTACCTGGATCAGCCGGGCGTCTTTAGCCGTGGTCGTCTCCAGCCCGATGACCAGCACCCGGTCACCGCTGGTGAGCTTGACCTGGGCGCTCGGATCGCCGGCCTCCCGCATTTTGGTGCTGGCGATGAGGTCCCAGGTCCACGTCGTGCCGTCCGCGGCCTGGACGGTGAACGAAGACCCGGTGACGGACTCGATGGTGCCGCGCTCGAAGGCGGCCGTCTTCGGGCTGGTCTTGCCCTTGAACGTCACCTGGCCGTACTCGCCGCCAACGGCCGCCAGGCGAACCAGCGGGTTCGTGCAGAAAGCGCGCACTCTCCTGCTCACAGCCGGGTGGCTGCTGGCAAAGGCAGGATGCGCTCGAAGGGCCTTTACTATCTTGGCGCACTTGGCTGCAGCCGGTCCTGCGGTGCCACTGTGCGGTGGGCTTGTCGCCGCCGAGGCGCCCGACGTTAGCGCCACGCCAATTGCCGCACCGCTGCCCAGCAGGATCACGCCTGCGGCGATGGTCGTCACCACTCGCTTCACCCGGCCCGGCCGGGCCGCTGGAGCGGTTTGGCCAGGCGCGTTAGCCGGGCCGAGTTCAACGTTGTCCATAGGAGCCAGCCTGACTGCGGGGAATGTGCAAACAGGGGTTCGTGCCTGGGATCTTCCCGGGAATCACAGTAAAGCACTTTTACCTGGGGGAACAGCGCTTCTTACATGCGATCAGGCACTGGGATTCCCAGCAGCCCGAGGCCGGTGATGAGGACGCGCAAGCTGAGCGCGCTGAGCGCCAGCCGGCTCCGGCGGGTGTCGTCGTCGGCGTTGAGCACCGGACACTGCTCGTAGAAGGTAGTGAACGCGCTGGCCAACTCGAACAAGAAGCCCGCCAGCTTGTGCGGCTCAGCGGTCGCGGCTACGTCGTCAACCGCCCGGCCCAGCTCGAGCAAGCGCAGCGCGAGCACCCGTTCCGCGCCGGTGCCGAGGCGAATGGGCCCGGCTGCGTCGGCAGGATCCAGGCCTGCCCTGGCGAAGATCGACCGTATCCGGGCGGCTGCGTATTGCAGATAAGGGCCGGTGTTTCCGGTCAGCGCGAGCAGCCGGTCGAAGTCGAGCGAATAGCCGGACTCCCTCGCCACCGAGAGATCTCCGTACTTGAGGGCACCGATCCCGACGGCCTCGGCTATCTGGCGGCGCTGCACCGGGTCGTCGTACCGGTCGGCAATCACGGTGGCCGCCCGGTCGACGGCCTCATCGATCAGCGTGATCAGCTTGACTGAGCCACCGGACCGGGTGCGGAACCGCTTCCCGTCGGCACCGGACACCAGCCCGATCGCCGCGTGCTCGGCCCGGACCTTGTCAGTGAGCCAGCCCGCCTGCCGGGCCACGGCGAAGATCATGGCGAAGTGCAGGGCCTGCTCCGACCCGACCACGTAGATCAGCCGGTCGGCGCCCAGGTCGCGCACCCGGTACCGAATCGCGGCCATGTCCGTGGTGTCGTAGCCGTAACCGCCGTCGCTCTTGCGCAAGATGATCGGCAGCGGGCTGCCGTCCCTCGCGGTGAAGCCGGGCGGGAACGCGCACAGCGCACCGTCGCTGATCACGGCCACGCCGAGCGCCTCCAGCTCGTCGCAGACGTCGGCCAGCATGTCGTTGTAAAAGCTCTCGGGCGCCAGGTCCGAATCAGTCAGAGTGACGACGAGCCGCCGGTAGATGGCGTTGTAGTACTGCTCGCTGTCGCCCACTAGAAGCTGCCAGAGCCGGACGGACTCTGGATCACCCGACTGCAGGGCGACCACCCGGCGCCGGGCCCGGGCGGCAAAGGCCGGGTCGTCGTCAAACTTCTGCTTCGCCGCCCGGTAGAAGTCGTTGATTTCACCAGCCGCGAGCTGGTCGTAGGCGGCCTGCTCGCCAACGTCGAGCAGATGCTCGAGCAGCAGGCCAAACTGTGTGCCCCAGTCGCCGATGTGGTTTGCCCGAATGACGTCGTGCCCGAGGTACTCGAGGACGCGAACTACAGCGTCCCCGACGATCGTGGTCCGCAGGTGCCCGACGTGCATTTCCTTGGCTACGTTGGGCGCCGAGTAGTCCACGACGACCCGCTGGGTCGGCTCGGCGCGCTCGACGCCGAGCCGGGAATCTGCCAGCTGGGCGCTCGACTCATCGGCGATCCAGTCGTCGGCGAGGGTGATGTTAATGAAGCCGGGGCCGCTCACCTCGGCCATCGCCACAGCAGGCGCGGCCGTCAGCCGGGCGGCCACCGGCGCCGCGACGTCGCGCGCCGGCCGGCCGAGCCGCTTCGACAGCGACATGGCGACGTTGGACTGAAAATCGGCGAAGGCAGACGGCCGGATCAGCGGGTCGGCGCTGGAGTACTCGCCGCCGAACTCGTCCGCCAGTGCCTGCTGCACAAGCGCGCCGAGCGCTGCTTCCGGATCTGTCATTTCACTAGCCTACCGGGCGGTCTAACGGTTTATCCGGACGGCCGCACCTGGGTCAGGCTGCGGGAACAGGTCAGGGCCGGCGCAGGAAGTGGCCAGCCCGGCCAGGGCCCAGCCGTTCCCGGCCAGGGCCCAGCCGTTCTTTGATCCGCTCGGTGATATGCCGCCCGGTTAGCTCGGCAGCCAGCCGGCATGCCGATGCCGCGCCGCGCGCGGTCACGGCCCCGTGCGCGATGACGACGGTGGCCTCAAGGCCGAGTAGCGCGCCGCCGCCATACGTCTCAGCGTCGAATCGCTCGGATAGCTGACTCAGGACCCGTCGCTGGAACAGGGCGCCGATCCGGGCCGACCGCGAGCCGCTGATCAGCTCGCGAACCTGACCTGCTGCGTAGCTGGCAGTACCCTCCAGCGTCTTGAGTGCGACATTGCCGGTAAATCCGTCCGTCACGATCACGTCGACCTTGCCAGCCAGCAAATCGCTGCCCTCGACGTTGCCGGCGAAGCTGATGGGCAGGCCACCGTGCGGGTCGGAGCTCAGGAGTTCGTGCCCGCGCCGGGCCAGTTTGTTGCCCTTACTCGGCTCTGCCCCGATCGTCAGCAGGCCAACTCTCGGCTCGACGATGCCGAAGGCGACCTCGGCGTACGCGACGCCTAGCTGAGCGAACACCAGGAGAATCTCGGGCTTCGGGTCAGCGATAGCACCGGCATCGATCAGAACCGTTGGCTTGGGCCGCGTCGGCAGGGCGACCGCGAGCGCGGGTCGGCTGACACCTGGCAACGGGCGCAATCGCATCTGCGCGGTTGCCACGATGGCACTGGTAGATCCTGCAGATACCACCGCGTCGGCCTGGCCTCGGCGAACGAGCTGGCAGGCCACGGCGATGCTCGACCTGGGACGGCGCCAGCTGGCGAGCGCGCCTTCGTCCATGGCGATGGAGTCCTCGGCCGCCTCGATGTAGACGTTGGCAGCGGGTCCCGCCTTGGCAAGCAGCGGGCGGAGCTGGCCAGGCCTGCCCGTGAGGGCGATGCGGATGCCGAGGTCACGGGCGGCCGCCAGGGCGCCAGCCACGATCTCGTCAGGGGCGTGATCGCCACCCATCGCGTCGACAGCGATCATTTTGGGGCGCTCGGGACTCGGGCTTAGCTCCGGGCCGACCGCCACTACGCCGCCAGTCTCGGGGTCCGATGGCTGGGCTGCTGGCCGAGCGAGCCTGTCCGCTGGCCGGTTCAGCGTGCTACCTGACTGGTATCCGCCATGCCGCCTAGCTTCTCACTGGCCAGGGCAATCTTGACTGGTGACGGCCCACAGGTGATGCGTTTGAGGCTAATGTCACCGGGTAGATGGGCATCCCGGCGTGGGACCCGGCGGGAGAAGGTGGCGAAGGTGGCGGCTGGGAAACTTTGGCAAGCTACAGGCAACGCTGAGCAGCTCCCGAGCGTTTCCTAATCGTTACCTCTTTAACTGGCCCAACGGAAACGTCGCAAAGGTCAAGGGCGTCTGATGTGACGGGACCGGGAACATAAAGCGGTACCACGCCTGACGGCGGCATGACACGGGGAGATCATGCGAACAGCCAGGGCGTCGCTGTAGCGGCGTCCGGAGGGAGTTGCATGAGCGTTCAGGAGATTTCACCATTTGTTCCCGCACAGGGCCGCAGGTTCAGGGCGTACAGCGCCAAACACCTGGATGAGCTGACGGCCAGGGCGGGGCTAAGCGCGGCAGACCGACTTGCCGTCCGGGCCGTCGCTACCGTGCTGCCCTTTCGCACCAATGAGTACGTGCTGGAGTCGCTGATCGACTGGTCGGCGGCTCCCGATGATCCGATCTACCGGCTCGTCTTCCCCCAGGCAGACATGCTTCCGCTTGAAGACCTGGCGCCGATCGCCGACTTGCTGTCGCGCGGCGCACCCGAGCAGGAGGTCCAGGCGAGCGCGCATGCCCTCCGGATGCGCCTGAATCCCCACCCGGCCGGCCAGCTTGCGCTGAACGTGCCTGAGCTAGCAGACGAGCCGCTGCCAGGCATGCAGCACAAGTACCCGGAGACCGTGCTGGTCTTTCCCAAACAGGGCCAGACCTGCCACGCCTACTGCACTTACTGCTTCCGCTGGGCGCAGTTCATCGGCGAGCCCGATCTGAAGATGGCCACTGACGACATCACCAAGGTGATCAGCTACTTGCGATCTCACACCGAGGTCACGAGCGTTCTCATCACCGGCGGTGATCCGATGATCATGGGCGCGGCGGTGCTGCGCAGGTACGTCGAGCCGCTGCTCGGCCCGGGGCTTGAGCACATCGAGTCCATCCGCATCGGGACCAAGTCGTTGGCCTACTGGCCGCAGCGGTTCGTCACCGATCCGGACGCGGATGACACGCTGCGCCTGTTCGAGGAAGTGTGCGCGACCGGGAAGACCCTGGCGCTGATGGCGCACTTCTCGCACCCGCGTGAGCTCGAGCCAGCGCTGGTCGCGACGGCGATCATGCGTATCCGCGCGGCCGGCGGCGTAATCCGGACGCAGGCCCCGCTTATCCGCACCATCAACGACGACGCCGCGTGCTGGTCACAGATGTGGCGGACGCAGCTGCGGCTGGGGCTTGTGCCTTATTACATGTTCGTCGAGCGGGACACCGGCCCGCAGGGTTACTTCGCCGTGGCGCTTGCGCGCGCGGCCCAGATCTTCCGCGACGCCTATAGCAGCGTGTCCGGCCTGTGCCGGACCGTGCGCGGCCCGTCGATGTCGGCGACTCCCGGAAAGGTGTGCGTCGACGGAGTGACGGAGATCGCGGGGCAGAGGGTCTTCGTCCTCCACATGATCCAGGCGCGCGACTCTTCGCTCGTGGGTCGGCCGTTCTTCGCTGAGTACGATCCGGATGCGGTCTGGCTGTCGGATCTGCGGCCGGCGTTCGCTGACCGGTTCCCGTTCGAAGCTGACTCGACTGCACGCGGTGCGGGCCACACGGACTGGGATGCTGAGCTGCTGGCGGCTGGCTAGCGAGCGGTAAGTCGCCCTCGAAAGCATCACGACGCAGTCGGCGACTCGGCTGGCGGGATCAGCGGGCTGTGGCCGCGCCCGGCTGGCTGAGCATGTGCGGCGGAGCGCCGTCGGCCGCGCTGGCGCCCAGCTGGCTGACGCGCTGCGGCGGAGCGCCAGCGGCCTGCGGGGTCAGCCGGCTGCGGTTGCGCTTGGCTCGGTGACCTCTTGCGACCGAGCGGCGTCGGCCTGGCCGGATGGCTGGCGCTTGATGAGCAGGCAGCTGGC
>Ga0335073_10009684_pt1 | contig 13528 bp, 11 predicted proteins | sample Lox_Sample_22_FD_207093 | JGI IMG/M metagenome (GOLD analysis project Ga0335073, IMG submission 207093) | Soil microbial communities from Loxahatchee National Wildlife Refuge, Florida, United States - Lox_Sample_2.2 | ecosystem: Environmental > Terrestrial > Soil > Wetlands | place: USA...
CTCGTCGGCGACGATCCGGACCGCGGGAAGATGGAGCCCGTTCTGCCCCTCGGCGTTCGTCCCCTCGTTGCCGGCGTTCGCCGCTTCGGAAGGCGACGGTGGCGCGGGAGGCGGGCCGCCGCCCACGGCCGGCCCCGCTATGCCTCCGGCCGTCGGGAGCCCGCCGCCGGTTTGGGGCGTGAGCGATCCAAGACCGCTGCTGCCGCCGGGCGCCCCGCCGAGCCCAGGGACCGGGCCACCGGGGCCGGAGCCGTTCGCCTGGCCCAGCACGCTCTGCATCGACAGATCGCCCACCTGGGTCGGTGTCGTGCCGGGCGCGGTCTGCTGCGGCTGCACCGTCTTGACCTCGCCGGCCCCGAACAGCGAGCTCAGCACCTTCGCCACGTCGGCGGCGCGGCTGTTCTGCACATGGTACTCGAAGAGACGCGGCGTGTTGTCGGCGTCGCCACCGTCCAGGCGCTCTATCCACGCCCGCCCTTGCTCGAGATAGGCGCGCTGCGGCGAGATCACCAGGATCGCGTTCATGTCGTCGAGCGGCTCGAAGCTCAAAAGCCCCGCGAGCGGAACCGAGCCCTGCGGGCCGAACATGGTGCGAAGCTCCTCCACCAGCGGCTTGGGAGAGCCATATTCAAGCGGGACGATGGCGAACGACACGCCCGACAGATAGTCGACATCGAACGACTGAATCATCTGCGACAGCGTCGCGAGGTCCGACCCGGCGCCGGAGATGATGATCAGATTGCGCGTCGCATCGACCTGAAGCAGGTCGCCTTTGGGGACGTACGGGATGACCGTGCGCTGCACATCGGCGGCGGACACGTATTTGAGCGGTAGAATCTGAATGCTGTAGGTGGGCGGCGCGATCGCCGGGGTCCGTGCGCCGCTTGGACCGACAGTGACCGGCACCGCGCCCGAGCGCGCCGCATCCTCGGCCGGCATCACGTGATAGATGCCCGCAGCCTCGACGAGGGCGAGCCCGCTCGCGCGCAACAGCTCCTGCAGCGCAGGCAGAACGGCCTCGCGTTTCAGCGGGCGTGCCGTCTGCACCGTGATCTTCGCCTGCACATTGGGATCGACCGCATAGTTCAGGTGCAGGACGTCGCCGAGCACCGAACGCACCACGTCGCGGACGTCCGCATCCGCGAAGTTGAGCGTCACGTCGCCGGGCTGCGCCTCGGTGTCCGCCGCCTCCCCGGCGATCGGCTGCATGGGATGAACGAACACGCCCGTGCCCGGGAAAACCCTCGTCGTTGGAGCGGTCGACGGGATCGGCGTGTCGGTGCTTTCGGGCGGGACGAGCTTGACCGGGGCCGGCGGCGGAACCGCAACCGGCGGGGTGCTCGTCACCACCGTCCGCGGCGGCGCCGTCGGCTCATTTGGCTGCGTGCAGGTGGACAGCACCAAAACCGGCAGGAGGCACATCGCTGCCAACCTACCGACGGCACGCGCGCGGTGAAAATCTACCTCCCGCTTCATTTTCATCATCGACGGAACTAGTCGCCGATGCCCCCCCGAAAACAACATTGAGGCCAGCCTAACTGAATTGGCGCCGCCACCGCAATGATGCCGTTCTTCGACGGAAAATGGCCGGATCGGGCGGCTTCAGTTCTCGCGTCGCAGGTTCGATCTCTTGCGCAGGCCGCGGTGCGGTTGCCGACCCATGTGAGGCATGTTATTGGTTCGTCGTTGCATCTCGATGAATGCCCAAGGCCAAGGGGCACGGGGGAAACATGGAAGGCAAGGCGAGTTCGCGGGCCAAACGGTGTCTTGTTGCCGCCGCAATGACCGTTCTCTTGGCGTGGCCCGCTCTGGCGCAATCGACCTCGCCGGCGCCCGCTTTGACGAACGAGCAGTCCCAGGCGGTTCAGCAGCTCATCCACGACTACATCCTCAATCATCCGGATGTCGTATTCCAATCGCTGAAGAACGAACAGCAGCAGATGGCGCAGCAGAAGGAAGCGTCGAGCCGCGAGATGATCGCCGCGAAGCAGAAGGAGCTGCTGGCCGATCCCACGTCGCCGACGGGCGGCAACCCCAAGGGCGACGTCACGATCGTGGAGTTCTTCGACTATCGATGCCCTTACTGCAAGGCGGTCGAGCCGTCCTTGGAGACACTGCTGAAGGATGATCCCAAGGTGCGGATCGTCTACAAGGAATTTCCGATCTTGGGCCCTGCGTCCATTTACGCTGCCGAGGTCGCCCTTTCGGCGCAGAAGCAGGGAAAGTACATGGCGTTCCATAACGCCATGATGGGAACCAAAGGCACGATCGACGATGCCACGGTCCGCGGGGTCGCGCAACTTGCCGGGCTCAATATGGACCAGGTCGACGCCGACATTTCGTCGCCGGCGTTCGGCGCGATCTTCCGCCGCAACTATGAGCTTGCCGCTGCGCTCAATATCGGCGGCACGCCCGGTTTCGTGATCGGCACGCAGGTCGCCGACGGCTCGGCCGATATCGACTCCCTGAAGCAGATGATCGCCGCTGCGCGCCAGTCGCCGGGTCAGGCGGAATAGGCCGTACCGCGCCCGCGATCGTTCTGTCCGCCCGATTGTGAGCAACCTTTCTCGTCGTTGCCGGGCTTGACCCGGCAATCCATGGACCCACGGGTCAAGCCCGCGGCTGACGAAATCAGGATCGCAATTCAGGTGAAGGGGATCCTCGCTAACGGGGCCGCCGCGCCGTCGCGGCGGGCGGCGGCGCGACGGCGGCAGCTCCGGCGTCCGATGCGTCCTTGAAGAGCTTCAGCTCTTGCCGCACGCCGCCATTTTCAAGGACGACGGTGTCGGCCTGCACCTCGACGATGGTCCATCCCTCGACATCCTGTCCCGCTTCGACCTGCGACAGCGTCGCCGGCCTGCCATGCTCGATCAGCGCGGCGCGCACGCCTTGCGCGATGACGATCCCGCGCAGCAGCCAGGAATCGATCGGACCGATCTGATTCGGCCCGGCCACGGCGGCGGGACGCCGGGATTGGGAAAAGAGCGGCCGCGCGTTCACCTCGGCGAATGCGTCGAGCGGCGGCATCGTGAAGGGCGGTTCCTGGTGGACGGCGTCGGCGGGGGATCGCGGCGCGGCCTCGATCGTTGACGCGTCTTTCGGCGGCACGCCGGCCGGAGCGCTCAATTCAAAAAACACCAACACGCCGAGGCCAACGCAGGCCGCGAGCAGAAACGCGAAGACGGCCCGACGCGTCACGGTTTGGCGCCCCGCGAGTAGCCTTGGACGTCGAAGCTGACGTCAAGCAAGGGCTCGCCGACCGCCGCTACGCCCAGCCGGCGCTCGGTGGGGCGGACCCGCATCTCCACATTGTCGAGGAAGAGAAGCGGGGTGGCGGATTCAAGCTCGTAGAAGACCCGCTGCGCCCCGGCCAGCGTCACGAGCATCTGTCCGCGCACCACGATCCGCCGCAACTTGCCATCGTTCTCGGCCGGCAACGCCTGGGTGCTTTGCAGATCGCCATGCACCTGATCGACCAGAAGCTTGATGCGGTTCTGGATTTGCGCGGCGAGCAACGTCTCGCTCGCGCCTTCGAGATACCCTTCCTGGTTTCCCTGCTGCCGTTTGAGCGCGTCAAGCTCGGCCTGACGCGGCGCCAATTCGCGACCGACGCGCTGATATCGCTCGAGCGCGGTTTGGAGCTGCACGATCGATTGGCGCGCATTGTCGTAGCGATCGACAAGAGGCGCCGCCACGCCGAGATAGAGCACGCCCACGAGGGCGATGAGAATCGCAAGCGCGATCCCGCGGCTCGCCAACGGCGTCATCGTCACGCTGGTCGTCGTCAGGTTCAATTGCCGGCCCTCGGCACGATCTTCGCCGTGATGTCGAACTGCTCGCGGTCAAGCCTCGGATCGCGGGTGACGGGCGAGCGAAACGATGCGTCGGAGAAGATCGGCGTCTGGTCGAGCAGGCCTAGCAGGGATGTGGCGGATGCCGCAACGCCGGTGATCCGAACCGAGGAATCGTTGATCTCGAATGCCGTGATCCAACTACTGTCGGGCAACACGCGGGTCATCGTGCTGAGCAGCTCGGTCGTGGTCGGCATTTTGTGCTTGCGTGCGACAAGAAGGCCGCCATCCCGAATCTCGGCATCGATCTCCTTTTGCAATTGCAGGCTCGCTTCGGCTTGGCGCTTGGCATCGGCGACCCGGCGGGAGAGCGCCGTCTCACGGGCGGTCATCTGAACGACCGGAATGATCGCGGCCGCGATGGCCAGTGTCGCGGCGACGACCGCCATCCCGGCAAGGGCGCGGTCGCCGATCCGCTTTTTGGCCGTCAGCTCGTGGGATGGAAGGAGATTGGCGGACGCACCAATCGAGGGTGGTACGCCCGCGACTTCAACCGCCTCGACGCTCAAGCCGATCTGTTGAGCGAGCTGCATCGCTTCCTGGACGACCGTGCGCGACACGCTCGTCAGCTCGACGGTCAGTCGGCGCGATGCATTGTCCCGAGCGATGACGCGGCTCGCGAAATACACGTCCTCGCGCCGGAACGGCGTATAGCGCTCGAATTCAAAGGCGATCACCTGATCGAGGTTGCGCAGCGCCGCCACAGGGAGGACCATTTCCGATCGCAGGCCGCGTTCGGCCGGCAAGCGGATGACGACCGCCTCACGCCCATTTTGCGTGGACCGCGAGGTCCCCATCGCCCCTCGGTCGATTTCGGTCAGCCGGCCGGCCGCCAGCGCGTAGCGCCGCAGCACGGCGGGTCTTGCGCCGCCCTCGTAAGTGAGCGTCGCCCTGTTATCTTCCACGACCAGCAGCAGCCGGCGACGGCCGGCGACGAGCTGACGCAACCATCCGGGGACAAGACCGGCAAGTTCGCCGATCCACCATCGCAATGCGGTGGCAACCAGGGAGCGGAGACGGGAGAGCCAAAGGTTCATAGGATCACGCGCGCGGGATGCTGCCCTTCATTCCTGCCGCTGTCACCTTTTTATCTTGGCCGCCGTCCGGTCAAGAGAGGCTATCGCCGGCTCGCCTCGCGGGGCGCCACGACAAGGTCCGGCGGTTGCCACCCATCGGCGAAGGTAAGATGCATCCGGATAAGCGCCGGCAAACCGTCGCTGTCCGCCCAGCGATCGCTCCAGTTCGGCTGCACCGTGGCCGACCCCTCCGCCGCCTCGGTCGCCTGTGACCGCGCGCCGCCGCAGCAATAGGCGAATTCGACGCTTCCAAGACCATCGATCAGGACGCTCGGCGCCACCTCCGGCGGGTCGCCCGTGCCGATGCCGCGGGTGATAGGCTGCCATGTCACGATAAGGCGCCGGCTGCGCCCTTTTCCCGTGAGCTCGAGGCGCAGGCGGTGAAATCCGCCCGGCGCCAAATAGGCCGGCGCCAAAGTCGTGAATTCGAGACGGTTTTTCTCGCCGTCGAACGCGATCGCCTGGTCGCGCAAGGGGAGATCGGGATCGGGCAGCGCCTGCGCGTCGCTTAGGGCGCTGCGGAGAAACGCATAGGCGACCGCCGTTTGCGACGACCGGTCGAGCACGGCGCTCGCCGCGGTGACGGCGCGCGTCCCGAAGCCGAGATTTGCGAACAGAATCGCCGAGAGGAGGCCCAGGATCATCAGCGCGATCAGCAGCTCGACGAGGGTGAATCCCGGGGCACCCGCGACCGTCAGGCGCAAAGACACGTGGCGGCGAAAAAGCGGGGTCGGGCGGCGGCGCATCTCTTTACTCTTGCGATTGCGGCGGCTGCGGCACCGATCCAAGGCGCAGCGTGCGCAGATTGATCGATTGCTGGCGCGCCCCTTCCTGCCAGGTGACACTCACCGTCAGCTCGAAGGGAGCGAGCGCAAAGCCGGTGATGTCGGGGGCGACATCATCGGTGAAAAGCCGGCTTCCGGCCGTGACAAGGAACCGCCCCTCGTGTCGCTCGACCCGCGTCCCGTCCTTTACCGGAATTTCGGTGCCGAACTCGTCCATGGTGGACTGGGCAATCAGGGTGGCCTCGGTATAGGCCTCGACGCGGCTGGCGCCGCCGATCCCGAGCGTGAAGCTGTGCAACAGCACCGCGAGCATGAGCGCCGCGATGGTGAAGGCGACCAGCACCTCGATGAGGGTGAAGCCGCCCGGGTCACCGTCCCGCGGTGAAGATGCCGGTCGCGGATATCCGCCCGGTGAGCCAATCAACATGCACATCGGACTGCCATTTATCATCGGCCAAGGAGACGCCGCCGCCGGTCGAGCTCCCATCGGCGAAGAACTGGATGCGGCCCACCGCGTCGTTGACCCGTTCCTGCGTCGTCGTGAGGAGGCTGGTGCGGACGCCCCTCGGCAAAGAGCGCCAGGGCGTGGTCGCGCCGGTCTGGAACGAGCCGTGCGCCGTGTCGAGGGTGAAGGCGTTCTGATGCCCGTGCAGGATCGCCTCGTCGCGTGCGTCGCGCAGCGCCGCCTCGATGTCGCGCTGCCCGACCTCGAGATCGGCCTTGCTCTGGGCACCGACGAGATGGGTCACGCCCCACGCCATGATGATCGCCATGATCGCGAGCACAATTAACATCTCGACCAGTGTGAAACCGGCCTTGGCAGCCCTCGGCACATCGCCACCCATTATCAAAAGGCCTGATTGTAGACCGACAGGATCGCCGACATCATCGACCCGACGATCAGCGCCACGATCAGGCCCAGCCCGATCGTCACCGCCGGCACCAGAAGCGCCATGAGCCGCTCGACCGTCCGGCGGGTTTCCCGGTCATAAATGTCGGCGATCTTGAGCAGCATCTCCTCGAGCCGGCCGGTCTCCTCGCCGACCCGGGTCAGGTGTATGACGAGACGCGGCATGATCTTGGCCTGCGACAGAGGCTCCGACAGGCCCTTTCCCTCCTTGACGCGATCGGCGGCGGAGGCGACGGCCTCGCGAAGCACGCTGTTGCCGAGCGCATCCCCGGTGATTGCGAGCGCCGCGAGCGGCGAGACGCCGTTGCGCAGCAGGTTGCCGAGCGTCAGGCCAAACCGGCCGATCTCGATCTTCGTCACCAGCTCGCCGACGAGGGGAAGGCGCAGGGCGAGCCGATCCCGCCATCGCCGCGCCGCCGGGCCGCGCAGCAGGTAGCGCGCAACAAGCGCGGCGACCGCGCAAGCCACGAGCATCATCCACCAATAGGCATCGAAGACGTCGCTCAGCCCGAACACCATCCGTGCCAGAAAGGGCGGCGTCGCGCCCGAGGCTTCGATGAGCGGCCGGAAGCGCGGGATGACGAAGCCAAACAGCACCGCAACCGACGCACAGCCCGTCGCCAGCACGAGCGCCGGATAGAGCAGCGCCGACTTCACCTGTTCCGCGGTCGCCTGCGACCGCTCCAGATAGTCGCCGAGATGCTGCAATGTCGTGTCGAGCGATCCTCCGGCCTCGCCGGCGCGCACCATGCCGACATAAAAAGTTGGGAACACGGCCGGCTGATCGGCGATCGCGTCCGCAAGCGAGCTGCCGCCGCGGATCTTGTCGAGCACGTCGCGCAAGGACGCACGCTCGGCCTTGCGTCCCACCATGTCGAGCGCGATCTCCAATGCACGGTCGAGCGGGAGCCCCGCGTGAAGCAAAGTCGCGAGCTGCTGGGTGACGAGGACGAGCGTGCCGGCGGCGGGGCGGGCGGCGCCGATCGCTGGGCGGGTGAGGAACCGGATGAGCGCGGAAGTTTGCGCCTTCTCGGCGCGGATCGGGACGTGGCCCTGACCTTGAAGCCGCTCGACGACGGCGGCTTCGCTGAGCGCCTCCATCTCGCCATGCAGATGCTCCCCCAGCGCGGAAACGGCCTCGTAGCGGTAAAGCGCCATGTTCAAATGTCCCGCGTGACCCGCAGCACTTCCTCGATCGACGTCGTCCCGTTCATGGCCTTGCGTGTGCCGTCCGCATACATCGACAACATGCCTTCTTCGGCGCCAGCGCGATGGATCTCCTGCATGGTCGCGTGATTGACGATGAGACGGCGGACCGCATCCGAAAGCGGCAGGAACTCCATGATGGCGATCCGCCCATGATAGCCGGTTCCTTCGCATTGCGGGCAGCCGGACGCGCGATAGAGCGTGGGCGCCTCGGCGCCATCGACCGGAAGCCGAAGCCGGGCCGCCAGCTCGGGAGGCAGCCGGTAGGGCTGGCGACATTCGGGGCACAGCTTCCGAACCAGCCTCTGCGCCAGCACGCCTGTCACCGTGGACGTGATCAGATAATCCTCGATGCCCATGTCGAGGAGCCGGGTGATCGTGCCGGCGGCACTGTTCGTGTGCAGCGTCGACAAGACGAGATGGCCCGTGAGCGCCGCCTGAATGGCGATCTGGGCGGTCTCGAGATCGCGCATCTCGCCGATCATGATGATGTCGGGATCCTGGCGCAGGATCGAGCGCAGGATATTGGCGAAGGCAAGACCGATTTGCGGCCGTACCTGGACCTGATTGACGCCGTCGAGCTGGTATTCGATCGGGTCCTCTACCGTGAAGAGCTTCTTGCCCGGCGAATTGAGCAACGTGAGGCAGGCATAAAGCGTCGTGGTTTTGCCGCTGCCGGTGGGGCCGGTGACCAGGAGAATTCCTTGCGGATGCTCGAGAACGCGCCGAAACGGCTCCAATGTCTCGTCGAGAAAGCCCAGCGACGGCAATTCGCGGACGAGGCTCGCGCGATCGAGGATCCGCATCACGACGCTCTCGCCGTGGAGGGTCGGCACGGTCGAGACACGCAGATCGAAGTCCCGGCCCTGCGCCGGCAACCGGATGCGGCCGTCCTGAGGCAAGCGGCGCTCAGCGATGTTGAGCTTCGCCATGATCTTGACGCGCGAAATGATGGCGGCGCGAAGACGTGTCGGCGGCGACATGACCTCGCGCAAGATGCCATCGATCCGATAACGGACGACCAGCCGGTTCTGAAACGGCTCGATATGAATGTCGGAGGCGCGGCTTTCAACGGCGCGCGCAATGATGTGATTGACCATGCGGATGACCGGCCCTTCGCTCGCGAGATCGCGAAGACGGTCGATATCCTCGAGAAACTCCTCGTCGCTGCTTGTCGGTTCGCCCGCCTCGCCCGTGCCGCCGGGCGTTTGCTTTTCGGCTTCATATAGCCGCGCGAAGGCGGCTTCGAGTTCAGCTGGAAGAGCCACGCGCGGAAGCACCGGGCGTCCGCTCGCCATCTCCATCGCGCGGGCCGCCTGGTGGTCGAGCGGATCGACCATGGCAAGAACGAGTCCACTCTCCGCTTCAGCGAGCGGCAAGATGCCGGCGTGACGCAAGAACCGCTTGTTGATCTTTCCTTCGAGCACGGGTTCGGCCGGATAGTCGGCAATGTCGACTACGGAGAGACCAAGCTCCTCGGCCTGCGCATCCGCCACATCGCGCTGACTCGCGAGGCCGAGCTTGATCAACAAGGCTTCCAAGCGCTCTTCGTTGCCCGCTTGCAGCCGCAGGACTCTATCGAGCGCCGCCTCCTCGAGCTTGCCCGATGCAATCAATCGCGCTGCCAGCGACCGCTCGAACGACCTGCGTCCCACTGTTGCGAGCGCCATTTCACAACCCTTCATTGCGGGATTTATTATTTTTCAATCCCTGAGCACCTCACCGCAAGTTACATCTCAGTTGTTCTTTTTGAAAGGAGCTCGATCCTTGACAGATTTTGACGAACAGCATTACGGTGATGGCGAGGGGAAGGGGTAATCACACAATCGCGAAGGTTCTGCGCACGAGCGCAGTAGACCTCTTCCCGGGAGAAGCGCCGGTCAATGGCTGGCTTACAACCCGGAGAACGTGCGTGCCACGTCGCGTTGCGTCGGGGCCGCCGTAACTTCGGCCATTACCTGCCTATAGAGGCGAAATCGCGCAAGTTGGAATCGGAGGAAACTCGCATGACGAGACGCTTTACGCTCGCCCTAACGTTTTTCATAGCAGCGGTCACTTTGATCTTGGGAAGTGTACCGTCTGCGTTCGCCAACACGACCTGCACCGGCGTCATGAACGGCGCGGTCAGCAGCACGATACCGGACTTCAGCGGCCTTAATGCACAATCGACGCTCAGCGGCAACGTCACGGTGCCGAGCGGCGCGTCCTGTACGCTGATGTTTTACAACATCACGGGCAACATCCAGGCCGGAAATGGGTCCAGCGTCACGCTCGAATATGTCAATGTGACCGGCAACGTGCAGGTCACCGGCGGGAGCCTTCTCGTCAACGCCTATAACGAGCCGTCGTCGATCGGCGGCAATGTGCAAGCAACGAGCTGCAGCTCCGCGCTGCTTGAAGGAAATGTGACTGTCAACGGAAACGTGCAGATCACGGCCTGCACCGGCTCGGGCCCCAACGGCTTCCAAGGACCCGGCATCGCGGTCAAGGGCAATTTCCAATGCACCAGCAATTCCGGCGGCTGCGAGGCGTGGCTCGGCAATGTCAGCGGCAATGTCCAGCTGGAGGGTAACGGCTCAGGCGGCCCGACCGATGTGAGCCTCGATACGATCGGCGGCAATCTGCAATGCCAGAACACGCCGGCGACGACCCATGCGCATGGATACAGCTGGGTGACCGGCAATTCGCAGGGCCAATGCGCCGGGTTCAGCACCAACACGACGAAGATCGGCGGGTCGGTAACCCCCGCCGCTTCATGCGCGACCCTTGCGTCGCTCGGAAACTTCCCGGTGCCCAACACGACCATCACGTCGGCGGTGGACACGGCGGCCTCGGGGACGCTGCCCGAGCGCTGCATCATCAACGGTTACGTCAATCGGCGGATCAGCGCGGTCGATGCCTGCGAATACCAAGACGGCTTCCAGATCCAGCTGCCCTTGCCGGCGGCATGGGGAGGGCGCTTCATGTTCCAAGGCGGCGGCGGCACCGAAGGATCGGTTCCAACCGCCACAGGCACGGACTCCGGCAGCGCCGGCTCGAATTTCGGCATCATCAATGGCTATGCCGTCGCGAGCCAAGATGGCGGTCACGAAAACAGCCAGCAAACGGCAGCTTTGTGCCCGAACGGGAAGGGCAACCCCAGCGAGGAGTTCTATCTCGACCCGATGAGCACGATCGATCAGGCCTATCAATCGATCGAAGTCACCGTCCTCAACGCGAAATACCTGATCGGTCAATATTACGGCAACAGTGCGAACTACTCGTACTGGGTTGGCTGCTCGACCGGCGGCCGGCAGGGAATGGCGATGTCCGAGACGTTCCCGCAATTCTTCGACGGCATTGTCGCCGGCGATCCCGTCTATGACCTTGAGTCGATCACGCTTGGCGGCGGAGTTTGGGGCGTCGAGCAAATCCTGAACGCCTACAACACGGCCGTGCCTGCCCTGCCGCAGCCCCCTGCGACGGTGACCGAGCCTGGCCCATTGGCGCCCGAGCCCATCATCTACGCGGCGTTTCCAACGTCCGACCAGGCGCTGTTCGAGACCGCACTTCTTCAGACGTGCGATCCGCTCGACGGCGTTTCCGACGGCGTGATCGACAATCTGCCGGCGTGCAAGGCGGCCTTCAATCCGATGACCGCTACCTATGTATCTGGCGGCACGACCTACAACCTTTCGTGCGGCTCTGGACCGAAGACGCCAACTTGTCTCTCAGTCAGTCAAATCCAGGCAGCAATGAACATCAACCAGGGACCGAGGACGGCGTCTGGTCAGACGATCCAGGTCCCGGCGGGTGCTGCGGCCGAGGACCATTCCGACAACACGATCCCCGGCTATCTCTTCGACGGTGGCTGGATGACGACGGTCGGCGTCCCGACGCGGACGATCGGCACTCCCACCACGGCTGGCGGCGCGTTGGGACTGGGTCAATTCCCATACCTCTCCATCTCACCGCCCAATCCGAGCGAGAACACGCTGACCTTCAACTTCAATTCGCCGGCCGATTTGGCGATGTTGAATCCATCGACGCCGATCGTGACCAACTCGACGTCGCTCGACATCAACAAATTCATCAATTACGGCCATAAGATCATCTGGTATCACGGGCTCAGCGATCCCGGCCCACCGGTGCTCGGCACGATTGCCTACTACACCGGCATGGCCAATCAGCATGGCGGCCTCGCTGCGGCGCAAAGCTTCTCACGCCTCTACGGGGTGCCGAACATGGATCATTGCACCGGCGGTGCGACGACCGATCAGTTCGACATGCTGACGCCGTTGATGCAGTGGGTGGAGAATGGCACCGCGCCAGGTCCGGTCACCGCCAAGGGCGTGAATTTCAACTCCACGACCTACCAGGTGAGCTTCGTCGCGGGTGCGCCTGACAACGCTCCGACCACCCGCAGCCGGCCGCTCTGCCCCTATCCGGAAGAGCCGCGTTTCACCGGGTCCACGACCAATGGCGGGATCAACGGCGCGCCGATCGCCACCAACCCGTCGGATCTCGCGAACCCGGCCAACTACACCTGCGTGCCAGGGGCTCCGCTGGAATAATCCTGGAACGTCGCGATAGCACGTGCAACTTGAGGGGCGGGAGAAATCCCGCCCTTCTTCTATCATGGGCAATGACGCCGGGGAGCCGGTGTAGAGCTGACAGGCGAGGAGACCATTTGTGCGTAAACCGATCGCGATCACGTTTGCCATCGCCTTTGCCATCGCGCCAGTGCTCGCGACGGCCGCGGAAACCGTGAAGGTTGTCGTCCCTCGTCGCGGCTCGTGGGACAGTTCCTTCACCGAGCTGGGAATGAGGCAGGGGTTTTTCAAAGAACAGGGGCTCGACCTCAAGATCGTCTACACCAACGGAGACGACGCCAACGAGCAGGCAATTGCCTCCGGACAGGCGGATATAGGGGTCGCAAGCGGCTTTCTGGACACGCTGGCGGCCTATGTCCGCGGCGAGCCGGTGCGGATCATCTCGCCCGAATCGACCGGCGCTCCGGATCTTTTCTGGACCGCGAAGATCGCGGGCGCGATCGCGAGCATGAGCGACCTGCACGGCAAGTCGGTGAGCTACTCACGCGCCGGCTCGGCGAGCTATTTCATCCTGCTCGATCTGCTGCGGGATGCCGGCGTCAACGATGCGACACTGATGCCGATTGCCAATCCATTCGCCGGGACCGTCGAAGTCATCGGCTTCCAGATCGATGCGTCCTGGAGCATGCCGCCGGCCGCGATAAAAGATCTTTTGTCGGGAGAGATTCGTACCATCGGGCGCGGCAACGATTCTCCCGAGGTGCGGGGCCAGACATACCGCGTCAACGTCGCCAATGCGAATTTCCTCGCGGCGCATCGGGACGCAGTGGCCGGGTTCCTCAAGGCCTACAAGAAGTCCGTCGATTGGGCCTATTCAGGCGATCAGGCGCTCCAGGCCTTCGCCGCCTTGTCCGATCAACAAATGGAGGTGGTCAAATATACGGTCCGTGGATTCGCACTGAAGGCCGCCAATCAGGTCGACATAATTCAGGGTGAAGACCGCACGCTCCAGCAAGCGCTTGCGGCAAAGCGGATTCCCCACGCCATGACGCACGACGACGTCAAGGGCGTCTATGACCTGGTCTTGGAACATGACCACTAAGAGTTTGGTCGCGCAAAGTCCGCATGCTTGACACCTGTAGGACGCAAACGTACGGTTTCAGTTGAG
>Ga0335073_10009687_pt1 | contig 13526 bp, 8 predicted proteins | sample Lox_Sample_22_FD_207093 | JGI IMG/M metagenome (GOLD analysis project Ga0335073, IMG submission 207093) | Soil microbial communities from Loxahatchee National Wildlife Refuge, Florida, United States - Lox_Sample_2.2 | ecosystem: Environmental > Terrestrial > Soil > Wetlands | place: USA: Florida...
CCATGCGTCGAGAAGAGTCTCGACGCGGCACGCAGGAGTGCGTGCGCCACCAACGGACCGAAGCAACTGGTTGGATCAAGTACATTAGCGCCTTAATTAGCACACGCATGGCTCCTGGGATCGAGGCTCCGCATCACGGCTTCACCGGACGGAGCTTGACGACTCGCTTGGTTCGTGTTTCGGCCACGTAAATCGAGCCATCGCGGCCTACCGCGATATCGTGAACGGCGTTGAACACCGGATCGCCGGGTTTGCCGAAGCCGATGGATGTGACAATATTCCAGTCGCGGTCGAGCTTCAGGATGCCGGTGTGCTGGTGATCGTAGTCGGCGCGGCGAATGCCGACGTAAAGATAACCATCGGAATCGGCGTCCACACAAAAGACGCGTCCGGTCGTTTGGGCGTCCTTGGCCCCCGTCCATTGCCGCTTAAATTTGCCAACCCGGTCGAACAGCTGAAGGCGGGAGTTCTCGCGGTCGGCGACGAGAACGTCGGTGCTGCCCGGTACGAGCACGAGTCCGTGCGGATTACGGAACTCGCCCTCGCCCGATCCCTTTTTGCCCCACTCCAGCAACCATTTTCCATTACGGTCGAAGAGCGCGACGCGACTGTTCACATATCCGTCCGAGACATAGAAACTTCCGTCCGGACGGATGGCGATGTCGGTGGGTTCATTGAAGTGCGTCGCGTCCCATCCTCCGGCACGCGGTTCGCCGAGCGCGAAGATGAGCTTGCCATCGTGCGTGAACTTGAACACCTGCTGCAAGGAGACGTCGGTCAGGAAAACGTTGTTCTGCCGGTCGATGCTGATGCCGTGCGGCACCAGAAACATGTTCGCGCCCCACGAAGAAATGAGCTTGCCGCTATTGGCGTCGATCTCGAGCACCGTCGGCTCGGTGAGCTTCGTTGCCGCCTTGAGGTCGAACCCTCGGCCGGGTCTATGGAAAATAAAGACGTGGCCATTCACGTCGACGGCAACCCCGGCGGTTTCGCCAAGCTGAACGCCCGGGGGAAGGCTCGGCCAATCCTTTACCTCTTTGTATCGCGTAACCGTCGCCGCCGCGGCAAAATCCTGGTCAGCGCCCGCGAGCAAGGCCGCGATCAGCATAAACCTCGCCAGGATGGAAACAACGCGCGATATCCCAGTCATGCTGACCCCCCGGGAAGTTTAGCAGGGTGCGGAGCAGCCACGTCGAGATGTTTTACACGTCCACCAGAGGAAGCTTACCGGTGCTGTCGCCGAAGTGCTCCGCGGGCACGCCAAACTTGAGCATCAGGGTGAGCGAAAGATTCGCCAGCGGGGTGCCCTTCGGATAGCGGAGGTGACGATTGCCTTCGATCTGCTGGTCCCGTCCGGCGACGATCACCACCGGGACGTTGTAGTTGTTATGCGTATTGCCGTCGCTCATGCCGGCGCCGTACAGAACCACGGAATGATCGAGCAAGGTTCCGTCGCCGTCTTGAATCGATTGCAGCTTGCGGATGAAATAGGCGAGCGTGTCGACGTGATAGACGTTGATCTTGGCATACATCGCCAGTTTCTCCGGATTGTTGGCGTGATGCGATACGGCGTGATGCGCCTCCGGAACGCCGATTTCGTTGTAGGCCCGGACGATGTTCTCGCGCGCCATCAGAAAGGAAGTCACCCGCGTGATGTCGGCCTGAAACGCCAGCGCCTGCAAATCGAACATCAGTTCGGCGTGTTCCCGGAAGGTCGCCGGTTCGCCGATGGGCCGCCCGGGGATCACCACCTGGCGATTGGAGGATTCGGTCTTGGCGATGCGCTGCTCCACCTCGCGCACGGAGTCGAAATATTCGCCGAGCTTGGCGCGGTCGGTGCCGCCCAGCTCCTTTCGCAGGCTGGCGATCTGTTCGGTTACGCCGTCGAGAATGCTGCGGTCTTCCTCGCTTCGCTCACGGCGCTCCTGCGGCGTATTGCCGCTGCCGAACATGCGCTCGAACACGAAGCGAGGATTGGTCTCCGCCGGAAGCGGCATGGTCGGCGTCTTCCAGGACATCGAGTTCAGGTAAGCGCATGCATATCCGTGGTCGCACGCGCCGACGACGTCCACGCGATCCACCGCCACTTCGAGCGAGGGAAGCTTGGAATCCTGGCCGATGCGCTGGGCGATAATCTGATCCATGGTGGTGCCCGCGCGCACATCGGCGCCCTCGGTCTGCTTGGGATGAACCGAACTCATGAACGCCGGCGCGGCGCGCGGATGCTGTCCGCCGGAATCGCCCTCATCCGTCGCCGGGAAATTGTCGAGCCCGCTCAGCACCAGCGTGTGGGCGCGAAGCGGCTCCAGCGGTTTCAGAGTGGGGGAAAAAGTGAATCCCGTTCCTTCCGAGGGCGGAGTCCACTGCGGAACGTTCACGCCGTTGCCGATATAAACGGCGGTGAACCGCGGAACGGAGGCCGTGCGCGCGGACAGCGCGGGCGCCATCGCATCGAGGAACGGCAGCGCCACCGCCGCGCCCATTCCGCGCAGCACCGTTCGCCGCGCCAATGCTTTCTTTCGGATCACCATTCGATCACCTCCTCGATTCAGTTCAAGTCTTTCTGCGCCATTCTCATTTGAAACGGCACGCTGCGCACGATCCCTTCAATCAGGGCGTCGAAACGATAGTCGTCCGCTCCCGCTTCCCGCTTGATCTGGCGCACGGCCGGCGCATCGCTCGCCTCGAGCCCTCGCCCCAGCGCGTAGGTCAGCAGCTTCTCGGTCACCGTCGTATAAAATTGGTCAGAGTGCTGCAGCAGCACCTGGCGAAGCTCCGCCGGGCCGTTGAAGGTGGTGCCGTCGGGAAGCTTCGCGGCCGCATCCACCGGAGCGCCGGATGAATAGGTGCTCCGCCACTCGCCGATGGCATCGAAATTTTCGAGCGCAAATCCCAGTTGATCCATCTGCGCGTGACAACCCGCGCAGACGGGATTGGCGCGGTGCCGGGCCATTTGTTCGCGCATCGGAAGCACCTTTTTTGGATCCTTTTCTTCGGGGAGATCGGGAACGTTGGAGGGCGGCGGCGGTGGGGGCGCGCCGAAAATGTTTTCGAGAATCCACTTCCCGCGAAGCACCGGCGAGGTTCGGTTGGGCCGCGACGTATCCGTCAGAATGGAGCCTTGGCCCAGCAGCCCACGCCGCACGCTGCCGGCCGGTAGCGAAACGCGCCGGAAGCGTTCTCCATAAACGCCCGGAATTCCGTAGTGCCTGGCCAGGCGCTCATTGAGAAACGTATAATCCGCATCGAGCAGATCGAGCACGCTGCGGTTGTCGCGAATGATGCTCGCAAAGAACAGCTCCGTCTCACGCTCCATCGCCAGCCGAAGATTATCGTCGAAGTGAAACAGCAATTCCGGACTGGGGTGAAATTCGGCTACGTTGCGAATGTGCAGCCACTGACCCGCGAAATTCTGGACCAGCGCGTCCGCTTTCGGATCGGCCAGCATGCGTTTCACCTGCTGATCGAGCGCAGCCGGATCATGAAGCTGATTCTTCGCCGCGACCCGCAGCAGCTCGTCGTCGGGAATACTGCTCCACAAAAAGAACGACAGACGCGAAGCCAGTTCGAGATCGCTGATGCGGTACGGGGTATTCGCCGGGATCGACTCGGGCTGGCCCTCGAAGCGAAACAGAAAATACGGGCTCACCAATATGCCGCGAACGGCCATGGCGATACCCGATTCGAATCCGCCCCTCTCGCTGCCTTCCTTATATAAATTCAGCGGAACCCTGAGATCTTCCGCGGTCACCGGCCGCCGATAGGCGCGGCGCGCGAAAGTCGCGATAATTTTTTCGGCGCAGGGCGCTTCTTCCGCCGCGGTTGCAGGGTGGCAAATTAAGAGCCGGCGGCGGCTCGGCGTATTCGGCCCGGGGCCGGTTCCCGAAGCGGGCACCGCTATGGTGACGCTCTGAATCTCCGGCGGACCGGCGCTGCGGTACGGCTCCCGGCGCAGATAAGGATCGAAGAGGTCCTCCACAAACGCCTGCGTTTTGGAGACGAAATACGCCTCCACCAGATGTTCGCCAGCCGTGCCCGGAACCTTGAAGTGAAGCGCCTCCAGCACCTTTTTGTCGCGCAGGTCTTTCGGAATTTTCATGAACTCCGGCCCGCCCACCGTCGTGGTAAAGACGCGGTCCTTGTCCAGGCTCACGTCCAGTTCAAACGGCTCCTCGGTGATTCCCGAAATATCGCCCTGCACCCCGATCTGACGCAGCCGGATCTGAAACTCGTATTGGCCCTGGTCGGGAAAATAGTAGCGAAACGCCGCGCCGCCGCGGGAACCCCACGGCAGATCGTCGCTGAACCGGCGCGACGCGTCGCGATCGGTGGGCACGAGAACGGTATCGGGCGGCGGAGCGCTGGGGATGCGGCTCAGCGCCATTTCGCTGATCTTCGCCGCGGCGTCGAGATATCGCTCGGTCAGCGCGGCCGACGAGATCAACGCATCGGCGTTGTCATCGAACCCGTAACCGGCATTGTCCGCGGGCAGAAGAGACGCGGCGTCGATGTCGAGCGCCAGTAAATCGCGAATCGCATTCTGATATTCGGCGCGGTTGAGACGATGCAGCGTGGGACGGCCCGGATTGGGATGTTCGGCAGCCGCGCGATCGAGCTGGTCCTCCAGCCACGAAGCCGTGCCGGCGGCCAGCGTCTTGCCGGGCCGCGGCATTCCCGCCGGGGGCATGGCGCCGGTGCGAAGCTTGCGCACCACTTTTTCCCAAACTTCGGCATGATCGCCGACCTTCGCCAGATCCAGCGTGTCCAGCATGAGACCGGCGGTCTTGAGCCGCTGGTTGTGGCACACCACGCAATATTGATCGAGAACCGCGCGCGGGTTCGTTTGCGCGTCACCGGCGAGCGCGGCCACACCCGCAACCACCAGCGTCAATGTGAGGCGGAGTGCGCTCATTTTGTTTTCGCGTCCGGAATCGCGGCCACGCACTTGCCGGGGCATTGCCGCTCCGGTGCGCCGAGCTTACGAAGCAGCGCCGCTGTCTGCGGCTGCTCGGCAAACGAGTCCCCGTATTCCACGCCCTCGGCAATGATCAACGGCGTGCGCCCGTCTTTGGCCACCACATCGAGCTTGGCGCCTTTATCATATAAATACTGCACCACGCTGTTGGCGCCGCGATAGGCCGCGGCATGCATCGCGGTTTCGCCGACATCGTTCGCGGCGTTCACGTCGGCGTGCTCTTCCTCCACCAGGAACTTGACCACGTCCAGCACCTGGGCTTCGGTCGCGCGGTCCTGATTGGACGCCCAGGCGATCCCAGCGGCGGCCATCAGCGGCGTAATGTTATCGATGGTGTTGATCTTCGGATCGGCGCCGTGGGCGAGAAGCAGGCGCATCACATCGAGGTCCGCCGCTTTGGCCGCCAGCAGAAACGCCGTCGCGCCCTGAAGCGGCCGGCGGTATCTCGCGCCGGGCCAGCGGGGCTCCTCCATAGAATTGCGGCCGTTCACATCGGCGCCATGCGCGAGCAGCGATTTGATCACCCGCAGGCGGTCGATTTGCACGTCGATGACATCATCGCTGGTGAACCAGTTCGCCACCGAGACGGCCGCCTGGAGCGGTCTTCCCCATTCATTGTCCGGCGCGACGCGCTCGGAATCGCGTTTGCTGTAACCGAGACGGCGGTACTTAAGAGGAATGGCCGTCGCGCGCGTACCTTGCACGGTGATCTGCGTCACGCCGCCTTCGGCGTTCGGGTTGGCGCCTTTAGCCAGCAGAAAATCGACCAGATCGGCGTGACCATTGATGACCGCGCAAAGCAACGGTGTCGCGCCGTCGGGCCGGGCTTCGTTCACGCCGGCTCCGCCTTCAAGCAGCGCCTTCACCGTATCGAGATCGCCGTGCCGCGCGGCGAACAGAAGAGCGGTCGCGCCGCTGTGCGAACGCGCATGAACATCGGCGCCGTGGTCGAGCAGCGCGCGCACCACGGCCGCCTGTCCCGCGTCGGCTGCCCACATGAGCGCGGTCTGGCCGTTCCAGTCTTCGTGCGAATTGACTTTGGCATCTCCGCTTAACAGCGCATTCACTGCGTCGACGCGGTTGGTGCGTGAAGCGAACATCAGCGGTGTTTCATCGCCGCGAACCGCGCCATTCGGATCGGCGCCCGCCTTCAACAATTGCCGGATGATGGTGGCGTTGCCGTTCTTGGAAGCAAGCACCAGCGGCGTGACGCCATAATGGTTCCGCGCGTCCACATGCGCTCCGGCGGCGATCAGCAGCGCGCTGCTTTCCGCGTCGTCCTGGTACACCGCCCAATGGAGCGCGGTCGCGCCGTCGCCCTGCGCCGCGTTCACATCCGCGTGTCGCTCGAGCAGCAATCGCACCGCCGGTTTGTCGCCCTGTTCCATCGCATCCGCGAGCGGCGACGCTTTGTGCGCATCAATAGGAACCGCGGCGTTGGCGATGGAAATGATCGCCGCAAGGAATATCCCACGGGATTTGCCCATGGACTTCGCTCTCCGTTCTCGCCCCCAAACGAGTATACATTGAGCAGCCTGCGGCCAGCAAGCGCCGGAGCTGCGCGGCAGCATGGAGAGCCCCCGCGTTACAGCCCCGCCAGTAATGGCGGGGGTTTCAACACAGATTCCACGCACTACCGAGCGCTAGCCGTGAGATAGTGATCGAGGGAGGTTCGCCAGGAAATGAAGTGGGCATTGCTGCTGTGCTGCGGAATGGCCTGGGGACAGACGTGCGATCTTCAGGGCTATAAACCGATCGACGGATTGAAAGCGGAAAATCGCGGCGGCGCGCTGGAGGTGACCTGGCGCGGCGAGCGCGCGGCGGAACTGCGCGCCTCCTTTGCGATTCGCGACGGCCGGCCCATGGTCGCCAGTCTGGAGGTGCGCAAGAACGGGCGCTGGCTTTCGCTCGCCAGTTCTCTCGAACCGGAATTTCACGTCACCAGCGGCAAGCGCCGCATGTCGATGGCGCAGGCCGCGCAGTTCAAACTGCTGCACATCGAAGTCACGCCGGAGCTGTACGACCGCGAAAAATGGTACACCTTCTGGGATGCGCCGCTGGTGGTGCCCGGCGTGCCGGGCAAAGGAGATTCCTATCCGCTGCCGCGCGATCCGAGCGAGGTGAAGCGCGCCTCGGCGACGTTTCATTCGACCGGCTGCCGCGCGGCCAGCGACGGTGCGCGGCTGACCGTCGCCTTCGACGGTCTCGACATGGGAATTTTCTCCGGCGGCCTCGAATACACCGTTTACCGCGGCTCGAATCTGCTGCGCGAAGAGGCCGTCGCCAAAACCGATCAGCCGGGCGTCGCCTACATTTACCAGGCGGGCTTGAAGGATTTCGATATCGCCACGCATCCGGCGATCAGCTGGCGCGACACCGCGCGGGCGTGGCAGAAATACGAGTTCGGCGGCGCCGTCAACCGCGAACCGATGAATCTTCGCGCGCGCAATCGCCTGGCCATCGTCCATTCACAGAACGGATCGGTGGCCGTGTTTCCGCCGCCGCACAAATTTTTCTTCGCGCGTGAAGATGAGGTGAATCTAGGCTACGTTTACTATCGCAAGGACAGCGACACCGCATTCGCGGCCGGCGCCATGATGCCGGAGCGCGGCGAGGGCTACCATCCCTGGGGCGTCACCGACGCCGAATGGAAGCGCCGCAGCGCCACTTCCGAAGGCCATTGGGACAATTACGCGCTCTATAACGCTCCCGCCGGAACCATGCAGCACATGGCGGTGTATTTTTACCTGAGCCCGGAAGACGATCGCGCGACGCAACAATCCGTGCTGGCCTACACGCACGACGATACCTTCAAGCCGCTTCCTGGTTATAAGGTGATGGCCAGCCATTTCCATCTCGACTTCAACGAGGTGCTGCGCGATCGTAAGACGCTCGACTATCGCCCGCCGTGGGTCGACGTGTTCGCGGCGCTGGGGATCAACATTGTCAATCTCGCCGATTTTCACGACGATTCCGATCCCTCCGATCCGGGCCCCAAGCGGTTTATGGAGCAGAAGGTTTATTTTGACGGCTGCGCGCGCATCTCCGATCGCAATCTGCTGTTCATTCCCGGCGAGGAGCCGAACGTTTTCCTGGGCGGCCACTGGTGGCTGATGACGCCGCGTCCGGTTTATTATTCGCACGCGCATCCGCGGCCGGAAAATCAGACGTTCATCGAAAACGATCCGGCGTACGGCCAGGTTTATCACCTCGGTTCGGCTGCCGACGTGATGAGTCTGGTGAATCGCGAGAACGCGGTCCTTTATCAGACCCATCCGCGCACCAAGAATTCCGCCGGTTATCCCGATGCGGTGCGCAACCAGGATTATTTTTTGACCGATCGCAATATCGGCGCGTCGTGGGAATCGCTGCCCGTCGATCTTTCCGAAAAACGCCTGTGCGAGACGCGTTGTTTCGGCGTGATGGACGATTCAAGCAACTGGGCGCCGAAACCGAAGTACATGCTGGCCGAGGGCGACACCTATTCGAAATGGCCGGATGACGAGACATATCCGCTGCTTTCGGTAAATTATGTGAAGCTCGATCGCGTGCCGCTGTTTAAAGATGGCTGGCAGCCGGTGGTGGACGCGCTGCGCTCGGGGAATTTTTACGGGACCACCGGCGAAGTGCTGTTCCATGACTACGGCGTTTCGGGCAGCGGCGCGCAGAGCGTCTACACCGCGGAGGTCGAGTGGACCTTTCCGATGGAATTTGTCGAGCTGGTGTGGAGCGATGGGCACAAGGTCGACCGCAAGGTGATTCCGGCGACGGAGCTCGCGCCGTTCGGCACGCATGAATTCAAGATTCCGTTCGATGCGACGGGCAAGAAATGGGTGCGCTTTGCGGCGTGGGATTCGGCGGGAGACGGCGCGTACACGCAGCCGGTGGCGCTGAATTCGCGATGACTCGCTCGCGCCGGCCGGCGCTGGTTTGGTGCGGGCTGGCAGGTTCGCTTCGAGCATCTCGCCACCGATCGGCGCTATGGGCGATCAAAAAGCGGCATTTTTTCCCAACCCCTCTGCCTTCAATTTGTTGCGACTTTGAAGGGCAAAAATCGAGGGGCCTAAAAAACTTTTTTGATACCTCGGGTAGGGGGACTTTGAAAACGCGTCTACGCGCGCGCTAGGCCCCGCCAAACGAATTTCCTAAGGAACACTTTCGGGCAGGGTCCGAAATCTGCGCATATTTCGGACTCTACCCGCTTTCGCAGCCCCCCGGCGCACCTGAATCCATTGATATATAATTGTTGGGCCGCGTGTCTCACCGAAGCGGAACGGAACACCAGCGGCCGTTCAAAAGGAGATGCGATGAAGCGGGCAGAGCGCCACGTTCGCGGGCCGGTGGTGTTGGCCGCCGCAAGTCCGGCGGAATACCCGTTCGGCGATGTTCGAACCACGCGGAAGACGTACTGCCAGTCAAATCTTTATCTAGCGATGCTTCAGGCTTTCGGCAGCGGCGTCGCGCACGGAGTCCTGGTATGAATCCCAATCGAAGAACCTTTCTGATGCTGGCCGGCGCTGCCGCCGCTTCCCGTTTAGCGCCAGGCCAATACGTGCTTCCGCCGCAGGCGCCGCCCAAGGAGACTTTTCCTCCGACGCCGGCGCAGGCGGCCGAGATCAATCGCAAGCTCGCCTCGCTCGATTCCGCGCTGAAGGCGCTGAAGGCCAACAACACCAGCGACGATTTGCTGGTTGATGTCGAGATCTTTCATAAAGCGGGCTCCTGGATCGGACGCTTCGGCGAGTATTACGGCAAGGATGTGATCTCCCAGATCAACGCGCTGCTCGACCTGGGCCTGGAGCGCGCCTCCGATCTCGAATCCGGCAGAACGCCGTGGAAGACCCAGACCGGGCCGGTGATTCGCGCCTATCGCTCGCGCATCGACGACAGCGTTCAGCCTTACCTCGCCTATGTTCCCGAATCGTATCGCGCCGGCCAGCCGATGCGGCTGGACGTGATGCTGCACGGAACCAATCGCGGCATGGTGGAAGTGCAGTTCCTGTCGCACCGGCAGATTGTCGCGGGAAGCGTGCCTAATCCGCCGGCCGATTTTTTGCAGATTGAAGTGCTCGGCCGCACCAACAACGCCTATCGCTGGGCCGGTGAGACCGATGTGTTCGAAGCGGTCACGGCCACGCAGAAGCACTATTCGGTCGACGAAAATCGCATCATTCTGCGCGGATTTTCGATGGGCGGGTCGGGCACCTGGCACCTTGGTTTGCAGCATCCCGATCATTGGGCCGCGATCGAGCCCGGCGCCGGGTTCAACGACACGCAGCATTATGGCAAGATGCCGTACCTGCCCCCGTATCAACTGAAGACGCTGCACATATACGATTCCAAGGATTACGCGCTCAACGCGTTTCAGCTTCCGACGGCGGCTTACACCGGCGAAATCGACGCGCAGCTTCCGAATCTGAAAAATGTGCGCGACGAGCTGGCCAAGTCCGATATTCATTTCCACCAGGAAGGCTTGAACTGGTTCACCGGCGATCTTCCGATGATCATGCTGGTCGGCCCCAATACACCGCATCGCTGGGAGCCGCACAGCCGGGCGCGCGCCAACCAGTTTATCGACGCGGCGGCGAAGAAAGGCCGCACGGATCCCGACCATATTCGCTTTGTCACCTACACGACGCGCTTTAATCGCTGCTTCTGGGTGACGGTCGAGGGGCTCGACCAGCATTACCAACGCGCTGAAGTGGACGCCACGCGATCGACCAGCGACGCCGCCATGCAGCTTCGCACCACCAACGTCAGCGCGCTGACGCTGAAGACTCCGGGGATCCAGAAGGTCGAGATCGACGGCCACAACATCGTCGCGTCCGGCGCAGAGCTGAAGCTGGTGAAGCGGGCGGGCGCCTGGGCCGAAGGCGAGCCCGGCGGACTGCGCAAGCGCCACGGATTGCAGGGGCCGATCGACGATGCGTTCTACGCGTCGTTCCTGTGCGTGCGCGCGACCGGGCAGAGCAGCAACGATATGCCCGCGCGTTACGCGCAGGAGACGCTCACCAATTTCCAGAACGATTTCGCGAAATTTTTCCGCGGTGACGTCCGGATCAAGGACGATGACGACGTGACGGCGGAGGACCTGTCGCAACATCACCTGATCCTGTTCGGCGATCCGGAAAGCAATTCGGTGCTGAAGCGCGTCCTGGCGCAGCTGCCGATCCGCTGGGATGCGCGGCAGATTGTAGTCGAGGGCCATGGCTACAGCGCTGAAAATCACACGATCGCGATGATCCATCCGAATCCGCTGGCGCTGGCGAAATACGTGGTGCTGAACAGCGGGCATTCCTTCCATCACAATGAAATGGCTGCGACCAACGCCAGCTTGTTTCCGCGCTTCGGCGATTACGCGGTGCTGTCCCTTCGCCAGCCGGTGAATGAGCCGGTGGAAAGCGAAGTCATCACCGCGGGCTATTTCGACGAAGAGTGGAAGCTTCCGGCGAGAGCTTGAGCCATCAATCCGCCGCAGGTGCGCCCCACACAGACTTAAATAAGCTGAATTAATAAATCAGGAACGCAGATACGCTAGTTGTTGTACCGCTCGAGGCCCTTCGCTTTCCAGATCGCGTTCGATTCCGGACGCAGCAGGAACTTCAAAAACGCCTGCGCATCCGGTTTGTGCAGGGAGCGCGCCGAGACCGCGCCCGACATATCGATCCACGCGCCCAACTCGCGCGGCAGCGGCCCGACCAGCGAAATTTCCGGATGCGGATAGATCTCGCAAATCGCCTGAATCGCCATATCGCCTTCGCCGCGCGCCAGCGCCTGGCCGCCTTCGCCATGCGTGCTCACCTGGCTGTTCACGTCCGCAAATTCCGGGCGCTTGATCACTTTATCTTCGATCACCTTGGCCACCATGCTGCCGCCCGCCGGGTTCGAACGCATCACCAGTTTGGCGCCGCGCAGCACCGCCGCGAGTTTCTCCACCGTCGAAATATCCGGATGCGGCGCGCCCGCGCGAACCGCCAGCCCCATCTCCGAGCGCCCCAGCGGCGTAAACGTCCCGGGCACGATTCCGCGGTCGAGCGACAGCGTGCTCATCATTTCCAGCGGCAGGAAAATCACATCCGCCGGCGGATCCGCGGTGCGCGCAGCCTTATCGATGCGGCCCATGCCGACCGAGGTCACCACGACTTTCCTGCCGGTTTTTTTCGTGTACTCCGCGGCCAGATCGAGCAGCCCGGCGTTGTACACCACGCCCGGCGCCATCACGCGAATGTTGGCGGCGGCATATTGGGCTTTCGCGTCCGCGCTTTGCGGCTGCTGGGCGGCAAGCATCGCGGGGAGCATTAGCGCTAACGTGGCGGCGGAGGCATGAAAACGGGACATGAGGGTTCCCTTCGTTGTTCTAAAGCCGAATTTCGCAGTCCTTATTAAATCACGATTTCCGTGCGGGGGATATAATTCTCGAAGAGATGGTTGAGGTTCTTTCCATGCGAAAAATCGTTTCCACGCTCGCCCTGTTTGCTGCCGCCGCGACGGCCCAGCCGCCCGCCGCCGTCGTATCGCCCGAGGTCCACGCGGACCGCACGGTGACTTTCCGTTTAGAGGCCCCGCGGGTTTCCTCGGCCGCCGTCACCGGCGAGTTCACCGCGAAGCCGGTCGAGATGCACCAAGCCGGCAACGGTTTGTGGGAAGCAACCGTCGGACCGCTCGCGCCGGAGATTTATAATTACAACTTCGTCATCGACGGCATGAAGACCATCGACGTCAGCAACGCGCGCGTCAAAACCGGTTCGACGCCGAGCACGATTCAAAGCATCCTGATTGTCCCCGGCGACCAACCGGCGTTTTACGACCCGCGCAGCGTGCCGCACGGCACGGTGGAGGAGCGCTGGTATCCCTCGAAATCGCTCGACTCGCTGCGCCGCGTGCTGATTTATCTGCCGCCGGGCTACCAGGCGAGCTCGCGGCGTTATCCGGTGCTCTATCTGCTGCACGGCGCCAACGCCGATGAGAACGCCTGGACGCATCTGGGCCGCGCCAATGTGATTCTCGACAATATGCTTGCGGATGGCTCGATCAAGCCATTTCTGGTGGTGATGCCGTTCGGCTACGCGCACGAACCGCAGCCGGGCCGGCGTACGGCGGGAAACAACACCGCCGATTTCGGTCGCGACCTGCTCGAGGACCTGATCCCATTTGTCGAATCGAATTACCGCGCCGGCCGCGACCGCGAGCATCGCGCCATCGCCGGATTATCGATGGGCGGCGGCGAGTCGCTGACCATCGGCCTCTCGCATCTCGACCGCTTCAGCTACGTGATCGGCATGAGCGCCGCCGTTCGCGGACCGGATTTCGCCAAGACTTTTTCGAGCCTGATCGCGGACCCGAACGCCAGCAATCGCCAGTTGAAACTTCTCTGGACCGGCTGCGGAACCGAAGACAGTTTATTCGCGCCGAACCGGGCGTTTTCAGAATTTCTGACCAGGAACGGCATCGAGCATAAATTTTTTGAGAGCAGCGGCGCGCACACCTGGATGGTGTGGCGGCGTTACCTGCATGAGGTCGCGCCGATGCTGTTCGCCGAAAAAAGCTCGGC
>Ga0335073_10009688_pt1 | contig 13526 bp, 12 predicted proteins | sample Lox_Sample_22_FD_207093 | JGI IMG/M metagenome (GOLD analysis project Ga0335073, IMG submission 207093) | Soil microbial communities from Loxahatchee National Wildlife Refuge, Florida, United States - Lox_Sample_2.2 | ecosystem: Environmental > Terrestrial > Soil > Wetlands | place: USA...
CGGGAACCACACAATTGGACCATGGTATCGATGGCACCTTGGTATCGCTTGATGAACGGAGACTTCAGCCTCTCGCACGCGCGCATGGCCAGCGTCGGCGAACCGCTCCGATTACGCCAGAAGCACGACTGCCGAATCCATCGACGAACTACCGATCAATACCGAAGTATCGGGCTGGACAATGGGGCGAAGGGATATGCGATGAAGAAGCTCACGGCTCCCATTCCGCAGGGTTTGCCCGCGGCAACAACGATTTTAGCGCTTAGAGTTGCCGGTGGCGAGCGATTCCAATGTAGGGTTATGCACAGGTTGCGGTTGGCCCAGTTCACGAGAACCGCGCTCCATCTCAAAACTGGCGAAGGCGTAAAACTCCAGCCAAGCTTCTTCCATGTCCGGGGTGAAGCGATCACCAAGAGTGCGCTGGAACATCCAGATTAACGCCGAACCAACCGGAGCGTATTGATCGGTTCTGACGTTGTAGCCACTGTGGCGCGCACCGAGTGCGCGCAGTTCCTGACACAATTCGTGGGGACGCTCGAGGTGTTCGATCACCCACGCGAACGTGTCTGAGAACTTCTGGGCTTGCAGGTCCATGTCTCCTTTGAACAGTTGCCGAACTTCAGGTGCGAGCTCGAATAGACGCTTGTAGAACTCATCGACTGCGGCAAGATCTCCCGTGGGCAGCAGTGCGACGCTTTCCTGCAAATGGCGGATCGTGTTCGAGTCCATTTTGACCTGTCGCTAAACTGCTAGTGAACGCGCTCGCTGCCTGCGTTATCGATATGCAAGGCCGCGGAGAGATCGCGGCGAATTTCGTCCGCCAACCGTTCCTGAGTGGCGAAAATCTCGTTTGTGGTCGCCTGATAAATATTGGAAAAGCGCGTCGCGCCACCGCCGGTCAGTTCCATCAGATGGAGAGTCAGTCTGATCTGCGCGTCGACCCGCCGTACGCTGGCCTCCAGCAGATAGCGCGGCTTGGGCTTTTCCCTTTGTTCGAGCCAGGCCGCTGCCGATTGAGTAATCACCCGTATTCGATGATCCTGAGCGAGTTTGTAGACCACCTCCTCGGTCAGCCCATCGCAAAAATTCTGATCGCCGGGATCCGGACTCAGACTGCGGAATGGCGGCACCAGTATGGACAGATCGGAGACTGCCTGTGCGGGCCCACGCGCGACCGGAATGAACTGGGGAACGTATTGGCCTTTGGGGATATCGATGCGCACGCTCTCAGGCGGCGTGACTTCGTAGTATTCACGCAACCGGGCGCGTAACCTGGCAGCTTCCACACGCACAATAGGATCGGTGCGTGGGTCGTAGTCTGCGCGGCGGTCGTACACAGCCACAGCGATGTCGAATTCCTTGATGGTTGCGGGGGGGGACTGGAGCGCTGCATCCACCACGAACCGCAAAAACCGGGACTGTCGTTCAGCTTTGCGAAACAGGGGCGAGCTCAACGCCTGATCTAGGTGGTGGTTAACGACGGCCGTAGTCAGTGACAAGGGTAAACCCCCACTTTCGCCACATTTTGCCCCAAAGCCACCGATCTGCTGTTAGCAAAGATTATATCAATTTCCTTCTAAATTATTTGCAACGCACAGAGGTGTCCGTTGCTACAGGCGCTTTGCCGCGTCGGCTGAATTCGAAAGTTACGTACCGTAACTTACGCCGTGGTTACTTCCAGAGACCCCTACTTCCGGGCAAACTTCTAGTAGTAAACGACTAACGCATCCGTCCTGATCACCGATAGCCCCTGCAGGGCTGCAAGAAGGCCATTCAGAAAGGAGACCGCCATGACAACATCAATTCAAAATGCTACTCCCATCGTGTTCGTGGTCGACGATGATATCTCGGTGCGCGAATCTCTGGAATTATTGATCCGTTGCGAAGGCTGGCAGCCGGAGATGTTCGCGTCCGCTCGAGAATTCCTTGCCCGCCCTCGACTTGTTGTCCCGAGCTGTCTAGTGCTTGATCTGTCTCTTCCCGACCTTAACGGTCTCGACCTCCAGAGGCGCCTTGCCCTTGAGCGGACCGACATGCCCATCATGTTCATTACAGGCCACGGCGATGTACCTACTTCGGTCCAAGCCATGAAGGCAGGTGCTGTCGAGTTCCTAACGAAGCCATTCAAGCACGACGTTCTGTTGGACGCCATCCGGGAAAGCCTAAACCGTAGCCGCCTAGCAATTGCTCGCGAGATGGAAATGCGCACCCTCCGCAGCCGATATGCCGCACTCACCCCTCGTGAACGGCAAGTATTGGCGTTGACCGTCTCTGGTTTGTTGAATAAACAGGTCGCGGGAGAGCTCGGCATAAGCGAGATTACAGTCAAAGCACACCGAGGCCGGGTCATGCAAAAGATGCAGGCGCAGTCTTTCGCTGACCTGGTAAAGATGGCGACCAGGCTCGGCCCACACCGTGCCTTGAACTCCGCAGGTTTAGCTGACGTTGCCGCATGATGAAATGTTTAACGACTTCATGTCACCCCACCGCCAGGAAGGAGACCGCCGTGGAAGACCAGCTTAGTCGGCTCAGTGCGGACGACCCCTTTGATGCTCGATTCAATTTAAACGTTCAGCGCGGAGGGAAGCCCGTGGCCGAGAACAAAAATGAGTGCGCTCTCAATACTGCAATTCCCACGGCTCCTCTGGAGTCAATCCTCTGCACGGAGGAGTTGCAGCGCCGGCCATCGCGTCCACCCGATTACGAAAAAGAGAACCGCGCGCTCGTGAAACTGGTGAGCGCGTTAGCTGATTCGCCCCGAACCATTTTTCAGACCCTAGCTGAGACGATCCGGGACATTACTGACTGTGATTCCGCCGGCCTTAGCCTGCTCACGAAAGATGGCAAGACGCCGCATGTTGACGGCGAAAGATTTTATTGGCCAGCCATTTGCGGGATGTGGAATCCCCACGTAGGTGGTGGGACCCCGCGTAATTTCGGCCCATGCGGGGACGTGCTCGATCAGAATCGCACGCTTTTATTCACCCATTTCGAGCGGCGTTACCCATATTTGATGCCCGTGAATCCGGCGGCTGAAGAGTGCCTCTTGGTCCCGTTTTACGTTGAAGGCCAGGCGGTAGGGACCATATGGGGAATCATGCACACGAATCGCCGCAAATTCGACGCAGAGGATGATCGGGTCATGGCTTCTCTGGGCAAATTTGCGGCCTCGGCATACCTGGCATTCATGCATATAGAACACCTCAAAGTCCAGGTGGCAGAGCGGGAGAAGGCGGAAGCAGAAGTCCGTCAACTCGCGAGTGGCCTGGAAGCCAAGGTCCGGCGTCTGATCGAGGCCAACGTCGTAGGGGTCGTCATGTGGAATCTGGAGGGTGCGATCACCGGCGCGAATGAAGCATTTCTTCACATGGTGCAATTCGACCAGAGTGATCTCGCCTCGGGTCGAGTGCGATGGACGGATCTTACTCCACCCGAATGGCGTGAGTGCGACTACTGGGCAATCGCTCAACTAAAGAAGTCCGGCACTTTTCAAGCCTATGAAAAGGAATTCTTCCGGAAAGACGGCAGCCGCGTGCCCATACTGCTGGGCGGGGCACTGTTCGGAGGAAGTGGGAACGACGGTGTGGCTTTCATTCTGGACTTGCGTCAGCAAAAGCGGGTCCGGGAAGAGTTGCGGCGCAGCGAGGCATTCCTTGCAGAAGCTCAGCGTCTGACCCACCTGGGCAGTTATTCCTGGCGTGTCGCGACGGACGAAACCAAGTGGTCGGAGCAGCTCTATCGGATCTACGACTTTGGGATCGGCGCGCCTGTAACGCGCGAACTGATCCGCGCCCGAGTTCATCCGGAAGATGTCACTTTGATTGAGAAAATGGTCGAACAGGCAAGAAGCGGCCGCAACGACTTTGAATGGCAATACCGTTTGCTGATGCCTGACCACTCGATCAAGTATCTGCATGCCGTCGCCCACGCGACCCGGGATCAGGATGGCCAATTGGAGTACATCGCGGCGGTTCAGGATGTCACGGCGCGGCGGTTGGCAGAAGAGGCGCGCGACAAGGCTCGATCGGAGCTTGCACACGTTGCCAGGGCGATGAGCCTCGGAACATTGGCAGCATCAATCGCTCACGAAATCAATCAGCCGCTCGCCGGCATTGTCACGAACGCCAGCACCTGTCAGCGAATGCTGGCTGCCGAGCCTCCCAATATCGGCGGTGCTCTCGAAACGTCGCGTCGAACGATTCGTGATGCCAATCGCGCTTCTGAGGTGATCACCCGGTTGCGTGCGCTCTTCAACAGGAAGGAGACGGCGACCGAATCGTTGGACTTGAATGAAATCGCGCGAGAAGTGATTGCGCTGTCGCTGGGTGGACTTCAGAGAAACGACGTGGTTTTGCGGACAGAACTGGCTGACAACCTCCCTCGCGTCACGGGCGATCGCATCCAGCTTCAGCAGGTCATCTTAAACATGCTTCGAAATGCAGTGGACGCAATGAGCACAATTAATGATGGCCCACGAATGTTGCTGGTTAGAACTGAACGAGATAAGGAGAATCAGGCCCGGCTGAGCGTTACAGATTCGGGTGTCGGGTTCACCCCGCAGGCTGCGGACAAAATCTTCGAAGGGTTTTATACGACAAAAACCGACGGCATGGGAATAGGACTTTCCGTGAGCCGCTCTATTATTGAGGCCCATCACGGGCGCCTATGGGCAACTCCGAATGATGGGCGAGGGTCTACATTTTCGTTTGCAATTCCTTGCACACTCGAGGGTTTGGCCGACGCCGAGGCTTCTGTCAATCGAGCCGATGCATCAGCGGACGCCGCATAATTATGATCTGTCGCCCACAATCGCGTGCAAAGCAATACGAAGGTACAATGGACGTCCGTCGTAAAATGCCCGATTATCCTGTCGTGGACCCCTCTAACCAGAGTGGCGACGACGAACCTCAACTGCTTTCCGTAGTAGTTGACGATGACGAGTCGGTGCGCGAGTCGCTACCTGACCTGATTGGAGAATTTGGCCTTGCGGCTCGGGCTTTTTCGTCTGCGAAAGAATTTCTCTCATCGAATTGCCTAGCGGAGACCAGCTGTTTGATCCTCGACGTTGTGATGCCTGACATGAGTGGGCCGGAACTTCAGCAGGAACTGAAGCGCCGCGGAAGAGACATCCCAATCATTTTCATCACCGGTCGAAGAGATGACACCATTCGTGCTCAAGTGCTCAAGCAGGGCGCAGCGGGGTTTTTGCTGAAACCTTTTACTGACGCAGCTTTGCTTGCGGCCATCAAGACGGCTCTGGGAGGGACATTGGGGTCCGGGGCTCGATCTCTAGAGCCAGCGCGCACATCTCGCAATCTATTCGCACGCTGGTTGCGCCGGCTGGCGAGGATATCGATCGATAGCATCGTCTAATTGTCTTGACTCTGGATTGATCGACTAATCAGGGTGTCCAGTCGATATTCCGCGGGAAGCATTGTCAGAGAGGAGGAGTCATGGCTCAACTGATGATGAAGCCCATTTCACGACAGCCGACGAAACAAGCCCGGACAGCACCAGCAGGAGGAGCTGCGTTCAAAAGGATTCTCTCAGAAGATATCGACTGGAAGCCTTTTGCCGCGTTTCCTCCTGCGGCTCGCCTCAACGTGGTTGTCGGTCGGCCCTCTGAACCTGGGCCTTATACGATAAGGGTCAAGGTGCCGCACGGCGTCAAATTAATGCCGCATCGGCGCCTTCGAACTTTTCTTGTATTCATCCCAGCCCGAATACTTCAGCGGCGCGATGTCGAAAAAAGTGTTTGGGCCCGAAGCATAGTACTGCGCGACATTGTCGGGGTTGAGCGTGCCCCAACCATCCCAAATTCTCTGCAGAAAGGCCTTATCTGGCGGGGTGGGCGCGCTGGAGTTTTTCGTTTTCGACGCGGCAGAAAGGATCAGCGCGAATGCACACAAGGAAGCAACGAAGGAACGTTCAGCATAGTGAACTCCTGAAATCCGCCGAATTTTCGCACAGAAGACCAGTAAGCACAACAAAGCAAACAATCCCACTTCTCGCAACCGCGGCGAGAAGTGGGGCACCCATTAGCGGGCTCGCTCGGCGTGGCTCTACATCTGCACGTCCTTGATATGAGTGGCGATGTACCACTTGTTGCCGAACGGGTCTTTCACCGCAGCAGTGCGGTCGCCGTAAGGCTGATCGGCGGGTTCCTGGAACGAAGTCGCTCCAGCGGCGATGGCCTGGCGATACACGGCCTCCATGTTTGGTACGTAAATGTAGAACATGGGCTCCATGGTCTGATACTTTCCGTGCGCCTCGCCCATCTCGAGCACCGAATCGCCCACGCGAACGACAGCGTGGTTCACAACACCGTTCGGCGAAGCGTATTTCGCAACTTCCTCCGCGTTGAATGCGCGCTTCAGGAAGCTGATGAACGGTTCGGCGCGTAGAGGATGCAGATAGGGATTCACGTTGTGCAATCCGTGCGGAACATAGCTGTCGCCTTTAGCGGTGGCGATGTACCAGAAATTCCCGGCAGGATCTTTGATCGTAGATGAGCGTTCGCCGTAGTCCTGATCGCGAGGTTCATCGATCGAGATCGCGCCGGCGGTCAAGGCCTTCCGATACACCGCGTCCGAGTCTTCAACATAGACGTGCAGCGCTTGCGGTTGCAGCGTGCCCGGGAATCTCTTTCCCGGAATGCCGCCGCCCATCATCAGAACGGAATCACCCATGCGCACTTCCGCATGCACGCCGGTCGGCATGATAACCCGCTCAGTTTCTTCGGCTCCGAACGCCTGCTTGATGAATTCGAGTTGTGCCAAACCGTCGGCTGCGACGAGATACGGCGTTACCATGCGGAAGCCGGCAGGAACTGGGACCACGCCGGTAGGCTCTTTGCGCATCCGGCCGCCCTCAGGCCCGAATTGCAACTGGCCATGCCGCCGATGCATTTCTTCAGCCGACAACTGTTCGATCACTTGACGGATATTCCACGAATAGCCGAACGGATCGGTCAGGGTGGCGTCGCGGATACCATAGAACTGATCCTTCAGCGGACGAACAATTTTCATTCCCGCCTCGACGGCACGCTCCACGAACTGATCTGCGTTGTCGACCTGAATGCTCATGCTGACGGGCGAAAATCCCAGGGTTTCGGCGCTGAAACGTCCCCCCTCGGGCCATTCGCCCGCCAGATTAATGGTCGAATCTCCTATGACAATTTCCGCGTGTAGAATATCGCCTCCGATTTCGAAGCGGAACGTTTCTTTTGCGCCAAGCGCTTTGCTGTAAAACTCGATGGCCTTAGCCGGATCTCGGAATGACAGATTGGGGGACGCGGTATTGCGAACACCCCTATACGCCTCAGACTTTTTCGGTTGCTCAAGAACGGTAGACATACGTTTTTTCCTCTCTAATTCAGATTTCAATCGTGCCTTGAAACTTGCGCTCGGCAGATTGCGCAATTCTGCCGCAAGGCGCACCAGTGGCTCGATCGCAACGTCTACCTTCCCCAGCCGGCCATCGCTTCTCGCCAGCATTCCTTCGACAGCCCGGTTGAGCTGCTCAATTCTTTTTGGGTCGAGCTTGCTCGGCTCGCCTTTGCCCGGATTCAGAGAGCGCTTAGGCATCGGCACCCTCCATTCGCGCCCGCAACGTGCTTAACGCGCGAAACTGTAATTGCTTCACGGCCCCTTCAGTCTTATGAATCTCACTTGCCACTTCTTTAATGCTTTTCTGATCCACGAATCTCAGCACGACCACCCGTTTCTGCTCGGGCGGAAGCGTTTCGACCAGCCGGAACAGCGTGGCTCGGCGCTCGACTTCTTCGATTTCGGCCGGAGTTATGTTCCCCGCTCTCCCCGAAAGCGGCTTTCCCAACCCGCTCTGGATGTGTTCGCCGCTGGTCGCTTCGATCTGCCCTTCGTCCGGAACTTCGCGCGCCGCATGTTGCCAGCGGTCGTTAATGAGGTTCGCGGCGATTCGGAAAAGCCAGGCCGCAAATGGAATCCCGCGCCACTCAAAGCGTTTCAAGTTCGCTAGCGCCTGATGGAAAACCTCCGCGGTAATGTCCTCAGTCTCGGCGCGATTGCCGACGCGACGGACGACATAGGCATACACACGTTCGAAATTCAGTTCGTAGAGGTCGGCAAAGCGGGCGGCGTCGTGCTGCGCAGCTTCGATCAGAAGCCGCTCGTCCGCTTCTTTCTTCAGAGCCTTCACTTCCCGACCTTCAAGGAATTCTCCGCGGTTTGTCTTACAGTAAAATAACCGCCACGCGGGCCAAAAGGTTACGCCGGAATTATTGGGATACCGGCCTGGGAGCATAGTACAACGCTTCCAGAGCCGCATGCACGCGATGGGAGACAGTTTCCAAGTCCGCCATGGTCGTGCCTTTGGTCGAAATCGGTTCGCCTACCCTCATTTCCAGCGGCCGGCATTTAATGTGATAGGTGTCCATGGGCAGGAGCTCGAAGGTTCCGACCAGCGCGATGGGAACGATGTCGACTTGCGCCTTGATGGCCAGAAAAAATGCTCCCGGCAGGAACGGCCTGATGTGTCCGTCATCCGTGCGTCCGCCCTCTGGAAAAATCACCAGCGGCATACCAGCCTTCAATCCTTTCAGTGCGGTACGGATGCTACCCACCGAGTGCGAGGGATTCTGCTGGTCCAGGCAGATCTGACCGGACCGCTTCAGTTGCCATCCGATCACCGGATAGGACAGCAGCTCCTTTTTGAAGGCGATGCGAAACTGAAACGGCAAGTTGACGTAGAGAATGGGAATATCGAGCGCCGAGGCATGATTCGCGGCGTACACGTGCGGCTTGCTCGTGTCGATTTTTTCAAGACCACTTACCATCACCGGTGAAAAAATCGACTTCATAATGAGCCACGACCACGCGTATGAGAACCAGTGCAGCCGCCGCCCGTCGCGGTCAAAAAGTCCGCCGGGCAGCGCGGCCACGCCCATCCCCAGCGTGTACAACCAGATTAGCGGATCGAGAAAAAAATACGAACGGAGGCGGCTCAGCCAGCCATAGGTTCGTCCTGGAATCGCGTGCGGACTGGTGCGCTCCCCCTTCCGGGCAACCGCAGGAGGCATTTCAGTGCTGTTTTCCACTTGGTCAACGGGAGAGTTCGACGCTGCCATTGCTTTTATTGTAGGGGAAACCACAGCGACACTGAGCTAAATTGTGACGCCGAGAATGCGCATGGCTTCTCCGACGAGGTAAATCGAGCCAGTGACTACGACAGCCGTCGTAGAGCCGGCCAGCGCGCGGGCGTTCTGCAGCGCCGCCGAAACTTCGGCGATCGCCTCGATTTCTGTCCCCGTGCGACTGCCCGCCTGCTGAATTTCCTCCGGCAACGCGGATCTCGGATTTTCCGGGCGTGTTGCGATCACTCGTTCGGCAAGCGGGAACAAAATCTCCGCCATCTCGGAGATCGCCTTGTCGCGCATGGCTCCAAAAATGAAAATGAACGGACCGTCGCCATATTGCTCCGAGAGTGCCGAACGCAGCGCCCACGCTCCCGCAGGATTGTGCGCGACATCGAACACGATCTCGGGCCAACCCTCGTGCGGCGGCAAAACCTGAAACCTTCCCGGCCAGCGAACCCGGCGAATGCCGTGCTCGATTGACTCGGGGGATATCCCCGGCTGTGCGTTTTTGCCCAAACCTTGTTTAGCTAGTTCTTCGGCCGCGGCGATTGCCAGTGCAATGTTGCGTAGCTGATGCCGCCCCACGAGTGGCGTCTCGACGACAATCTGTTTGCCCAGGGCGCGCAGTGGATATCGATAGCATGGCTGGGCCGGGCACGTTTTGTTCTCGCTACTTGCTACTCGGTACTCGGTACTAGCAGGCGAGATCGGCGGCACATACTGCACGGCGCTCACCCCGCGAGCATCGAGTCCGAGAATCGCATTGCCGATCACGTCGTTGGCTTCCGGTTGCTGCGGCAAAGTTACGACAATTCCACCGGGGCGGATGATCCCGGCTTTCTCGCGCGCAATCTCGGCGACAGTATTGCCAAGAAATTTCTGGTGATCCAGTGAAATGTCGGTGATCACGCTGACCAGCGGCTCGACCACGTTGGTCGCATCCAGCCGGCCGCCCATGCCGACTTCGAGCACGGCAATATCGACATGTTCGCGGCTGAAATCAAGAAACGCGATCGCCGTCATCATTTCAAAAAAGCTGGGATGCCACGGCAGCCCGCCCTGCTCGATAAGTTTCTCTGAAATGCGGTCGACTCCGCCGTGCAGCCGGGCGAAAGCGTCATCCTCAATCGGCTCGCCATTGATGCGAATGCGTTCGTTGATGCGCGCTAGATGCGGAGAGGTATACAGAGCCGTTTTCAGCCCCGAAGCTTGCAGGATGGAAGCGAGCGTGGCTGCGGTGGATCCTTTGCCGTTCGTGCCCGCAATCAGCACACTGGGGAACGTTCGCTCGGGATGACCTAACGCCGCGAGCAGCACGCGCATGTGCGCCAGATCGAACTTGTGCGACGGCGTCTGAGCCAGTTCGTGGCCCAACGCAAACATGCTCGCAACCGCGGTTTCGTAGGACATAACTCAGCTCTTGGCTTTTGGCCTTTGGCTCCTAGCTTATCAATGTCTGGAACGGACCAAGAAAGATGTGGGTGATTGGCGAAAGCGATTCAAGCCAAGGGCCATGAGCTAATGGCCAAGAGCCGGTTCATGCCGCCATAAACTCCAGCGCTCGCGCGATGTAAGGCTTGAGCTGTTTGCGCGGAACCACCGCGTCGAGCATGCCGTGCTGCAGCAGGAATTCGCTCCGCTGAAATCCCGGCGGAAGCTTTTGCCGGATCGTTTGCTCGATCACGCGCGGCCCGGCAAATCCAATCAGCGCGCCGGGTTCGGCGATGTTCAGATCGCCGAGCATGGCGAACGATGCGGTGACACCGCCGGTGGTGGGATCGGTCAATACCGAAATGTAGGGAACGCGGGCCTTATCGAGCCGGGCCAGCGCCGCAGAAATTTTCGCCAGCTGCATCAGGCTGATGACGCCTTCCATCATGCGCGCTCCACCCGATGCTGAAACGATAATCAAAGGCGCGCGGGTATCGATCGCGCGCTCGACGGCGCGCGCAATTGCTTCGCCGACAACCGCTCCCATGCTTCCGCCAATAAACGCGTACTCCATCACGCTGGCGATCACGGGCTTGCCTTGCAGCTTGCCGTGCGCATTGATCACGGCGTCTTTCAGCCCGGTGTCTTTCTGCGCTTGCCTCAACCGCGAGGAATAGGGCTTCAAATCGACGAACTTTAAGGGATCCGTGGAAGACAGATTGGAATCAAAGATTTCGTACTGGTTGTCATCGATCAGTTGGGCCAAGCGTGTGCGGGCGTCGATCCGGAAATGCTTTTCGCACTTCGGACACACGTTCATGTTCTCTTCCAGATCTTTTTTCCAGATAATCTGCCGGCAGTTGTCACACTTCACCCACAACCCTTCGGTGCGGACTTTCTTCTCGCCCGAAGTATCGAGTTCGCCGGATTCGCGCTTAAACCAAGCCATAACGCAGTTCCAAGTTGCCAGTTCGCGGTTCTCGGTGAAGGTCAGCACGGTCGTTTCGCCGAGAACTGACAACCGAGAACTGAGACTAGTATTCAATTCCCCTCTGCGCCATTACGCCCTTTTCATACGCGTGTTTGATCTGGCGCATTTCGGTCACGGTGTCAGCAATCTCCACAATTGTCGGGTGCGCGTTGCGGCCCGTCAAGATAACATGCACCATCTCCGGTTTGCTTTTCAGGCTCTCGACCACTCTTGCCGGATCAAGCATGTGATAGCTGATGGCGTAATTGATTTCGTCGAGAATAACGAGATCCCATTCTCCGGAATGAATCGCTCCGTCAGCTTCGGTCCAGGCATCTTCGACCATGCGCACATCTTCGGGATCCGGCTTTTCCGCGCCGACTTTCACAAAGCCGCGTCCCATCTGCTTCATGATGAACTTGTCGCCGAAAGCTTGGACTGCGTCGAGTTCGCCATAATGCCACGATCCTTTCAGGAATTGCAGCATCAGTACACGCATGCCTTGGCCGACCGCGCGCAAGCCAGTACCCATGGCCGCGGTGGTTTTACCCTTGCCGGGGCCGGTATTCACGATGATTAGACCGCGGCGGATGTCAACCATACCTCTGTCGGACGCTTGATTCTACTAGAAGTTTGTATTCAGTAGGTTGTAAGCCGCAGTTAGGCCCGCGACTGGGGTGTGTCCGGACGAATATGGCCGTGGCCTTGTTCGAATTGCACAATGTCGCGAGGTCGAGATTTCTTCGCGGCATTGGGGCACTCTTCGCGCGCTTCGCCGCAAAGGCCTTTGGACGCGAAGAGCGCCAAGAAAACTCGCAAAGGGCGCGGAGAAAACTCCGCCGCTTCTCCAAAAAAGCGCCGAAGGTCACCGCATACAGCATCGCTGAATCACAGCAAGTTTGATTTTAAAACCGGAACATGTAACTCGCCTTCAGGAAGAACTGGCGGCTGTCGTTCATGAGTCCCTTGACCGTGTTGGCAACGTAACCGGGCGCGGATGCGGTCGAGGGCACGACATTCAGATTTTGCAGATCGCTGTTGTAGCCGAGATAGACTGCCGTTCCCGGATGCACAAGATACGTTAACAGGAAATCGGCGTCGAACTCTTTCGCCGTCAGTTCGTAGGTGTAAGGCGATTCGGAAACTCCCGGGGATCCAAAAGCAGGCGTTCCCGCCAGCAGTCCGTTGTATTGCAGAATGATGCGTGCCGAAAGCTGCGGCGTGAACTGCCAGTTGATCTTGCTGCGCAAGATGTGATCGTTGAATATGCCGTGGCCAGCACCGGGGAACGCGGCTTGCACGAGCGAATATGTACTGTTGCTCGAGCGCAGCCGCGAGAACAAATATGTGTTGTCGATTTTCAGCCGCTTCACCGGCCGAAATGTTAGGGAGACGGTCGCGTTATCCTGCCGAGCGAGAAAAGGCACGTTGTAGGGAGTGGGAGCTGCCGGCAAAACCTCCGGTTGCGCCACGAAATTAACGGCATTGCCCCAGGAATAGTTAGCCGAAAGCGTCGCCACTTTGAGATATCCACTCTGGATGCTCGCGCCGCTGAAGTGCTCGTGATAGTCGCGATTGCCAGGATTGGTGGACGAGCAATACACACCGAAGCCGAGGAAGCAGAAATCCTGCGGGCGCAGTCTTTCGCGGAATTCCTCATACGGGGTCACGAAAATCGTGGTTTGTCCGCGACCGCGAAGCGCGAAGTACGGAGCATAGAACGTATCCAGGCGCAAGCCGGTGTGGTCAAAGTCGTAGCGAAGGTTCAGCGACGGACCCCACGATTGAACCCATCCCTTCTTCGGCCGAAAGCGATAATAGAACTCCTGCTGCGTTTCGCGAATGTCCACGCGATTGATGAACCCGGGAATCGTCACGAACCCCGGCGTGATGTCGTTATAGATTCCGTCATAGTTGAAGTGCAGCCCCTCGCGGCGCACCTCCAGCCGCTCCGCAGGTCCGGCATAGTAGTTTCCGTTCCCGCGATTGCCCGAGCTGAACGGATACACG
>Ga0335073_10009689_pt1 | contig 13526 bp, 8 predicted proteins | sample Lox_Sample_22_FD_207093 | JGI IMG/M metagenome (GOLD analysis project Ga0335073, IMG submission 207093) | Soil microbial communities from Loxahatchee National Wildlife Refuge, Florida, United States - Lox_Sample_2.2 | ecosystem: Environmental > Terrestrial > Soil > Wetlands | place: USA: Florida...
TAGCCGCCACTCATCGTGGTTCGTGCCGTTGATAATGGGGACGCGGTTGAAGTTGCCGGTGGCGAAGGCCGTCCCCAGCGACTCCGGCAAGACCTCGCTGTTGATGTTCGGCGTGTAACCGGCCGCGTTCTCGCTAGCCAGGATGGTCGCGACCGGCAGGCTGCGTAGGCACGCCGCGGTCTGGCCGGCGCATCCAGCCTTGGTGGCGAAAGCCTCGCCGGCCGACTCGGCGCTCGATAGCGATGCCTGCGTGAGGTCGTAAGACCCGCTCTCGACGATCGCCTTTTCGAACAATCCTCGCGCCTGCGGAGATGCGACCTGCGACAGCGTGGACAAGCCACCAGCGGACTCGCCGAAGATGGTGACGTTGCGCGGGTCGCCGCCGAAGCGGGCGATGTTGTGCTGCACCCAGCGCAGCGCGGCCTGCTGGTCCATCAGGCCGTAGTCACCCGACTGGCCCTTGGCGTCGGCCAGTGCCGGATGTGCGAGGAAGCCGAGCGCGCCAAGCCGATAGTTGATGGTGACCACTGTGACGCCCTCTTGCACGAGCTTCGTGGGGAGGTAGTCGTCGCTCTCGCCGGTGACCAGCGCGCCACCGTGGATCCACACCATGACGGGGTTGTGCCGGCGAGTCGGCTTCCAGCTCGGCATGAACACGTTCAGGAACAGGCAGTTCTCCGACGTACTGGCTTCGCCGAAGGGCGAGGCCAGCTGCGGGCAATGCGGCCCGAACTGCGTCGCGTCGCGTACACCGAACCAGCGGGCCGGACGTTGTGGCGGCCGCCAGCGCAAGGCCCCGACCGGCGGGGCGGCGTACGGGATACCGAGGAACTCATCGACCGGCCCGTTGGCCAGCCCGCGAACTGCACCGCCGCTGGTGCCAACGACCGGACCGTTGCCGCCGGTGTGGCCGCCGACCTGGCTCTCGCCCATCGCGGGTGCGGCCGCGACCGCGAAGCCCAGGATGACCCCGGCTGCCGCCAGGCAGGCGCGCGCCCGCGACCTTGTCGTTGTCATTGGCATCGCAGTCTCCTTTACAGGTGAACCGGCATGACCCAGCACTCCCAACTAGCGAGAGCACGCTACACACCGCACCGCCTCCTGTCTGTTAAGCGCCTTTAAGCCCCGAACGCAGAGTTCGTCATCTCCACACTTCAGCGCCGGCTACACGTGAGGCCGTAAGCACACTGGGAGCGGTTGTGTATCACCGGGTCCACCTCGCGGCTCCTCACGACACACAGACGAGCTGAGACCACCGGCGTCCGCGGTGGCTGCGTCAGGCTCGGCCACCGATTCAAACCGGCTGCCGCCACGCCCGCGGACCGCCAAAAAGGAGTTCACGATGTCCACCCTAGAAGCACCACGCCAAACCCAGAGCGGCGGGACCCGCCTCCGCAGCCGGCTGCTCGCGTTGGGCGCGCTCATCGCCGCCGGAGCGGCAGCCGTGATCCTCGCGCTCAGCGGCTCCGATCACGCGACCACCACGTACCCAGCGATCGGAACCCAAGCACGGCCCTACGCGCCGAGCGGCGCCGCGCCTTCAGCCGCTCCCGCCGGGAATTTCCGTGACCCAACCACCCACAAGCTCGTTCGCATCGGCACCCCCGGGCCCACCACCCAGGCGGCGCCGTCGAGCGAGCCGACGCTGCAGTCGGTACTACGGAAGCTGACCCCAGCGCAGCGACGCTATGTGCTTGGCATCGCCGGGTCCACCCGGGCTCAGCAGGCCGCGGCCTTCGGCACGGATCCAGGGTTGTCGGGACTAACCGGCCGCCAGATCGCGGAGCTTGGTCAGTGGCAGAGCGCTGCTGAGCAACTCGGGCTTCATCCCGGGACGCTCGGGAACGCGTCACAACGATAAGCGGCTCCCACCCCGAGTCGGTCACGCAGCGCCGGCGGTTAATGGCCGCCGGCGCTGGCGTTTGCTCGGCGCGCTCTGATGCTTCATGATCGCCCGATGGCGGGCGTTGAGCCGCACGTCGAGGTTTGGCGCGTGCGGATCGAGCTGGAGGCCGCCGGTCTTGCGGAACCGCGTTGGCCGGTCGGGATATCCGTTCGGGCTTTCAGGCTCAACGACGCTGAGTCGTTGCACGGCCTTCTCGAGCACGGCTACCGCGATGGCGGGGGCAGCGTCGCAGCGTTCGAAACCTGGCTTCCCCAGATGACGGGCGATGAGGAGTTCGACCCCGGGCTCTGGTTCATCGCCGAATCGAATGGAGCGTTGGTTGGAGCGGTCCTGTGCTGGACGAGTGGGTTCGTAAAGGATTTGGTGGTGCGCGAGGCTTGGCGTCGGCGCGGGCTTGGCGAGGCGCTGCTCCGACATGTCCTGATGGTGTTCGCGGAACGTGGGGCGGCCGCGGTCGAGCTGAAGGTTGAGGCGACGAACAGAGGCGCGGTTGCCCTGTATTAACGCGTAGGCATGCGCGTGGTGGAGCGGTACGGCTAGCCGCACCTGCCGGGGAAGGTTCCGCGGAACACCTCGAAACGCGTGCTGCTGCGAGACAATCTCGGCGTGCGTCAGGCGTTCCTGGACGATCAGATGGGGCAGGTCCTTGCGGCGATGCCCGAAGGCGCGGCACGTCAGCGGGGAGGGTCTTGATGCTCAGACGCCTTCAGCTGCGGAACTGGCTCGCTCTGGCTACGGTCGGCCTTCTGTTCGCCTGTGGCACGACGGTGGCGCTTGCCGCCGCCACCGGGGCATCCGTACCGAACTTGTCCGCCGTCAAACGCATGCCGGCGGCCGACCTGAGTTTGCCGACCGGCACGCCGGCCGCTGATATTGCGGCGTGCATGGTCACGGGTATTTCGCTGTACGTCACGCCGAATCCCGCGTCGGCCGCCGACGCCGTCAGGTTGTTCGGGCGGGTCGGTCGAGCCTCGGCGAGCCCGACCGGCGCCCGCGCGTGCGCCGCGAGGGTCGTCCTGTGGGGCCGCATGGCGGGGAACCCCGGCTTCAGAGTCGTAACGCGGGCGGTGGTAGGGCCCAACGGTCGCTACCGCGCCGTGCTCCCCGCCGGCACGGTCGAGACGAACTCCGAGTGGTTCGCGACGGTTGGGCGCGTGCGCAGCCCGACGGTTGCGCAGCGTGTGCTGGCCGCTGTGTCGCTCGCGAGCACGGCAACGTTCGTCGTGGCGGGCGATGCGGAGACGTTGAGCGGACAGGTCATTCCGGACCATGCGGGCCAGCGGATCATGCTGCAGCGGAAGGGCGTCGGTGGCTGGAAGACCCTCAACCGTCCGCGCCTGGACGGCAACTCGGCCTTCCAGGTCTCGCTTCGCTTCCTCAGGAGCGGTCGTGAACGGTGGCGAGCCGTGCTACCGGCCGGTTCACGCAACTCGGCCTCGACCTCGGCGGTCTTGAGCCTCAACATCGTTCCGGCGAGTGGGATCCACAAGATTCGCCACATCATCATCATCATGCAGGAAAACCGCTCGTTTGACAGCTACTTCGGCACGTTTCCCGGGGCCGACGGGATCCCTGCGGACGTGTGTGTCCCTGACCCGGTGAACGGCGGCTGTGTCGCGCCTTACCACGACCCGGCGGACGAGAACCTCGGCGGACCGCACGGCTTCCCAAATGCAGTCAACGACATTGACAGCGGCAGGATGGACGGGTTTGTCGCGCAGGCCGAAAGGGGACTGGGTTGCACAACTACCAACCCGGACTGCAGCCCTTGTAACCAGCCGGGACCCGGGCAGAGCCAGACGAGCGCTTGCGTCGACGTGATGGGCTATCACGACGCGCGCGAGATTCCCAACTACTGGAGCTACGCGCAGGACTTCGTCCTCCAGGACCACATGTTCGCGCCGGACTCCTCGTGGAGCCTGCCCGCTCACCTGTACATGGTGTCCGAGTGGTCGGCGTGGTGCAGCAATCCACTCGATCCGTTCTCGTGCCACGGCGCGCCGCAATCGCCCAACGCCGATTGGGTGTCAGGCTTAGGCTCGGCGATCACGGGGCCCTCAGACGGGGCCCCACATTACGCCTGGACCGATATCACGTATCTCTTACACCGCCAGAACGTGAGCTGGGGCTACTACGTGTTGGCGGGCTCCGAGCCCGACTGCGAGAACGCCAGCGCGGTCAGCTGTCCTCCGGTCGAGCAGGCCGCCACCACCCCCGGGATCTGGAACCCGTTGCCGGACTTCACGGACGTCAGCCAAGACGGGCAGTTAGGGAATATCCAGAGCCTGTCGAACTTCTTCGACCAGGCGCGCAGCGGCACGCTGCCGGCCGTCTCCTGGGTCGAGCCCAACGGCATCGTCTCCGAGCATCCGCCGGCGCTGGTCAGTGCGGGGCAGAGCTACGTAACCCAACTGATCAACGCCATCATGCAAAGCCCAGATTGGACCAGCACCGCGATCTTCCTCTCCTGGGATGATTGGGGCGGCTTCTACGACCACGTGGTGCCGCCGGTGGTCGACCAGCAGGGCTACGGTCTACGAGTTCCCGGGATTGTCATCAGCCCCTACGCTCGCGAGGGCTACATCGACCACCAGATCCTGAGCCACGACGCCTATATCAAGTTCATCGAGGACGACCTACTCGACGGGCAGAGGCTTGACCCGGCAACCGATGGGCGGCCCGACCCCCGACCCGACGTGCGCGAGGCCAACCCGCTGCTGGGCGACCTCCGTAGCGACTTTGACTTCAATCAGTCGCCGAGGGGGCCGATCATCCTGCCGGTCAACCCGCCACCGGGACCGGCATCCACGCCGCCGTAATCGGAGCCCCGGGCATCGGTGGTTTCACGCAATCGAGTGAGGCCGAAAACTGATGCCGCTTGCTTTTGCCGCCCGGTATCACTACGGTGCTATCGCGGGCGCAACAGGAGACCAAGGGGAAGATGCGCTTTCGTCGCTGTGCGCGTTGGTTTATCACCGTGCCGGTCCTCGTCGCGGCTTCCGGCAGCTCGGCGACGTGCTGCGTTCATCCCGTGCGGGCGGCGCTCATACCGGTGTCGGTGTTTCCGGTCCCCGGGAGCCGGTATAACCGGCCTGAGACCCAGATCGCGTTCCGAGGGGTGTCACCCGATGCCATCGGCGCGGTGCGGGTCGTCGGGTCGCGCAGTGGGATTCACAGCGGCCGGGTTGAGGCTGATTCCGACGGCGAAGGCGCGAGCTTCATGCCCTACCATCCGTTCGCCAAGGGCGAGACTGTGACAGTTACCACCGGGCTGGACGTGCTTGGGGCGAACGGGGGCCGCTTTACCTTCGCTATTGCTCAAATCGTTCCGTTGATCCCGAGCGGCATGCTGAGCGATATCCCGGGAGCATCGCCGCATGGTGTGATGCATTTTCGATCGGAGCCCGGTCTTGAACCGGCGTCGCTGACCGTCACCGACGATGCCGCGCCAGCGTCCGAGGGCGACATCTTTCTGGCGCCACAGAACGGGCCGATACAGAATGGGCCGATGATCCTCGACTCGGCGGGACAGCTCGTCTGGTTCCTGCCGCTCCCAGTCGCTAAGAACGTGTTTGTCAACGACTTCCGTGTGCAGAACCTGTACGGCCAGCCGGTTCTGACTTGGTGGCAGGGCTTCAGGAACGCCGGGTTCGGGCAAAGCCGTGGCGTGGGAGTGATTGTGAACAGCCACTATCAGCAGATCGCCACGGTCAGAGCGGCCAACGGGTTGGACGCCGGCTCCCACGAGTTCCTGGTCACGCCCGACGGCGACGCGTACATCACCGCCTCCTCGCCGGTTCGTCTGCCTGGACGTCGCGTGCCGACGATCGATTCGGTCGTACAGGAGATCGACATCAGGACCGGGCTCGTACTGTTCGAATGGCACGCGCTCGATCACGTGCCGCTGAGCGCCTCCGTCACCTCGGAGGGCAGCTGGTTCGACCCGTATCACGTGAATTCGATCTCGGTGTCGACTGACGGGAATCTGCTGGTGTCGATGCGCAACACGTCGGCGGTCTATGAGATCGACCATGAGACCGGACGCGTGCTCTGGACGCTGGGCGGTAAGGATTCGAGCTTCGCGATGGGCCCAGGAACCGAGACGTACCTCCAGCATGACGTGGTTGCGCAACCGGACGGAACACTCACCCTATTTGACAACGGGGGCGGGCTTCCGTTCTTGCACCCGCAGTCTCGCGCCATGCAGGAGCGACTCGACTTGAACACGATGACGGCCACGCTCATCAGCGAGTGCGATCACTCGCCAGGCCTGCGAACGGTCGTTGAGGGTGGAATGCAGTTGTTACCCGACGGAGACGCGGTGGTCGGCTGGGGCTCTGAGCCCTACTTTTCAGAGTGCAATCCAGCAGGTCAGCAGATCTTCGATGCGCACTTCAACGAGCCGATCGACAGCTATCGTGCCTACCGGTTCCCTTGGAACGCGCAGCCGTGGACGCCGCCCGCGTTGGCGGTCTCAGTGAGCGCGCGCGGAATGACCAGCCTGTATGTGAGCTGGAACGGTGCGACGGGCGTCTCCGCGTGGCAGGTGCTCGGAGGACCGACGGCTCGAGCGCTTCGGCCCGTGGAGACGGCTCCCAAGACCGGGTTCGAAACAGTCATCTCGGTACACACCCCCGACCGGTTCTTCGCCGCGAAAGCGCTCGACGCCGATGGAGACGTGCTGTCGACGTCGCGCGTGATCGCTACCGATCATCGCGAACGACGGGGGAGGATCAGAACCATGAGCACGGCGCGCGCGATGCACGCCCGTGCATCGGGGAGATTGCGTGCCTAGGCGTCGCGTGGCCCGCGGCGCGATTTGGACAGCAACTGTGTCGGTGGTGGTCGCGGTTGCGGCTGCGGCGCTTGGAGCAACATCGAGCAGCGGCCGGAAGGACTCGGCGGGCGGCCCACCGCGCGCCGCTTACAGCGGAGTCAAGGCAGCGCCGGCGCCGGGGTCGATTCACAAGATCAGGCACGTCGTGGTGATCATGCAGGAGAATCGGTCTTTCGATTCCTACTTCGGCACGTACCCCGGGGCCGATGGATACCCGACGAGGAACGGGCGGTTCAGCGTGTGTGTGCCGAACCCCGCCACGGGGGGTTGCGACTACCCGTATCACGACCCCGCACTCGTCAACATCGGGGGCAAGCACAACGGACCGGCCGCCACCGCAGACATCGCCGGTGGTGCGATGACCGGGTTCATATCGGAGGCGCAGCGCACCACCGGGCACGTCCAGACTGACGTGATGGGCTACCACGATGCGCGTGAAATCCCCAACTATTGGAACTATGCCCACGACTTCGTGCTCCAGGACCACATGTTCGAGCCGAACGCCTCCTGGAGCCTTCCAGCGCACCTGTTCACGGTGTCGGAGTGGTCGGCTACCTGCGCCACCTCTAACCCGGCCAGCTGCGTGAACGACGACAACCGGGGCAACCTCGGCGAGCGCTGGGGAGGCACGCCCTACAGCGACCTCGCGCCGCTGATCCTTTCCCATCTGAACCAGCGCGACGCGGCCGTCGAGCGCGCGGTCAGGCGGCGCGAGGAGCACCAGGCGTGGCCGCCCCCGCTGCCGCATGTCGCCGATCTCGCGTGGACCGACATGACATACCTCCTGCACAAGTATCACGTCAGCTGGGCCTACTACGTCACGCCCGGAACCGAACCCGACTGCGCCGACGACAGCGCAACCTGCAAGGCAATGCCGACGCAGGGGCCCAACACTCCGGGAATCTGGAACCCCCTCCCCAACTTCGAGACGGTACGCGTCGACCAGCAGGAAGCCAACATTCAGAGCACCTCCAGCTTTTATGACGCCGCGCGGAAAGGAACCCTGCCGTCGGTCTCGTGGATCGTGCCGAACCTCGCCGATTCGGAGCATGCCCCCGCGCCGGTCAGCGACGGCATGACCTACGTCACCGGACTCATCAACGCGATCATGCGTGGCCCGAACTGGAACTCCACCGCCATCTTTCTCACATGGGACGACTGGGGCGGCTTCTATGACCACGTGCCCCCGCCATACGTCGACGAGAACGGCTACGGGCTACGCGTCCCAGCTCTCGTGATCAGTCCGTACGCGCGTCGCGGCTACATCGACCACCAAACGCTCAGCTTCGACGCGTACAACAAGTTCATCGAGGATGATTTCCTGCACGGGCAGCGGCTCGATCCGGCGACCGACGGGCGACCCGACCCGCGCCCCACGGTGCGCGACAACGTCCCGATCCTCGGCAATCTCCTCTCGGACTTCGACTTTCGCCAGCCCCCACGGAAGCCAGTCCTCCTGCCACTCGACCCCAGGCCAGGTCCGGCATCCAAGCCATGACGAGGCGGTCCCGGCGCGTTGGCTGGTGTTGACCGAGCCGCCGATGCTCTGGCGGTCACACGTGGTCCGAGCTGGGGGCGGAACCCCCAGCTCGGACTTCCCGATGGGTGTGGGAGGGGCGGTCCGGTTAGCTCGTGGTGACGCCCGCGGTGCTACCGCTGCCCGATGCCGGCGTGGGAGAGCTCGCCAGCTGGGTCACGGCCCCACCGTCGACGGCGAACGCCGCGACGCTGTTGATCTTTGCCAGGTTCAGATACAGCGTGCGGCCGTCGGGGCTCAGCGCGATGTCGGTTCCGGTGACGCCGGGGATGGAACTGACCGGCGTGTTGGTCAACAAGGTCAGCGTCCCGTCGCGGGCGATGGCATAGCCCGAGATCTCGGCCGACCCGGTGTCGAGCGCGTACAGGTACTGCCCATTAGGGCTGATGGCCAGCCAGCAGGGGGCGGTCTGGAAGTCAGCGAATGGAGAGGCACCGATCGAGGACAGCGTGCCGTTGGGCCGGTCGTAGAAAGCCGAGACGGTGCCGAGGGCGGTGCCATTGTGAGCGTTGTCGACGAACAGCTGATCGGGGTCCGTGGGGCGGAACTGGCTGCCGAAGGGTCCGAGCCCCTGGGCGGGGTAGGGTGATCCCTGAGCCGCGTGCGGGCGTCCATTGCGGTCGAGGGTGAAGCTGTCGATCAGGGACGTCGTGACCCGCACGCCCGCGAGCTTGGTGTTGTTGCTATTGAGCACGATGTCACCGGGTCCCGACCCGGCGGGCAGCGTCACCGTCGACCCCGGAATCGCGCGCAGCTGCCCGCTGGGGCTGAGCGTGAAGCCGGTGTAGTTGAGCCCACCCGCACCGGTGTTGGAGACATACACCAGGCCGCGGTTGACCGCGATACTGTTGGGCTCCACGCCGCCTGAGGGGAAGGGGCTGCCCGGCACCGATGTCAGGGCGCCGTCCGCGCCGATGCGCAAGACTGAGATTTGATTGCTGCCGGCGTCGACGGCCAATAGATACCGACCGTGATCAGCGGTTTGAATTGCCCCCTGGGAGCCAATGCCCGCACCCAGACCTGCCCCGCCGGCGACAAACGGTGATCCCGGAAGCGCGGTCAGCGTTCCATCCGGAGCGCGGCTGAAGCCGGAAATCGTGTTCGCTGCGGCAGTGTTGTCGTCAAGGTACACATAGCCATTCGCGTGGCCGGAGCCGCCCTCGGCGGTCCCGGTATTACCCGACGCGATCGCGGGCGCAGCCAGAACTCCCGCCAGCAACGCAAATGGCAGCGACATCCGTGAAAGCAAACGCATTTCATTCTCCTTCTGTCTAGATCAACGAGGTCAGGCTTGGTCTGGACCGGGGAGACCCGTCAGTTAGTGGCTGACTCTTGGTCCAGAGACTTGCCGTACAGAGCGCGTACACGTCCGTTCGTCCCGCCACGACGCCGATCGTTACGCCGTCGGAAACGAGCCCGCGTGTAACAAAGCGCGTGTAACGCTGGGCTGCGCAGGATGACTACCTCCCATGACCTCTGTGAACTTCACCAACCTGTTGATAGTCGTGGCCGTCGGCTGCGCGGCGCCGCTCGTGCTTGGTTTCTTCCCCCGGCTCCGGCTGCCCGCGATCGTGCTGGAGATCGTGCTCGGCATCGTGATTGGCCCTTCGGGGCTCGGCTGGGTCAAGCCCGATCTTCCGGTGTCGATCCTTGCGCTGATCGGACTGGCGTTCCTGCTGTTCCTGTCTGGTCTGGAGATCGACGTGCAGCGCCTGCGGGGACGGATCCTCAGACTCACCGCGCTCGGCTTCGCGGTGTCGTTTGCCATCGCGATCATTCTCGGCCTCGGGCTGAAGGCGGGCGGGTTCGTCAAGTCGCCGCTGTTCGTCGCGATCGTGCTCGTCGCCACCTCGCTCGGCGTGATCGTCCCGGTGCTCAAGGACTCTGGCAACGTCAGCACCAGCTTCGGCCAGCTGGTGATCGCCGCGGCTTCGATCGCTGATTTTGGCGCGATCATCCTGCTCTCGCTGTTCTTCTCGGGGAGGGGCTCGACGAGCACGGCTGGCACGCTGATCCTGCTTGGAGTGTTCGGCCTGGTCGTGCTCCTGGTCGGCCTGGCGATCGCCGGCGTCGAGCACTCGATGAGTCTCGCGCGCGTGTTGCGACGCCTCCAGGACACGACGGCCCAGATCCGGGTCAGGGCCGCATTCCTGCTTCTGATCGGGTTCACCGCTCTCGCCGAGAAGGTGGGCCTCGAGACGATCCTTGGAGCGTTCGCCGCCGGCGCGCTGCTCTCGTTGATCGACCGGGATGAGGCGATGACCCATCCGCAGTTCCGCCTCAAGCTCGAGGCGGTGGGGTTCGGCGTGTTCATCCCGATCTTCTTCGTGACCAGCGGGCTGCGTTTCGATCTGAACGCGCTGTTCGCCAGCCTCTCGACGGTGGCCCGGGTGCCCCTGTTCCTGCTCGGCATCTACCTGGCGCGCGGCCTTCCCGCGTTCGTTTACGTGAGGCTGCTCGGGCGCTCCCGTTCGCTGATCGCGGGCGTACTTCAGTCGACCTCGCTGCCGTTCATCGTCGCCGCTACGCAAATCGGTCTGCAACTCGGGGTGGTAAGCCGGGCGAGCGCCGCCGGCCTGGTCGCCGCGGGCCTGCTGTCGGTCGTGATCTCCCCAACCCTGGGCTTGTTCCTGCTACGTCGGCAGCAGCCCGAGACCGACGGCGAGCGGGAACCGCCGAGCCCGGTAATGCCGGTGATCACGGCCGAGGATCGGGCGCTCTGCCGTGTCGAGGGCGTCGCGTCAGCCGCGTAGATCCTCGAGCCAGAACTAGACTGGGGCTGTGTCGGCGCAGGCGCAGGCGCCACTTCTTGCGACCAAGCTTCACCTGCCCGATCCGCGCGAGCGGATCGGACGTGAGGCTCTGGTCGCCCGGCTGTCCGACGCGCCCGGCGCGAGGCTCGCGCTGATCCGAGCACCGGCTGGGTGGGGGAAGTCGACGCTGCTCTCGCAGTGGCTGAGCGCCGAGCAGGGCCGGCGCGCGTTTGGTTGGGTGACGCTCGACTCTTCCGATAGCGATCCGATCCGCTTCTGGGCCTACGCTCTCGAGGCGCTGCGGATGGTCGACCCAGAACTCGGCTCGCGGTCGCTGGGGCTCCTGCGTGCACCCGGCGTCGACCTGGTCAGCGAAATGCTTCCCGTCCTGATCGGCGAGCTCGAGGCGTTCGGGCGACCGCTCGTACTCGCCCTCGACGAGTACCACGAGCTCGAGGGAGATGCAGTTCACGCCGGGATGCGGCGCCTGCTGGATTACCTCCCTGAGCTCGTCTGCGTCGCGATCGCGACTAGGACTGAACCGCCGCTCCAGGTTCCTCGTCTCCGTGCCCGCGGTCAGCTCGTCGAGATCGAAGCCGACGAGCTGCGCTTCTCGGTCCCCGAAGTCGGGCTGCTCGTGAACGAGCTCCTCGACCTGAGCATTGCCGACGAGGACGTGGCCACGCTGCATCACCGCGCCGAAGGCTGGCCGGCGGCCGTCTATCTCGCCGGTTTGTCGCTGCGCAACCGCGCCGACCGGCACGAATTCATCATGAGATTCGCGGGAGATGACCGGCACATCGTCGATTACCTCAGCGAGGAGGTCTTGGCCGACCTCGACCCGGACACCCGCCAGCTTCTGCTGCGCACATCGATCCTCGAGCAGGTGAACGGCCCACTTTGTGACGCGATCGCGGACACCACCGGGTCAGCGCGGAAGCTGGAGATGCTCGCGCGCTCAAATCTGTTCGTCGTCCCGCTCGGTGACCGGCGCGACTGGTACCGCTACCACCACCTATTCCGCGCCTGTCTGAACTCGGAACTGCGACTCGAGGCGGCCGAGCTGATCCCGGAGCTTCATCGCCGCGCCTCGACCTGGTTCCGGAGAGCCGGCGATGCGACCGAGGCGATCAACCACGCGATCGCGGGACAGGACTTTCCGGCCGCGTCGGAGCTTTTGGCCGCCCACTGGAACGAGGTGGTCTCAACTGGTGGGTTGCGAACGGTGGAGATGTGGCTGATGGCGCTGCCAGAGCGCGTGGTCTTGAACGACGCTCGGCTGTGCCTGGCGCGAGCGTGGACCTCATTTGCAAAGGGCGCGCTCGACGAGGTCCTGCCGTGCCTGGAGACCGCGGAAGCGGCACCGGTTCCGGGCCCGCTGCTCGACGGGACGACTTCGGTCGCCTCCGGTGCCGCCACCCTGCGGGCCTCGTACTGGCTGCGGATGGGGGATTTTGGCAAGACCGTGTCGTACGCTCGCGAGGCGTTGGCGCTGGAGCTCGGGCCTTGGCGAGCGATCTCGGCGAACTGCCTCGGTGCCGCCTTTTACTGGCTTGACGAGACGGCGCAAGCGCGCCAGCAGCTCGAGGCGACGGTCGAGGTGGGGCGCGAGCTCGTTCCGCTGGTGGCGCTGGTCGCGATGGGCCTGCTGGCGCTCCTGGATTGCGAGCGCCAGGACTGGAATGCGGTCTCCTCCCGTCTGCACGCCGCCCGTGAGATGATCGAAGCGGACGGCCTCCGGGAGTACTGGATGACCGCCGGAGTCGAGCTGGCCGGTGGACTCGCGTGTGAACACCGCGGCGATCTCTCGGGAGCCGAGATGGCGGTGGCGCGGAGCCTCGTGCTATGTCGGCGCGGCCAGGCTCCGGTCGACACCGCCAATGCGCTGCTCCATCTCGCACGGCTGCATGTCCGCGGCGGCCACGATGCTGTGGCGAAGGACGAGATCGACGAAGCCGCGATGCTGATCCGCTCGTGTGCCGACCCCGGGGCCAGAATCATGCGGCTGCTTTCGCAGGCTCGAGGGCACGCCCCCAGGCCCACGCGCGGCGCGCCCGGGCCGTCGGGCGTGGATGAGCTAAGCGAGGGCGAGTTCCGCGTTCTGCGCCTGCTGGCGAGCAACCTGACACAGCGGGAGATCGGAGCCGAGCTCTACCTGTCGCTCAACACGATCAAGTCCCACACGCGCAGCATCTTCCGCAAGCTGGGGGCCTCGACCCGAGAGCAGGCCGTCGCTCGAGCCCGCGAGCTCGAGCTGATGTAAGTGGCCCCCGCCACCAGTCCCGTGTAACGCGTCGGCGGCTCGGGCTACCAAAGCCCGACCACACCGACGACGAGGAGGGACGAATGTCAGCGACTGCGACCATGCCAGCGCGACGCGAGGCGATGCCGGGTTTGAAGGGCAAGGGCGTGCTCGTCACCGGGGGCACGTCAGGTATCGGCCAGGCGATTGCGATCAAGTTCGCAGAGTACGGCGCCGACGTCGCGATCAAT
>Ga0335073_10009690_pt1 | contig 13525 bp, 12 predicted proteins | sample Lox_Sample_22_FD_207093 | JGI IMG/M metagenome (GOLD analysis project Ga0335073, IMG submission 207093) | Soil microbial communities from Loxahatchee National Wildlife Refuge, Florida, United States - Lox_Sample_2.2 | ecosystem: Environmental > Terrestrial > Soil > Wetlands | place: USA...
GCGATAAGGAAAAACGCAAGCGCTATGACGAATTGGGAGCGGACTGGGAGCGTGGCGCGCCGGAAGAGGAAGTCTATCGCCGCTACGCCCAGCAGAATCCATTCACCGGCGGCGGTCCGTCCCCGGGTAGCGATGACAGCGCGGGGTTCAGCGACTTTTTTGAGCGCTTCTTCGGCGGATTAGGCGGAGGTGGACGCACACGAGGATTCTCGTTCGGCGGTGACGAAAACCTCGGCGGTGGCCGCACCCGGGTGGCTCGTGCGCCCGACCTGCAGGCGCAGGTTGAGATCAATCTGCCCGAGGCCGTGACCGGCAGCCAACGGCGGATCACTGTCGCTGCGGACGATGCCTGTCCCGAATGCGGCGGTGGCGGCGTCGTGATCCGGCAAGAGAAGCGCGGCAACAAAACTGTCCGGACCAGCGTGCCATGTCCACACTGTAATGGCGTCGGCGTCGTGCGTGTGCGTCGTACTCTCGACGTAACCATTCCGCCCGGATTGACGGAGGGCGCCAAAATCCGTCTCAAGGGCCAAGGTGGGCGCGGTTCAACCGCGGCGCTCAACGGCGACTTGTTCCTCACCGTTCACTTCAAGCCGAACTCGGCCTTTAGCGTTAATGGCCGCGACGTCCGCGTTCAACTGCCGGTCTGGGATTACGAGGCCGCCCTCGGTGCTGAGGTCACCGCACCGACCCTCGATGGGCGCGTCGCGCTGAAAATACCAGCCGGCAGCCAGGTCGGTCGCGTGATGCGGCTCAAGGGCCGCGGCATTCCCGGACGCGGCAAAGACGCACCCGGCGACCTGTTATATGAACTCAAGGTTTTGGCACCGACCGACCTGACGGATCCTGAGCGTGGTTTAATGGAAAAACTCGCCGATTCGCGCCGATCGCGTGGCGTGCCGGACCCTCGCGCCGAAATCATGGGCCCCTAGTCGTTCCCACCGGCTAGGCCAAGACAACGAAACTTGAACTCGAGCCAGGCGGGTTAGAGATCACGCCGCGTGGCGCCATAACCGAAACCGGGAAACGAATTGTCTGATCGGACGCATCTTCGGGCGAAGGTCCGCCGTCATCGCCGCCCGCTAATCCGACCCAACAACCGGTTCCGGGTCCTCCTTTTGTTCCTAATCGTAATGCTCTTGGTGTCGCCTCTATTCGAAGATGAACGCTTCGCCATAAGCATCATTCGGATATTATTATCGCTAGCCTTGGTCGCGGCGGTTTACGCTATCAGTCAGAAGCGCCGGGACCTGATTCTAGGTGGGATCATAGCCGCACCGTCGGTCATCGGGCGGTGGATGCCCGCCTATGAAACCAGTGTTCTAGTCTTTGTTGGAGTGACAGCCGCAACGACGCTATTTCTCGGGTTCGTAGCCTATATGATCATCTCTGAAGTGGCGCGCCTGCGTACTGTGACCTTTGATACGATTTTCGGTGCAGGCTGCGGATATCTGTTAATCGGCGGGATCTGGGCATTCATCTATTCGATGATCAACGTGATGGCGCACCCCGGCTTCGTTTTCACCAATGTGCCCATCGTTCCCGCGACGGCCGATTTGGTCCAGCAATCGCAACTGATTCCCCTCTTTTACTTCAGCTTTATAACTCTAACTTCGACGGGCTTCGGTGATATCCTGCCGCTGGTCCCGGCCGCCAAAGCATTCGCCGTAGCCGAAGCCATAATCGGCCAATTCTACGTCGCCATTCTGGTCGCGCGCCTTGTGAGCCTGCAGATTGTTTCGTCGCAGAGTAACGGCGATACCGGTTCAAGTGATTAGCCCAGCGCGCGCAAAGACTTCAGCGCTACTTTGTCCGCTCCTTTTAAGATGGGCAGTCGCTGAAACCTCTCTAAGACTCAAAAGCATATGCGCGCTCTTCATGTTCGCTAAGATCCAGACCCGTCTCTTCGGCTTCCTGGTCAACCCGTAGGCCCACCAAGGCATCAGTTACCTTGAGCAGCACCGCGGTTCCGACAAATGAGAACGCGATTGTCGCCACGACCGCGATCGCTTGCAGACCTAATTGGCGCGGATTCCCGAGAAACAACCCGTTGGCTCCTGAAGGATTAACCGCGGCACTGGCCAGCAGCCCGGTGGCCAGCGCCCCCCAAATACCACCGACCGCATGTACTCCCACAACATCCAGCGCGTCGTCGAAGCGGAGCCGCAGCTTGAGACGAACCGCATAAAAGCACAACACGCCAGCGACTCCGCCAATCACTATCGCCGACAACGGACAGACATAGCCTGAAGCCGGCGTAATGGCGACCAGGCCTGCGACCGCGCCACTGGCCGCTCCTAAAGTCGTTGGTTTGGAAGCCGTCAGCCATTCAGCAGCTACCCACGTCATCGCTGCCGCAGCTGCGCCCAGATGAGTTGCCACGAACGCTGACACCGCAAGACCATCGGCGCTGAGTGAGCTGCCTGCGTTGAAGCCGAACCAGCCGACCCACAACATCGCCGCGCCAGTTATGGTCAGAGTGAGATTGTGCGGCGCATTGTGTTCTCGCGGAAAGCCGCTTCGTGATCCGACTAACAGGGAGGCGGCTAGAGCCGCAGTTCCGGACGATATGTGCACGACTGTACCGCCAGCAAAATCCAGCGCCCCCATTTGATGAATCCATCCGTCGATGCCCCATACCCAATGAGCCAGCGGGTCGTATATAAGCGTCGTCCACAAAAGGCTGAATAATAAAAATCCGCGAAAGCTCATCCGTTCGGCGATAGCGCCAGTTATTAATGCCGGCGTGATAATGGCGAACATGCATTGGAAGATCATGTAGGCTTGATGCGGTATCGTCACGGAGTAAGCGGCATAAGGGTGTCCGGCGCTCACGCCATGCAATCCAACCCATGACAATGACCCGATGATCGGGTTGCCCGGGGAGAAAGCAAGGCTGTAGCCGCAAATTACCCACTGCAGCGAGACGACCGCGGCCAAAATAAAGCTTTGCATCAGGACCGAGAGCACGTTCTTCCTGCGCACCATTCCACCGTAGAATAATGCCAGGCCCGGAATCGTCATCATCAGCACTAGAAGGGATGAAATCAGAACCCACGCAGTGTCGGCGTTATTGATCTGACTACTGGACTGGACACCCGATAGTTCGGCTTGTGCCGGGGCACTCAGCACGAGTAAACCGAAAGCCAGAAAGATTGCTAGGGTGAGTCCCTTTTTTCTGTCAGTCATCAGGCTCCTTCGGCGGCCGCGAGAAAAAGTCCTGGCTCCGGCCCGCGGGAGTATCAGCGCGGACGGAAGTATCGTGGTTTAAATCTGTCGTCAACCCATCAGTTGTGTTGAAAGCCCCCTCTTATGCGAGCCGCCACCGCTAGCCCATCACTAACAGGTGCGCTAATCGATCGGGACGGCGCGGTTAAAAGGCTGCTGTGTGCCTATAGGGCGGCACGCGCCATAAGTATAAGCTGTGGATGAGCGGCCGCTCGCGGTCATGTGGAGCATCAAGCGAAGTTGCAGCGCTCAGCCAAACACGAATTCGAAAAGGCGATAGCCAACGCCTTGATGCGCAATCGCGTCGAACTCGGCGCGCATGTGCTGCTGGGATTGTCGGGCGGTCCGGATTCGGTTGCACTGTTACACGCGCTGCTTGCCCTGCAAGAACAGGGAGCCATCCAAAGGCCGACGGCTGCCCATTTGAATCATGGTTTGCGCGGCGATGAGTCCGATCGCGACGAGACATTCGTGCGTGGGTTATGCGAACGGTTGGAGCTGGATCTTGTCGTCGAGCGTGCCAGCGGATTGAGCAATCGCGAGGGCAATCTCGAAGAACGCGCGCGCTTGTGTCGGCACAACTTCCTCAACCGCCTCGCCGAACGATGTGGCGCGGGCTATATCGCGCTGGCCCATCACGCCGGCGATCAAGCCGAGACGGTATTGCTCCGTCTGCTCCGTGGATGCGGTGTCGCAGGTGCAGCCGCGATGGCCGAGGCGGGGCCAGGACGCCTGCTTCGGCCGATGCTCGGGCTGCGGCGGAGTGAGGTGCTAGGCTATCTCGACGCTATCGGGGCAGCCTTCGTGATCGATAGCACCAACCTGCATGGGTCGAACACGCGCAGCCGGCTTCGCAACGAATTGATCCCCCTGATTGAGCGCGATTATGCCCCGCGGCTGACCAGTCGGCTTAACGAATTTGCCGATGAAATGCGTTCGGCCAACGATTTTCTGACTCAATGTGCAATCGCCGAGTTGCGCCGCCGCACCACGGATGGCGAATTCGACCTCTCCGGCTTTCAGTCGCTCCATCCTGTGCTGACCGCGGCTATTCTACGGGAATATCTGCGCGAGCGCTGTGGTGACCTCCGTGGTGTGAATCGTGTGCATATTGATAGTATGCGGTCGCTTTGTCTCGACGGCCCGCCAAACGGGGTCTGTGCGCTTCCTGGCGAATGGCGTATGCGCCGCGCTTACGACCGTGCGCTAATCGAGCAAGCTCCACTCGTCAAGGCAGCGCCTTTCGAGGTCCGATTGGTCGATGGCGTCACCATAACGGTCAATGACGCGGGCTTCGCATTTGATTTGCACGCGATGGAAGCCAGCGGCGCGTTTCTTGCCGCTCATCCCGGCTACTTGCACACAGGCCCGATGGAAACGTTGTTTGACGCCGATAGCGTCGGCGACTGCCTTGTCGTACGGAGCTTCCGGCACGGCGACCGCATCCGTCCTCTCGGGATGGACGGAAGCCGCAAAATTCAGGACGTCTTTACTGATCTAAAGTTGCCGCGCGAGAGGCGCCAATCATGGCCTCTGGTAACCACCGACAACGGTGAAATCTTATGGATTCCAGGTATGGCCCGCGGCCGCGATGCGCTGGTCACGCCCGCAACGCGAAAGGTGCTAAACTTAAGCGTCAGGCCCCTTCTACCGGACGCAGATGCTGCGTTGCCTAGAATTTGACAGGCGTGCTACTTTTCCAATGAAAATGAATCAAATTTCCCGCAATATCGCCCTCTGGTTGGTGGTGGTGTTGATGTTTCTGCTGCTGTTTAATTTCTTCAGCCGGCAGCAGACTCGCTCCCCAGAGATCATGTTTTCCGACTTCCTGAACCAGGTTCAGGAAGGGCAGGTCGCCCAGGTCACGATTCAGGGCAATGTCATTCAGGGCGACGATAAAAACGGCGTACATTTCAAAACCTACGCCCCGCAGGATTTTGACGTAGTCAAGGAACTGCGTGCGCAGAAGGACTTGAAGATAGAGGTTCGTCCGGCCGACGAGAATCCATGGTGGATGGAACTGCTCGTCCAGTGGTTCCCAATGCTGCTGCTGGTCGGCGTCTGGATCTTCTTTATGCGGCAGATGCAAGTGGGCGGCGGCAAGGCGATGTCCTTCGGCAAGAGCCGCGCCAAACTGCTGACCGAGAATACGCATAAAGTTACTTTTACCGATGTTGCCGGTATCGACGAGGCCAAAGACGAGCTGGAGGAAATCATCCAGTTCCTCAAAGATCCCAAACGATTCACGCGTCTCGGCGGGCGCATCCCAAAGGGCGTCTTGCTTGTGGGACCTCCCGGCACCGGTAAAACGCTTCTCGCGCGGGCGATCGCTGGCGAAGCCGGGGTGCCATTCTTCTCGATTTCTGGTTCTGATTTTGTCGAGATGTTTGTCGGCGTTGGCGCGTCGCGGGTCCGCGACCTCTTCGTGCAAGGCAAGAAGCATGCGCCTTGCATTATTTTCATCGACGAAATCGATGCAGTCGGACGCCATCGCGGAGCCGGTCTCGGCGGTGGTCATGACGAGCGCGAGCAAACGTTGAATCAGTTGCTGGTCGAGATGGACGGCTTCGAGGCGAATGAAGGAGTGATCCTCGTCGCCGCGACTAATCGTCCCGACGTGCTTGATCCAGCACTGCTTCGTCCCGGTCGCTTCGACCGCCGTGTGGTAGTGCCGCGCCCGGACGTTAAGGGCCGCGAGGGCATCCTGAAGGTGCATACCCGCAAAGTGCCGGTGTCCGAGGACGTCGACATTCTGCGCCTCGCCCGATCAACTCCCGGATTTGCGGGCGCCGATCTCGAAAATCTGGTCAACGAAGCCGCGCTGCTGGCCGCCCGACGCAACAAAGAACGCGTCGAAATGTCGGACTTCGAGCTGGCCAAAGACAAAGTGCTGATGGGTGCCGAGCGTCGCTCGATGGTCATGTCACTGGGTGAACGGCGCAACACGGCCTATCACGAGGGCGGTCACGCGCTAGTGGCGATGCTGCTGCCGGGCGCTGACCCTGTCCACAAGGTTACCATCATCCCGCGTGGCATGGCGTTGGGCGTTACGCAGCAGCTACCGCTCGACGACCGCTACACCTACTCGAGCGATTATCTGATGACGCGCCTCGCAATGATGTTTGGCGGGCGCGTGGCCGAAGAACTCGTCTTCGACCACATGACGACCGGCGCGGGCGACGATATCGAGAAAGCGACCGAGCTGGCGCACAAGATGGTTTGTGAATGGGGCATGAGCAAAGAGCTCGGGCCGATGACCTTCGGACGGCGCGAGGAGCAGGTCTTTCTTGGTCGCGATATCGCGCACACCAAGGACTATTCGGAGCATACTGCGGTTGAGATAGACCGCGAGGTGCGGCGGATGGTCGACGACGCATACCACAAAGCGCGATCGCTCCTGAGCGAACATTTGACCTTGCTGCATGCTGTCGCCGAGCGGTTGTTAGAGAAAGAAGTTCTGGAGGGCTCCGAAGTAGCGGCGATGGTCAAGGCATTCAAAGAAGGACGCCCAATGCCTGAGCCAACTCCTCTTTCCACCGGTTCGCCGCCGCCGATGATCACCCGCGAAAAGCCAAAGAAGGTCGAGGAAGAAGCGCCAGTTCCCGGTCTGGCGGCGCCGAAACCATCACTCGCCTGACCCTTCCGTCCGTTCGAGATAAACCAAGGCCGCTGGTGCTACCAGCGGCCTCTTTTCTCGACGATCTCACGCCCGCTGACCCCGTACGGCGGGACCGGTGCGTCACGCCTAAAACCAAATCTTCAGTTATTCACCTTTCCAGTTCGGCTTGCGCTTTTCCGCGAAGGCGCGCGGTCCTTCGATCAAGTCCTTCGACTTGAACAGTTTCTTCATCGCCGGGAAGCTTTTGTCGACCGCCTCTTCCAGCGGCATATGCAACCCCATGTACGCCGCCTCCTTGGTCGCCTGAACTGACAATGGCGAGCATTCCATGATTTCTGCGGCCCATTTCTCGGCCGTTGGCAACAAATCCTTGAGCGGCACAACTTCGTTCACCAGCCCCCAACGATGCGCCTCGGAGGCGGTGATATGACGCCCCGTCAGCATCAATCCCATCGCGATTTTAAGTGGAACGTGGCGCGGCATCCGATGCACGCCGCCCGCTCCTGCCATCAGTCCGACGCGCGGCTCAGGTAGCCCAAATCGGGCGTGTTCCGCCGCAATGATAATGTCGCAGGCGAGCGCAATTTCGCATCCGCCACCCAGCGCAAACCCGTTAACAGCCGCGATAATCGGTTTGACAATATCGAAGCGTGAGGTCAGGCCAGCGAAACCGCCCTTGCTCTGAGGCATAGGTTCCCCGTGATGACTGGCCGTATACTTTAAATCGTTTCCGGCCGAGAAAGCCTTGTCCCCTGTGCCAGTTACAATCGCGACCCACGCATTTTTGTCCTCGACGAAATCATCCCATACCTCATCCATCTCGATATGGCAGAACGGATGCATCGCGTTCATCACCTCGGGGCGATTAATCGTGACTAGCGCGAGATGGTCTTTCTTCTCGTACTTGATGAACTTCAGATCCATTTGAATGCAGCGCCTCCTAGCGCAAAGGTTGGTCGTCAAGGAGATCAAAGAAAGCGTCGATGCTACGCAACAACTGTCGGCGGATCTCATTGCGGGTACCCTCGATTGAATGCATCGTGACCCGCGCGGACGAACCACCCGGCAAATGAACGACGGCATCCTCGATCACGTCCGGTTGGCCGGGCTCAAACATCCGCATACCGTAAATGAGCGTGCCGCGCTTGGCGGTTCCCTTAACCAGCTTGAGATTGCTCATCGGCGCCTTCTCCTTGCGGCCGGAGCCAGCCGCCGCCTTGGGTTATAGCACGCGCGGAACCGCGATCGTGATGTACAACGGGCGGCGGGTACTGGCCTACTAAGCCATTACCGGGCGGCGGCATTGACAAGCCGCCCGCGCGCCAAAGAATATTCCCAACTGGGTTCACAATAGATGGGTTCACGATGGAAGCAATGGGTGTTGAGATGCGCGGCGCTATGGCTTGCGCTCACGAGCGGCTGCGGACTGGCTTATCAGGCGGGTTCCCGTGTCAAAACCGATCATATGAAAGATACGTTGAAGACGGGTGAAACGACACTGGAGATCCATCAGAATTGGGGCGAGCCAGACCTGCGAATCGATAACGGCAAAGATAGCGAAATCTGGAGCTATGCCGAGCGAGCCAACAGTAAGGACCTGGCAGCGACGGTATTTTACACCTCAGCCAAGCAAGGCGACGAAGGTAAATTCCTCGATTTGAAGTTTATTGATGGCAAACTCGTCTCATGGCAAGAGACCGAGCGCACAATGCCGGCCAAGCGCGCGAGCGGGTTCAATTGGGGGCTGGGGCCGGGCGGCACATCGACAGCAATTCAGCATTATTAGATGATTGGTATATCTTACGTTAGCTCAAATCGTTCAGTTGATGTTACTGCAACCGATTCGATGATTGATGTCTAATATTGATGCGATTTGAAGACCTGTTAGGAGGCTTCAATCACTGGCGGGGAGCCGGTTCCAAAGCACATTTCGACTGCTAGGCTATAGATCAAAGCTGGCCGAAGTCCGGGGAGAAGCACGCTGAATGGCGACTGCGCGTACGACGATCGAATCAATCTTGCTCGACCGCTCATGGGTCTCGCCCACCGATCTGGAAAAGGCACGCCAGCGTCGAAAGCCCGGTCAGGAGTTGGCCGAGGTACTGGTCGAGATGGGGACGCTGGAGCCGCAGCGGCTCGCCCGCGCTATCGCGCAAGAGTATTTGCTCCCGTTTCAGGCCCATATCGACCCCAACGCGCTCGATAGCGAGTTGGTCGCCAAAGTTCCCATCAATTACGCCAAACGCAACCGGCTCCTGCCGCTAGGAACGGACGGCGCGATGGTTCGCGTCGCTATCGCGGATCCCTGGAATTACGAGCCACTGGATGACCTCCACGTACTTTTCGGCCGTTCGATTCAGCCTGTGGTCGCGCCGGTCGAGGTGATCAACGAAGCGATCAATCGCGCCTACGATCAAGCCTCAACCGCCGCCCACGACCTGATGATCGACCTCGACGAGGAGCGGCTCGAAGCAGTCGCCAGTGAATTGGCCTCGGAACCGCGCGACCTGCTCGAATCTGACGACGCCGCGCCAATCATCAAATTGGTCAACGGACTGCTCTCTCAGGCCGTCAAGGACCGCGCCAGTGATATTCACGTCGAAGTCTTTGAGCGTGAACTGGTAATTCGCTTCCGTGTTGACGGCATGATGTACGACGTGTTGTCGCCGCCCAAGCGCTTCCACGCTGCCATCGCCTCGCGCATCAAGGTCATGTCGGGCTTGAACATCGCCGAGAAACGCTTGCCGCAGGACGGGCGCATCCGGTTGAAAGTGGCCGGCCGCGATGTCGACATTCGCGTCTCGACCATCCCGACAGCCTTTGGCGAACGCATCGTGATGCGTTTGCTTGACCGCGCTCAAGCCCTCGTCGATATCAATCTCGACCGCTTGGGTTTCTCCGGTGAAAATCTTGCCCGGCTCGACCGTCTGATCCGGCAAAGCCACGGCATCATACTCGCCACCGGACCAACCGGATCAGGCAAAAGCACAACACTTTATGCCTTCCTAAGCCGCATCAACTCGCCGGAAAAAAACATCATCACGATCGAGGATCCTATTGAGTATCAGCTTCATGGCGTCGGCCAGATGCAGGTCAACCCGAAGATCGATTTGAGCTTTGCGAGCGGCCTGCGCTCGATCCTCCGCCAGGACCCAGACGTCATCATGGTCGGCGAAATCCGCGATAGTGAGACTGCTGAAATTGCGATTCAAGCGGCGCTCACCGGCCACTTAGTCTTTTCCACACTGCACACCAATGATTCATTTGGCGCACTGACCCGCTTGGTCGATATGGGCATCGAACCATTTCTGGTCTCTTCATCCGTGCTGGCTGTGATTGCCCAGCGCCTCGTGCGTATGGTCTGTCATGACTGCCGGCAGCCCTACGATCCCACCGACCTCGAACTAGCGCGAATCGGACTTAAACGGGCCCAAGTGAACAGCCAGATATATCGCCCCGCCGGATGCAAGCTGTGCCGCAACACTGGTTATCGTGGCCGTATGGCGATTCAGGAATTGATGATCATGGACGACGAAGTCCGTGGCCTGGTGATGCAGAAAGCCGACGCCTCGATGATTCGGCGCGCCTGTACCTCGCATGGGATGACGCTTCTGCGTCAGGACGGCGCTGATCGCATCATGGCGGGCCTCACCACCATCGAAGAACTCTTGCGCGTGACGCAGGAAGATATCTCCTAGGACGCATCGCGACCGATGCCTGTTTTCGCTTATCGAGGGCTATCGCCGGCCGGCCAGTCGGTGGCTGGCGTTATCGATGCTGACAGTCCGCGTACTGCGCGTGGAAAGCTGCGCGAGCAGGGGATTTTCCCGACCGAATTGGCCGAGGAGGATCGCGCGCTAAATACCCGCTCCTGGCGCGAGATGCTGCCCTCATTCGGTGGGCGCATCCCGCCGACCGAACTGGCTCTGATGACGCGGCAGCTGAGCTCGTTGCTTGGCGCGGGCGTCCAACTGACCGAAGCGCTGGGCGCGCTGGCGGGTCAATCTAATCGCCCAGTGGCCAAACGGATGCTCTCACAGGTGCGTGAGCGCGTCCGAGAAGGCACTTCGTTAGCCGATGCGCTCGCGGCTCATCCGCAGACTTTTTCCGATCTCTACATTGGGATGGTACGCGCGGGGGAGGCGGCAGGGGCCCTCGAAGCTGTGCTCGACCGGCTGGCTGAATACAGCGAACGGCAATCGGAATTCGTTGCCAAGGTTCGCGGCGCGCTGACCTATCCATTCATCATGATGGGCGTGGGCTTGGCGATCATGGGCTTTCTGGTCAGCTACGTGGTGCCGCAAGTTGCCACGATTTTCCAGCAACAGCATGCAGTGTTGCCGGAAATGACTAAGATACTCATTGGCATATCCACTTTCCTCACAACCTATTGGATCTTGCTTCTACTGATCATCGTTGGCGTGATCGCCGGGATCGTCGGCGGTCTCTCGACCGCTGCCGGCCGCCGTTTATACGACACCATGATTCTTCGCGTACCGTTTCTCGGCACCACGATTATCCGCGTCATCTGCGCGCGCTTCGCCCGCACACTGGCGACGCTGCTCTCTAGCGGCGTTCAGCTCTTACCCGCTTTGACGGCCGTCAAGCGCGTCGTCACCAATGGTTTGCTTGCTGACGCCGTTGAGAATAGCCGTGAGAGCATTCGCGAGGGCCACGGTATGGGCCATACGCTCGAACAGAGCCATATGTTCCCGCCGCTTCTGATCGAAATGATCAAAGTCGGCGAGCGTTCCGGTGAACTCGAGCGGATGCTCGAACGGGTCGCCGATAACTACGAACGCGAAGTCGAAACCTCGCTGCGTCAGATGACAACACTAATTGAGCCTATGATGACACTCGTGATGGCGGGTCTAATCCTTTTCATGATGCTGGCGGTGTTGCTCCCTATCTTCCAATTGAACCAATTAATGCAATGAAATCACGCCTTATAGAATCGATGGACCAACGGCTGCACCGTTCCGAAAGCGGCTTCACTCTGATCGAATTAATGGTGGTCATCCTGATTATCGGGTTGCTCGCCACCATCGTCGTGCAAAACCTGCGCGGCGCGACCGACAAGGCCAAGCGCATCAAGGCCGAAGCGGATATTTCCTCCTTCAAAACCGCGCTCGACCGTTATTACCTCGATAACGGTTCCTATCCGACAACGGATCAGGGTTTGCCAGCACTGGTCAGCGCTCCAACCACCGGCAAGGTTCCATCGGATTATCCTGACGGTGGTTATATCGAGAAAATCCCAAGCGATCCCTGGAACAATCCTTACGTCTATCAGAGCGACGGCAACAGCTACGTGCTCAAGTCCTATGGCGCTGACGGCGTCGAAGGCGGTACCGGCAAGGACGCCGATATCGACGGCAGTAGCAGTACCGCAGCGGCTAGTGACGGCAGCGATAATTCGGCGGGTGGATCGCAGTAGAATGCCGCATCGCGCTGTTCAACTAAACGGTTCTGCGCGCGCATAAATTAGCCGCCCAGCCGTAAGAGAGACCGACGAATTCTAAATTCATGCCGCTGCTAAGCAGCCAAAGACGCGCGCGGAAGTGCCGGATGAATCCCGGCTTTACGCTTCTGGAACTCGCCGTCGTCATGTTCGTTATGGGGCTCATCATGATGATCGCCCTGCCCTACATCAACGGGCTAAAGGGTTCCGAGCTGCGGAGCGAAGTCCGGCGGCTGGCGAGCCGCGCCAACTATCTCTACGAAGAAGCGGGCGCTCAAAAAGTGATGCTGCGGCTGTCGTTCGATTTAGACAACAATCGCTACTTTGTGACGCGGCTGGACCCCTTTGCGAATAAGCCCCAATTTGTCGCCGAGCGTGGGCCGGCGGGTGAAATTGTGACGCTCCCTGCGGGAGTCCGTCTGCGCGACGTATGGGTCGATGGGACCGGTGTGGTCACACGCGGGGTCGCGGTAACCCAGTTCTATCCAGGCGGCTATGTGGACGCCACGGTCGTCCACCTGATTGACGAGAACGGCGAGGTATTCACTCTCGGCATCGAACCTGACAGCGGACGCGTCGATATCAGCAACGGCGATATCCGTACTACCGCAGCGCTCGGTACGGCTCGATGAAGTTGGCACGATCGCACAACAGATCACGCACCACCAGCTATGGCCGATCTTCGCAAGTAACGAACGCCCGCCGCATAGCTTGCGGCTTCACGCTGCTTGAAGTGATGATCGCCGTCGCCTTCATCGGAATTGCCATGCTCGCACTGCTCACTCTGCATAATCGCAACCTGCATAGCGTTATTGGAGCGCAAGAGATGAGCCGCGCAGTAGTCCTCGCGCAGGCGGTTATGGCGCAGGCGGAGACTGAGCGCTATCCCGACCTCGGCACCACCAGCGGCGATTTCCAAAAAGACTACCCGGGCAAGTACCCGGGCTATCGATGGCAGCGTCAAGTAGCGTCGACCCCGGGCCTCCAAGATTTGCGCACCGTGACGGTGCGCGTCTTCTACGGCAACTCCGGCAGCCGCATCTTTGAGCTGGACGAAATCATGCACAATCCCACGCCTACACCGCCGCCTCAGGCCGCTGGTAATGCGCAGAATAATGGAGCTGGGAGCGATTGAGACGCCCAGTAGTTGAGCCGAGTTTCCTTCGACGCCGCGCCGTCCCCGGCTTCACGCTGATCGAAATCATGATCGCGGTAGT
>Ga0335073_10009691_pt1 | contig 13525 bp, 11 predicted proteins | sample Lox_Sample_22_FD_207093 | JGI IMG/M metagenome (GOLD analysis project Ga0335073, IMG submission 207093) | Soil microbial communities from Loxahatchee National Wildlife Refuge, Florida, United States - Lox_Sample_2.2 | ecosystem: Environmental > Terrestrial > Soil > Wetlands | place: USA...
TTGTCAATCGGCTGGATTCATCCGGCCTGTCTGCAGCCGCCCCGAGGCGGAGAGGCAAGAGGAAAAAAAATCATTTGAATCGCCGGTAACCCGTTGAAAAGTCCCGATTCGGAAAAATAAAAGAAAGCAAATGAAAGCGATTTCGCTTTCGTCGGCTTTCATTGGTTTTCTTCCGCTTTTCGCTATTTTGCTAGGGCGCCTGCCACGATCTGCTCTCGGCCGAGCGGTTGAGGGCGTCGATGACGCGCATGTTCAAAATCGCGTCCTCGATCGGGAACTCGAGCGGCGTCGCGTTCAGGATGGCGCGCGAAAAGGCGTCGCCCTGCAGCGTGTACTGGTCGCAGACGGCGAAGCGCTCGATCCGCCGGCCGCCGCCGAAGAGGTCGGCGCCGGTGTCGACGGCGATTTCCGTCGGCCGGTCGGGCGGCGCGTTGAAGGGAACCATGATTTCTATCCGCCCGGCGTCGCCCACGATCGTCACCCGCTGGTGAGCGGAGAGTTGGGTGCCGACGGTGAAGGTCGAGCAGCGTCCGCCGGGAAACTCGAGAATTGCCCCGGCCAGCCGGTCGGTCAGGAAATTCGGGTCCCGCTCGATGGTCGCCGCCACGCGCGTCGGCTCGGCGGCGAAAATGTACCGCGCCGACAGGATGGCGTAGCAGCCGATGTCGTACAGCCCGCCGCCGCCGGGCGGCCGGTTGCGGACATTGTCGGGGTCGAGCAGTCGATAGGAGAAGAAGGTTTGGATCGCGCGCGGCTCCCCTATCGCGCCAGTTTCGGCGAGCTCCCTTGCCCGCCGCCACTGCGGATGATGACGGACCATGAACGCTTCGGCGACGAGCTTGCCGGAACGATCGCGCGCCTCGATCAGCGAGCGCGCCTCCTCGGCGTCAAGCGCGATCGGCTTCTCGCACAGCACATGCTTGCCGGCCGCCAGCGTCCGAAGCGTCCACGGCACGTGCAGCTCGTTCGGCAGCGGATTGTAGACGGCCTCGATCTCACCGTCGGCGATGAGTTCCTCGTAGGAGCCGAACGCCCGCTCGATGCCGAGCTTGTTCGCCGCCGCCCGCGCCTTGGCGAGATCGCGCGAGGCGATGGCGGCGACGTTGGACGCCTCGCCCTGCTGCATCGCGGGGATGACCTTTTCGACGGCGATCTTGGCGACGCCCAGCACCCCCCATTTCACCTTGCGCATTGCGTCTCTCCCCTCGTCGATCCCATTTGGCGACGGCTGGCCTCAAGACCCCCCTGGCTTCGCCGCCGGAACGCGCCCCTCGGCCGTCCGCGTCAGCATCCAGCCGGGATATTCGGGCTTGAGCGCGCTGACCGCATCGAGAGCGGCGATGTCATCGGGCGAGAGCGTCAGCTCCGTGGCGGCGAGATTGTCGTCGAGCTGCTCGACCGTTTTCGCGCCGATGATGACGCTCATGACGCCCTTGCGCTGCAAAAGCCAGGCGAGCGCCACCCGCGCGACCGAAACACCATGCGCCTTCGCGACCTTCGCCATCGCGTCGATGACGTCGTAGGCGCGCTCCTTGTCGACCGGCGGGAAGTCGAAGGTCGTGCGGCGCGAGTCGTTGTCGCCACGCCTGTCACGGGTGAACTTGCCCGAGAGAAACCCGCCGGCGAGCGGACTCCACACCATGACGCCGAGGCCCTGGTCCTCGACCAGCGGCAGGATTTCGCGTTCGAGGTCGCGGCCCGCGATCGAGTAATAGGCCTGGACCGTCTCGAAGCGCGCGTAGCCACGCTTGTCCGAAATGCCGAGCGCCTTCATGATCTGCCAGGCGGCGAAGTTCGAGCAGCCAATCGTCCGCACAAAACCCCGCGACACGCAGTCGTCGAGCGCCCGCAGCGTTTCTTCGAGCGGCGTGACCGGATCGAAGCTGTGGACCTGGTAGAGGTCGATATGGTCGAGCCCGAGCCGCTTCAAGCTGGCTGCGACCTGATCCATGATGTGGCCGCGCGACAGGCCCACCGCGTTCGGCCCCGGCCCCATGCGCCCGCGACACTTGGTGGCGATGATGACGTCCTCGCGCTTAACGCCGAGGTCGCGCAGCGCCTGGCCGAGCTGAACCTCGGACTCGCCCTCCGAATAGACGTTGGCGGTGTCGATGAAATTGACCCCGGCCTCGATCGCGCGACCGACGAGCGCCGTCGAGCCCGCCTGATCGACCGTGCCGATGGCGCGCCAAAAGCCGGCGCCGCCATGAAAGGTCATGGCGCCGAGACAGATTTCCGAAACAAATTGGCCCGTGCGGCCAAGCGGACGGTAACGCATGGGAACGTCCTTCAGATTTTGCGAGAGAGCCGCGTGAGGCGGCGGAACGGAGGGTTTGAGCTTACGCCTTGCTCCCGAAACGGCGCAAGGCGCCTCTCGGCGCCTTGGCGGGAGTCGCGTGGATTTGAACGGCCGCTCAGGCGGCTTGGTCGACCGGCGGCGTCATGGCGCCGGTCATCATCGCCACCGCGTCCGACATGGTGATCTTTTTCGGGTCGACGACGGTGAGCCGCCGCCCCAGGCGATGAATGTGGATGCGGTCGGCGACTTCGAAAACATGCGGCATGTTGTGGGAGATAAGGATGATCGGCAGCCCGCGCTTTTTGACGTCGAGGATGAGCTCGAGCACGCGGCGCGACTCCTTGACGCCGAGCGCCGCCGTCGGCTCGTCCATGATGACGACCCGCTTCGCGAAGGCCGCGGCGCGGGCCACCGCGACGCCCTGGCGCTGGCCGCCCGACAGGGTCTCCACCGGCTGGTTGATGTTCTGGATCGTCATCAACCCGAGTTCGTTGAGCCTGTCGCGTGCGAATTTCTGCATCTTCGCCTTGTCTGTCGCCCGGAACCATTTTCCGAGCACGCCCTGGGCCCGAATCTCCCGCCCGAGGAACATGTTGTCGGCGATCGACAGCGCCGGCGAAAGCGCAAGGTTCTGGTACACGGTTTCGATGCCGGCCTCGCGCGCGTCGATCGGCGAGGTGAAACGGACGACCTCGCCGCCGAGCCGAATCTCGCCCGAATCGGGAATCACCGCGCCGCAAATCGCCTTGATCAGTGTCGATTTTCCCGCGCCGTTGTCGCCGATAACCGCGAGGATCTCGCCGGGATAGAGATCAAAGTCGGCGTGATCGAGCGCGGTGACCCGACCGTAGCGTTTGACGAGCTGTCGCGCGACGAGGATGGGTTCGGCGCTCACTTCGAGACCCTCCGGATCCATTGGTCGAGAGCGACGGCGACGATGATCAGGACGCCGACGGCGAATTCTTGCCACAACACATCGAGGCCGGCGAGCGAGACCGCTGAACGGAACACGCCGACGATCAAGGCGCCGATCAGCGTGCCGATGATCGACCCGCGGCCGCCGAACAGGCTGGTGCCCCCGATCACCACTGCGGTGATGCTGTCGAGATTGGCGTTCTCGCCCGCGGTCGGGCTGATGGCGCCGACGCGGCCAATCAAGGCCCAGCCGGCGATTGCGGCGATGAGACCTGCGAGAACATACACGCTGAGCAGGATATGATCGGTATTTATGCCCGCGAGACGCGCCGCTTCCGGGTCGTCGCCGGTGGCGTAGACGTGCCGCCCATAGGCCGTGCGGACGAGAACGTACCAGACGACCGCCGCAACGATCAGCAACAGGAACGTGCCCCACATGATGCGGGCCGAGCCGATGGCGACCTGATTGCCCATGATCTGCAGGAACCAGGCCTTGTCCTCGATATCCTGCATGCCGATCGTTTCGCTCTGCGAATAGAAGGTGTTGAGCGCGCCGATGATGCTGAGGGTGCCGAGGGTGACGATGAACGGCGGCATTTTAAGCCGCGTGACCAGAATCCCGTTGAGATAGCCAAAGGCCGAGCCGACGATTAGGCCGAGCGGAAAGGCAATGATGGTCGGAACCCCGTCGAGCACGGCGAGACGCCCCATGACGACCGAGGAAATAACCATGATGACGCCAACCGAAAGGTCGATGCCCGCGGTGAGGATCACCAGCGTCTGCCCGACGCCGAGAATGCCGGTCACCATCACCTGCGTCAGCACGGTCGACAAGTTGCTTGCGGCGGTGAACCGCGACGGATTGACGGCCACGCCGAGCAGCAGGCCGAGCAAGAGAACGACAAAAGGCACCGTCGTCGGATAGACATGCAGGAAGCGCTGGAGGCGCTGAAGGAAGGTCAGCTTCTGTTCGTCGAACGAAGCAACGGTGGCAGTCGCGTCCGCCAGGACCTTTTCGAACTCCTGCGGCGTAGGGCGGCCGGTGTCGGACGCTTGGCTCATCGCTTCCTCGCTCGTTTCCTCAGTCTCCGAACATGCTGGCCGCTGGACCGGCGGCCCGTGGTGAGTGAGCAGGGCCGCCGGTCATTGCCCGGATTCAGGGATTTAAGCGCCCAACGTGAGGCGAAATCAACCCCAGCAGAGCTTCATGCCCTGTTCGACGTTGATCGAGGGAACGCCCGGCACCGGATGATCGGTGACGAGCTGCTCGCCTGTGTCCTTGCTCTCAGGCTTCTTGCCCGATTTGATATATTCAGCGATCGCCTCGACGCCGTCGGACGCCATGAGCAGCGGATATTGCTGCGACGTTGCGCCGATGATGCCGTCCTTGACCCATTTCACGCCCTGGCAACCGCCATCCACCGCGACGATCGTCACGCCGTTCTCTTTGCCCGCCGCCTTGAGGGCCGCATAGCCACCGTAGGCCGCCGGCTCGTTGATCGCATAGACCAGGTCGATGTGGTCCGCTTTCTGGAGGATGTTCTCCATCGCCTTGCGGCCGCCTTCGGTCGACCCCTGCGTCACATCGGAGCCGACGATCTGCGGGCTATCGCTCATCGAGTAGTGCTTCGGATCCTTGACCGGAATGCCAAAGCCGGTGAGGAACCCGTTGTGGCGCAGGTAGTCGACGGTCGGCTCATTGGCGGCGAGGTCGAGCGTGGCGATCTTGGCGGTCTTGGCCTTGTCGCCGAGGGTCTCCTTCGCCCACTCGCCGATGAGTTCGCCAGCCTTGAAATTGTCGGTGGCGAAGTTGGCGTCGGCCGCGGTGATCGGGTCGAGCGGGGTGTCGAGGGTGATGACGAGGACGCCGGCCTTGCGGGCCTTCTCGACCGTCGGCACGATCGCGGTCGAATCGCTCGGGACCAGCAGAATGCCCTTGGCGCCGGCGGCCATCAATTGCTCGATCGCCCTCACCTCTCCGTCGTTGTCGCCGTCGAACTTACCGGCATAGGCTTGCGGGGTCAGGCCGAGCTCCTTGGCCTTGGCGTCGAAGCCTTCCTTCATCTTGACGAAGAACGGATTGGTGTTGGTCTTGGTGATCAGGCCAACGATATCGCCGGCATAGGCGGGCCCGCCGACCAGGGCAAGAGACAGCGCCGCAGCGGTGACGGACGTGAAGATTCCAGAAATCTTGGACACAGGTTTCCTCCCAGAAAATTAGCAGCGACAGCGTCTATCGCAGCCGGCACGCCGAGAATGCTTCGTGCTCTCGCATGCCGCGCCCAAACGCGCCGCCGTACCTCCTTTAGGGCAAACTTTTGGCCAGAAGTCAAGGATAATTCAATCCGATAGAATAATTCTTGACATGCCACTCCAAACAGCACGATCATAGGCGGCGAATATTTATAACAAGGTCGAGGCGGAGGAATGAAGGAGACGCATGGCGGCTCACGCGCTTATGTCGGCGGTAGGCCTGCTGACGTGGCGCTCGATTCGCCGCTGGTCGCGTTCGCGGCGAAGAATGCCGGCGGCGCGAACCAGGCGGGAGTCCGACTCTACAACGAGCGGCTGCTGCTATCGCTGGTGCGCCGTTTCGGCCCGCTATCCAAAATCGAAGTTGCGAGACTGACGGGACTTTCGGTGCAGTCGACTTCAGCGATCATGAACCGGCTGCAGGCCGACGGCCTCTTGAAACGGGAGGCGCCGTTGCGCGGCCGGGTTGGGCAGCCGACGATCCCCATGTCGATCGATCCCGAAGGCGCCTATTCGTTCGGGCTCAAACTTGGCCGGCGCAGTTGCGATCTCGTGCTGATAGATTTCCGCGGCGCGATTCGCCAGCGCGCGCGCCGCGCCTACGCGTTTCCAACGCCAGCCATGATCCTTGATTTTGTACAGGATTCGCTCCCAGCGCTCTCCAATTCGCTCGGTGCGTCTGAGAAGCGCAGAATCGCAGGCCTTGGCGTCGCGGCGCCGTTCCAGCTTTGGAACTGGGAAGCCGAGATCGGCGCGCCGCCAGGCGCAATGAATGCGTGGCGACACTTCGATGCGGAAAGTGAAATCGCCGCCGTCTGCCGCTATCCAACGACCCTGTGCAATGACGCTACCGCCGCCTGCGCGGCCGAGTTCTTCTTCGGCCGCTGCTGGCGCTATCGCGACTTCCTCTATTTCTTCGTTGGCGAGTTTCTTGGCGGCGGATTGGTGCTCGACGGGGCGTTGCGCCCGGGACGCACGGGCAACGCCGCAGCGCTCGGATCAATGCCGATTATGGTGAAGAGCATTGGCGGCGCCGCTCCGCAATTGATAGCTTGCGCCTCCATCTACCAGCTGGAGCGCCGACTCGAGGGTGCGGGAATTGACGCTTCGTCGATTTGGGCGACCCCCGATTCATGGGGCGAATTCGGGCTGCGACTCGACGACTGGATCGAAGAGGCGGCCTCGGCTCTGGCCTATGCGTCGGTCGCAGCGATCTCCGTCATCGATTTTGAGGCGATCGTGATTGATGGCGAGATGCCAGCGACGGTCCGCGAGCGTCTTGCGGCACGCACAAGGGAGATTTTCGCCGGCCTCGACCGGCGCGGTTTGAGCGAGACGGAAATCGTCGCGGGTGGAATTGGGGCGGATGCGTGCGCAATCGGAGGCGCGGCCTTGCCGCTGATCAAGAATTTTGCCCGCGATCGAGAGGTTTTGTTCAAGGACGCGATAAGCCGGGCGATCTGAAACCCAACTGAATATCGCGCTTGACCTTGGCTCAGGCGGCGCTGATCGTTAAGGTTTTGGCGGGCGGGGCGCGGATGGAGCGCCACGAGCGACCGCCGTTTCTCTCGACGACCAAAGAGAGGCGTCATGGCCACACGCATTGTCAAGGTCGAGCCATTCGACCTCGTTGTCTTTGGCGGCACGGGCGATCTCGCCTATCGCAAGCTCTATCCCGCGCTGTTTCATCGCGAGCGCAGCGACCAGTTCTCCGAGCCAACCCGGATCATCGCAGCGTCGCGCCGTCACCTCGATCGCGACTCGTTTCGAGCCTCGGTCCTGGACGCGTTGACGAAATTCAACGTCGTCGACGACGCGGGTGCGGCGACAGAGCGTTTTCTCTCCCGTCTCTACTATGTTTCGGTCGATGGCATGCGAGACGAAGGATGGGCGGATCTGAAGGCGCTGCTCGGCCCCGACGAGCGCATCCGCGCCTATTATCTCGCGACCGGCCCCGACCTGTTCGGCCCGCTGGCGAAGCGGCTCGGCGCGGAAGGGCTCGCGACCCCGCGCTCGCGTATCATTGTCGAGAAGCCGATCGGCAGAGACGGCGAGAGCGCGGCGGCGATCAATGATGTGATTGGTTCAGTATTCATGGAGCGCAATATTTTCCGCATCGACCACTATCTCGGCAAGGAGTCGGTGCAGAATCTGATGGCGCTGCGCTTCGCCAATATCCTGCTCGAGCCGTTGTGGAACAGCGCGCGCGTCGATCATGTGCAGATTACCGTCGCCGAGACGCTCGGCGTGGAAGGGCGTGGCGGCTACTACGAAGAAGCGGGCGCGCTACGGGACATGGTGCAGAACCATATGATGCAGCTCGCCTGTCTCGTCGCCATGGAGCCGCCAAATTCGCTTGACGCGGATTCCCTGCGAGATGAGAAGCTCAAAGTGTTGAAGGCGCTGCAGCCGATCGACGACACTAACGCCTCAAGTCTTACCGTGCGTGGCCAATATCGCGCCGGATTCGCCGACGGCGGCCCCGTTCCCGGCTATCTTCACGATATCGGAAAGGATCACAGCGACACGGAAACGTTTGTTGCGCTGAAGCTCGCCATCGGCACTTGGCGATGGGCGGGCGTGCCCTTCTATCTCCGCACTGGCAAAAGGCTGCCGCAGCGCTTTTCGGAAATCGTTGTCGGATTCCGTCGTGTGCCGCACGTCATATTCCCGATGCATCCCGACGGCATACCGGCCAACCGTCTCGTGGTGCGGGTGCAGCCCGACGAGGGAATCAAGCTCTGGATGATGGTCAAGGAGCCCGGCCCCGGCGACATGCGGCTGCAACACGTGCCCCTCGACATGAGTTTCGCCGAAGCCTTCGGCGGGGCCCCTGCGGATGCTTATGAACGATTGCTGATGGATGCATTGCGCGGCAACGCCGCTTTGTTCATGCGGCGCGACGAAGTCGAGGCGGCGTGGAAGTTCGTCGACCCGATTCGCGACGCCTGGGCGCAGTCCGGCGAGTCGCCGCGCCCCTACGCCGCCGGAACTTGGGGACCAAACGCGTCTGTCGCGCTGATTGAACGCGATGGGCGAACCTGGAACGAGGAATACGAATGATTGAGACGGACATCCATCGCCGCGAATTTGCCGATGCGGAAGAGCTCGCACGGGGCTTGGCCGAATGGACCGCGGAGCGGCTGCGCGCGGCGATCGCGGCGCGAGGCGTGGCCTTGCTGATCGTCTCGGGCGGCAAATCCCCGGCTCGATTCTTCGAGCTGCTCTCGGACGCCGAGCTCGACTGGACCCGAGTCTCGGTGACGCTTGTCGATGAGCGGCGCGTGGCCGATGACAGCCCGCGCTCGAATGCTCGGCTGGTGCGCCAGAACTTGCTGCGCAATCGCGCGGCGGCGGCGAGCTTTACGCCGCTCGCCGACGCCCGCTTGCCCGCGGATCAGGAACTCGCCGCAGCCAGCGCACGCATCGCCAATCTGTCCTTGCCGGCCGACGTGGTCGTGCTTGGCATGGGCGACGATGGACATACAGCGTCGTGGTTTCCGGGCGCCGAGGGCCTGTCGGACGCGATGGATCCGGGCGCCCGCCAACTCGTCGCTCCGATTGAGGCGGCGGCCGCGGGCGAGCCCCGCCTTACGCTCACCGGGCGCGTGATCCTGCGCGCGAGAGCGATCGCGCTTGAGATCGCCGGCGAGGCAAAGCTCGCGAGGTTTGCGGCCGCGCTCGAGCCGGGCCCCGAGGAAGCAATGCCCATTCGCGCCGTGCTCCGGCGGGCGACCGACCGGCTTACCGTGTTCAGCGCCAAGCAGGCCTAAGGCCTCAGGCGGCTCGCCCGATCACAGAGCCCGGCGCCTCACGCCTTGACGAACGGACAGCCGCCCTTGTCCAGGGGGCGAAACGCGTCCTCGGGTTTGATCGTCGCGACGAGCTGGAAATAGTCCCAATCGTATTTCGATTCAGCCGGCGTCTTGGCCTTGTAGAGATACATCGGATGGAGCTTGCGTCCGTCGACGCGGATCACTCCCTTGCCGAACAGCGGGTCGTCGGTCGGGATCGCCTTCATCGTGTCGACCACCTTGACGCCGTCGTCGGCGCTTTTGATTTGCGCCACCGCTTTCATCAGATGCTCGGTCGCGGCGTACATGCCGGCATGCATGTCGTTTGGCATCATTTTTTTGGGGTGGGCCGCCTGGAAGCGCTTGGCGAAAGCGCGCGTTCCCTCGTTCGCATCCCAGTAGAAGCCGGTGCAGATCGTCGCTCCGTCGACAATGTCGAGGCCGAGGGAGGGGATATTGGTGACATTGAGGATGAGGCCAGCGAGGCGCTGTTTGGCGCCCAGGCCGAACTCATGCGCCTGTTTGATGCAATTGTTGAGATCGCCGCCGGCATTGGCGAGTCCCACGGTGTCGGCGCCAGAATTCTGCGCCTGAAGGACAAACGACGAAAAGTCTGCCGTGTTCAGCGGATGACGGACCGATCCGACAATCTTGCCTCCGGCGGCCTGAACCGCAGCGGCGCAATTGGCTTCGAGGTCCTTGCCGAACGCGTAATCGGCGGTGATGAAGAACCAGCTCTTGCCGCCCGCGTCGGTCAAGGCTTTGCCGAGGCCGGTCCCCAAAGCGTAAGTATCGTAGGTCCAGTGGACGAAATTGCGCGAGCATTTCGGGCCGGTCATGACCGAGGACCCGGCGCCCGAGCCGATGGCGACCTTGTTCTTCTCCTGCGCGACCGCCATCACGGCGAGCGCGACCGCAGAATTCGGCAAGTCCATGACGACGTCGACATGGTCGGAATCGAACCATTGGCGCGCGATCGCCGACCCAACATCAGGCTTGTTCTGATGGTCGGCGGAGATGATTTCGACCGACACGCCTAACGTCTTCGAGAAGTCGTCCACGGCGAGCTGGGCGGCGATAACCGATCCGACGCCCTGGTAGTCGGCATAGACGCTCGACATGTCATTGAGGACGCCGATCTTCAGCGGCCGCGCTGCCTCAGCGCGGACGACGCTCGGCGCGAGCGCCAGCGCGGCGCCCCCGGCGAGGACTTGTCGTCGATTTGGCCTCTTCGCCGCGCTCATTCCGTTCTCCCTGGCTTGCGTTTCCATGCGCGCGCTTTGCCTCGCGCGCGCCTATCCCTGAACTGTGGCCCTGCACCCCGGCCGAGGCAAGCCGGGGAAGCGTCGCGCCGGCAGGCGGACCGCTAGCCGCCCAAAGCAAGCCGATGAAAATGGATGAAAACAAAACTGGCGAATTTCGCTTTCTTTTGCTTTTCCGAATCGGGGCTTTTCAAAGGGTTACAGGCGATTCAAATGCTTTTTTTCTCTCCCGTTTTTAGCTGAGGCCTTCCGACTCCGACAGGCGGATGATTTCCGGGCGACAGAACCATGAATATCATAGATTCCTGTTTTTGGGAAGAAATTCGTGAAAAAATTTTTCGGCCGGGCGCCTCCCGCTGATGCGCCAGACTGGACTTTTGGCGGCGGGACGTTCTCTTAGCGCATCGGGCGAACCAGCGCGCCTTGCGCCGCGGGCCTCGCGCCCTGGCCATGCCTCAAGGACCAATCGGTGCTGACCAAGAAGGGAAAATACGGTCTCAAAGCCATGGTGCATCTCGCCGGGCTCGCGCCAGACGCGCTCGCCCAGGCGACGGATATCGCCAAAACCAATTCGATCTCAAAAAAGTTTCTCGACCACATTCTGACCGAGCTTCGCCACGCCGGTCTCGTTTATTCCAAGAAAGGCAAGGGCGGCGGCTATGCGCTCGCCCGTCCCGCGCATGAGATCAAAATCGGCGCGATCGTGCGCGCCCTCGACGGCCCGCTGGCCCCGATCGCCTGCGCGTCGGTGACCGCCTATCGGCCGTGCGACGATTGCGCCGATCTCAAATCCTGCCCGGTCCGGCTGATCATGGTCGCGGCGCGCGACGCCATCGCCGGCGTGCTCGACCGGCGCACGCTCGCCGACATGCGCGCGCTCTCGTCCGGCCGCGAAGTCGCGCCGATGTATGACATCTAGGAGAGCTGAGCCCCGAAGCGACTATCTCGAATACGGCGAATGCGCGAATACGGTGGAATACGGGAATACGGGAATACGGGAATACGGTGACACATGCATATTTGTCCATATCTGCCGCGGCAAGCTATAGGTGAATTTTTGCATGTGTCACGATATCCCCAAATCCTGCTCGGTCCGGCTGATCATGGTCGCGGCGCGACGCCATCGCCGGCGTGCTCGACCGGCGCACGCTCGCCGACATGCGTGCGCTGTCGCCCGGCAAGGAGCTGGCGCTGATGTATGATCATCTAGGAGCGCTGAGCCCTGAAGCGACTATCTCGCGGGAATTCGGTGGGAATACGGTGGAATACGGTGGAATACGGTGACACATGCCTATTTGCCCATATCTGCCGCGGCAAGCTATAGGTGAATTTTGCATATGTCACCGATATCCGCAAAATTCACAGCGGGACTCACTCTTCGCCAATCAGCTCCATCCCTGACGGTCGGCTAAGGGTGCCGCGCCAAGGCCGCGATCGCTTCTTCCGCCGCGCGAACGCCGCTTTCGTAGGCGCCATGGGCGGTGGAGAAGTCGCAAGCGTGAGTCGCCTCGCCGGCGAAGAAGAGGCGCTCATCGAAGGAGAGCGCCAGATCCTTCCGCGCCGCCGCGTGCCCCGGCAAAGCATGGCTATAGGCTCCGCCCACACATGTCGTCTTTCCCCAGTTCGAAGCGACCAGCGGCCGCAGGTTACGGCCCACGTTTGATCCGAACAGACCGGCAAGCTGATCAATTGCGTGGGCAAAGCCTGCCGCCGGCCCGTTTTCCTCCACCATTTGGGCTGCTCCGCCGCCGACAAAGCACTCGATCACCGGCCAGCCGAATGGACGGATGTGGTAGGCGCCGGTGAGGCGGTCGCGAGGATTCCCCATCGCCCGCGTTTCGGGGGCGAAGGAACTCTCGCCAACGATCTCGAGGAACAGCTTTTCGTCGCGTCCAAGCGGGACATGAGCGGCGGCGTGGCGCCACGGGTCGAGACCTGGCGGCAGCCTGATCGTGTCCCCCGCCAGCACGGCGGTCGAGACGGTAAGGATAGCCGCTCGGGCGCGAACGGCGCCGACCGGCGTCGTCAACTGAACGCCGCGTCCGTCGAGTTCGATCGATTGGACCGGCGTCGACAGTCGCAGGTCGATTGGGTGAGGAAGACTGGCGGCAATCAATGCGCCGTATCCGGCTGGCGACCGCCAATTGCAGCCGGTCGAAGCAGCGTCATATGCGATATAGTCGGCGACCGAAACGCGCTCCAGCCCGGCGCCGTTCATGAAGCCGCTGATCGCCTGAAGATACGCGTTCCACTCGCCTTCCGGCTCCAGCGCGTCGGCCGCGCAGTCGCTCAAGGGCGGCGTCGACTCCATCCGGTCTCGCCAGGCGGCGTAGGCATGCCTCGCGGCGGCCTGCTCCGTTTGCGGGAAGCCGGCGTCGTGATATTGCCGGCGCCACTGAGGAGCCTGACGATCGACGGCAAAGCCGGCCGCCTCGGCGATGCGAGTCCATGGGTTGCGATCGGCGGAATGCAGCCATCCGCAGCCCAGGTCGAGTCGCATCCCCGCGACGTCGGATGTCCACGCTCGCCCTCCGACCCGTGCTGTCGCCTCGAGCAGCATCGGGGAGAGACCGCTCGCTGCGAGCCGCCGCATCGCGGCAATGCCCGCGGCGCCCGCCCCGACTACAATGACGTCCTGCTCGGCGCTCATTGGCTACAGGTTTTAGGATGCGGGTGAGTTGCCCAACAAACGAAAAAAGCTCCGGCCGCGGTCGCCGGAGCTTTGGCTGAGCAAATAGAGGTTGGTTGCGGGGGCAGGATTTGAACCTGCGGCCTTCAGGTTATGAGCCTGACGAGCTACCGGGCTGCTCCACCCCGCGTCAGAGGTTCTTCGGCAAAGCGCCGTTTCGATGAAGAGGATTCTTATCCGTTCTTGGCAGGCCTGGCGACGACCTACTCTCCCATGTCTTGAGACAGAGTACCATTGGCGCTAAGGCGTTTGACGGCCGAGTTCGGGATGGGATCGGGTCTTGTCACCTTGCAAAAGCCACCAGGCCGGCAAA
>Ga0335073_10009692_pt1 | contig 13525 bp, 16 predicted proteins | sample Lox_Sample_22_FD_207093 | JGI IMG/M metagenome (GOLD analysis project Ga0335073, IMG submission 207093) | Soil microbial communities from Loxahatchee National Wildlife Refuge, Florida, United States - Lox_Sample_2.2 | ecosystem: Environmental > Terrestrial > Soil > Wetlands | place: USA...
CAGGACGGTCGAGGACCCCCCGCACACCCGTCAGAGCCCGCGTACCCTTGCTGCCTTCCGGCCCTGGGGGGGTTGGCGGGATAAACGCCGTGCGAGGGGTCTGTGGCCAGTTTAGCCAGCCCGCCGAGCGGGTCGTGCCGGGATCACCCATGGGGCCGGACCGGGGCCCGGCCCGGCCGGCCGGCCGGTAGGCTTGCCGGCGGAGGATTCGCCTAGTGGCCTAGGGCGCACGCTTGGAAAGCGTGTTGGGGGCAACCCCTCAGGAGTTCGAATCTCCTATCCTCCGCCACGCCAGTGTCGGCTACGCCCGCCTGAGTTCGAGCACCGGAATCGTGCGGACGCCAGCCGTCTGGCGTTCGTACTCGGCAAAGCCCGGGTAGCGCCGCGCTTGCTCCGCGTAGATCCGGTCCCGTTCGGCGCCGGTCACTTCGCGGACGCCCACCGTGTATGTCTCGGTCCCGCGCTCCACGCTGCCCGCACCGGCGGCGGTCAGATTCCGGTACCAGTCCGGGTTGACGGGTGCTCCCGCCCTGGTCGCGAACACCTAGATGATGTCCGGCTCGGTGTCGTGCGGGAGGTACATCACCGGGTTCACGTACACCCGGCCGCTGTTGCGGCCGCGGTGATGCACCAGGACGATCGGAGCGCCCTCGAAGACCCCGCCAACCCGGCCCTCGTTCGCCCGGAACTCCGCGATGGTCCTTGCGTTCCAGTCGAGCGTCTCACTCATGTCGGACTCCCCCCCGCCGCTAGACGGCGATGCGCTCTGCGCTGGCGAGGTGCGCCGACAGAAGCTGTCCGGCTCTGTCCAGCGCCGCGGCCGCTTCGTCGAGGATGGGGTAATAGGCCTGGAAGACGTGAGGCACCCCGGGGGTGATGTCGAGGGTCACCTGGACGTCCGCGGTGGCGGCCTGCCCGGCGAGGCGGATGGCGTCGTCGAGGAGAACCTCGTGCGTTCCGGACTGGATGATCAGGGGCGGCAGCCCGGACAGCTGGGCGAATATGGGGCTGATCAGGCCGAGAGCGGCATCTTGGCCCGACGTGTAGTCGCTGACCCGCGCGCGGAGTGCCTCCGGGCTGAGCAGCGGGTCGGCCTCGCGCTTGGTTTCCATGGTCGCTCCGGCCAGCGTGAGATCGGCATACGGTGACATGGCGAAGGCCGCGGCGGGCATCGGGAGCCCGTGATCGCGGGCGTTGACCAGGGTGGCGATGGCGAGCCCGGCGCCGGCGGACTCTCCCGCGACGACGATGTCCGCTGGGGCTGTGCCGGTGTTCAGGAGGGCTTCGTAGGCGGCCAGGGCGTCGTCGACCGCTGCCGGATACGGGTGCTCGGGGGCGAGCCGGTAGTCGACGGAAATGACCTTGGCGCGGGTCCGCCGGCCGACCTGCGAGGCCAGGTCAGCGGCGAGGGCGGCGTCACCCATCACGTAGACGCCGCCGTGGAAGTACAGGACAGTATGGCGAGGTTCGATTCCGTCGACGGTGATCTCGGCGGTCGGGACGCCGCCCAGAGTGGCCGCGGTCACGGTCACGTCGGCCGGCAGCGGCTGCGCCGATAGCAACTCCCGGAGCTGTCGCCGCTGCTCGTTGACGTCGCTGTCGGGGGGGAAGGCCGACTGCCGCAGGATCGCGTCGAGGGTCTCTCGCTGTTCGGTGCTCACGGAGGATCTCCTTCGGTCGGAATTCGCCCGGCAGCACCCAGGCGGGCTCGCCCATGTCATCCCCGGCTGAAATTTCCTGCCGGGAGGCGGGCCACTGCCAGGCTCGCCCGCCACCAGGTGAAAGGCCGTCACCCCATCTAGGTGATTAGCGCGCCGAAGACAGCAAGTGGCGGGTCTGATGCTGACAAACCTCTAGGCGCCGGTCGTGGACCGGCCGCCGCCGGCGCCGGATGACGCCGGCGGCAGCCGGGTCTTGCTCCGGTCAGGCATGGTCGAGCGCGGCGAGCATGCCGGGCTCGTAGGCGCCTCCCAGGGTGTTCACGATGACGTTCATCCGGTTTGCCGCATTGATCATCGAGACCAGGCAGACCAGCGCTCCGATCTGGTCGTCGTCGTAGTGCTTGCGCACCTGCGCCCAGGTCTCGTCGGACACACCCGGGTGGTCGTCGCCGAGCCGGGTGCCTTCCTCCGCGAGCGCCAGCGCTGCCCGCTCGGCCTCGGTGAACACCGTCGTGTGCCGCCAGGCGGCGACCAGGTGGAGCCGAAGCTGAGTCTCTCCGGCGGCCGCGGCCTCCTTGGTGTGGATGTCGACGCACAAACCGCAGCCGTTGATCTGGCTGACCCGCAGGTTCACCAGTTCCTGCAGGGTCTTCGGCAGCGCCGATTGTTCCAGGGCCAGCGACGCGTTGTAGAACCGCTTGGCGACCTTCGCGGCCGTCGGGCTGTCGAACAGGTTGAACCGGGGCTCCATGAGTTCGTCCTCACTCGCGATGTTCGTACGGGACGAACACGAGATGCTGGCAAGGCGGTCCTTGTGACAGCGCGTTTCGGTGACCTGCGCCACAAACACACCGGTGTCACAAAACGGCGGGCTCCGGCGTCTGGTGGGGTACACAGTCGACAGTGAAGTGGAGCCAGCCATGGGCGGCACGTCGCAGGCCGCGCCCGACGACCGCGGCAAGAGCATGAGCCGGGACGACCGCCCGGATCCCGCCACCGAAGCGTTCGTCATGCACCGCAACCTGCTGTTCACCGTCGCCTACGAGATGCTCGGCTCGGCGGCCGACGCCGAGGACGTCCTGCAGGAAACCTGGCTGCGGTGGGCGGGCGTCGATCTGGCCGGGGTGCGGGATCAGCGTGCGTACCTGGTGCGGATCACCACCCGGCAGGCACTGACCCGGCTGCGTACGCTGGCCCGGCGCAAGGAGTCCTACGTCGGTCCCTGGTTGCCCGAGCCGCTGCTGACCGCGCCCGACGTGGCCGAGGATGTCGAGTTGGCCGACAGCGTCTCGATGGCCATGCTGCTGGTGCTGGAGACGCTCGAACCGACCGAGCGGGCGGTGTTCGTGCTGCACGAGGTGTTCGCCTTGCGCTACGACGAGATCGCCGAGGCCGTCGGCAAGAATCCGGGTGCGTGCCGCCAGATCGCGCACCGGGCGCGGGCGCACGTCGCGGCGCGCAGGCCGCGCGGTGCCGTTTCCCCGGCCCAGGCCCGGGACGCGCTCAAGGCGTTCCGCCAAGCGGTCGAAACCGGCGATCTACAGAGCCTGCTCGACCTGCTCGCGCCGGACGTGGTGTTCCTCGGCGACGGTGGCGGCATCAAGGAGTCCGTGCCGCGGCCCATCCTGGGTGCCCGCCGGGTGGGTATCCTGCTGGCGGCCGCCCTGCGCAGGATCGCCCGCGAGGGAACGGTCGAGCCGGCTTACTTCAATGGGTGGCCGGCTCTGATCATCCGGATCGAAGGGGAAATCGACACGGTCGTGACGGTCCGCCTCGACGACGGCCTCATCACCGGGCTCTACGCCGTGCGCAACCCCGAGAAGCTCTCGCATGTCGAGCGGGAGACCGCGCTGCGCCGCTGAGCCGGATTGACTCCGTCAGCGTGGGGGTGGGCCGCCTGCCGCGGCGGCCAGCGCCGACTCCGCGGAAGCCGCGGTGCCCGGCTCGGTCCGCGAGGTGGCCGGCCGCAACCAGGCGGCTGCGGCCAGGGCGGCGATGACGGCCGAGCCGGCGCCGACGAGGAACGCGGCGTGATAGCCGCCGGTGAGCGCGGCCACGTGACTGTGCCCGGTCGCGAGCAGGCTCGCGGTGCGGGCGGAGGCGAGGCTGGCCAGGACGGCGAGGCCGAGTGCACCGCCGAGCATGAAGGCGGTGTTGACTATCCCCGATGCCAGGCCGGATTCGGCGGGCGGCAGGTCGTTGGTGGCGACCAGCAGCAGCGGGGCCAGGGCGGTGCCGGCACCGGTGCCAAGCAGGATCCCGCCGGGCAGGACGTCGGTCAGGAAGTGCCCGCCGACGGGGGCCTGGCCGAGCAGGGCGAGCCCGGCGGCGGCCAGCAGCAGTCCGGTCACCAGCGGCGGCTTGATGCCGAACCGGGCCACCAGCCGGGCCGCGGCGCCGGCCGACAGGCAACTCATGATCACGTTCATGGGCAGGAACGCCAGTCCGGTCTGCAGCGGGCGGTAACCCAGCACGAGCTGCAGGTACAAGGTGGTGAGGAAGAAGCAGGCGAACATGGCCGCCGACCACAGCACGCCGGTCAGGCTGGCGACCGTGAGGTTGCGCTGGCGCAGCAGCCGAAGGGGCACCAGCGGGGTGGCGGCACGGGACTCGACGGCGGCGAACGCCGCGAGCAGCACCGCGGCGCCGGCCAGCTCCCCGCCGGTGCGGGCCCAGCCCGCCTGGCCGGAGCCGGTGATCGCGTACACGGCCAGCAGCACCGCGGCGGTCACCAGCACCGCGCCCGGGATATCCAGCCGCCCGCCGGCTGCCCGCACCGGCGCGGCCGGCAGCACCCGCAGCGAGGCCAGCACCACCGCGGCCCCGATCGGCGCGTTGACCAGGAAGATCCAGTGCCAGGACAGCAGGCCGGTCAGCACGCCGCCCAGCAGCACCCCGATGCTGCCGCCGCCCGCGGCGAGCAACCCGTACACGCCCATCGCCTTCGCCCGCTCGGCGGGCTCGGGGAACAGCGCTACCACCAGCGACAGCGCGACCGCCGAGGCGACCGCTCCGCCGAGCCCCTGGACCGCCCGCGCCCCGAGCAGGAACCCCTGCCCGCCGGCCAGGCCGCACGCCAGCGAGGCCAGGGTGAACAGGCCGATCGCCGCGGTGAACACCCGCCGGTGGCCGAACAGGTCGCCCAGCCGCCCGCCCAGCAGCAAGAAGCCGCCGAAGGTGAGCAGGTAGGCGTTCACCACCCAGGCCAGCGACGCCTGCGAGAACCCGAGCGCCTGCCGGATGTCGGGCAGGGCCACGCCGACGATCGTGGTGTCCAGCACGTTCATCAGCGCGCCCGTGCACACCACCGCCAGCGCGACCCAGCGGGCCCGGCTGCCATTACCCATTAGTTATCCCTCCTGTGGCGCAGTTTGAGAGCCGGTTCAGGCGCCGAGGACGGCCTGGACGTCCAAGACGATGTCCACCTTGTCGGCGACGACGATCTTGGTACCGTCGGCGGCCAGGCCGAAGGTGACGCCGAAATCGCGGCGGCGGATCGCGGCGCCGGCCGAGAAGCCGATCCGTGACTCGCCCTGCATCCCAGTCGGATCTATGCCGAGGAACTCGACATTCAGATCCAGCGGCCGGGTGACGTCCCGGATCGTCAGCTCACCCGACAGCACCCAGCCGTCATCGACCGGGCGCAGCGCCGTGCTCGCGAACGTCATCACCGGGTACCGCTGCGCCTCGAAGAAATCCGCCGACCGCAGCATCAGTAGGCACTGCGAGCCGTCCGCCGGCCGCAGTGGCCGAAAACCCCCTAAGGGGTCACAGCTCATGTCACGGTCCGGCCCTAGCGTCGCCGGACATGAGCGATATAACCCCGATAACCCGCGATGGCACCAGCGCCGCCCGCCACGCCGAACTATTGCGCGAACTCTTCCAGCCCGTGCCGCATCAGTTCGACGCCGGAACGCGGTCAGCCTGCGCGGCCGAGTACGAGATCGCCTGGGAGCAGGCCGTGCACGCACTCGAGCTCTGCCGCCGCGCCGCCGAGCTCGCTGCCCGGCGATGACGCAGCGCGGTACACAATCTCTGCGCTAATGGGGTGTCACCATCCTTGACCGCGAGATGTACACCGAGGCTGCGGCGGCGGAGTTGCTGCGGGTGGCACCCCCGACGCTGCGCTGGTGGCTAGAGGGCCGCCTCCCGCGATACCGTCCCGTGATCCGTGTTGAGCCAACCGGTTCGCGCGTTGTCACCTGGGCGGAGTTCGTCGAGGCCGGGCTCCTGCGTCTCCGGTCAGGATTAACCCGCTCGTGCGCTTTGGCCGGCCCGCGATCGCGGGCGCGTGAACGAGCGCGCCGCGAGGGTCCCCTCAATCCAGAGGACGCGAGGACCAAGCGGGGCCAGCTCGAGGTTTTCATGACGCAATGGCGGCGCATTGAGGTCTCTGAGCTAGGCGGGGAGCGGACGGTCGGGCACGACGCGCTTCATGACCAGGGTTGACGTCATGCGCTGGACGCCGGCGAGCGCGGTCAGTTTCTCGTCCTGCAGCCGCTGGTAGGCGGCCAGGTCGGCGGTGACGACGCGGAGCAGGTAGTCGGGATCGCCGAACAGGCGCTCGGCCTGGACGACGTTCGGGATGCTCGCCAGCCCCTCCTCGAACGCCAGCAGCGTCTCGCGATCCTCCCGGCGCATGGTCACGAACACCAGCGCCTCGAAGGACAGGCCGACCGCTCCGGCGTCGACGATGGCGCGGTAGCCGCGGATCGCACCGCGGCGCTCGAGTTCCCTGACCCGCCGGTGGCACGGGGAGACGCTCAGCCCCACCTGGGCGGCGAGCTCGGTGACGGTCAGCCGCCCGTCCCCTTGAAGCAGAGCAAGGATTTTGCGATCCACGGCATCCATGCGGTTGATTCTTCCAGCACAGCGGCCTTATGCGGCAAAACTTAGGAACACCTTCGGCGGATTCAGGGCTATTTTCTTGCCATGGCTGTCAGCTCCGTCCTCGCGTTCTGGGCGGTGGCCGCGCTCCTGATCATGGTGCCGGGCCCGGACTGGGCCTTCGTCCTGGGCTCGGGCCTGCGTGGCCGCACCGCCGTCCCGGCCGTCGGCGGGCTGGTGATCGGCTACGGCGCGGTCACCGTCGTGGTGGCGGCCGGCGTCGGGGCGCTGGTCGCCAGGTCCCCGGCGCTGCTTACCGGGCTCGTCTTCGTCGGCGGGCTGTACCTGGTGTGGCTCGGGGCCAGGACGCTGGCCCGGCCGAAGGCACCCGGCGCCCACACCGACCGCGGAGCCGATGCGGCGGCCGGCATCCCGCCCGCCAGGGCGGCCGGCACCGGGCGGGCCACGCTGGCCAAGGGCATCGGCGTCAGCGCGCTCAACCCCAAGGGCCTGCTGCTCTTCGTCGCGTTGCTGCCGCAGTTCACCAGCCCGCGCTGGAGCTGGCCGCAGTCCGCCCAGCTTGGCCTGCTCGGGCTGGTGTTCATGGCGAGTTGCGCGGCCTTCTATCTCGGCCTTGGGGCGTTCGCCCTCCGGATCAGCAACGCCCGGCCCGCCACCGCCCTCGCCCTCGCCCGGTTCTCCGGAGCCGCCATGATCGTCATCGGCGCGCTGCTGCTCATCGAGCGGCTGACCGGACACTCACCCGGTTGACGGCGTCGGCGCAGCGGGCCCAGACCCGCTCGCCCACGGGCTGCTCGGCCGAGGCGAGCAGATCGAGCACCTCACCGTCGTCGGCCCGGGCCAGGAACCGGCGTCCGTCGGCCTCGAGCCGGCCGATCACGATGCCCGTGCGGGAGCCGTCACGGCGGTGCTTGACCGTGTACGTCTCGATCGTGGCCGGGCCGCCGGCGGCCAGGGCGCCGGCCGGGGCCGGCCACCCATCGATCCGCGCCTGCAGCTCACCGGCGCCATCGCCCGGCCAGGGCGCGGGCGCGGTGGAGTAGACCCCGGCCGAGTACTTCCCCATGACCCCGCCGTTGGCGCCGACGAACCCGTAACCGCCGGGGTTGGCCCGGGCCCGCTGCACGGTCTCGGCGATGGCGTGCATGGAGTAGTTGTTGCCCGCCCCGCCGAAGAACGGCAGCCCACCGGTGACCGTGAGCCCGCGGCGGTCGTCGGGGGCCAGGCCGAGGCCGTCGCAGATGTTGAACACCGCGACCGGAAAGCAGCTGTACAGGTCGATCGTGGCCAGGTCGGCGACCCCCACTCCGGCCATTTCCAGCGCGCGGCGGGCGGCCATCACCGCGGCCGGGCTGGCCGACAGGTCGGCGCGATCGAGCAGGTCGCGTTCCCGCAGGTCGGCATGGCCGTGCAGGAACACCCACCGGTCGGCGGGCACGGCGAGCCGCCGGGCCGCCGCCAAGGAAGCGACCAGCACGGCCGCGCCCTGGTTGACCTTCTCGAAGGCGACGATCAGCCGGGTGTAGGGGTCGGCGATCGGGCGGTTCGATTCGCTCGGTGTGACCAGCTCGGCGGCGCCGCGCACGGCCGGCGCCGCCGCGTGCGGGTTCAACGAGGCGACCCTGGTAAACGGCGCGAGCAGGGCACCCATGGCCGCGGCGTACTCGCCGCGGGTCCGCCCCAGCCGGGCGCGCCGCGCGTTCTCGATCAGCGCGTACTGGCCCGGCGGGCCGGTCAGGCCGTGCGCCGCCCAGTGCGGGGAGAACATGCCCTCGAGCCCGTACCCGCGGTCCTCGAGGGCCCCATCGGCGTGCTCGGCGAAGTCCGGCCGGTCCGGCACACCGGCGGCGGCGTAGCGCTGCACCGTGGAGATGGCCTCGCCGCCGAAGGCCAGGGCCACCTCGCTGCGCCCGGCGGCGATGGCCCCGGCCAGCTCGGTGACCAGGTGCTGCGGCGCGTGGCCGCCGGTCACCTCCAGGATCGCCCGGGCCGGCCGGGCGCCGATGCGGCCGGCCACCGACCGCGGGTAGTTGTCGGAACGGCCCAGCGGCGCGGGCGCCGCCGGGTGCGAGATCTCGAACTGCCGCACGCCCGCCACGGTGTCGATCGCGACGGCCACGGCGGCCGGGGCGGCCCCGCTGTCCGCCAGCGCCGCCCGGGCCGCCGAAGCGGCCAGGTCAACTGGCGAGAGCCGCCGGTACCCCGGCTCGTCCAGGCGCTCGGACGCCTGCCCGACGCCGACCAGCACGGGCGTGCGCGGGTCGAGACCGCCGAGGTCCGCTGCCACGGGGCTCATGCAGCCGGTCCTTCCGGGGGATGGGGGTTAGCGGGGGCCGGAACCGGGTTCAGCGCACCACGAGCACGATCTTGCCCGGCGGGCGCGGCCGCCCGCGACTCAGATAGGCCTCGCGTCCCTGGCTGAGCGGCATCTCCTGGCTGATAACGACCCGCAGCCGCCCGTCGGCGACCAGGTCGCCCAGGTGGGCCAGCTCGGCGGCGTCCGGCTCGACGATGAAGAACATGGCGTGCACGCCGTGCCGGTCGGCCAGCTCCTGCGAGGGCGGGGCGGTTAGCGTCACCAGCCGCCCGCCGCGGCGCAGCATCGCGTAGGCGCCCGCCAGCGCGTCGCCGCCGACGGCGTCGATCACGACGTCCATCCCGGAGGGCAGCGGGCCGGAGCCGGCCACGACGACCTCACGCGCGCCGAGCCCGGCGACGAAGTCGGCGTTGCGGCCGGTGTCGGTGGCCGTGACCCGTCCGCCCAGGATCGCGGCCAGCTGGACCGCGAAGACGCCGACCCCGCCGGCGCCGCCCAGCACCAGCGCCTGCTCGTCCAGGGCCAGGTCCGCCCGGTCGACCAGCGCCTGCCACGCGGTCAGCGCCGCGAGCGACAGCGAGGCCGCCTCGGGATGCGAGATCGACGAGGGCTTGCGGGCCAGGTTGACGTCCGGAACCGTCGCGTAGTCCGCGGCCGCGCCGTCGCGGTCGAAATCGATCAGCCCGAACACCTCGTCGCCCACGGCGAAGTCCGTCACGCCGTCGCCGAGGGCCGCGACCGTCCCGGACACCTCGTGCGAGGGAATCATCGGGGTCCGGTCGGCCCCGTCGCGGGTGGTCCACGACTCATCCCAGGTCAGCTCGTCGAACGTGATCGCCGCCGCGTGCACCGCGATGAGAACCTCGCCGGGCCCGGCCACGGGCACCGGCGCCTGCTCGTAGACCAGCTGCTCGGGTCCGCCTCGATGGTGCGCCCGCAGCGCCATCATGGTCTCCATATGTACCTCCGGGGGCTATTGTGCCCGGCGGCGGTAGGGTGACCCGCGTGGGCGGCCCGAAGCTGAACTGGGGTCTGCTGCCGGCGTTCGACACCGGCCGCGCGGCGCGGGTGCCCCGGGACCTGACCCGGGCCTGGCAGGTCGCCGGCGACTCGCTCGACCTGGTGGCGCGGCCGATCGAGCGGTTCGAGCTCGCCGGGACCCTGAACGGCCATCCCGGGCATATCCGATCCGACCTGGCAAAGCAGGACTTCCCCGCCATCTTCGCCCTCGCGGTCACCGGCTTCCGCGGCCCCGAGCCGCTGCGCTCGCGCAGCCGTGCCGTCGCGGCCACGGCCCTGATCTCCTGGGCCGAGGTCTACCGGCCGACGGGCAACCCCGTCGACGAGTGGTTCTTCGTGCCGTTGCTCCAGGCCGCCGACCTGGTGGCCGGCTTCCTCCCTCCCGTCGACGGCGCCAAGCTGCTCGGCTGGGTCCGCGCGTTCGCCCTGTGCGGCGACGCGTTCTACGCGGGCCGTCCCCCGCGCAACACCTCATGGAACAACAACTGGATGGCCCGCCGCCTGGTGATCCGCGCCGCGGCGTCCACCGTGGCCGGCGACGCCGTCGCGCGGGCGGCCACGCGCGGGCTGCTGCGCGACTTCATCGGGCGCAATTTCGTGCCCGGTCCGTCGGGCGAACGCGACGGGCGGACCTACGACTTCATGCAGCGCGACGCGCTGCTGTATCACATTGCCGACGTCCAGCCGTTGGTCGAGATGACCCTGTACACGCCGGACCTGGTGGACGCCGGCGCCCGGGCCGCGACCCTGTCCGGCCTGGAGTTCCTGCGTCCGTTCTTCCTCGGCGAGCGTGAGCACATCGAGTTCGCGCGGACCACGATCGCGTTCGACCGGGAGCGCCGCGACGACGGCAACCCGGAGTTCGCGAACGTGCCCTGGAACCCGGCCAGGGGTCGCGTCCTGCTCCGGCTGGCCCGGGCGTCGTTCCCCGAGGTCCGGCCGTGGACCGAGGAGATCGTCGACCCCGCCTACGATCCCCGCACCAAGCTCCTGGCCGCTATCTACGGTGAGCCGCGGCGCCGGGCGGAATGGCCTCAGCCAGAGCCGGAGACCGGCCCGGACGCGCCGAGCCGGTCCAGCAGCGCCGCGCGGGACGCCGGACGCAACGCGTAGACCAGCATGAACATGGCCTCGCGGGCCAGAAGCTGCCCGAGCTCGGAGACCAGCAGCGAGCGGCTGCCCTCCGTCGTCATCAGCGCGGCCGCCGCGCGCATGGCCAGCTCACCCGCGGCGGCGCGCGCCGCCGCGGTTCCCGGGCCGAGCCGGTCCAGGTCCGCCCGCACCGCCATCAGCTCGGCGTCCAGCGGCGACGGTCCCAGCATCCGCAGGCAGCGGGCGGCGACCCCGAGCGCCCACGCGGCGTGGATCCTGAGCACCTCGGGCGCGGTGGCGTCGCTGGCCGGATGGCGCCCGGTCACCCGCCCCGCATCCACATGCAGCCCGTCGAACGTGATGCGGCGGGTTGCCGTCGCGTTCAGACAAATCAATCTCAGGGGTTCGGCGTGCACGTGCGCTCCCACGGACGCGTCGACGACGAGCCAGATGACCTCATCCCCGGCCCGCGCCGCCACGTGGATCACGTCGATCCGGCCCCAGCCGGAGACGAACGGCGCGACCCCCTCCAGCCGCCAGCCGCCGCCGTCCGGCGTGGCCCGCAGCGTGGGGCGCGGCATGGCGCCGGCCAGCGCGACGCCCGCCCGGATGTCGCCGCGCGCCAGCGGAGCCAGCAGGCTCGCCGCGAGCTCCGGATTGTCCCCCGCGGCCAGGGCGCGCACCAGGCCGTGATGCTGGGCCCAGACAAAGGCCGTGGTCAGGCACCCGCTGGCCAGCACCTCGTTGACGGCGCACGCCTCCGGGAAGCCCGCGTCGAGCCCGCCCGCACTGGCCGGGGCCGCGATCCCGTACAGGCCGGCCCCGGCCAGGGCGTCGAGCAGCTCGCGCGGCACCACGTCGCTGCCGTCGGTGGGCAGCGCCGCGGGGAACAGCACCTCGTCGGCGATCTGCTGGGCCACGCGAACGACGTCCACGGGCCGAGCTTATAGATCACCGTGGCCGGGCCCCCGGTAAGGCGGCGGGAGTGTCCGGCGGCACCAGCCCGGCCGGGCCGAGCGTGTTCCGGGCGCCCCCGGCACCGCTGTCGCGCGCGATCCGGTCGTCGCCCGCGGACAGGCCGCGTAGCGAGCCGAGATCGCGCTGACCGCGGATGGCGAGGTGGGCGGCGATCGCGAACGTCGCGCCGAACAACACGCCCAGGCCGGGCCCGGCGACGAGCATGGCGGCCCAGGTGTTCACGGTCGTGAAGTGCCCGAACAGGATGCCGGTCAGCAGCCCGGCGCACAGCCCGCTCAGGGCCCCCGCCGCCGCGGCCCGCCCCGTGATCGGCAACCCGCTGACCCGCTCGACCTGTATCGGATCGGTGATCGGGTTCACCTTGAACGCTCGTACGGCACGGTGTTGTCCCCTCCCCTGTACTGACCGGCATACGGCCAGCGACAATTCACCCTCTCCGGCCGGTATGGAGGGCAGGCATGCAAGCTCGTGAAATTCCTATGGAGCCCGTGCCCGCGCCGTCAACCATTCGGCCAGCCATTTAGATCCGGGTCAGTTACCGGGCAGCTCGCCCAGGGTGACGTGGACGATGATCGTCTGGCCGCCGCGGACGACGGTGACCGCCACGTTCTGCCCCGGCTCGCGGCCGGCCAAAGCCTCGGCCAGCGCGGAGGCGTCCGGCGTCGGCGTGCCGGCGATCGCGGTGATCGCGTCGCCGGCGCGAAGGCCGGCCCGCTCGGCCGGGCCGCCGCCGGTGACCGCGACGATCCCCGCCCCGGCCGGGCGGCCGTCGGCGCGGGCAACCGTCGTGACCTGGACGCCGAGTGCGGCCCGGTCGGTGCTGGTGACGTGCCCGGAGCGGATGAGCTGGCTGGCGATGTCGCGAGCGGTGTTGGACGGGATCGCGAACCCGATCCCCTGGGCCTGGCCGCCGTTGGCGGAGCTGGCCGCGGCCAGCGTCGGGATGCCGATCACCTGGCCGGAGGCGTTCACCAGCGCGCCGCCGCTGTTCCCCGGATTGATCGGGGCGCTGGTCTGGATCGCGTCGGCCAGCACCGTCCCCGACGAGCTGGCCGACGCGGGCTCGGAGACCGTGCGCCCGGTCGCCGACACGATGCCCTCGGTGACGCTGCTGGACAGCCCCAGCGGGTTGCCGACGGCCAGCACCGCGTCGCCGACCTGGGCCCTTTTCGAGTCACCGAAGCTGGCCGGGCGCAGGCCGGACAGATCGTCGGCCCGGATCACCGCGATGTCCCCGGCGGGATAGGTGCCGACCAGCTTGGCGGAACGCGGCTTGGTGTCGTCGGCGAGCTGCACGGTGAACGTGGTCGCGTTCCCGGCCACGTGCGCGTTGGTGACGATGTTGCCCAGGTCATCGAGGATCACCCCGGACCCGAGCCCCTCAGATGTTTGGATCTGCACGACCGATGGCCGCACCTGCCGCACGATGTCTGCGTAGCCAGCCCGGTCGGCCTGGCGCGGTGGTGCGGTCGTCGCCGAGCTCGCCTGAGGCTGCGGCTCGGCGACCGCGGCTCCGACGGCGACGCCGCCGCCTCCGATCACCGCGACCGTCGCAACGGCGGCCGCGGCTCTCCGGGTTCGCTGTGTCACCTTCATGTCTCCTGCGCTC
>Ga0335073_10009693_pt1 | contig 13524 bp, 11 predicted proteins | sample Lox_Sample_22_FD_207093 | JGI IMG/M metagenome (GOLD analysis project Ga0335073, IMG submission 207093) | Soil microbial communities from Loxahatchee National Wildlife Refuge, Florida, United States - Lox_Sample_2.2 | ecosystem: Environmental > Terrestrial > Soil > Wetlands | place: USA...
GGGCACCGCGAGCTCGCTCGGCACGTAGCCGAACGCCAGCGAGCGGCGGCTGTAATGCGCATACGCGCCGGATGTCACCCAGCCCACCACCGCCCCGTCGTGCCAGATCGGCTCGTCGCCGACGACGTCGGCCGGCTCCGTCGGATCGGGGGTAACGTCCAGGTAGACGAGCGTCCGGGCCGGGCCGCGCGCCAGCTCCGCCTCCACCGCGGCGCGGCCGATGAAGTCATGATCGAGCTTGACCGACCGGTGCATGCGCGCCTCGGCCGGCGTGTAGATCGGACGGTACTCGCGGAACCAGGTACCGAACATCTTCTCCATCCGCAGTGACATCAGCGCCCGGAACCCGAACAGGCCGACACCATACGGCTGGCCGGCCCGCCACAGCAGGTCGAACAGCGCTCGCTGGTACTCCGGTGCGACCCAGATCTCGTAGCCGAGATCGCCGGTGTAGGTCATCCGGCCGACGTAGGCGGGGATCATCCCGACGTCGATCCGGCGGAAGGTCATGAACGGGTAATCCTCGGTGGCCAGCGAGGTGTCGGTGACCGACTGCAGCACGTCGCGGGCGCGCGGACCGGCCAGTGAGAGGCCCACCAGGGACAAGGCCAGCACGTCGAACCGCACGCCATCGGCGAGGTGGTCACGGAACCAGCGCGAGTGATGCGCCTCGGCGATCTGCGAGCCGAACAGGAAGAAATCGTCGGCACCGACCCGTGCCACGGAGAACTCCCCGACGATGTGACCGCTGGGGTCCAGCGCGGCGGTGAGGTTGATCCGGCCGGCTCGCGGCAGCCGGTTGGTGAACAGCCCCTGCAGCCACTCGGCGCTGCCGGGGCCGGTCACGCGGTACTTGGCGAAGTTGGAGCACTCGGTGAGCCCGACGCGTTCACGCACCGTGGCGGATTCCTCGGCCACGACCGGGAAGGCGTTGGAGCGGCGGAACGTCACGTCCTCGCGCGGCTCCTCCCCCGGCCGCTGGAACCACAGGGGATGCTCGAGCCCGAAGCCCGCGCCCCATACCGCGTTGTGGGCGGCGAGCCGGTCGTAGACGGGCGTGGTGTGCAGCGGCCGGCCGGCCGGGAGCTCCTCGTTGGGGAAGGTGATACGGAACCGGCGGCTGTAGTTCTCCCGCACCTTGGCGTTGGTGTAGGCGAGGCTGGCCCAGCTCCCGAAGCGGGCCACGTCCATCGCCCAGATGTCTTCACCCGGATCGCCGTCGGCCATCCAGCGCGCGAGGGTGAGGCCGACCCCGCCGCCCTGCGAGAAGCCGGCCATCACGGCGCAGGCCACCCAGCAGTTGCGCAGGCCGGGCACCGGGCCGACCAGCGGGTTGCCGTCCGGTGCGAAGGTGAACGGCCCGTTGATCACGTTCTTGATCCCCGCGTCCGCCAGCGCCGGATAGTGCTTGAACGCGATCTCCAGCGACGGGGCGATCCGGTCGAGGTCGGGGGTCAGCAGCTGCTTGTCGAAGGTCCACGGCGTCTCGCGCGGCGACCAGGGCACGCACGCCTGCTCGTACGTGCCGAGCAGTATCCCGCCGCCCTCCTGGCGGATGTAGTTCTCGCCGGAGAAGTCCAGGCCCATCGGCAGCTCGTGTCCGGTGGCCGCGTTGTACTCGGCCACCTCGTCCATGTCCTCGGTGATCAGGTACATGTGCTCCATCGCGAGGACGGGCAGTTCCAGGCCGATCATCCGGCCCACCTCACGGGCCCACAGCCCGCCGGCGTTGACGATGTGCTCGGCGTGGATCTCGCCGGAATCGGTGATGACGTCCCAGGTGCCGTCGGGACGCTGGCGCAGGTCGCTCACCCAGGTGTGCTGGTAGATCTCGGCGCCGGCCTGCCGCGCGCAGATGGCATAGGCCCGGGTGACCCCGGTCGGGTCGACGTGGCCCTCGGCCGGGTCGAAGAGCGCGCCGATGAAGTGCTGCTTCGCCAGCAGCGGGAACAGCTCCCTGGCCTCGGCCGCCGAGATGATCTCCATATCCATGCCGAGGTAGCGGCCACGGGCCTGGGCCATCCGCAGCCAGTCCATCCGCTCCCGGTCGTCGGCCAGCATCAGCCCGCCCGGCATGTGGATGCCGCAGTCCTGGCCGGAACGCTGCTCGATCTCGCGGTACAGGTTGACCGTGTACTGCTGCAGCTTCGCGACGTTGGGGTCGCCGTTGAGCGTGTGCATGCCGCCCGCGGCGTGCCAGGTCGAGCCGGCGGTGAGCTCCTGGCGCTCGACGAGCACGACGTCCGTCCAGCCCATCTCGGTGAGGTGGTACAGGACCGAGGCGCCCACCACACCGCCGCCGATGACGACTACCTGCGCGGAAGCTTTCATCAAGGCATCCCTACGTGTAACTTTTCCCGGTACAGTCGTTCCGACTATAGATCCTTGGAGGTGTCGCGCAATGGGTAGGCTTCTCGATCGGCTCGCCGCCGGGCCGGTGGTTTGCGCTGAGGGGTATCTGTTCGAGTTTGAGCGCCGCGGCTACCTGCAGGCGGGCGCGTTCGTACCCGAGGTGGTGCTCGAGGAGCCCGAGATGGTGGCCGGGCTGCACCGGGAATTCGTGCATGCCGGATCGGACGTGGTCGAGGCGTTCACCTACTACGCCCACCGCGAGAAACTGGCGGTGATCGGCCGCGAGGGTGACCTCGAGCCGATGAACCGGCAGGCGCTGCGGATCGCCAAGGAGGTCGGCGCCGAGCATGACTCGCTGGTGGCCGGCAACATCTGCAACACCAACGTCTACGTCCCGGACGATCCCGCGACGCATAAGGTCGTCCGCGACATGTTCACCGAGCAGGTCGGCTGGGCCGCCGAGGCTGGCGTCGACTTCGTGATCGCCGAGACCATCGACTATCCCGGCGAGGCACTGCTCGCGCTGGAGGCCATCAAGGCGCACGGCCTGGACGCGGTGGTCACGCTCACCATTCACCGCGAGCCCGTCGTCCGCGGGGGCGACCCGGTCGGCGAGACTTGCCGCCGCCTGCAGGACGCCGGCGCCGATGTGGTCGGGCTGAACTGCATCCGCGGGCTCGCCACCATGCTGCCGCTCATCGGTGAGATCCGCGCCGCGTGCGACGGCTACATCGCCGCCTTGCCGGTGCCGTACCGCACGACCGAGGCCGAGCCGACGTTCCAGTCGCTCACCGACCCGGATTGCGACCTGATCCCGGACGGACGGCCGTTCCCCACGGCGCTAGACCGGTTCCTGGTCAACCGCTACGAGGTAGCCGCGTTCACGGCGGCGGCGGCCGCGCTCGGCGTCAACTACTTCGGCATCTGCTGTGGCGCCGCACCCCAGCACATCCGCGCGATGGCCGAAGCCCTCGGCCGCACGCCGCCCGCGAGCCGGTTCGGCGCGGATATGAGCCGGCACGCCTACTACGGCACGAGCGACCGGATCAGCCGGCATTACCAGGAGTACGCCAAAGAGCTCTAATGACAAATCCTCTTTCTTCATCACGGACAGAGATTTCCGGTCAGTTCTTAGCGCGAGCCGCGGTTTCTTGCGCCGCAGTTTCCTTGCCTTCCGAGACGACAAAGGGCTCACACTGCGGGAGCGCCGCGAATGTCGCGGCACGGCGCAGGAGCTGGGCTGTCTGGTGACATGCCGGTGTGTCGAGCAAGCCGTGACGCTCGGCCACATGCAATGCTGCCACCAGGGTTGGCAAGTCCCTTCGCAGCGCGGCTTGGCGCAAGCAGATGTGCAGGATGAGCTCGGCGGCGCTGTCCTGCGTCACTGAAGGCAGCTCGGTTACATATTTGTACCAGTGCGCCTGGGAGGGGTGGTCCGCAACGAGCGCGATCAGCTCACCCGCCGCGCCGGCCTCGATGAGCAGCTCCGCGAGCCCGTCGAAGTGCACTGCTACTGCACCACCGGGTTCCTGGTCACGTTGCGCCGCGCGCCGAGCCCTGCCCTTGATGCCCTGCGCCAGGCAGGCTCGGTCCAGCCGCAGCTTGCAAGCGACCCGATCCGGGCGCTGCATCCGTTGGTCAGCTCGCTGTACACCTCGCTCGCAAGCAAGCATCTGGCGGTCGTGAGCCGGCGGCTCGCGGCGGTGGCCACCATTTTCCTGCCCATCTCCGCTCACCGGCAAGATCGAAAAGGGGTGGCCAGCGTTTCTGGTGCTCGGCATGGGAATAAGCGTGGCCTGCGTGGCGGTGACCGTCTTCGTGCTCAGCCGTCGCGGATGGAACTTACGCCCAGGAATTGATGTCTGGCTGGAACCGCTATTACCCAGAGACCGTTCCTTCCGGATCAAGCAGTGACCTCAAGTAATTTCCCACGTTGTCGAAGTTGGCGAGCAGGCCATCGTACTTGGTCATGTGGTCGCGGCCAGCCTTGTCGCGGAACGCCAGGCTGTACGTCAGCTTCGTCACTCCGTCAGTCTCGCGCAGATCCATCGACTCGACGGCCTCGGCATCTGGCCACCCGTCGAACAGCCACGTCTGGACGGTCCGGGTCGGCGGCTCGACCTCCAGGAAGGTTCCCCGGAACGAGCACTCGGTTCCGTCGTCGGTCAGCATGACGAAGTGGTAGTTCCCTCCGGCGCGCAGGTCGATCGAGCAGACCGTCACCTCCTCCCCAAAAGGAGCGAACGTCTTCCTCACATGCTCGGGCTTCGTGGATACGTCGAAGACGAGTTCGATCGGAGCGTCGAACTCCCGAGTGATGACGATCTCGAGATCGTTCGGGAATTCGATGGCTGCCGACCCATGCCGATTAGGCGTCACTGCCACCCTCCTTGTCGTTGTAGCTCTTTGAGCTGTACCGCGCTGAGCCGGCCGCAGCCGTCAGCGCACGGCGACGTATGGCAGGTAGACGGTGGGACTTGCGGTTTCTCATCGGCTGCGGCCGGGTGATCTCTGGGGCGAGGGTGAGCCCTGGCCGCGCACCTGCAGAGCCTGAAAGGCCAGGGTCTGACGCCCGGCGCGTGCAGACGGCCGGGAAGTGGCGTCAAGGCCTCCTTGATAGTCTCCGCGTGGGAGCATCCTCCCTCGAAAGGGCGCTGAAGAGGAGCCATCCTGATGATCAAGGAACTGGCCGGCCTGCCCGACGGAGTCATCGGGTTCGAAGCATCGGGCAAGCTCAGAGCCGAAGATTACCGCGATATCATCCTGCCCGCGCTCGAGCGGGCGGCGGCCAGCGGCGAGGTCAGGTTCGTGGTCGTCATCCCCGAGTTCGGCGGAATGTCGGGCGGCGCGCTGTGGCAGGACCTCAAGGTGGGCATCGAGCACCTGCGGGCGTGGAAGCGCATTGCCCTGGTCACCGACATCGAGTGGATGGACCGCATGACCTCGTTGTTCGGCTGGATGACGCCTGGCGAGGTCAGGCACTTTCCGCTCGCGCAACGCGATGCGGCGATTGCCTGGGCGGCAGCCTGACGCGGCGGACCCCTGGCGATGGCCGCGGCCATCCTAGGGAGCCTCCTGGGGAGGCGGACTAGGGACTTTCTCCAGGGACTGCGGTCTCGATCCGGCCGACAGTGGATCTCATCCACCTGGCTCGCCTGAGTCGAGAACGTAAGGAGATCGGCCATGAGCACCCTAGCCCAGTACCAAGAACCAGCCCACCCCTATCCCGTCCGCTCCGGGCAACTGCTCGCGGCGCGCGCCGAGGCGCTGTTCACCAGTGACCTCTCGGCGCAGGGCGCGTACACCCACATCGAGGTCGCGGCCGCGATCAGGCGCGCGATCGGCACCCATAACGGCATCCGTGGCTGCGCGGGGGAGGTGGCCGCCGCGTATGGCGAGCATCCGGAGACGGCGGCCCGCCGGATGCGCTGGGCCCGGGCCACCATCGAAGGCTGCTACGCCAGCCGGCTGGCCGCGGGTATCAACGCGCCCGCCGCGTCGCCGGTCACTGCCGGGATGTGGTCCAGGTGAAGGCCCGACCGTCCAGCGGCGAAGCCGGCCCGGACCCGGCCGGGAACGCTGATTCACCCGGCGCCGGCCGGGGGGCCAGCCTGGCTGAGCGGGGATACGTCCAGGCTCACTTCGGCGGCATACCCGTGCTCGTCGGACCTGAGCTGGCGACCCGGCTCAAGGCTATCCGCGAGAGTCAGCCATGACGATAACCGTCACCGCTGACGCCCGCGGGACACACCGGCTGCCCGCCCTGGCCTCCGCCTTCCAGGCCGCCGCGGACGCATACGACACGCCGCTGTATCTGACGGACCTGCCCACGCTGGACCGGTGTGCGGCCGAGGTCGAGTCCGCATTCCCGGAGCCGTGGCTGCGGCAGTACTCGCTGAAGGCACACGGCCTGCCCGCCCTGGTGCGCAGGCTGGCCGGCCGGGGGTGGGGCGGGAACGTCGTCTCCGCGGGAGAGTGGCGTCTGGCCACGCGGGCCGGGCTGCCCAACGCGGCGATCAGCTTCGAAGGGATCGGGAAGACCGACCAGGAACTCGGGACGGTGATCCGGGCGGCGCTGGATGGCCAGCCGTTGCGCTGGCTGTCCGTCGAGTCGGCCGATGAGCTGCGGGCCCTCAGCCAGCTCTGCCGGAACACCCGGGCCGGGCGGCACGGCCGGCCCCCCGTAGGCGTCCTGGTCCGGCTCAACCCGCAGGTCGAGCCCGAGACCACCGCCGGGCTGGCGGTCGGCCGGATGAGCAGCAAGTTCGGGCTCACGGCCGGCGAGGTGCGCCAGCTTTCCCGCGCCGGCGCATTTGACGACCCGGGCATCTGCCTGCGCGGCGTCCATGTTCACGTGGGCTCGCAGCTGGCCGGCGTCCAGGCCTGGACCGACGGAGCCCGGGCCGCTCTCGGGCTCTGGGCCGAGCTGCGGGAGCAGTGCGGAGATCGCGTCGATACGGTCGATCTCGGCGGCGGCTTCCCGTCCGGCGTGCCGGCGGCGCCCAGCCCGGCGGCCTTCCGCCAGGCGCTGGATGACCTGATCGCCGGGGAAAGGCTGGCCGTGCCCCCTCGCCTGGCCATCGAGCCGGGGCGGTACGTGGTGGCGGCTTCCGGCTGGATCCTCGCCCGCGTCCTGCACGTGCGCTGCCGCGGTCGCCGGCAGCAGGCCGTGATCGACGCGGGCATGACCGAGCTGATCCGCCCGGCCCTGTACGGCGCCAGGCACCCGGTTCATCTCGTGAGCAGCCGCGGCGCCCAGTGGGAACTGCGGGAGACCGCCGTGGAGGGTCCGGTGTGCGAGTCGTCAGACACCTTCGGCGTGCACCGGCTGCCCGCGCTCCGGCGCGGCGATCTCGTCGCCATCTCCGGCTGCGGCGCCTATGCGTCTTCCTTCGCGAGCCGCTACAACGGCCGTCCGCGTCCTGCCGAGGTGTTCCTCCACCCGTGCGGCGACCTCGAACTCGCCCGCGCTCGTGAGCCGGTGAGCTGACCGGGCTTCAGTCATCCTCACGGGTCCAGTGCGGACGGCGGAACAGGCGGCCCAGCCTGTCGTGCAGGCTATGACCCGAGTCCTGCAGCGCGTCGACACGGTACACGGGCGCCCCGTCGGGCGGCGTCAACTGGGCGGCCTGCGCGTCGTCCAGGCTGCACCAGATGTGGCTCAGCGTGATCCGCTGCACGTAATCGGCGTCGATGAAGCGCAGGCCGGACTTGGTGGCGATCACGATGCCATCGAACACGTCGACTTCAGGTACTTCCAGCACGTGCTCGAGAGTGCCGATCTGCGTGCCCGCGCTGCTCAGCACCGGCGTGCCCCGGACTGCCGCCAGGTAGGAAACAGATGTCTCGTCGGTCATGCCGGCCTCCGTCGTTGCTCGCCTAGGTGGCTGAGCGTATCGCGGGAGCGGCCACCGCCCGCGGCAGGATGAACTCCTCGACCGCCTTGGCGAAGCCCTCGTCGTCGTTGGAGGCCGTCACGTAGGTGGCTTGCCGCTGCACCTCCTCGCTGGCGTTGCCCATCGCGATGCTCAGGCCGCTCCGCTCGAACATGAGCACGTCGTTCGCCCCGTCACCGAGCGTGGCGATCTGCTCCAGCGGGATCTGGTAGTGGTACGACAGGCGCTCGGCCACGACGCCCTTGTTGGCCAGCGGGTGGGTCACGTCGAGGTAGTACGGCTGCGACCGGGCGGCCGAGACGTGCGTCCCGAACTGCTGCTGCACCGCGGCCTCGCACCGCGCGACCTGGTCGTAGTCATCGCTGACGCCGACGATCTTGACCGCCCGGTCGAGCAGGCCGTCGTAGCTGGGCACCACCGTCGGCTGGAACTGGACGGTCGCGGCTTCCTTCGCGGCGTGCGGTGCACCGGGATCGGTGACGTACCAGTCGGCACCGCGATAGATCCAGGGGTACAGGCCATGCGCGCTGATCGCGTCGACGACGGCCGGCGCGACCTCGGCCGGGATGATGTGCTCATCGATGACGGTCATGTCCGGCTGCACGATGATCCCGCCGTTGAACGCGGCCATCGGCCCGCGCATCTCAAGCGGGTGCACCAGCATGCGCATGCCGCGCGGCGGGCGTCCGCTGGTGATCGCGAACAGCACACCGCGCGCGTGCAGCTCCTCGACCGCCTCGATGGCCCGCGGCGTCACCACCTTAGCCGGGGTGACCAGGGTGCCGTCCACGTCCGCCAGGACCGCGGCGATCGTCTGCGTCGCCGGAACAGAGGCGTCGGCCATGTCTTCACCCTAACTTCCGGCCACCGGCCCGCACCGGCCGCGAAGAACCAGCCTACGCTGGCCCGCCAGGCCGGAAATTTCCGGCGGTCAAAGATCTGGAGAACCGGATGCGAAGCCTCATGGTCGCCGGTTCGGCGAAGCTCGCCACGCCGCCGCCGACCGGGATCACGAAGCCCGCCGCGTCGGCCCGGCGACGGCGGGCGGCCCGGCTGGCCTCGGCCATCAGCTGCGCCTCGGCCCGCTCGATCCGCCCGGCCAGGCCGGTGCCGCAGAACAGGGGCGACCGGCTGGCGGGCATGCGGGCCAGCCTAGCGCCGGGCGCCGGGCCGACTAACGGGCCGGCTAACGAGACTGCTCCGGCTGGCGTGGCCTGAGCCGGATCACGCTCAGGGTCGCCAGGCACGCGATGGCCAGCAGGGAGTACGGGACCAGGTCCGATGTCGCCTGGGCCAGCGCCCCGCTGCCCGCGGCCGCGACGGCCTGGCCGCTCGCCCAGGCGAGATTGCCCAGGCCGAACGCGAGCCCCTGGTCGAGGTGGAGCCGTTGCGCCCCCTCGCTCAGCAACGTCATGGCCGGCGCGAACAGAGTGCCGAAGGCGGGCATCCCCACGATCAGCACCGGTACGAGCAGCCACGCCGATTCCAGCGTGGCGGCCAGCAGGCTGACCGCCACCGCGGCGGTCAGCGAGATCCTGATGGGGACGATGGGACCCCGGCGGTCCGCCGTCCGGCCCGCCACGGGGGAGAGCACCGCCTCGATCGCCGCGGACGCGAGAAACGTTCCCGCGATGAGCAGGGACGTGGCGCCCAGATTAGCCAGGCGCAGCGGCGCCAGCACGTCCACCACGCCGAAGGCCAGCCCGGCGAGCGTAGTCAGCCACAGGCCGGTGCTCACCCTGCGGTCGCCCACCGAAGTCCAGGCCTCGCGCAGCCCCTGCGGGGTCGACTTCTGCGGCGCGGGCACCAGGAACGCCACCACCATGAGCGCCCCGCCGGCCACCGCGGCGGTGGAGAACGCGGGCCCGGTTCCCACCTCAGCGGCCACGGCTCCGATCACCGGGCCGAAGAGCGCCCCGCCCACCGCGGCCCCCAGGGCGGTGCCGAGCAGTTCCCCGCGCCGGTTCTGGGGGGCCGCGGTGGCCAGCCAGGCCAGGCCCGCCGCCCAGGTGCACGCCCCGCCCAGGCCCTGGACGAAGCGCGCGGCGTCGAGGACCCACTCGACGGACGTCCAGCCGAAGACCAGCGTCGAGACGCTCATCAGGACCAGCCCCAGCAGCACTACCCTCCGGTAGCCCAGGCGAGCCGTGAGCAATCCGCCGGGCAGCGCGCCGACCAGGGTCCCCAGCGGATAGCCGGCCACCAGGATGCCCGCGCCCGACTTGGACAGGTGAGCGGTGTGCGTGTAATAGGGCAACAGCGGGGTCAGCGCGGTAAAGAACATGGTGTCGACCAGCACCAGGGCGCAGACGAAGAGGAGCAGTGCATGGACCGGGCGCGTCAGCCGTGATGGTGCTTCTTCCGTCACCGCGCGGTACCGGCGGCGGTCGGCGGTATATGCGGCACTACAGCAGTCTGACATTGCCTGCCGGTTACGCCAGTAGTAGGCCCGGGCCGGGACCTCTCTGCCTGGTTTTGCTCCCGCTCCGCGCCGCGGCCGAGACTAGTGATCATGCTGACCGCGAACGACGCCGGGCGGACCCGTCCCGACCGGGAACTGGACCGGCGCATCGCGGCGCTCGCGCTGCCCGCGCTCGGGTCGATCGCCGCCGAGCCCGCCTACGGCCTGGCCGACACGGCCATCGTCGGCCACCTGGGCCGGGTGCCGCTCGACTCGCTGGCGATCGCGACCACCGCGCTGACCATGACCGCCTGGCTGGCCATCTTCCTGACCACCGCGACCACCTCGGCGGTGGCCAGCCTGGCGGCGGGCCGGGCCACCGACCGGGCCGCGCGCTCGGCGGGGGCGGCCTACCTGGTGGCTGCGGCTGGCGGGGCGGCGGTCGCGGTGGCCGTGATCGTGGCGGCGCCGTGGCTCGCGGCCCTGCTCGGCGCGCACCAGGCCGTGCTGGCCGGCTCGGTCGGATACCTGCGGGCGTCGGCCGCCGGGCTGCCCTTCCTGTATCTGTCGTACGCGGGCAACGGGCACCTCATCGGCCTGGCCGACACCCGCACGCCCCTCCAGATCGCGGTCGCGGCCAACGCGCTGAACGTGGCCCTGGAGGTCTTCCTGGTATACGGCGCGCATCTGGGCCTGCTCGGCTCGGCCTGGGGCACGGTCACCGCCCAGGTCGCGGCCGCCGCGCTGTACGCCGCTGCCTCGTGGCGCCGGGCCCGGGTGCGGCCCCGCCGGCCCGGCCGGGCCGAGGTCACCGCGCTGCTGCGGGACGGCCACCGACTCTCGGTGCGAACGATCGCGCTGGGCGTGGTGCCGCTGACCACCACGGCGATCGCGGCGCGGCTCGGCCCGGTGGCGCTGGGCGGCCAGCAGATCGCCATGCGGGTCTGGTACTTGCTGGCGCTGCTGCTCGACGCGCTGGCGGTGCCTGCGCAGGTGTTCGTCAGCTCGTGCCTGGGGGCCGGCGATCAGGACGGCGCGCACCGGGTCGGGCGGCGCACCCTGCGGCTGGGCCTGATCGCCGGGACCGGGCTCGGCGTCGTCACCGTGGCGCTGGCGTTCTGGGTGCCCGCCCTGTTCACCCCGGACCCGGCCATCCGGCATGCCGCCACCGTGGCCCTGCTGGTGTCGGCCCTGACCCAGCCCCCGGCCGCGCTGGCGTTCGTCCTCGACGGGCTCATCCTCGGCCTGTCCGACTACGTCGCCATGCGCCGCGCCATGATCCTGGCCATCCTGGCCTACGTGCCGGTGGCGGCCCTGGTCCTGCGCTTTCACGCGCTGGGCCTGGCCGGGATCTGGGTCGCCCTCGGGCTGTGGCTCGCGGCCCGCGCCGTGCTGCTCGGCCGGCGCTGGCGAGCCCAGTTCCCGGGGTTTCCCGGCACGCTGGCGTAACGGCCGGCGTGTCGCCGGCGTGTCGGCCCGGCGCAAGCGCCGCGGTCCGGCACAATGCCACCAGGCCCCCTTCATGTATGAGATGAAGGGGGCCTTGTCGTCTCGCGCGGGCCTCGCCCCTGAGGGCGGGCCGGCAGCACCCCCGGCGCCCGGCTGATAAATGCCGCAGAAAATACAATTGCCCTCTCCCGGGAGACGACCTACCATGGATGTATGACGACATGGCAGGCGACAAAACGAGCCGGTTACATGAACCCGAGCTCGCAGCTACCGGCTGCCTTGATAAGTCTTGGGGATGGAGTGGTTGCTGTGTAAGCGCCGGAAGGCACTTGCCTGCGACCGCCCCAGGGAAAGCCCCTCGGGGCGGTTTTCGTTTGCACGATTTTACTTGCTCGGGGATGAGCCAGCGGATGGGCAGCCGGTCCCCAAAACCGGCCAAATGCGGGTTCGACTCCTGCCGTCCTCGCGAGCCTCTCGTACAGGCTTGATCATTGACACGTCCAGAGTGTGAGCACCATGAAACGGCAGGCCGAAGCGGCTGCGCGGCGGCCTGCCCGTGGGGGTGACAGCTAAGGAGCGGTCGCGCCTTGCAAGCGTTGACGCAGCCGGTTCGATTCCGGCCATCTCCACTGTGCGTTATCCATCCGGCGGGATGTAGCGTAAGGGTCAGCGTTCCTGGTTTGGGGCCAGGAGGACGGGGTTCGAGTCCCTGCTTCCCGACTAAATGGTTCTCTAGCTCATCGGGCAGAGCGGCGCTGTGAAGTAGCGCAGGTGCGAGGTTCGAGCCCTCGGGGAACCACGATGCGGATGTCGTTCAACGGCAGGACTTCAGTCTTCCAAACTGATAATGAGAGTTCGATTCTCTCCATCCGCTCTCTGTTGATAACACCGGGTGGTGACACCGGGCGCCGCTAGCTCAATGGTCAGAGCAACAGCCTCTTAAGCTGATGGTTCGGGGTTCGAGTCCCTGGTGGCGCACGATGCGGGAGTGACGGGAACTGGGATACCTCGCGAGCTCAGACCTCGCGGCCTGCGCGTTCGAATCGCGCCTTCCGCACGCGGTGTTTCTTATGAAGTCGCGTTATGCAGAGAACCCGCTGCGGTTTCTGTCCGTGCGACCTGCACCGACCGCTCGCGCAGGCCCAGAAGGCCTGCACTCGCGACCGGTTCTGCATAACGCTCGGTGCCGGGTCGGCCAATTGGCAGGCCACGGGGCCCTGACCCCCGCAATGGAGGTTCGAGACCTTCCCCGGCAGCTCAGCCGTCACACGCGGCCGTGACCTGGCCTTCGTAAGGCCGGTGATCCGGGTCGGCACCGGATGACGGCTCCACGCGCTCGTACTCCAGCGGAAGAGAGGCCACGTTGAGGACGTGGACAGCGCAGGTTCAAGTCCTGCCGAGCGCACCGCGGCAACGGCGAAGTGCCCTTCGGACCGGCGTCCAGCCGCCCCCTGTACGGGCGGCGGCCCAGCTCGACCCTGGGGAAGGGCTCCGGTGGGGAATGGGGTAACCAGGTAGCCCGCTAGCCTTTGAAGCTAAGCAGTGCGCGTCCGAATCGCGCTTCCCCAGCTCACGCCCTTCGGACCGGCGTCCACGTGTCCTCGGTAGGGACGCGCCGCCCGGATCGGCACCGGGGAAGGGCTCCATGCGGTTGTAGCTCAGCAGGTCAGAGCGTCACGATGCCAAGGTGAAGGTCACCGGTTCGAAACCGGTCAGCCGCTCGCACGCCGTTCTAGCCCAACTGGCAGAGGCGCCCGGCTCAAAACCGGGAGGTTCGCGGTTCGAATCCGCGGTACGGCACGTGGATGAGGGAGCAGAGCAGCGCTCGACCAAGCAGGTCATCGTGATCCGGCGCGACCTGAGGATGCGCCGCGGCAAGGAGATCGCCCAGGGCGCGCACGCCTCGATGGCCTGGCTGAGGCAGCG
>Ga0335073_10009694_pt1 | contig 13523 bp, 13 predicted proteins | sample Lox_Sample_22_FD_207093 | JGI IMG/M metagenome (GOLD analysis project Ga0335073, IMG submission 207093) | Soil microbial communities from Loxahatchee National Wildlife Refuge, Florida, United States - Lox_Sample_2.2 | ecosystem: Environmental > Terrestrial > Soil > Wetlands | place: USA...
CAGCTGTATTCATTTCATGCGGACACCTTTGCGATTGCTCTGGTCCTGCACGGCCTGGTGTCAACACTGGTTGGGGTGCTCTATGGCGCGATGCTCCCCATGTTCGCGCGCCGGCCGATTGTACTGGGAGGACTCATCGGCCCCGTGTTGTGGTCGGGACTGCTTTACACGATATTGGGTCTACTCAATCCATTGCTCGCAAGCCACATTGACTGGCCCTGGTTTATTGCTTCCCAAGTGGCCTTTGGAATTGTGGCGGGCATTGTGGTCACGAAACAGTCGCGCATGCTGACTCGGGAGAATCTGCCATTCGCCATGCGCGCCGGGATCGAAGCCCCGGGGATTACTTCACCGAGGGAAAACGGAGAGGACGAACAGTGAAACGACTTCAATATCTGTGTGCGTCCGCGCTGCTGAGCCTGCTGCTCTCGGGCTGCAGCTCTCCGCATGGTCAGCCCCGAGAGGACTCGGAAGCTATCGCGCCGAGCCAGGTTTCGGACTTTGCCACTCTCTATTCGCAAAACTGCGCAGGTTGCCACGGCGCGCAAGGCCGAGGAGGACCAGCCATCGCCCTCGCTGATCCCGTTTATCTTGCTATTGCGGATGAAGCGTCCGTGCGCAAAGTCATTTCCAAGGGCACACGCGGAACCTCGATGCCGGCTTTTGCTCAAACCGCAGGCGGAATGCTGACGGATAAACAAATCGATGTGATTACGAGCGGAATCTTTTCGCACTGGGCGCAAAGAGGGATTCTCGACGGAAGCAATCCACCTTCCTATGCGGCAACAACTACCGGCAACGCCGCGAATGGTGAGTTCGTTTACGGAACGTACTGCGCATCCTGTCACGGCTCAGCAGGCCGCGGCGGGCCCAAGGGCAGTGCCATCACCAACGACTCATTTCTGGCTCTCGTCAGCGATCAGGAACTGCGCACGATCGTCATCGCTGGACGGCCTGAACTGGGTGCACCGGACTGGCGCGGCAACGTCCCGGGAAAGCCGATGACAGAGCAGCAGATCACGGACGTTGTTGCGTGGCTTGCTTCGCGCCGTATTCAGAACCCAGGGCAACCATATTCCGCTTCGAATTACGCGCAGCACTAGGAGATGAGATATGTCGAGTAAACCTGTGATGGCCCCGTCGACTGACACAACAGTCTCGCGCCGCGGGTTTTTCATGAAGCTGGGGATCCTATTCAATGGATTCGCGGCCATGGTGGTAGCCGTGCCTGTCGTGGGATTTCTTTTTTCGTCGGTTACGCGCGGTCGTGCAAGCGGCTATCTCTCGTGGGTGCCACTCGGTCGAATCGACCAGTTTCCCGAGGGCGAAACTCGACTAGCCACTTTTCGGAATCCCTACGTAATGCCCACCGACGGCAAGACGGTGGACACTGCGTGCTGGGTCCGGCGTATTGCAGCCGATAAGTTCCAGGTCTTCGCGATCAATTGCGCACACCTCGGTTGCCCGGTCCGCTGGTTTCAGCAATCCGGTCTGTTTATGTGTCCGTGCCACGGTGGGGCTTACTACCGGGACGGCTCGCGCGCGTCGGGGCCGCCGGAGCGCGGACTCTTCGAATATCCGTATGAGGTTAAAGACGGCGTGCTCACGATTCAAGCCGGGCAACTGCCGACGCCGGGTGCAGCCATGGCAAGTCTATGCACGGAGAAGCCGCCATGCGCATAATCAAATTTGGGAAAACGATAGGAGAATGGTTCGACCATCGCTTGCAGCTGGCCGCGCCGATTCGTGAAGCCGCTGAACATCCCGTGCCCCGGAACACAGCGAGCTGGTTCTACGTGTTCGGCAGCGCAGCGCTCACCGTTTTCCTCCTCCAACTTGTGACCGGAATTCTGCTGGCGCTGATCTACGTGCCCTCGGCTGGCCAGGCGTGGAGCAGTTTGCAGGCTCTGAATCATCAAGTGGAGTTGGGATGGTTCATCCGCGCCATGCATGGATGGGGATCCAACTTCATGGTGGCGCTTGTTCTCATTCATATGGTTCAGGTCTTTCTGTTCGGGGCCCACAAGTTCCCGCGTGAACTGACCTGGGTCATCGGGGTTTTCCTCTTGCTGATGACTTTGGGCATGGCCTTCAGCGGACAAGTCCTCCGCTTCGATCAGGACGCCTACTGGGGCCTGGGAATCGGAGCTTCCATCGCCAGCCGAGTACCCATAGCTGGCCCTGCGATTGTGAAATTGATGCTCGGCGGCCCGATCATTGCTGGCGCAACCCTCTCCCGATTTTTTGCGCTGCACGTATTCGTAATTCCGGGAATGCTGATTGCTTTCGTAGGTCTGCACGTTCTGATGGTGCTGAAGCTCGGAATCAATGAATGGCCGATGCCGGGGCGCGTGGTTAAGCGCTCTACCTACGAACGCGATTATCACGCGCTTACGAAGAGCGATGGTGCACCATTTGTTCCGTATGCGGTGTGGAAGGATTTGTTCTTCGCGGGATTTATCATTCTGGCCGTCGCCGCCTGCGCCCTCTACTTCGGTCCATTTGGACCGACCGGACAACCGGATCCCACGATCATCCAGACCGCCCCGAAGCCAGATTATTTTTTCCTGTGGCTTTACGCTTTGCTGTCGCTGCTCCCTCCGTCGATGGAGACGCCATTTCTTCTCATCGTCCCCCCTGTGGCGATCATGGCATTGATCCTCCTGCCCTTTCTTTCCGGCGAAGGAGAAAAAAGCTGGAAGCGGCGGCCGATTGCAGTCCTCACGGTACTGCTCATCGCAATCACGCTCGGGACCTTTACGCGCATGGCCCAATTCGCGCCGTGGAGCCCGCACATGAATGCGTGGAGCGGTGATCCCGTGCCGGACCGGTTCGTGCATGGCACAACCGCACTGGAGCGTCAGGGCGCGTTGGTATTTCAGGTAAAGCAGTGCCGTAATTGCCATTCGCTCGGCGATAGCGGCGGAAAGAGGGGCCCAGCCCTGGATAGTGTCGCGGTGCGACTCACCAACGACCAGTTGATCCGGCAAGTGATTCAAGGCGGCGGCAACATGCCCGCATACGGAAACAATCTGAGCCCGGCGGAGACGACCGCACTCGTGGCGTTTCTTGAATCGCTGCATCCCCCGGGGCAAGCTCCCGCGCAGGATGCATCACGCGAGGTTGTGCTTGGTGATCGCGACCATAAAGAAGCTGTTGCTCAGCGATAGGACGATCCATGGAACATGCTCACCACGCCGCGTTCGAATCATTCTGGGGTTCCGCACCTTTGATTCTCGTCGCGGTATGTTACTTGCGAGGATGGGTTCGGCTTCGCAGAATTAATCCAGAAACGATTGAGGAGTGGCGCGTCGGCGGTTTTCTGCTTGGTCTGTTCTTGATCTGGCTTGTGATGGCTTCACCGATAGCCGCACTGGACCATCAACTCCTCATAGTCCACATGGTCCATCACCTGTTGCTCATGACGATCGCAGCTCCGCTGGTCTGGCTGGGTGCGCCTGTGAAGGCACTAGAGCATGGTCTGCCGCAGCGATTGGTCCTAGGGCTCATCGCTCCGCTGCTCCGTTGGCCGCCAATGAAGCGGCTTGGCCTGGCGCTCGCGAACCCTACCGTTTGCTGGCTTGCCGCCGCCACAACATTGGTCGGATGGCATATTCCCTCGGTCTTTATCGTCGGAATGCGATCGGCGACCTGGCATGAAATTGAGCAAGCGTCGTTCCTGGCAGCCGGCCTTTTGTTCTGGTGGCCCGTCATCCGGCCCTGGCCGACTGTCTCGAACGGGTCCGAGTGGCCGATCCTCTTGTATCTCTTTCTGGCTACGTTGCCCTGCGACATCCTTTCCGGATTCCTCGTCTTTTGCGACCGCGTGGTCTACCCCGCTTATTTCTTGTCAACACGCGGAACCGGTTTTTCTGCCCTCGAAGACCAGCAGTGCGCCGGCGCGTTGATGTGGACTTGTGTCACCGTGGTTTATTTGATCGCGGGAACTGTTTTCGCGGCGCGGTTACTGTCGCCTGAGAGCTCCCAGCAGTATCGGGCTGTGAAATCGGACTCAATACTCAGCACAGTACCGCAGACGATTCAGCAGAGTATGGAGGTTGTCTAAATGTCAGGCAAGCCACTTGTTGCCATGCTGAATACGCTTACTGTGGCAAAGCCTCGCTTTACAACATGGGCCATGCTCTCTGACTATTGGGCCCTCACCAAGCCAGAAGTCAATTTCCTGATTTTGATCACAACCTTTGCCGGGTTCTATCTCGGCTGTGCAGATGCAGGGCGACAGTTTTCGTTCCTCACGTTGTTCCACACTTTGCTCGGGACCTTGCTGGTCGCAAGCGGGACCGCAACACTGAACCAGTACATCGAACGAAAATTCGACGCGCAAATGCGCCGGACATCTCGGCGGCCTCTCGCGGCCGGGCGTCTTGAACCCTCGGCAGTTCTAACCTTCGGGGTCTTATTGTCGGTGGCCGGCAGTATTTACCTCGCGGTAGCCGCCGGCGTGCTTGCGAGTCTGCTGGCGCTCCTCACGTTGCTCTCCTACTTGTTCGTGTATACACCGCTAAAACGCAGGACGCCTCTGTGTGTTCTCGTAGGGGCATTTCCTGGCGCGATGCCACCATTGATCGGTTGGGCGGCAGCATCGGGGCGATTGAACGCAGAGGCGTGGCTGCTCTATGCCATCCTCTTTTTGTGGCAGTTCCCACATTTTATGGCCATCGCATGGATGTACCGCGAGGATTACGACCGCGCCGGCTACTCCATTTTGCCGAAGGGGCACGCCAGAGTTGCGATTGTGATTCTGCAGACCATGTTTCCGCTATTTGCTTTGGTCCCAATTAGCTTCGTGCAATTTCCGGCCGGACCAGCGACCGTCTTTTATTGGGCGGTACGACTGCTGGGTCTGGGCTTCCTCTACTTTGGTCTGGAATTCGTGCTCCAGCAGTCGAGGGGAGCGGCACGACGCCTGCTCGCAGCTTCGATCGTCTATCTACCGCTCTTGTTTGGGCTGAGAGTCGCTTTGCGATAGACGTCACTTCTACCTTATATATAGGCTCTGCTCGGGTTCGACAGGTTAGGGTATGCGCATCCCGCTGGCATGCCAGGGTGAAGTGGAGGTTCCTTTTCGGCAGGCGCCGTACACCAGAGCGCCGATCACTAAGCAGGGACTTGTCGAGCGCTGACAATCATGGGATCAAGTTGAGTAGAAGATAGCGAAAAGCCTGCGGCGAAGTCGAGGACGGTACCAGATCTAGAATCTACCCTGTCAGTCGAGTTCAGATTTAATTCGAAGCTGCGGTGGGTTGAGAGCCGGTTTGCACCTGCGTCATGCTTTTGGGGGTCTCGGCCTGCATCTGGTTGCCGGATTGTTGCGGCGCATACTTCGACGCACACTTGGCCTGCAGCGCCTTGGCATGGAAGACGCCATCGCGGCCAAAGCTGCCATCGGCTAGGGCCTGGGAATCGTCCTTAAAGGTATCGGGCGGCGCTTCGGTTCCGGTGTAGTCCACTGATAGCAGTTGATCCTGCTCCACCAGCACAAATTGGACATGGGTTCCGCTTCGCTTGATCGAGCCGGGCTGCACATTCCCCGCGACCCGCAGGCGATTGGAGGAAGCGCCGTTGCCCATTTTGTGCAGTTCGCTGATCGTGACGTAGTAGCTCTTAGTGTCCTGCACCCCGGTATAGGCGAGATAACCAAGCAGGAAAAGAATCAACAGCGTGGCCACGCCGAATTTCACATAGGTTTTGCCTTGGCTGGACATAAGCTAAGACTGATCGAACAACCAACTGACTCGTTCGCGATTGTTTCCAGCGACGATGTGCTCATAGCGACCTCCCCCTGTGATATCTCGGTTCGGCATTAGTGTGATCCCAATCCTCGCTGGCTGCAAACCGATTAGCCATAGGCGGATGGTCAAGATCACAGTCGTCGCCAGCAGCAGCGCAGCTACGCCCACATGAGCCACGGTGGAAATAACCATGGGAAGTTGCGGCTGCAGGGCTTCATGTCCCTGCACGACACGAGTGTAGAAAGCTATGCCGCCTAGACACACCTGGAACACTAGCAGAATCAAAATCAGCAGCGCAGGTTTGCGGATCTGGCCGATGTTCTTGTAGTTCGATAGCGCGAGAAAAGTGGTCCACGTGAGCATCACAATCGCCACGATCGAGTTGGCCACGTGCGGCCACCAAGTCAGGCCGCCGTGGCGCAACAGTCCGCCCAGGATGAGTTGAACGTATAGTACTCCAACCGAAATTAGGGCTAGTCGAGCGATCCCATGCCCACCGGGTTGGAAGACGCTTTTCGGAGCTGCCATTGACCTCCGCCCGGTGAAGATCGCGATAATCACCGTAATGCAGAAGAATGTTTGTCCGAGAGCTGCGTGAGCGGTGGACACGGCGGGAGGAAGAAAGTACAGGACAGTGAGGCCGCCTAGAATGCCCTGCATGATCACCACGGCGAGAGCGGCGATGCTCAAGCGTCGCATCCATTGACGTTCGTCCGCTCGCCAGGTCCAGACTGCAAGGACGATCGTGAGAAGACCAATGAACTCTGCAAGCATGCGATGGCCGTGCTCGAATTTCACGCCGCCAACCATCGGCGGGATTTTGTAAATCGATCCAAAGCTCGTGGGCCAGTCGGGCACAGAGAGTCCCGCATCGTTGCTGGTTACCAGGGCGCCGGCCAAAACTAAGGTGAAGATCGCACCAGCAGTGAAGACGGCAAAGATATGGCGAGCGCCATCGTAGCCACCTCTTACGCTGTCGGATTGTCGAGCACCGCTCATTTGTACAAGCCTGCAACCGTGAGATTTCTAAGTGCCAGAATCTCCCGCGCTATGGGGGAGAGTCACGTCGAGATTCAGATTCCCGGCCAATCTTGCGACCTCAGCTTGCTCCTGACACTGAATGCAGTGGCTCGCCCAGGGAAGGGCCTGTAATCGTTTCAGGCCGATCGGGCCTTCACATTCAGCGCAAACGCCGAAACTGCCATCGTTGATGCGCTCCAGTGCCCGCTGAATTAAACGAAGGCGTCCGCGGTCTTGGCTGACGCGTGCAAACAGGAGTTCCTTCGAAGCGCTGAAACAAGAGAGGTCGATTGAGTCCAGAGGAACTGGTGCTGAGAAGTCCTGTACTTCCTTTTCGGCATTCTCGATCGTGTGTAACAGTTCGCGTTGCTGCTCTCGCAGGCCACTCTTGAATTGCAAGAGAAGTCGCTTGTCCAAGGATAGATTCCGCATGTCCATGATTGTCCTCGTATCGATCAACCCGCCGCGACGCGCCGCACCGACCAGGCGTTTTCCGATACAGATCCTGGCCGGCCGATTAGTTCGCTCGTTGAAACTGTGGAAGGGATTTGCAGCCTTCGTGCAGCATGGCCAGCGCAAGGGCGCTTAGGTCTGGATCTCCGCATTCAGCGGCTCTCATGAGCTCACTGCCGGCCTCTTGTTGTCCGTATTGGCACCACATGACCCCGCAAAGGAATACGTAATTGCTGTTCATGTTGTCCTCCCACTGGATTCGGGATAAGCAAGGGAGTTGCCAAAGGTTGTCACGTGAGGCAGGGGTAGTGTAAATCGCAGGTCAACGTGACTTGTGGGCGAGATAGGAAGGGGCTTCGTCTCGCCGCGACGATGAAAGCCGGTCCTCATGGGCTCCAAACGCCATACCTTTAGTGTCAAACCTCGCGCGCCTGTTGCCTATGCGTGGGCACGAGAGGTCGAAATATTGACATCTGATTTAATGCCGGCATTTTGCTGGAATGATTGTGCCCACTAAATCCCACAGAGCTGCAACCTTTGATTAATAAACGAGGAAACCGGGAGGCCTGAAACACGTGCGAGTATTGGCCCTGCAAATGCATCGTGCCGAGCTGGCCAGATGCGAACCGGGCAAGAGAGCAGATCGTTGGCGCCCCTCGGCTGATGGTCGGCCCTGCCCTCGTATGGAAGAACTTAAATGCGCCAACCATTGAAGGAGTTGTCATGAAAGATCAGAAGGCCAGGAAATGCGCGCACATTCCGTGCCTGTGCAAAGTCGAAGATGGAGAAGAGTATTGTGGTAACGCTTGCCGTGACGCCGGGAGGGAAGACGTGGAGATCGCGTGTCAATGCGATCATCCAGAATGCCCGCTCGTTGCTTAGATTCTTAGAGGTCACACCCCAATGAGCATCCATGCGGCGCCAGAGCTTCGATTTGTAAGTGCGGCTCCTGAGGGCCACCCAGGGTCGTTCGCCCGCATCGAAGAAGCCATTGCGGCCATCCGCGCCGGCAAGATGGTGATCGTCGCCGATGATGAAGATCGGGAGAACGAGGGTGATCTCACCATGGCGGCGGAAAAGATCAGCCCCGAAGCCATTAACTTCATGGCGAAGTACGGCCGTGGTCTGATATGCCTTGCGATGACGCCCGATCGGCTCGACGAACTCCAAATTCCGCTAATGGTGTCCAATAACAGTTCGCGATTTGAGACGGCGTTTTGTGTCAGCATTGAGGCGAGGGAGCGAACGACGACCGGAATCTCGGCCGCGGACCGTGCGGCTACGGTGCTTGCGGCCATTGATCCCGCGACGAAGCCAGCGGACCTGATCCGCCCGGGGCACGTGTTCCCGCTGCGTGCGAGGAACGCTGGAGTCTTGGAACGCACCGGGCAAACGGAAGCTGCTGTGGACCTGGCCCGGCTGGCCGGCCTTTCTCCTGCTGGCGTTATCTGCGAGATTATGAACGACGACGGCTCGATGGCGCGAGTGCCTGAACTCCGTGAGTTTGCCCTTCGGCACAACATCCTGCTCATCACAGTTGCCGACTTGATCAAGTATCGGTTGCGGACGGAGTCGGTAGTCCAGCGCGCAGCCTCTACCAAGCTGCCGACCGAATACGGAGAGTTCCGGCTGCATGCATTCGAGAATCAGATCGACAAGCAGACGCACATCGCTCTGGTGTGCGGCGATATTGGAGATGGCCAGGACGTGCTGGTGCGGGTTCACTCGCAATGCCTCACGGGTGATGTGCTGCGCTCAGTACGTTGTGACTGCGGGGCGCAGCTCGACAAAGCTTTATGCCGGATCGCGGACGAAGGCCGCGGCGTGTTGCTTTACCTGAGCCAGGAAGGCCGGGGGATCGGCCTCGCCAACAAGATTCGCGCCTACAGTTTGCAGGACGAAGGCTGTGACACCGTGGAGGCGAATGAACGCCTGGGCTTCAAAGCGGATCAGCGAGACTATGGCATTGGAGTGCAGATCCTGCGCGAAATCGGCGTGCGTTCCATGCGGCTTCTAAGCAACAATCCCCGCAAATTAGTCGGCATCGAAGGTTACGGCCTGTCGGTGACGGAGTGGCTTCCCCTTGAGATCCCTCCGTCATCCTCGACCAGACCCTATCTCGCAGCCATGCGAAACAAGCTCGGACACGCCTTGCGTGGGGTGTAAACCGGAGACGCTCATCCGCCTTAGGAAGCTGGACTCTTGAGAAACATTAACGGCAAACCCTGCTGGACCAACTATCTCACAGCTTCGGGCCAGTTCAGAATTACGGAGTAGGTCTCCAGGTAATCTTCTGGATTCATCGAACTAGGGATGCTACCCCTCCATGAAACTGGGTCGCTGGCAGAACAGGCCGTTTCAGCGCCTCGTCCAGCATCTTTCCGCGATGCCTTTTCCGCACGCCTCATCTTGCTGGGCGATGTCAGATCATGTCGGACAGGTGCCCCGGCCCGAGAGGAGGAAAGAATCGTGCCATCCACCAGCGCGGAGGATCTGGAGATTCAGTAGCTCGCTTCACGCTGCAGTGCACCGGTCCTTTTCTCGCCTAATCCGCAGCGACGTGATCAGTCTCACGTGAACCGGCGATATCCTGGATCTTGATGCCAAGCGCCTGCGCTACCCCGGCGCCATAGGCGGGATCGGCTTTTCTGCAGTTTGCAACATGCCGTGCCAATACCGCCCCGGAGGCGCCATTGATCGCGCGCGCCGTGTTGTCGAAAAGCCGCTGTTTTTGCTCAGAGGTCATCTTCCTGAAAAGATTACCCGGTTGCTCCCAGTGATCCTCTTCTAAGCGGTGGTCATAGTGATCAGCGTCCCCTTCGAGTGCCAGCGCCGGTTCAGCGTATTCCGCTTGGTCGTCCCACAATCCCTGGCTATTTGGGTTATAGCTCGTGGTCGCTCCGAGGTTTCCATCGGTGCGCATCTGGCCATCGCGGTGATAGGAGTGGAATGGGCATCTCGGCGCGTTCACAGGGATCTGATTGAAGTTAACCCCCAGGCGGTACCGATGAGTGTCACCATACGAGAACAGGCGCGCCTGCAGCATCTTGTCAGGAGAGAAGCCAATTCCGGGTACCACATTCGCCGGGGAGAAGGCGGCTTGCTCCACTTCTGCGAAATAGTTTTCCGGATAGCGATTGAGCTCCATGACGCCAACTTCGATCAGTGGGTAATCAGCTTTGGGCCAGACTTTGGTCAGATCAAAGGGATTGTGTTTGTGTGTTTTTGCCTGCGCCTCTGTCATAACCTGAATGAAAAGTGTCCAACGCGGAAACTCTCCACGCTCGATCGCTTCAAACAGATCCCGGCCATGGCTCTCTCGGTCATTTGCTACAAGCGCGGCAGCGGCTTCGTCCGTGAGGTTTTCAATGCCCTGCTGGGTGTGGAAGTGGAACTTTACCCAAACTCGCTTGTTCTCGGCATTGAACATCGAGAAAGTGTGGCTACCGAAGCCATGCATGTTCCGGAAGGACTTTGGAATTCCGCGCTCGGACATGACGATGGTGACCTGGTGCAGTGCCTCGGGAAGAAGAGTCCAGAAGTCCCAGTTATTCTGAGCGCTGCGAAGACCGGTGCGGGGGTCGCGCTTTATGGCGTGATTGAGATCCGAGAAGCGCAGAGGATCACGAAAGAAGAAGACGGGAGTATTATTTCCAACGATGTCCCAGTTTCCGTCCTCAGTGTAGAACTTCAGTGCGAACCCGCGAATGTCGCGCTCCGCATCGGCCGCCCCGCGTTCCCCAGCGACGGTCGAAAAGCGCGCGAACATTGGTGTTTGCTTTCCAACCTCCGAAAAAATCGCTGCCTTGCTGTAGTTCGTGATGTCGTGAGTCGTCGTGAACGTTCCGTACGCACCCCAGCCCTTGGCGTGCATCCTGCGCTCAGGGATGACCTCGCGATCAAAGTGTGCGAGCTTCTCGATCAGCCAGATGTCCTGCAGTAGCGCGGGACCACGACGGCCGGCTGTCAAAATGTTCGTATTGTCCGCTACGGGCGCCCCGGTTGCATTGGTAAAGCGTTCAGGCTTTGACATCAGGATTCTCTCTTTCACAAGTTGGATTCGGAAATGGCGAGTCAATTTGATCGTTCTGAATGCCGCCATATCTCGGCAACTCTAGTTGCACTTCTGAAATAGCAATTACGATGCCAGCTCTCCTTCTAACTGCCTGAGCTTCAGCAGGCGAATCCGAAACGCATGTCAACTTCTATGCAAGAGTCAAAAGTCAAAAAGCCAGATATTCGTCAGACCTTGAACAGCTGCAAGACGAGATCGAGAAAAGGGGCACTTTTCAGCAAACTGCACACGTGATGCGTTTGGCAAACGGACTGCTCTTACTGTTCCGCCTGAGAAAAACGAAGCGCTCATAACTAGGAGGACTCTTCATGGCAACCATGCCAAAGCCCATCACGATGCCGAAACCGCAGAAGCCCCTTCCCGCACCCAACAGTGATTTTTACGAGCTCGTTGAGACACTTCCTGCGGAGGAACTGGCGGTTGTGAAACAGGTGCGCACCTTCATGGAGACCAAGGTTGCGCCGATCATCACGAAATATTGGATCGAGGATTCCTTCCCATTCGAACTGGTGCCAGCACTCAAGGCACTTAATCTTGGCGGCGTTGGCCTGCAGGGCTACGGCTGCAGAGGAGGAAGCGGGTTGCTGGCCGGCCTGGTTGCCATGGAGATGGCGCGCGTCGACACGTCGATCGCGACCTTCTTCGGTGTGCACTGCGGCCTGGCCATGTCTTCCATCTACTTCGGCGGTTCAGAAGAGCAAAAAAAGAAGTGGCTGCCGCCAATGGCTCGCTTCGAAAAGATCGGCTGCTTCGGCCTTACGGAACCGCTGGTGGGTTCGGGAGCGTCTGGCGGCCTGACAACGACAGCAAAACGTGAGGGCGATACCTGGATCATCAACGGCCAGAAGCGATGGATCGGTAACTCCCCGTGGTGCGACATTTCAATCATTTGGGCGCGCGATGTCACCGACAATCAAGTCAGGGGATTCATCGTCGAGAACAAGACAACTCCGGGCTTCAAAGTTGAAAAGATGCAGAACAAGATTGCACTCAAGGTAGTCCAGAACGGTCAGATCACGCTGGAGAACTGCCGGGTGCCGGAGGAGAACCGTCTTCAAGAAGATAACTCGTTCCGGGACACTGCCAGGGTCTTGCGTGGTACCCGCTATTTCGTCGGCTGGGAAGCGACGGGCTGTGCCATGGGCGCCTACGAGAATGCTCTCAAGTACGCGCAAGAGCGCTTGCAGTTTGGAAAACCGATCGGCTCGTTTCAGCTCGTGCAGGATCTCCTCGCCAAGATGCTCGGCAACATTACTGCTTCGCAGTGCTTGGTGGTTCGCATGGCTCAACTGGAGGCCGAAGGAAAGATGACCGACGCGCATGCGGCACTTTCCAAAGCGTTCTGCACTGCCAAGTGCCGCGAGACGGTCGCTTGGGCCCGCGAGGTGTGCGGCGGAAACGGCATCATCGCTGACTACAACGTGGGACGCTTCTTCGCCGACGCCGAAGCGCTCTACACCTACGAAGGCACCTACCAGATGCAGAACCTGATTGTCGGCAAGGCCGTGACCGGCTTGAGTGCTTTCTTGTAGGGCGTTTTCATCGGTTTGCTTTCGCGTTCCTCGTGGAATCGAGGTAGCGAATTTCGTCTCCGATGATGGCGAGTTGTCGAATGAATTTTTGCAAAGGAGCAAGCGAATTCATGGCTTCTACCGTAACCAAACCAAAGCTCGCGAAGCCTGCCGCCAAATCGACCTCGGGTCGTCTCTTTTTCTTGGACCTCGGCGCCGGCCGCATTCTCTCAGCGAAGCCCGACGGCTCTGATTTGAAAACGATTGTCAGCGAAGGTCGAAAGCTTCCGGATGGGATCGTTGTGGATGCTGAGGCCGGCCACATTTACTGGACGAACATGGGCAGCCTCAAAGGTAACGATGGCGCCATCGATCGGGCTGATCTTGACGGCAGCAATGTCACAAGCATCGTTCCGACGGGCGGAACTTTCACTCCCAAGCAACTCCAACTCGATAAGAAGAACGGCAAGCTTTACTGGTGCGATCGCGAAGGCATGCGCGTGATGCGGTGCAATCTCGATGGTTCCAAGATTGAAACCCTGATTGACACGAGCCAGGGCGACCCCCGTCCCGGCCCCGATGCGAAGAAATGGTGCGTGGGCATCGCTCTCGATCTCGACGGCGGGAAGCTCTACTGGACGCAAAAAGGATCTGACAATGCCGGGGAGGGGCGCATCTTTCGCGCCAATCTGGAAATCCCGAAGGGGCAGA
>Ga0335073_10009695_pt1 | contig 13523 bp, 11 predicted proteins | sample Lox_Sample_22_FD_207093 | JGI IMG/M metagenome (GOLD analysis project Ga0335073, IMG submission 207093) | Soil microbial communities from Loxahatchee National Wildlife Refuge, Florida, United States - Lox_Sample_2.2 | ecosystem: Environmental > Terrestrial > Soil > Wetlands | place: USA...
CGGAAGGGTTCATGGGCTTGTCCCCGGCCCGCGCATAGCGCGCCCTTCCGTCCAAGTCGGCGGTCGCACATATCCCCGCCCGCGCGACCCCGACAAGGTGGCGGCAGGTCCTTATCAAGCCCCCCGAGGACCTGCCGCCATTCCTTTCTTGGCCCAAGCGCCCGGGAATCGCTATATGTCCGACATGAAGATCCTCATCATCGAAGACGACCGCGATGCAGCGGCGTACCTCGCAAAAGCGTTCCGCGAGGCCGGCCATGTCGCCGATCAGGCCAATGACGGGGTGACCGGATACGATCTGGCGCTCGAGGGCGGTTACGACGTAGCCGTCGTCGACCGCATGCTGCCGAAGATGGACGGGCTCACCCTGGTCGGCTCGCTGCGCAGCCAGAACAACGAGACCCCCGTCCTCATCCTTTCCGCGCTCGGACAGGTCGACGACCGGGTCAAGGGACTACGGGCCGGCGGCGACGACTATCTGTCTAAGCCATACGCGTTCTCCGAACTCCTCGCCCGGGTCGAGGCGCTGGCGCGCCGGCGCCCAAAAGGCGCGCCGGAGGAGACGGTGCTGAGGGTCGCCGATCTCACGCTCGACCGACTGTCGCACAAGGTCACCCGCGCCGGCGAGGAGATCGTGCTCCAGCCGCGAGAATTCCGGCTGCTCGAATATCTGATGCAGAACGCCGGCAAGGTGGTTACCCGCACCATGCTGCTCGAACACGTCTGGGACTATCATTTTGATCCGCAGACCAATGTGATCGACGTGCATGTGTCGCGGCTGAGGGCGAAGATCGATCGCGATTTCGACGCGCCGCTGCTCAGCACCGTTCGCGGCGCCGGTTATATGATTCGTGACGGCGCTCGGTAAGCTCTTTCGCGCCACCGCTTTTCGCCTCGCGCTGGCGATCCTGATGCTGAGCGCCGTCGGCGCCGGCATCGTGCTCACCGTCATCGCCTGGCAGGTCGTCTCGGTGGTCGACCGGGAGACCGCGCAGACCATCGACGCCGAAGCCAAGGGCCTGATCGAAACTTTCAATACGGCGGGCCTGCGCACCCTCGGCCTCGTCATCGAGGCGCGCAAGCGCGAGCCCGGCGCCTCGCTCTACCTCTTGACGAACCCGTTGGGCGAGCCCCTCGCGGGCAATGTCCAGCAGATTCCAGCCGAGGTGCTGTTGCATCCGGGTTTCCTGCCGATCATTTACCGCGGCGAGGAGAACGGGGATCGCACCCGGCAGGCGCTGGTCGGAGTCTATGTGCTCCCGGGCGGCTTCCGCCTGTTGATCGGGCACGACCTCGGCGACCGGGCTCGCATCGGCGGGGTGATGGTGCGCGCGCTCGCGCTCTCGCTGATCTTCTTCGCCGCGCTCGGGGCGGCCGGGGCGCTGTTCGTGGCCCGGCGGGTGCTCACGCGCATCGACGACATGAACACTTCGGCGCACGGCATCATGGCCGGCGACCTCACCCGCCGCCTGCCGGTTTCTGGCTCCGGCGACGAACTGGACCGGCTGGCGGAAGGCCTCAACGAGATGCTCGGGCGGATCGCCGAGCTGATGGAAGGCCTGCGCGAGGTTTCCGACAACATCGCGCATGACTTGCGCACGCCGCTCACCCGCCTGCGCAACCACGCGGAGGCGGCGCTCGCCTTCGGCGGCGACGCCGCGTCCTATCGCCTCGCGCTTGAGAAGACGATCGAGGAATCGGACGCGCTGATCAAGATTTTCAACGCTCTGCTTCTGATCGCGCGCGCCGAGGCGGGCGGCGACGTCGGCCCGCTTCAGCTCTTCGATGTCGGCGAAGCGGCGCGAAGCATGGCTGAGCTTTACGAGCCGATCGCCGAAGAGGAAGGCGTAGCGCTGTCCGTCCGCGCCGAGGGCCCTCTCACCGTCCGGGGCAATCGCGAGCTCGTCGGCCAGGCGATCGCCAACCTGGTCGACAACGCGCTCAAATACGGCGCGCCGAACCGAGGTTCGGCCGACCTCGAGCCGAGGCTCGATGTCGTCATCAAGGCCGAGCGGATCGGTGGATCCGTTGTGCTCACCATCGCCGATCGCGGTCCGGGCATTGCCCCGGCCGACCGGGCGCGGGTGCTCGACCGGTTTGTCCGGCTCGAAGGCTCGCGCTCACGGCCCGGTTCGGGCCTTGGCCTTTCGCTCGCTGCGGCGGTGGCGCGCATGCACGGCGGCTCGGTCGAGCTCGAGGACAACGAGCCTGGACTCCGCGTCCGCCTCACCCTGCCTGCGGCGGAGCCCCCGCCCCTGCCGCCGGCGCCTGCCGCCCTGGTCATGAATGACCGCAGCGCTCGCTGACGGCCTCGCCGACGCGCCCCGGCTCAGCGCGCCGGCCGAAGCCCGGCGCCGCCTCGCCGCGCTCCTCGAGACGCCGTCCGCCGCGGAGCTCGCGCCCGAGCTCGACCGCGGCCGTACGCGCGATGTCCTGCTCGGCCTCGCCGATCATTCGCCCTACCTTTGGACGCTCGTCAAGGAGGATCCGGCGCGGCTGATCCGCCTTCTTAGGCGACCGCCCGGCGAATCGCTCGACGCCCTCATTGAGGCGCTCGCCGGGCGGCGCGACGAGGACGAGGCGGAGCTGATGGCCACGCTGCGCCGCGCCAAGCGCGAATCGGCGCTTCTGATTGCGCTCGGCGACATCGGCGGCGTTTGGGACGTCGTCGCGGCGACCGAGGCCTTGACCCGCTTCGCCGACGCCGCCGTCGGCGCCGCGCTCGCTTACCTCCTGCGCAAACACGCGCAGGCCGGGCTCCTCAAGCTCGATCCCGATGCGCCCGATCCGCAAAGCGGTTCGGGCGTCGTCGTGCTGGCGCTCGGCAAGCACGGCGCGCGCGAGCTCAACTATTCGAGCGACGTCGACCTCATCGTCCTCTACGACCAGGCGGCCGCCTCCATTCCGCCGGGAATCGAGCCCGGGCCGCTGTTCGTGCGCATGACCAAGGCGCTGGCGCGGCTCCTGCAGGAGCGGACGAGCGACGGCTACGTGCTCAGGGTCGACCTTCGGCTCAGGCCCGATCCCGCGTCGACCCCGGTCGCGCTTTCGACCTTGAGCGCCTATTCCTATTACGAGACCGTCGGCCAGAACTGGGAGCGCGCGGCGCTCATCAAGGCGCGCCCGGCGGCGGGGGACCTCGAGCTCGGGAGGCGCTTTCTCACCGACCTCGCGCCGTTCATCTGGCGCAAGTATTTCGACTATGCGGCGATCGCCGACATCCATGCGATGAAGCGGCAGATTCACGCCGTGCGCGGCCACGAACGGGTCGTCGTCCCCGGCCACGACATCAAGCTCGGGCGCGGGGGCATCCGCGAGATCGAGTTCTTCGTCCAGACGCAGCAGCTCATCTTCGGCGGCCGGCGCCCCCAGATGCGCGGGCCCCGTACGCTCGACATGCTCGAGCGCCTTCACGCCGACAACTGGGTCAGCGCCGCGGCGGTCGACGACCTCTCCCGGTCCTATCTCTTCCTCCGCCGGGTCGAGCACCGGCTGCAGATGGTTCGCGACGAGCAGACGCAGCGGCTGCCGTTCGACCGGCCGGCGCTCGCCCGCTTCGCCAGGTTCTGCGGCTACGCGCGGCTCGACAGTTTCGTGAGAGACGTCATCCGCTGCTTGACCCGGGTCGAGCATCATTACGCCCGGCTGTTCGAGGACGCGCCGGCGCTGAGCGTCGCTTCCGGCAATCTCGTGTTCACCGGCGTGGCCGACGATCCGCAGACGCTCGCGACCCTGCGCGCCCTCGGTTTTGAGCGGCCGGAGGCGGCGGCGGAAACCGTTCGCGGCTGGCATTTCGGCCGCCGCGCGGCGGTCCGCAGCCCCCGGGCGCGAGAAGTGCTGACCGAGCTCACGCCCGCGCTGCTCGAAGCCTTCGCCGGCTCGGGCGACCCGGACGCCGCGCTCGCCGCCTTCGACGAAGCGCTGGCCCGAATGCCGGCCAGCGTCGAACTCATGTCAATCCTGCGCTCCAACGCCGCCTTGCGCGAGCTGTTCGGCGATGTGCTCGGAGCCGCGCCCAAGCTTGCGCAGGTGATCGCGACTCGCCCGCATGTGCTCGATGCGGCGATTGATCCGGCGCGCGCCGGCGATTTCGAGTTGAGCATCGACGATGACAAGATGGGCGAGCGGGTCGAGGCTTATGTCGCCCAGGCGGCGACTTACGAGGACGCGCTGAACCGCGCCCGAGACTTCGCCGCCGAGGAGAATTTTCATATCGGTCTCAGCCTGCTCTCGGGGCGCCTGGACCCCGACCGGGCGGGCCGCGCTTATAGCGCGCTCGCTCAGGGACTGATCGCGGCGCTGCTCGAGCGCGTCATGAAGGCCTTCGCGATCGAGCATGGCCGGGTGCGCGGCGGGCGGGTCGCGGTGGTCGCGCTGGGCAAGCTCGGCTCGCGCGAGATGACCGCGGCCTCCGATCTCGATCTCATCGTCATCTACGATTTTCCCGCGGAAGCCGGCGAGTCGGGCGGCCGCAAGCCGCTCGTTCCGGCGGTCTACTACGCGCGCTTGACGCAAAGGCTCATTGCGGCCTTGACCGCGCCGACCAAGGCGGGGCGCCTCTATGACGTCGACATGCGGCTGAGGCCCTCCGGGCGCCAGGGGCCGCTCGCCACCCAGCTCTCGTCGTTCAAACTTTATCAGCTTAAGGAGGCGGAGACCTGGGAGCACATGGCGCTGAGCCGCGCCCGCGTCGTCGCCGGCGATGAGAGCCTGGGCGCGGAAGTCGAGCGGACGGTGCATGAGACTTTGACCCGCAAGCGGGAAGCGACGATCGTCGCCCGCGACGCCGGCGCGATGCGCAAGCTGATCGCCGCCGAGAAGGGCGACAAGGACGTATGGGACCTGAAGCTGGTCGCGGGCGGGCTTATCGACATCGAATTCATCGCCCAATATCTGGAATTGGCCTTCGCCCACAAACGCCCGGGCATCCTCGACCCGTCGACCCGCAAGGCGCTGGAGAAAGCCGCCGCCGCCGGGCTCATTTCCGCCGAGGAGGCCGAAGTCCTTATCGACGCCCATAAGCTATACACCGACGCGACGCAGTTCATGCGCTTGTCCACCTCCGGCTCGTTCGCTCCCGCCACGGCCGCAGCGGGCGTCAAGCGCCGCATCGCCGCGGCCAGCGGCTTTCCCGACTTCGAGGCGTTCACGGCGGCGCTCGGTGAAGCGCGCAGGCGCGTGCGGGCGGCGTTTGCGGCGATCGTCGGGCGTTAGGGACACAACCTAGTTGGCGCGCGCGCGCCCCTAGTCGGCCGTGCCGATCGGGAGGGGCGCTGGCTGGTTGCTTGCACCGCCAAATATACTGATTCAACTTGGTGTTTTGATTTGAACAAGACGGCGTTCGGGGATAGCGTGGCTTCAAGTCGCGCCGTTATTCAAAGGCGAGGATAAACCGTGGGAGGAGCACATGCATGCCGTCCTAAGAACGTATTCGGGGAAGGGAGCAAAGGAGTTATTTGACGTTATCGAGAAAAGCAAAAGTGATGTTGAAAAGGTGCTTCGGTCGGTGAAAGGCTTCGTCAGCTATTCAATCGTCCGCACCTCGGATGGCGGTTTTTCAGTGACAGTTTGCAAGGATAAAGCCGGCGCGGACGAGAGCAGCGCGAAGGCGAAAGACTGGATAAAGCAAAACGCGGCGAACGCGGCGCCAGGCGCGCCCGCGATTACCGAGGGCTCGGTCGTTCTTCATCTGTAGCGGCGCCCGCTTCGCCAATTTCGAAGCTTTCACCGCCGCGCTGGACGAGGCGCGCAAGCGGATGCGCGCCGCATTCGCGGCGATCTTCGCAAATTAGACACTTGCGATCAGGCCAATTAGGGGGTAGAGCTTACGTTACGGCAATCTGGCGGTTGTGACGACGGGGGATAGATGGCTCGGATCGGGACCTATGGCGTGCGACGGCTCACCACTGGGGCCTGTCTGATCCCTTTGCTGTTGGGCGCCGGGGCGGCTTCGGGCGCGACGATTACGTATAATGTTGATCAGACGGTCGGGCTCGGACGCGTTTATGGAACCATCACGACCAATGGAGCCACGGGATCACTGAGCTCCTCTGATTTTGTCTCCTGGAGCCTTGAACTCGTCGGGGTCGGAGCCTCGTACCGGATCACGAATTCGGATACCGGCGCCGTCGTTTGGGGCGACACGAACGGCGACGTCACCGCAACCTTGACGGACCTCTCCTTCAACTTCAGCGGAGGCGCCGCGGGTTACCTGGTCTTCCAGGACGGATATAAGTCGGGAATGCATTACTATTGCGATTCCGACGGCGTAACGCAGTGCCTCGCCGGGGAATCCGATGTTCCGCAAAGCTACAACGACGGCACCCAACAAATCGTCGCGATGACGGGCAATCAGGTCATCGGCGTCGTCGGCGGCGCAATTCCTGAACCGCCAACCTGGGTTTTCATGCTGGTCGGCTTCGGGGGCCTGGCCTTCGCAGCCCGTCAGGCGGGAAAGGCGAGGCTCAAGCCGAAAGAGGCCTGAACCCGCCGCAGCGCGGCCCGACCGCCTGTCCCGTCAAGTCTGCTCGATCGCCCAAGGGCCTTAAAGCGCGAGGCGGGGCTTCCATCGAATTGGCTCGATCGTCCGCTAACAGAGGGTTGCGCTCCCGCCTGCCGCTTGAATTGAGGCGCGCGGTCGTGACACGGTGCGCGTTGCTAAGGGAGGCGCCATGGACCAGGCAATCGCCAGTCCGGCTTTGGCCGGACATAACCGCCCCCGCAATCCGGGCGTGCCGCTAGCGCCCGACTGGTTCGAGAGCCAAGGCGTCAACGCGAGCGCGGTCGAGCGCCGCGCGGCGACGCTGACCACCCGCCGCTCGGTCAAGAAGGAATACCAGGCCGCCTGGCTCGTGAAGGCGCTGACCTGCATCGATCTCACCACGCTCTCCGGCGACGACACGCCCGGGCGGGTGCGGCGGCTCTGCGCCAAGGCGCGCCGGCCGCTCAGCGATGAGCTCCTCGCCGCGCTCGACCTTGCCGATCTCAACCTGACGGTCGCCGCTGTCTGCGTCTATCCGACCATGGTCGCTCCTGCGGTCAAGGCGCTCGAGGGCTCGGGGATTCCGGTCGCCTCCGTCGCCACCGGCTTTCCGGCCGGACTCACGCCGTTGAAGCAGCGGCTCGAGGAGATCCGCTACGCGGTCTTAGAGGGCGCAGGCGAGATTGACATCGTCATCACCCGCGCTCATGTGCTCGACCGCGACTGGAGCGCGCTCTACGACGAGGTCGCGGCGATGCGCGAAGCCTGCGGTCAGGCGCATTTGAAGACGATCCTCGGCACGGGGGATTTGAAGACGCTGCGCAACGTCTACGCCGCCAGCATGGTCGCGATGCAGGCGGGCGCCGACTTCATCAAGACCTCCACCGGAAAGGAAGACGTCAACGCCACGCTTCCGGTGAGCCTCGTCATGGTCCGCGCTTTGCGGGACTATCGCGAGCGCGCCGGCGTCGACATCGGCTTCAAGCCGGCAGGCGGCCTGCGCACGGCCAAGGACGCGCTCGCCTGGCTCATCCTGATGAAGGAGGAGCTCGGCGTCAGCTGGATGCAGCCTGACCTCTTCCGCATCGGCGCGAGCGGCCTCATCACAGACATCGAGCGTCAGCTCGACCATTTCCTGACCGGGCGCTATTCGGCCGCTCACCGCCACGCCATGGCTTGAGGAAAACGATGGGCGCCATCAAGGACATCCTGCGCACGATGGATTACGGCCCCTCGCCGGAGGGCAGCGACCACGTCAGGTCCTGGCTCGAAGAGCACAAGAGCGGCTTCGGTCTCTTCATCGACGGCGCGTTCACCAAGCCCCACGACCTGTTCGACGTCTTCAATCCCGCGACCGGCGAAAAGATCGCGCGCGCGACCCAGGGGTCTCCGGCCGACATCGACGCCGCGGTCGCCGCGGCGCGGAAGGCTCAGGCAAAATGGGCGCCTCTCTCCGGCTTCGAGCGGTCGAAGCATCTCTATGCGCTCGCCCGCCATGTCCAGAAGCGCGAGCGCTTCCTCTCGGTCCTGGAGACGATCGACAACGGCAAGCCGATCCGCGAATCGCGCGACATCGACATCCCGCTGGTCGCCCGCCATTTCTATCACCATGCCGGCTGGGCCTCGCTGATCGATAGCGAGTTCCCGGGGACGAGGCCGGTCGGCGTTTGCGGCCAGATCATCCCATGGAACTTTCCCCTTCTGATGCTCGCCTGGAAGATCGCGCCCGCGCTTGCGGCCGGAAACACGGTGGTGCTGAAGCCGGCGGAATATACGCCGCTGACCGCGCTCGCTTTCGCCGCGATCTGCATCGAGGCGGGTCTGCCCGCCGGCGTTGTCAATATCGTCACCGGCGACGGCTTGACCGGCGCCGCGCTTGTCGCCCATTCCGGCGTCGACAAGGTCGCCTTCACCGGCTCGACCGAAGTCGGCCGGGCGATTCGCAAGGCGACCGCCGGCACGGGCAAGAAGCTCTCGCTCGAGCTCGGGGGCAAGTCGCCCTTCGTCGTGTTCGAGGACGCTGATCTTGACAGCGCGGTCGAGGGGGCCGTCGACGCGATCTGGTTCAACCAGGGCGAGGTCTGCTGCGCCGGCTCGCGGCTCCTGGTCGCCGAGAGCGTCGCGGACGCCCTTTACGCGAAGCTGCGCGCCCGCATGGCGAATCTCAGGATCGGCGATCCGCTCGACAAGTCGACCGACGTCGGCGCGATCGTGGCGCCGGTCCAGCTCGAGCGCATTCAGAGGCTGATGCGCGAGGGCGAGAAGGAGGGGCTCGAGTTCTTTCGCGCCGACGATTCGCTACCCGCTCGCGGCTGCTTTTACCCCCCGACGCTCGTCACCGGAGTCGAGGCCGCGTCGATCCTCGCGCGTGAGGAAATCTTCGGCCCCGTTCTGGTCGCCATGACCTTCCGCACGCCGGACGAAGCGGTCGCGCTCGCCAACAACACCCGCTATGGCCTCGCGGCTTCGGTCTGGACCGAGAACGTCAATCGCGCGCTCGAGGTCGCAGCGCGCATCAAGGCCGGGGTCGTCTGGATCAATTCGACCAACATGTTCGACGCCGCCTCGGGCTTCGGCGGCTATCGCGAAAGCGGCTTCGGCCGCGAGGGCGGGCGCGAGGGCCTGCACGAATACCGCATCGCCGACGAGCCGAAGGCGAAACCGAGTTCGGCCAAGCCGGCCCGCCTCAACGCCGCGCCCGGGCTTGCCCCTGCTTCAGCGACCGCGGGCGCCGGCCTCGACCGGACCGCCAAGCTCTATATCGGCGGCAAGCAGGCGCGCCCCGACTCCGGCTACAGCTACGCGGTTCTCGATCCAGCCGGCCGCGAAGTCGGACTTGCGGGCTTAGGCAACCGCAAGGATATCCGCAACGCCGTCGAGGCGGCGGCGAAGGCTGCGTCCTGGGGGGCGGCGACGGCGCATAATCGCGCCCAGGTTCTCTACTACGCGGCCGAGAATCTGAGCGCCCGCGCGGCCGAGTTCGCGCGCCGCCTGAGAGCGACGACCGGCGCCTCCGTCCGCGCGGCGGAGGCCGAGGTCGAGGCTTCGATCCGCCGCACCTTCGTCTATGCCGGCTATGCCGACAAGTTCGACGGCGCGGTGCACGCGACGCGGTCGCGCTTCATCACGCTGGCGATGAACGAGCCCTGGGGCGTCATGGGCGTCGTCTGCCCCGACGGGGCCCCGCTGCTCGCCTTCGTTTCGCTCGTCATGCCGGCGATCGCGATGGGCAATTGCGTGGTTGTCGTTCCGTCGGCGGGCCATCCGTTGAGCGTGACCGACTTCTACTCGGTCCTCGACACGTCGGACGTACCTGCAGGCGTCGTCAACATCGTCACCGGCGAAGCGAATGCGCTCGCCAAGACGCTCGCCGAGCACGACGGGGTCGACGCGCTCTGGTATCTCGGCGACGCCGAGGGCGCCAAGCAAGTCGAAGCGCTCTCGGCCGGCAATCTCAAAGCGACTTGGGTCAAGGCTTCGGCCGTCGACTGGAGACAAGCGGAGGGCCGCGAGTTCCTGCGCCGGGCGACCCAGGTCAAGAACATCTGGACGCCCTACGGGGAATGAGCCGAGAGACTCACCACACCTTCGTCACCGTATAGCCCTCGGCGCGGAGCCGCTCGATGAGGCCGTCCTTGCCGCTCAGATGCAGCGCGCCTACGGCGATGAACGCGCCGCCGGAGGCGAGAAGCGGCGCGGCGCGCTCGGCCATGACCGCATTGCGGCCGACGAGCAGGACGCGCATGAACTCATCCTGCGCCGACCGCTCGGCGTCGCTCAATCCGCCCGCGGCGTCCGAAATGGGCAGGATTTCGGCCGGCCGGCTCTCGCGGTAAAGCCGCAGCATGGTTGCGTAGAGGTCGTCGTTCAAGGCCGGCTCTCTCGCGGCGACGGCAAGCAGCGCCGCCGCGACCTCGGGGCGCATGGTCGCAATGGCGTCGAGCTGCTCTTGCGGCGTTTCGAGCCCGATGACCCTGACCCTGGCGTCGCTCGCCGTTTGGGCGAGGAATTGGTCGACCTCGGGCAGATCAAGCGCTTCGCGCGCCGCTTCGCATGCGGGCAGCGCAGTCAGGATGGCGAGAAACCACGGCTTCAAGTGATGCGCGAATTGGGCCGGATAGCCCTGGCCCTCGAGAAACATCTCGATTCGTTCGCGTTCGTCCGGCGCAACGACGCCCTCGAACGTATCGTGGTCGCGGTCGAGCGCCCTGGCCAGGATCGCCGCCGTCATATTCGCCTTCTCGATCACGTCGAACGGTCCGCCAAGCTCGGACGCCACAACCTTGGCGTCCTTGATCAGCGGCGCTGCGCGCCGGGCCACATCGAGCGCGGAATCGTCGGTCGAATGGATCGTGCCGAAAAGGTACGAGGGCGCGAGGTTCGGCTTCACGACGCGCCACATGAGCCCGTCGCCGTTGACGAGATCGTCCGCGCGCGCCGTTTCGGCTGCGGCGAGCCCCTCGACCTGGGTAAGATCCGCGCCGTGACAGGGCTCAGGCGATTTGGCCTGGGCGAACGCGAAGGTCAGAAGGCTGAGGAGCCATATGCAGGCTCCGGGCGCCAAGCGGCGGATCAGGCTCACAGCTTTCTCAAGGCCACTTCCTCGATCCGGTGGCTTGCGCCCTTGGTCAGGAGGAGGTCCGCGCGCGGCCGCGTCGGCAGGATATTCTCGTGCAGGTTGACGAGATTGATCCGTCGCCAGATCGATCGCGCCGTCGCCTCGGCCTCCGCGTCATCCAGGTCGGCGTATTGACGGAAGTAGCTGCGCGGATCGCGGAACGCCGTCGTCCTGAGGCCCATGAAACGCTCGATGTACCATTGCTCGAGCAACGCATCGTCGGCGTCGAGGAAAATGGCGAAGTCGAAGAAATCGGAGACGAACGGAATCTCTTTGCCGTCCCGGGGCAGCCGGTTCGGCGCCAAGACGTTGATCCCTTCGAAGATAAGGATGTCTGGGCGGTCAACGAGGATCGATTCCCCAGGTACGATGTCGTAGGTGATATGCGAATAGACCGGAGCGGCGACATTGTGCTGTCCCGCCTTGACTGCGGAAAGAAAGCGAAGCACCGCTGTCCCGTCGTAGCTCTCGGGAAAGCCCTTGCGGTCCATGATGCCCTGCCGGATCAGCTCCGCATTCGGGCGCAAGAAGCCATCGGTGGTGACGAGCTGCACCTTGGGCGTATTCGGCCAGCGGGTCAGCAGCGCCTGCAGCACGCGCGCCGTCGTCGACTTGCCGACCGAGACCGAGCCGGCAATCCCGATAATGTAGGGGACTTTCCCGTCGGTCGCGCCAAGGAAGCGCTGCGTCGCCTTGAACAGCCCCTGCGTCGCCGCGACATAGAGCGCAAGCAGCCGCGAGAGCGGCAGATAGATAGCGACGACCTCGTCGAGCGAGATCGGGTCGTGCGTCGACTGCAGCTTTCTGAGATCGTCGATCGTGAGCGTCAGCTGGGTATCCGCGCGCAGCTGCGCCCATTCGTCGCGGCTGAAGCGGCGGAAGGGGGATTCGAGCGATTGAGCCGCGACCCGATTCATCGGAACTCTCTCATAAGCCGCGGCCAGCGCGACGCTTTCATTTTATCCGGGACGCCTTTTCCTCGTGACCGCCGCGGCCTGAGCGTCTGGCCAATTCATTCATGACCGACGACAGCGCCACCCCGCGCGCCCGGAGCACGACGAGGAGATGGTAGAGAACATCCGCCGCCTCAGCGCGAACGGCGCCCTCGTCCAGCGCCGCGGCGGCGATCGCAAGTTCAATTGCTTCCTCGCCGAACTTGCGCGCGCAGTGCGCCGGGCCCTTGTCGAGCAGGCTGCGGGTATAGGACGTCTCAGCGCTCGCCCCTGCCCGCTCGTCGATCGTTCGGGCGAGTTCGTCGAGGGTGAACATCACGCCAGCCCTGTCTTTTCTTGCATCGCGCCTTTATCTCCCCTCGCGTCGGTCGCCGCAACCTGGAGACTGACGGCCTGCGCATCGCTTTCGGCTTCTTGACTTGGCTCTGGCGCGGGCCATAAAGCGTTTCGGCCTTGAGATCGGGCGATTAGCTCAGCGGTAGAGCACTCCCTTCACACGGGAGGGGTCGCAGGTTCGATCCCTGCATCGCCCACCATCATCGAGTCAGGCGGGACCGTCGCGAGGCCGGACCTCGAGAGACGGAAACCGCACGGTGAGAACAATCGTGTCGCCGACCGCTTCCCAGGAGTGGACGACCTCAGGCCCGAAAGCGACGTAGTCGCCCTTCGTCCGAAGCGTCACCTCCTGCTCAGCGCCATCGACGTGGAAAACCACTTTCAGGCTGCCCTCTACAAGCACGGAGATGGTCGTGCTCCGGCTGGCCCAGGGCTGCGCCCGCTTTTCGCCATCCGGGTGGATTCCCCACTTCAGCTCGACGTCGGTCTGCCGCCTCAGGCCAAGCTCGGCCGGGACAAACTGACCGACGAACCATCCGGACCGGCCGATCTGGTCGGCCTCGGCGTTGCCGAAGTAGAACGGCTCCCTGTCGCCCATGGTCAATGGCTCTCACGGGGCTCCATAGCAGCGCGACGATTGCGCTCCGCGATCGCTCCCGGGATCGCCGAAAACGGGACGCTTTGCCGTGCGAACGGGAGGGCCCGGAGCGCCGCGCCCAAGCGCTGCCAAGCGTCTTCGTCAGGCCAACCTATCCATATTGGGCGAGCGACCCCGCCCACTTGTCGAAAAAGAGCTTGCTCGCCCCGGTCAGAGGGAGCCCGATCGGCAACCGCGACTTCCCGTATTTGGCGAACTCAAGATATTTCTTGATCGTCTTGAGGTCGTCAGCGTTGGCCAGCTGCAGGTCCTCGTTGACGAAATGGATGATGCACCCCCTTTTGACCGCGGTCTCCAGCAATTCATTGCGGTAGCTCTCGTCCTCCGGCAGCGCGAAGATGCTGTACATGACGATGTTGCACTCGCGCTGGGTGACGAGGTACTTCAGCGTCGGCAGGTGCGTCATATCCTCGAGGTCGAACAGCTCGTAATCGAACTCGAGCTTTTTCTTGTTGCAATAATCGACCAGCATGTACC
>Ga0335073_10009696_pt1 | contig 13521 bp, 8 predicted proteins | sample Lox_Sample_22_FD_207093 | JGI IMG/M metagenome (GOLD analysis project Ga0335073, IMG submission 207093) | Soil microbial communities from Loxahatchee National Wildlife Refuge, Florida, United States - Lox_Sample_2.2 | ecosystem: Environmental > Terrestrial > Soil > Wetlands | place: USA: Florida...
ACCGCGTCGGCGAGGCCAGCGGGCAGGTCAGCGCTGGTCACCGCGATGACCGGGCCGCCGCGGGCCTTGATCTGCTCGATCGTGGAGACGTTCTTCGACAGCAGGTCGTCCGCGGGCACGACGACCACGCTCGGCATCGTGGAGTTGATCAGGGCGAGCGGGCCGTGCTTCAGTTCGGCCGCCTGGTAGGCCTCGGCGTGGACGTAGGAGACCTCCTTCAGCTTCTGCGCGCCCTCGCGGGCTACCGGCCAGCCGCGGACGCGCCCGATGAAGAACATGTGCTCGGCTGCGGCGAACCGGCGCGCGATCTCGGCGATCTCCTCCTCGGCGGCCAGGATCTGCTCGACCTGCCCGGGCAGCGCGCGCAGCCCGGCCACGATCCGCTGGCCGGAGGCCGCGGACAGGTCGCGGACCCGGCCGAGCAGCAGGGCGAGCAGGGCGAAGGTACCCGCCATGTTGGTCAGCGCCTTGGTGGACGCGACCGCGATCTCCGGGCCTGCGTGCAGGAACACGCCGTGGCCGCACTCGCGCCCGATCGCGCTGCCCACCACGTTGACCGTGCCGATGACCTGGCCGCCCTTGCGGCGCAGTTCCTGCACCGCCATCAGCGTGTCCAGCGTCTCGCCGGACTGGCTGACCGCCACGTACAGCGTGTCGGGGTCCACGACCGGGTTGCGGTACCTGAACTCCGACGCGGGCTCGGCGTCGGAGGGGATCCGGGCCAGTTCCTCGATCAGCACCGCGCCCATCTGGCCGGCGTAGTAGGCCGAGCCGCAGCCGAGGAACTTCACCTGCCTGATGGACCTGAGCTGGCGCGCGTCCAGATTGATGCCGCCCAGCCTGGCCGTGGCGAACCGCTCGTCGAGCCGGCCCCGCAGCGCCCGGCGCAGCGCCTCAGGCTGCTCGTGGATCTCCTTGCGCATGTAGTCCTCGTACGGGCCGAGCTCGTAGTCCCCCGCCTCGGCCTCCACGGTGGTGGGCTCCTTGGTGGCGGGCGCCTTGCCGAGGCCGCGCCGGTCCCGCTCGTCGAGGGCGGAGGTGCGGTAATCGGCGGCGTGCACCGTGGCCACCTCGGCGTCGTCCAGGTACACGACCTGCTTGGTGTAGCGCACCAGCGCCGCCACGTCGGAGGCGACGAACATCTCGGACTCCCCGATGCCGAGCACGATGGGGCTGCCGTTGCGGGCTACCACCAGCTCGTTCGGGTTCCTGATGTCCAGCACCACCAGGCCGTACGTCCCCTCGACGCGACGCAGCACGCGGCGGACCGCGTCCTCCAGGCTGGTGCCGTCGGTCGCCTCCGCCGCGATCATGTGGGCGAGCGCCTCGGTATCGGTGTCGCTGGCGAGCTCGACGCCCCGGGCGGTGAGCGCGTCCCTGAGCTGCTCGGCGTTCTCGATGATGCCGTTGTGCACGACGGCGATCCGGCCCTCGGTGTCGGTGTGCGGATGGGCGTTCACGTCGTTCGGCTCACCGTGCGTGGCCCACCTGGTATGGCCGATGCCGACGGTGGCACTAATGCTGGCGGCCCTGGCCCGGTCGCCGACCCGGTCCCTGAGGTCCTGGACCCGGCCCGCCGTCTTGGTGACCTGCAGCCGGTTCCGGTGGATGACCGCTAGGCCGGCCGAGTCGTAGCCGCGGTACTCCAGGCTCCTGAGCCCCTCGAGCAGGACAGGAACCGCGTCCCGGCGGCCGATATACCCCACAATTCCGCACATTTTCCGCTCCCCTGGTGATGTCCGGTTTCTGGCTATTTGTAGATGAGGCGCCGAAGCTGGCGCTCAGAAAGATCCGGCGCCGCGAACCTGCGCTGCCCGAGCTCGGCCGCGATCTGCGGCCAGATGTCGTCGTTCTTGCGCTGGCGTTGCCGCAGTTCGGCGTGGCGCCTGCGGACAAACTCCTCGACCGTCTCGCTGAAGTACGTCGCCACGTCGGCGATGACCCGGACCGCGGTTGGCTGCGGCAGCCCGGTAGAGGCCGCCAGGTAGCGCGCGAGGTCCTGCGGGAAAGGGTCCGCGGGCTCGGCGGGGCCCCGGCGCTCTCGCGGTCCCCCGGGGCGTCCGGTCTCTCCGGGGCGTCCGGTCTCTCCGAGGCTTCCCGGGCTTCCCGGGCTTTCCGGGCTTCCTGGATCGAGCATGCCTACTTTTTACCGGCAGGCCGGCGGTTTAGGCAAAGTTCCTGCCCGATTCAGGGCAGGAAATGCCGTCATTCGCGGCGATTCGGCCGCGCGTGCCGTGGAAGTGGGTATCTGGACGGTGCGCTGCTCAGCCGGAGCTGCTAGCTGATGGCCGCGGCCGGGTGCCACGGTGCTCGCACGCCGCGCTCAGGTCGCTCCGGCACCATCAGCATCATGATCGCGGACGCCGAAGCGGCGGGAATGCCACTAAACCCTGCATCCACCGCGTTCTGACGCGCTGAGAGCCTGGTGTCATAGCGTCCGACGCCGGGCCGGCCCGAAGCGGCATTGCCGGGGGCCAAAACCCTCCAGGTGACCTGGATCCCCACAATCTGATCCGGACACGTGTCCCACTGGTCCCCTGGCATCTTCCTTCACTGATCAGAGCGATGGACCTTAACTTTTCCGTGGTTAATCCGGGCTTGGCGGTTGATAGGGGGTACTACCGTGCACCGAAATAACCGCCAAGCCCTTTTCCACCACGATAATTTCGCGGACGGGACATCACGGGGCCCCAGCGTATCGCTGTGCGCATTCGTATCGAGGTGAACTGCGCCGGAGAGGTGCTTCCTGGGAGCCGGGGCGGGGGGGTAATTCCTGGGAGCCGGGGCGGGCGGGGTAATTCCTGGGAGCCGGGGCGGGCGGGGTAATTCCTGGAAGCCGGGGCAGGCGGGGTGATCCCTGGGAGCCGCGCCGGAGAGGTGGTTCCTGGGGAGCTGGGGCGGGCGGGTGGTTCCTGGGGAGCCGCGCCGGAGAGGTGGTTCCTGGGGAGCTGGGGCGGGCGGGTGGTTCCTGGGGAGCTGGGGCAGTGGGGTGAGTCTTAGGGAGCGGGGGCGGGGGAGGTGATCACGTGGGTCTTGTTGCGGCCGGTTTCCTTGGCGTAGTACAGGGCGGCGTCGGCGGCGGCGAGCATGTCGGTCAGCTCGCGGCTCGTGCCGTCCAGGGCCGCGACCCCGACCGAGATCGTGAGCCTGATGACCGGGCCTGACTCCAGGTCGTCCCCGACCGGGATCGACATGGCGGCGATGTGGCGGCGCAGCCGCTCGGCCACGTTGATGGCGTCCCGCTCCAGGGCGTGCGGCAGCAGGAGCACGAACTCCTCGCCGCCGAACCGCCCGGCCAGGTCGTAGGCGCGCAGCTGGCTGCGCAGCGCGTCGGTGACCGCCCGGAGGGCCTTGTCCCCCGCCAAGTGACCGTAGGTGTCGTTGACCACCTTGAAGTGGTCGATGTCGACCAGCGCGAGCGCCAGCGGGCTGTCGGTGCGGACGGCGCGCTCGATCTCGACCGACGCCTCCCGTTCCCAGGTGGCCGCGTTGAGCAGGCCGGTCTTGGTGTCGATGCGGGTCTGGGCGACCAGCTGGGCGTGCATGATGAAGCGCCGGGCCAGCAGGACGGTGGGCACCGCGAAGATGGCCAGCACCACGTTGACGGCGACGACCACGGTGATCAGGATGCCCAGGTCGAACTCGGCGAAGTCGCCCAGCAGGGCCTCCCGGTTCAGCTCGAGCTCGGACAGCTTGATGCTGGGATCGGTGAGCTTGATCGCGCCCACGATGAGGAAGTGGTGACCGCGGCCGCCGACGAGCTCGCAGATGGCGACCGCCGCGGTCCAGGTCAGGGCGTGCGTGCCGCTGCCGATCAGCGGGCCGGCGAAGGAGTCGGGGAAGGCGCGGAACAGCAGCGCCGCGGCCCCGTACGCCAGGCTGATGGCCGCGCCGCTGAACACCCGGCGGTACACCACGCCCCGGTGGACCCGCCACTGGGTCAGGATGTACAGCGGGATCGGCGTCACCATGGCGTAGACGGGCGGCAGCAAGATCGCGATCGGCAGCACCCAGACGGTGAGGAAGTCCCTGGTCATGCCGCCCTGCAGGTAGGCCATCCGGGGCGTGGCCGCCACCGAGACCAGGCCGCAGCCGAGCAGCAGGGCGAACCGCCACAGGTCCGACGCGTACCAGGTGGTCTGGGACGCCGCGAAGCAGGTGAACCCGAACGCGACCACCACCACGGCACCCACGTAGGAGCGGAGCGGCACGGGAAGACGCCACCAGGCCCAGTTCCGGACCTTCACGCGCGCCCGCAGGCTGCGTGATACGGATGAGGCATCCAATGTCCACCGTTCCTGATGGGACGCGACAGACTCGTGTCTAGTCGGCAGCTCACCGTAAAGGACTAGCTCCGTATAGCTACCTTAGCTCATCTAAGCCATCTTGGGCACTATTGCTTCCGATTCGCGTACATCGCCCAACAAAGAGGAGCTAAATGGTGTTTGACAAGCCACGATTACCCGGCGTACTGGCGCCAGGGGTGGCTTTGGCGTAGCTGCCTATCGCTGCCGGAGGGGAGGGCAGACCATGCGCGTCACCTGGTCCTGAGCACGGCACCGCATTCACGGAGCACGACAGGAGAGGGGAATTCGCAATGCGTGACACGTGGACTTGAGTTCCAGTCCGCAGCCGCCGCCGGGAAGCACCGCTAGGAAGGCCCGTGCAGTGGCACTGAACTTCTCGTCGCGGCACGACCGGGACGCCGTCCCGCCGCATGACGCCCGCCGGGTGGTGACACGTGGCGCCACCTGAGCGTCAGAACGACACCGATTATCGCTCCTATCCCGCCTCCTATGGCGATGACCACCGCCGGAGAGACCACCTCCGCGGCGGCGCCGGCCGCGACGAAAGCGGCCCCCTGGCCAACGATCACACCCATGTTGGCGATGCCGAAGGCCTGAGCCCGCCGTTCGGTCGGCACCCTGACGACGAACGCGGTGTTGGCCGCGATCTGGTACACACCAAACGCGGCCGACAATGAGAAGATCACGAGCGAGGCAGCGAGACCCGGGTGGAGGGCCGTCAGCACCAGTGTCGCGCAGGTGAGCACGGCCAGCGGCCCCATCCAGGCGAGCCGCCGGCGCGGGCGAACGAACCGGGTGAACAGCGGCGTGACGATCGTCGTGCTGAACACGGTGGACGCCAGCACCAGGCCGGTGGCGATCGACCCTCCCCCGAGCCTCGACGTGTACGGCGCCGCCACCCCCTCCGGGATCGTGTAGAACGCCACCAGCCAGCCGAACCCGAGCAAGGTGCGCAGCGCCTCGTTGCCGAACAGCAGCCGGAAGCCGCCCCGCATCCGGGCCAGCGCCGAGGGCTGGACGGTCTCGGGCCTGGCGGCCGCGGGCCGGGCCCGGATGCCCAGCCCGATGAACAAGGCGGAAAGCACGAACGTGGCCGCGTCGATCGCCAGCGCCGGCCGGACGCCGATGAAGGCGACCGCGATGCCCCCGCCGACCGCGCCGAGCACCTGGCCGGCCAGGAACGTGGTCTGGATCACCGCCGTGCCCAGCGGATAGTGCTCGCCCTGCAGGATGTCGGGCATGATCGCGGCCCGGGCCGATTCGAACGGCGGCGCGAACATCGTGGTCGCGAACAGCAGCGCCACCAGCACCCAGATGGGCATGCCCGGGAGCGCCATGGCCGCGACCAGGACGGTGCGGACGACGTCGCAGACCACCATCACCGAGCGCCGGGACCGTCGGTCCGCCACGTCGGCGAGGAACAGCCCGCCGATCACCCACGGTACGTATCCGGCGGCGTACGCCACGGCCGTGAGCAGCGGCGATCCCGTGTGCTGGTAGACGAGCAGGGTGAGGGCGACCAGGGCGAGGCGGTCGCCCGCGACGGAGAGGATCTCGGAGAACCACAGCGCCCGGAACTCGGGGATGGCGAACACGTCGCGGAACGTGGCACGCGCCGTCACGGCACCCCTTCGCGGTGACCCTACTGTTCAGGCCCCTTTTAGTCCGCGGTCCGAGATGGTCACTTGCCTTTCATCATGACCCAGCGGGACGGTAAATCGCAACGAGTAGTACGGAATCGGTCACCCTTGGTTCGTTATCGTCAACCGAGTTGATATGTGCCGTTCATCGGCATATACAAGGTCTGTGAGCAAGCAGTCCATGCGGGAGCCGACGTTTCTCATCCTGACCGCGCTGGCTGCGGGGGCCCAGCACGGTTACGGGATCATGACCGACGTGGCGCGGATCTCCGACGGCCGGGTCAGGCTCCGGGCGGGCACCTTGTACGCGGCGCTGGACCGGCTGAAGGCGGACGGCCTGGTCACCGGCGACAAAGACGAAATCGTAGACGGGCGGCTGCGCCGCTACTACCGGATCACCGACGAGGGCACGGCGGAACTCGCGGCCGAGGTGCGCCGGCTGCGCGCCAACGCCGCCGTCGCCGCCAGCCGGCTGGGCCTGGCCGGGGGGACAGCATGAGCGAGCCGAAGGGGCGCGGTGCCGCCTGGATTCTGCTCTCCCCCGCGAACCCGCCCCAGCGAACGACGAGCGGCGAGGGCCCGCCGCCGCAGGCGGCCAGGCCAGCAGGGCGGCGCGCGGCGCCGCCTGGCCGGCGAACGGAAGAGCGAGCATGACTACGGCGGAGGTCAGGGACCGCCGGGCGGACCGGCATGCGCGGCTGCGGCTCGAGCACCGGCGGAGCCGGATGGAAAGACGGTACCGGCGGCTGCTCGCCCTGTACCCGAAGGACCACCGGCGCGAGCACGCCGAGGAGATGGTCGGCGTGCTGCTCGCCGCGGCCGCCGACGACACCCAGGTCCGGGCGCCGAAGCCGGTGGCCTGGGCGCGGCGCCTCGGCCAGGACACGGCCGACAGCGCGGACCTGATCGGCGGCGCGCTGCGGATCCGCGGCCGGACGGCGCTGAACCGCATCCGCCGGACGGCCTTGTTCTCCTGGACGGTGCGCGACCAGCGCTGGAGTGACGCCCTGGCCGTGGTCAGCGTGGTCGCCCCGCTGCTGCTGGTGGTGGCGGCGCTGGCCGAATTCCACATCGCGCAGGCCGTGGCGAGCAGCGTCACCCGGCATCCGGACTGGCGGGTCACCGCGACGCTCGGCCTGGCCGACCTGCCGCTGGCGGCCGGCGCGCCCGCGGTCGCCCTGCTGGCGTTCCTGCGGCTGCGCTGGCTGGCCGGGATCGGCGCGGTGGCCACCGCGATCGGCCAGATCGCCGCCGGGGTCTTCGGGTCCGTGCCGACCTTCAACGGGTACGCGAGCCCGGCCGTGGCGTTCATCGTCCTGCTCTCCCTCACGGCCGCGGCGGCCCTGCTGCTCTCGCCGGGACCGGACCGGGGCCTGGCCCTGCTCACCCGCCAGGGCACTGCGCTGGTCGGCGCGGGCGCCCTGATCCTGGGCGGGTTCAGCGTGGGCGGCAGCGCGTGGCTCGGCTACCCGTCCGCCGCGTCGCCCGGGTTCGGCAGCGAGGTGACCGGCCTGCCCGGCGATGTGCTGATCGCCGGGGTCCTGGTCACCGTCGCGGTCGCCTGCCTGCGCACCCCGGTCAGCCGCCGGGTCCTCGTGCTGCTGGCCATCCCGGTCATCCCCTACGCGGTCTTGTGGCAGGAGAAACTGGCCAGCGACCTGTTCGGGCCGCCCGGCGTTGCCGCCCCCATCATCCCGTCCTCGATCCCGCTGCTCTACCTGCCGCCGCTGCTGCTGGCGTCCCTCATCGTGGCCGGGACCCGGCTCTCCCGGCGCCGGGCCACCGGGAGAGCGCGCCGGGTGGGCTCCACGACTTCCCGCCGGGGGCCCAGAGGCGCCGTGAGCGCCTAGAACCCAAGAACGTGGTGGTGGTGGCGCCGGCCACCGCCGTCGCTGGCGCCGCCACCACCACTCCCTGGTCCCAGGCCCGCCGGGTCGGCGGGTCCGGTCCCGGGCACCGGGACGGCGCCCATGACAGGGGCCCCGGTGTCCGCGGTGACCGAGAACGCGCTGCCGTCGGCCAGCGCCGACGGGGTGGCCAGCGCGGTGCCCGCCGCGGACTCCATGGTGAGCTCGCTCAGGTTGGCGCTGTCGCCGATCGGGGCGTTGTCGACCGTGACGCTGGCGAAGCTGACCGTGCCGAAGTCCGCCAGCGGCAGCACCGTGCCGTTGCTCGGCGCCTCGGCGATGACCTCGGCCGAACCGAGCTGGGCCGCCGCCTCAGCTTGCTGCGTCGACTGCGTCCAGCCCTGGGTGGCGTCGCTGAGGGTCAGCGTGAAGGTGCCGCCGCCGTCGGACACCACGGACGCCGACATGGCATCGCCCGGTCGCACGGGGTCGGGGAAGAACACCGGGGCGTTCGGGAAGATCTCGTACCAGCCCTGGTACGACGCGGCGCCCTGGGAACAGTCCGCCTCCGTCCCGGTCTGCTCCACGGTCGGCGTGCCGTCCCCGTCGAGTCCCGCCCAGAAGGAGGAGAAGGTACTGGCCGCGCCGCAGGTGACGGCCGGCTGCGCCCACGACGACGAGACGCTGGTGAACGACCCGGCCGCGCCGGTGACCGCGTAGCCGGCCCAGTTCGCGCTGGTCACGTTGGTCACGGCCGCGGCGCCCGCGGCCGAGGTGCTGCCCGCCTGGCCGACGGCACCGTTCCCGGTTCCGGTCTCCCCTGGGCCGCCCGCGGCGGATCCGGCCACCATGGGATAACCACCCTCGCCCCAGCCCCCGGCGGCGGGCGCGGCCGGCGGCGGCGTCGCGCCCGCCTGGACCGTCCCGGTGAGGACGTCTCGCACGTCCCCGGCCGGCGCCGCGGACCTGGCCCCCGGCGAGGCCAGGCAATAGCCGGCGACCAGCACGGGAACAGCCGCGCCAAGCGCGATCAACCAGCCGAGATCCCGCCGCGCCAGACGGCGCGACCGCCGCTTCGCGCGGCCGCCGCGGATATTCAGACTCATGACCTGGGATTCCTCTCTGCCTCCTGGCAAGTGCCTCCTGAGCTGGCGATCGGCGTCCCAGTTATAGATTAGAGATATGACACGGGATAACCAAGGAAATCAGAAAAATAGCAGATATTGAGAAGCTCTTACAATTCCCTAACGAACAGGGAATGAGTTGAACCGGTAAGCGCCTGCATATCGCGCGGCTTTCCGCTATATCTGAACAAATGCCGTATATCGGCCGGGAAGCGTCGCGGGGCGGGGTGCCAGCGGGTGGGCCGGCGGGCGGGCAAAGGGCATGGCCCGCGCGCCGCACGCGACACCGCCGACCCCGCCTGGCCCACCGGGGGCGACGGGGCGGAGCGGACGCACCGCACGTCCGGCTCCCCCGGCGAAGGCCGACCGGAAGCTCGCGGCCAAGGCAGGCAGGGCTGACGGCAAGCCCGGGCCAGGCTGACGGCGGGGCTGGCCGGGCTGACGGCGGGGCTGGCCAGGCTGACGGCGGGGCTGGCCGGGCTGACGGCGGGGCTGGCCAGGCTGACGGCGGGCCTAGCCAGGCTGACGGCGGGGCTGGCCGGGCTGACGGCGGGCCTGGCCGGGCTGACGGCGGGGCTAGCCGGGCTGACGGCGGGCCTGGCCAGGCTGGCGATGATCGTACGCCGCTACGCGCGCGGCCTTTTGCCAGTTCCCCCGAACACGGAAATAACTCTGGGCAATATCGTACATTTGTCCCTAAAGTACGCCCGGGGACGCGTTTAAGTAATGCACAAGGGTGCCAGTGGAGTCCGTTCGGATGAATAATCATGCCGAACGGGCGACGGTGCGCGCTTGGCGTACGGCGATGCGCCCGGCGGGGGCGGAATGCCTACTGCCCCCGGCGCCTACCTAAGCAGGAGCTGACCATGCCTGACGAATCACATCCTTTGGTGCAACTGCCTGGCAGTGAGCGCGCGCCGCTGGCGGGCGCCGCCCCGGCCGGCGAGCTGGACACCTCCGAGCGGGCCGAAGTGACGCTGGTCGTGCGCCGCCGGGCCGATCTCCCCGCCGAGATCGTCGCCGGGCCCACCGTGCTGACCAGCGACGAGCTGGCGGAGCGGTACGGGGCGGACCCGGCCGACGTGGACCTGGTCCGCCAGACGCTCACGGGCCTGGGCCTGGAGATCACCGCCGTCCATCCGGCCACCCGGCGGATCAAGGTATCGGGCACCCTGGCCGACTTGTCACGCGCGTTCGGCACCACGTTGCAGCAGGTCAGCAGCCCGGACCCGAGAGGGCACGGGACGGCCACGCACCGCTACCGCGAGGGCCCGCTGTTCGTCCCGGCCGCGCTGGACGGCGTCGTGGTCGCGGTGCTCGGCCTGGACACCCGGCCGCAGGCCCGGCCGCACTTCCGGACCCAGGGCACCGGGGGCACCGGGCCCGCCGCGACCGCCCCCCAGGGCACCTCCTACGCGCCGAACCAGGTGGCCGACATCTACCAGTTCCCGGCCGGGACCACCGGCACCGGCCAGACGGTCGCCGTCATCGAGCTCGGCGGCGGCTTCTCCACCAGCGACCTGGACGCCTACTTCGGCGGGCTCGGCATCCCGGTCCCCTCGGTCACCGCGGTCGGCGTGGACGGGGCGTCGAACGCGCCGGGTTCGGATCCCACCGGGGCCGACGTGGAGGTCGCGCTGGACATCGACGTCATCGGCGCCGCCGCACCCGGCGCGGCGCAGCTGGTGTACTTTGCGCCGAACACCGACAACGGCTTCGTCGACGCCATCTCCGAGGCCGCGCAGGCCAACCCGGCGCCGATCGCCATCTCGATCAGCTGGGGCCAGTCCGAGGACGCCTGGACGGCGCAGGGGCGCAGCGCGATGGACTCGGCGATGGCCGACGCGGCCGCGCTGGGCATCACCGTGTCCGTGGCCTCCGGCGACAACGGCAGCGGCGACGCCGTCACCGACGGCCAGCCGCACGTGGACTTCCCCGCGTCCAGCCCGAACGCGCTGGGCTGCGGCGGGACCAAGCTGCTCGCGGACCCGTCCACCGGCGTGATCAGCTCCGAGGTCGTGTGGAACGAGACCGCCTCGAACGAGGGAGCCGGCGGCGGAGGGGTCAGCGACCAGTACGCCCTGCCGTCCTGGCAGGCCAACGCCGGCGTGCCGCCGCGGGCGACCAGCTCCCCGGCCGCTGCCCCGGCGGCGCCCCCAGGCTCGGCCTCGGCCTCGGGCGCGGGCGCGGGCTCGGCCTCGTCTGGGGATGAGGCGGCCGGCCACCGGCGGCACCACCCGCCCGGCGGCACGGGGGGTTCGGGAGGCACGGGCGGTTCGGGAGGCACGGGCGGGTCGGGAGGCACTGGCGGGTCGGGAGGCACTGGCGGGTCGGGAGGCACTGGCGGGTCCGGCGGGTCGGGCGGGACGGCGGGCGGGGGCACCGGGCGGGGCGTGCCCGACGTGTCGGGCAACGCCGACCCGACCACCGGTTACCAGATCTACTCGGGCGGAAAGGCCCAGGTCGTGGGCGGGACCAGCGCGGTCGCCCCGCTCTGGTCGGCGCTGATCAGCCGGCTCGCGCAGGCGACGGGCCAGCGGTTCGGCCTCCTCCAGCCGGCGCTGTACGCGGGCGTGACGCCCGGCACCGCGATGCCCGGCTTCCGCGACATCACCAGCGGGAACAACGGCGCCTACACGGCCGGCCCGGGATGGGACGCCTGCTCGGGCCTCGGCAGCCCCAACGGCACCGCCCTGCTGACCAGGCTCCAGGCCTGACGCCGCCCAATCCCGACAAAAACCGCATACCGGGCAGGCCTGAATTCAGACAATGTGCCGTTCTGCCGGTTCTTTCCGGTAGAACGGCACATTGTGCCTAACAGGGAGGGGCGGGGGCGCGGCGCGCGGAGGTCGCGGGCGGGGCGAGGCTGGGCCGGGTGCGGGTGGGAGGGACGCCGAGGTTAGTGGTTGACACTGCCAAGTGGCGGACGCATACTTTTGATAGTAACTCTCAAAAAGATGTGGCTGTCGAAGGGATGTAAATGTCATGACGGGGAACCCGGCGCGCAAGTGGTGGGCGCTGGTCGCGATCGCCGCAAGCGTGCTCGTCGTCGGGCTCGACCTGACGGTGCTCAACCTGGCGCTGCCGACGATCGCGACTGACCTGCACGCCTCGACCAGCGACCTGCAGTGGATCTCGGCCGCGTACAGCCTGGTGCTGGCGGCCGCGATGCTGCCCGCGGGCATGCTGGGTGACCGGCTCGGCCGCAAGAAGGTGCTGCTCGCGGCGCTGGTCTTGTTCGGGGCCAGTTCGGCGGCGTGCGCCTACGCGACCACCACGGGCGAGCTGATCGCGGCCCGGGCGGCGCTCGGGGTCGGCGCCGCGGCCATCTTCCCGCTGTCGCTTTCCGTGATCCCGGTGCTGTTCGCGCCGGAAGAGCGGCAGAAGGCGATCGCGCTGATGGCCTCGGCGACGTTCATCAGCTTCCCGATCGGCCCGATCGTCGGCGGCTACCTGCTCGACCACTTCTGGTGGGGCTCGGTCTTCCTGATCAACGTGCCGGTGGTGGCGCTGGCGCTGATCGCGGTGGCCCTGCTGCTGCCCGAGTCGCGCAGCGCGGAGCGGACCAGCGTGGACGTGGTGGGCGTGATCCTCTCCAGCGCGGGGCTGGCCGGGCTGACCTACGGGTTCATCAGGGCCGGGCAGGACGGCTGGACCGACGCCGGCACGCTGGTCGCCATCGCCGCCGGGGTCGCGGTGCTCGGCGTGCTGATCGCCTGGGAGCGCTGGCTGACCGGGCGCAGCCGGCCCGACGAGAGCGGAAACCTTCGCGGGGGCAAGGTACGTCCGCTGATCGAGCTCCGGCTGTTCCGGTCGGCCGGCTTCACCTGGGGCACCCTGCTGTCGACGATGGTCTCGTTCGCGATGTTCGGCATCTTCTTCGCGATGCCGCAGTACTTCCAGGAGGTCCGCGGCGCGGACGCGCTGGGCAGCGGGCTGCGGCTGCTGCCGATGATCGGCGGCATGGTGATCGGCATGGTCGGCGGCACCCGCCTCGCCACGCCGCGGAAGGCGGGGGACGGCACGGTGCGCGCGCCGCTGGCCAACGCGAAGATGCTGGTCACAGTGGGGTTCACCGTCATGGCGGTCGCGCTCGGGTTCGGCGCCACGACCACGCTCGCCAGCAGCACCGGGTTCGCGGCCGCCTGGTTCGCGGTGTTCGGCCTCGGGCTGGGGCTAGCCATGCCGCAGGCGATGAACGCGGCGCTGTCCGCGCTGTCTCCCGAGCGGAGCGGCTCGGGCTCGGCGCTGATCTCGGCGCTGCGCCAGGTCGGGGCCACCATCGGCGTGGCGGTCCTCGGCACCGTGCTCGGCTCGGTGTACCGCGCCCACCTGGACGTGGCCGGCCTGCCCGCCGCGGTCGCGGCGGCCGCCAGGAGCAGCGTGGTGGCCGGCGTCGCCGTTGCGCACGAACTCGGCTCGGTGGCGCTGCTGGACTCGGTGCGGCACGCGTTCGTGCAGGGCCTGGACACGATGCTCTGGGTCTGCGGCGGGATCGCCCTGGCCAGCGCCATCCTCGCGCTGCTGTTCCTGCCGCGGCGGGCCGATGGCGCCGCCGAGCCCGCGGCGCCCGGCGTCCCCGAGGTGCCCGCCACGGCGGAGA
>Ga0335073_10009697_pt1 | contig 13521 bp, 5 predicted proteins | sample Lox_Sample_22_FD_207093 | JGI IMG/M metagenome (GOLD analysis project Ga0335073, IMG submission 207093) | Soil microbial communities from Loxahatchee National Wildlife Refuge, Florida, United States - Lox_Sample_2.2 | ecosystem: Environmental > Terrestrial > Soil > Wetlands | place: USA: Florida...
AACGGCCCCGGCGGCCCGAGGCCGCGGGGAGGCATCGAATTGATCGCTCACGCTTCGGACCTTCGGAAGCGTCGCGTCAGCCGGGCCGGGTTATACTGGCGGGACACGTGAGCAAGACCGGTACACGGCGGAGGTCGCGGGAAGCGTTACGGCCGGTCGCCAGGCAGCCCGTCGAGGCCGCCCAGCGACCGAACTGGCAGCGCCACGGGTGGCGGCTGTTGGCGATTTGGGGCCTGCTCTTCATCGCCTATTCCAACTCCTTCCAGGCGGGGCTGGTGCTCGATAATGCGCCGGTCATCGGGCAGGACCCCCGTATCCGCCAAGTCACCCGCGAAAACCTCGCGTCCATTCTGACGGCGGGGTATCGCTATGCCAACCCCACCGCGGGGTTGTACCGGCCCTTGACAACCTTCACCTATCTATTGAATTTCGCCGTTTTCGGCGATGCCGCGCGTCCAGCCGGTTATCACTGGGTCAACCTCGCGATCCATGCCGTCAACCTGGCGCTCGTGTATGCGCTCGGCATGCTGATTTTCGGAGAGACGGCGCCGGCTTGGGCACTGGCGGCGATCTGGGGGTTGCATCCGCTGCTCACCGAATCCGTCACGAATATCGTGGGGCGGGCCGACCTGCTGGCCGCCTGCGGCATCCTCGCGGGCTTCCTGTGTCACGTTCGAGGCGCTTCGGCCAGGGGATGGCGGAGACCGGCATGGCTGGCGGGGATCGCCGCCGCCCAGGCGGTCGGGATTCTCTCCAAGGAAAGCGCCGTGGTCCTGCCAGGCGTCCTGCTGGCATACGACCTGACCTGGTCCGAGCGTTCGACGTGGCGCGCGCGCGCTCCTGCCTACGGCGCGCTGGCGTTGCCGCTGGCGGCGTTTTTCTATCTACGCGGCCACCTGCACCTGCCGCTGGTCATCCCTTTCGCCGATAATCCGCTGGTGCATGCCGGCTTCTGGACAGCGCGCCTGACTGCTGTAAAGGTAATCGGCAAGTTTCTATGCCTGTTTCTCTGGCCGGCCCGCTTGTCGGCGGATTATTCCTACAATGCGGTGCCCCTTTTCGGCTGGGGGGCGAATTGGGAAGATGCCAAGGCGCTGCTCGCGCTCGTGGTTTGCCTGGGCGCCGCGGTATTGGTCGCTCTGCCGGCCGGGCGCGGGCGCCCTTCCCGGAAGCCGATCATCTTCTGCCTGGCTTTCTTCTTCCTGGCGGTATCGCCAACTTCGAATCTGTTCCTCTTCATCGGCAGCATCATGGCCGAGCGGTTTCTCTACTTGCCCTCGGTGGGTCTCGCCGGATGTGTGATCGCCGCCGTCCTTGCTCTTAGCCGGTGGAACCGGGTGCGGAGGCCGGCAACTGCGCGATTCGCCTGGGCCGCTTTGGGAGTCGTGTGCCTGGCGCTCGCCGCCCGGACTTATGCGCGCAATTCGGACTGGAAGGACGATCTCAGCCTCTGGAGCAGCGCCGTGAACGTCTGTCCCGGCAGCGCCAAGGCCCACTATAACCTGGGCAAGGTGCTGGAGACGATGCCCGGCCGAATGCCGGAGGCGGTGGCGGAGTATCGCGCGGCATTGCGCATCGATCCGGATCATGCGGATGTGCACAACAATCTCGCCAACGCGCTCCTGGCCACGCCCGGCGGCCTTGCGGAGGCGATCGCGGAATACCAGGCGGCGCTGCGCATCCAACCGGATCGCGTCGAACCGCACAACAACCTGGCAAACGCATTGGCGCGCATCCCCGGCAGGTTGCCGGAGGCTATCGCCGAGTACCAGGCGGCGCTCCGGATTCGACCGGATAGCGCGGAGGTCCACTATAATCTGGCCAACGCGTTGCTGCGAATGCCCGGCAGGCTATCGGATGCGATTACCGAATACCGGGCGGCGCTGCGGATCGACCCCGATCATGCCGATGCGCACACCAATCTCGGAAACGCACTGGCGGGCCTGCCTGGCCGCCTGTCCGAGGCGATCGCCGAGTATCGCGCCGCTCTGCGCGTTCAACCTGATTCCGTGGGCGCTCATATCAGCCTCGGGAACGCGCTGTCGGCAACCGGCGGCGGTCTCCCGGAAGCGATCGCCGAATATGAGCGGGCGCTGCGGATTCGGCCGGATGACGCGGAAGCCCACTATGACCTGGGAACCGCGCTGGCGCGGACTCCCGGCCGTTTGCCGGAGGCAATTGCCGAGTTTGAAGCGGCCCTGCGAAGCGAACCGAATCTGGTGGAAGCCCACGTCAATCTCGCCAATGCGCTGGCGCAGACTCCCGGCCGGGTGCCGGAGGCGATTGCGGAATATGAAACCGCCCTCCGCATCCGGCCCGATCCCGTGGTGCGGCAAATGGCCGATCGGCTGCGTGCCGGGAGGAGACCATGAAATCGTCTTGGCGCTATACGCTCAGCAGGATCTTGCGCACTTCGCCATCCGGATCGTCCACCATCCGGCAGTGATTGTCCCACACCATCGTCTGGCAGCGAGCGGGATCGCTCGGCGTCCACGTCAATCCAGCCTGGCTGGGATTCCCCGAGTGCGCGAAGTTCACCCAGGCCGTAGCCATCTTCTTCGACAGCGCCTGCGCCTCCGGCGTATTGCCCGTGCCTTGTTCGCAGCGCTTGGTGTTATCGAAGCAGAACGCCAGTTCGGCCGTGTGCCACGCGCCGGCATCCTCCAGCATCGGCGATTGCCACGTGAAGTAATACTGATACACCGGGGCCGCCTTCAGTTCGTACTTCATTTTCACCATGCGCTGCACGTTATTCCGCGAATTGATGCCGCCCACGCCGTAAGAGAGGGTCCGGATGCTCTTTTCCGGATGCGCCTTCTTCATCGCCGCGATGAGGGCCGTTGCCTTGTCCTCGCCCACCGTGCGAGCGAGTGTGGCGTGCCATTCCGCCTCCGTGGGACGCGAAGACATCCGGTTCCCTTCTTCGCTCACGTTGCCGATCAACATCGGAACATTCTTCGAAATCTCCGGCGCGGCCTCAAAGAATGAGCGCATGGTGATGATGCGGCCGTCGACCGTCGGTCCGAAACCGACTCGCGGCGGTCCGCCCGCCGCCGAACCGGGTCCCAACCCCGCCCGGCCCGGAGGATTGATCCTGGCCACCGCGGCATTGCCGGCCGCGTTCAACCGGGCCCACTCCATCTTCTGCAGAGAGGCGATGTCGTTGGGTTGCAGACCCAGCTCCTTCATTACCTGCCTGGCGAGCTCTCGGGACTGCTCGGCGCTGGGAGGATTCCCGCCGCCACCCGATTGCACCGACGCGCGATGGAACAGGCCCGCCGCCGAAGGCATGCCCATCAGCGTGGTGACTTTGGAACCGCCCCCGGATTGGCCGTAGATCATCACCGAATCGGGGTCGCCGCCGAAATTGGCAATGTTCTCGCGGACCCATCGGAGCGCCGCAACCAGGTCGGTCATGCTCACGTTGACGGAATCGGCATATGCCGGTCCTCCGATCTCCGAGAGATCCAAGAATCCGAGAATATTGAGGCGGTGATTGACCGTCACCGATACCGCATCGTGATGCCGCGCCAACTGTGCGCCATCCTGCGAGGACAATTCGTAGGCGGAGCCAAAGACAAAGCCGCCGCCGTGAAAATACACCAGAACCGGCCGCTTGCCGGTCAACGAGGGCGTCCAGACGTTCAGCTTGAGCATGTCTTCGCTCATGTAGCCGTCGGTCCAATCCTGCAGGAACGATTGTTCGATCGCCGTGAAGTCATGCAGGCGCTGCGGGCAATTGGCTCCATAGACGAGCGCCGGATATTCGCCGTCCCACGGCTTGGGAGGCTTGGCCGGCAGCCAGCGATTCTCCCCGGCGGTATCCTGGCCGTACGGTATTCCCTTAAATGTGAGGACGCCGCTCTCGAGGTACCCGCGCACCTTTCCATATTGCGTCTTGGCGACAGCCGAACGCGGCGTAGAGCATCCGTCCTGCACTGCAGGCTTGGTGCCCGACGCCATGGCCGGCGGAGCCAGCGCGGCTCCCAGGCCTGCCGCCGCCGGCACCAGCAGCGCCTGGCGGCGATTCCACGTTCCAGCGCTTTCGGAATTCGATTTCGACATTGCGCCTCCTTTTCAGGACACATCCTTTCCGGACAAATCCAATGCTTCGCGCGGTCGGCAGCAACGCGGTGAGGTGCATTGGCGCCGCTATTTTATCTCCGTTTCGCCGCCCGCGATACGGGATTTTGCCGCCCGATTGGTTGTGGCTGTTCCGGGAGTGGCAGGATTACCGATCGCCGGAGTTTCGTGTGTAACATCTTGCGTGCGGAAACGCTTTCATGCATAGGACTCTTCTGGCTTCCATGCCCGCGCAGCAGTAAGTGGTTTTCCCCAAGTGTATGTTGACGGCTCGATGCTGGGTACATCATGTAACCGCTTACCTCATTAGTGCCGGAGCTTTCTGAGTTAGAAGGTTGGACTTTGTCGGAGTTGTGGTTCATCCAAAAAACCTATTGCATTTGGCCCGGTTCGGCGATAGACTTGCCGCGCGTAGTCTTGCAAGCGCGTACACATCGGCTCTCTGTGGAGCGGCGCGCTTAGTTGGATGGGATGGCGGGTTGTGACTCGGGACATTTGCGGCATATCTACTAAGTGATCGGGCGGCTTGTTGAGCCGGTCGGATTGGCATCGAGAAACGGCCTCGCCGGAGGACGGGCGTTTTGACGAGTCCTCGGGATGGGTCCGCGCCGGGCGCGCGGGCTCCAGGGGATGACAGTGTACCTGAAGGAGCAGACCAAGATGAGAACCAGACAGCGGATGTTTCTCAGTTTGATCCTTTTGATGGCGGCGAGCACCATGCAGTTGCTGGCCCAAGGGGATCGAGGGGAAGTCACGGGAACCGTAACGGACGCCACCGGAGCCATCACTCCCGGGGCCAGGATCACCGCGATTCAGACAAGTACCAACGTTACATACAGAACGACCAGCAGCACAGCCGGCGATTTTACAGTAACCTCCTTGCCCGTCGGCACCTATATGTTGAGGGTCGAAAAGGACGGCTTTAAGACGCATACCACCGGAAACGTGGTGATCACTCCTGGCGGTACGGCCCGCGTGGACGTCAAACTCGAGGTGGGCACCGCGCAACAGAGCATCGAGGTGAACGCCACCGCGCAGGTGCTGCAAACCGAGAACGCCAGGGTGGCGACGGAGGTGCCCAACACGCTGGTGGACGCGCTGCCGGTGGAAGTGAACGGAAATTCGCGCAGCCCCTTCGACCTGGCCTCCACCACGGGAGAAGTGAACGGCGCCGGCACGTTCCGCATCGGCGGCGGTAATGACACCGTCGGCATCACCCTGGATGGCTCCTCGCTGGCCGGCGATAAGCTCGGCAGCGACGCCGGCAACGGCGGCGCAGCCGCGATGAACAGCCCGTCGGTGGAGGCGCTCACGGAGTTTACCGTGGAGGCCAGTGGCTTCAAAGCCGAAACCGGCAACGCCTCGGGTGGAACCCTCAGCTTCGTTTCAAAATCTGGCACCAACCAATTCCATGGCAGCGCCTTCGAGTTTCTGCGCAATCAGGACTTCGACGCCAAGGGTTTCTTCAATAGTGTGAGGCCCATTTACAAGCAAAACAACTTTGGGGTCACAGCCGGCGGGCCGGTCTATATCCCCAAACTGTACAACGGCAAGAACAAGACGTTTTTCTTTGCTTCGTACGAAGGCTTCCGGAACCGCGTGGGCGCGGGCAACGGCAGCTTCTTCAGCGTACCGCCGCCGGCGTTTTACAAAGGCGACCTGTCCCAATGGGTAAACGGAAGCGGGGTGATGTACCAGATATACGATCCGGGATCGCAAACCCAGTTGGCGAACGGCTCGTATACGCGCACCCCTTTCCCCAATAACCAGATTCCGATAACGCGCTTCGATCCGACCGTCGTGCCGATCCTGAACTATGTTTCGACAATTCTCGCGCCGAACCGCCCCGGCATCGTGCCGGGGACGTCCGGCTACGTGAATAACAACTTCTTTAACAACACCGGCACCAGCATCACTCCCAATAACCGGTGGAGCGCCAAGATCGATCAGAGCATCGGCTCGAAGCACCACATTTCGTTCTTGATGAACCGCTATCGCGACCTCTCGACCTGCGGACCCGCCGGTTGTCCGGGACTGCCGGAACCGCTGGGCACGGGTACTTTTGGCTACAACGCGACACAGGTGTATCGCGGGACTTGGGATTACACCATCACTCCGACGCTCGTGAGCCGCCTCTACGGCGGGTTCAACTGGTTCCGGGAAGATCACACCCAGGGCGAAGCGACCGAAGAAGGCTCGACCATGAGCCAGGGTCTCAGCCTGCTGGTGCCCTCGGGCACCTGGAAAGGGAAAAACATCTGCCTGCCGGGTTTTGCCCTTTGCGTGAATTTCCCGATTATGAGCACGGGCGATTTCAGCGGCTGGGGTAACAACGGCCCGAACGGCTCTGACCGCGAGGTCTTCGAGTTGCACGAAGACGTGACGAAGATCCACGGCTCGCACACCTTCAAGTTCGGCTATTTCCTGGGCAATAGCCACTACGACGGCTTCGGAATGCAGTTCGGGTCCGGCGGCGTCTCGTTCAGTTCCCACAATACGGCCAGTCTGGCCAACGGGCCGGGGCAGGCCGAGTCGGTTGCGGGCGGCAGCGGGTTTGCCTCGCTGCTTCTGGGCCAGGTCAGCGGCTTCAACATGGACACCCCGCGCTACCTTCTGGTCGTCTATAAGACCAACCAGGCGTTTGTGCAGGACGATTGGAAGGTCTCGCGCAACCTGACCGTGAATATCGGCTTCCGCTATACCATGAATGTCGCGCCGTATGCCCCTGACGGCCGGTTGAGCACTCTGAGTTACACGGCGGCGAACCCCGTGGCCGGCGGGCTTCCGGGCGCCACCCTGTTCGCCGGATCCGGCGCGGGCCGCGTGGGTAGCAACGCACTGATTTCCAACTGGTGGGGCGGTTACGGGCCGCGCCTCGGTCTCTCCTGGGCGATCAACGACAAGACCGTGATCCGCGCCGCCGCCGCTCGCACCTTCGGACCGTTGGCCGGCATCGGGCAGTCTTCGCACCAACTTGGCTTCGTCATCCGCGACACGGTCAGTGACCAGAGCGGCGGACTGAATCCTCTGTACGTGCTGTCGCAAGGCCCCGGCGTCAATCTGAATTTGCCCAACATCGACCCTGGCGTCGGCGTCGGCATGAATGCCCCGTCCTACGGGAGAAACGGCAACAATGCGGACAGATCGGACGCGGAGCTGAACTATTCGTTCAATATTCAGCGGCAGATCACCAATTCCATGGCCGTCGAGGTCGGCTACGTGGGAACCCTGGCCAGCGACATCACTTCGAACTACCTCGCGGACAACCAGGTGCCGTACACTACTCTGCCCGCCTCCCTGAGCCCGTTCACCACGGCCGGACGAACGGCGCTGAGTTCGTTGATCACCTCTTCCACCGCGATTGCCGCCGGAGCCAAATTGCCATGGACTTGCGGCGCCGGCTCCTCGAGCGAATGCGAAACCTTCACCCAGGTATGGGGCACCGGAGCGACGGTTTCGCAAGCCAACCGGCCCTATCCCCAGTATGGGACGATCGACACCGGCAACGGAGGCGGCGATCGCGTGGGCCATTCCACCTACCATGCGGCGATCGTCAAGTTCAACAAGCAGCTCGGTAATGGATTGATCGTCCAGTCCTCCTACAGTTTTTCCAAGATCCTGGACGATACCGACACCGCCTACCTTGCCACTTTCTTCTATGGCAATATGAACAACCTGAGGTTGCTCAAATCGATTGCCAGTTACGATCAGACCCACAATTTCAAGCTCTCGTGGGTATACCGGCTTCCCGTCGGGAAAGGGGAGCATTTCCTGGGGAACGGCGGCGTACTGAGCGCGATTGTTGGCGGCTGGCGTATTTCCGGCATTCAGACTTACGCCAGGGGATTGCCGATGAACATCGGAACCAATGCCGTCAGCTTCCCCATCGGCGAATTCAGCAACACGCCAACCGTTAGCACTTACAAAGGTTGGACACTGCCCTATTCCGGCAAATTCGATCCTTTCAAAGATAGTTATCTCCAACCCCAAACTTTCTTCCCGGCGCAGTCGTCAACCTCGTTCGGCAATTCCACCCGCTACAACCCGGACTTCCGCAGTTGGCCTCAGTTTAACGAGGAGGCTGGGGTATCGCGGACCTTCAGCTTTAAGGAAAAGGCGCACCTGGAGTTTCGTGCCGAGGCGTTCAACATTTTGAATCGCACCTGGTTCGGTCCCCTGGGGGGCGCAACAACCCTTGGAAACCCCAACTGGGGCAAGTGGCAGGCGCAGACCAACGCCGCCCGCCAGGTGCAGTTAGTAGCGAAAGTTACCTGGTAGTCCGTTTGTGCAAGGCTGCGCGAGCCGATCGCGCAGCCTGCTCTTCGTCGAGAAGGGCTTGCCCGAAGGCGTTGCCGCTGGGAGCCTTCGTGCCTCAGGATTTGGCGGCGGGTCCCGTAGACTCCCTGAGTATCAGTTCGGGCTCAATCATGATTTCGTTACCGGGTCTCGTCCTCTCGCTCCCGACCATTGCGCCCCAGATGTCCTTCGCAATCTGATCGCGCGGTATCCGAACCGATGTCAGAGCCGGATAGCAGAACTGCGCCAGTTCGACATCGTCAAACCCGGTCACCGAAATGTCGTCGGGGACGCGCAGACCCTGATCCCGAATTTCGCGCATGGCTCCGACCGCCATGGAGTCGTTCACGCACATCATCGCCGTCAGCCTGGGGTTTACGGCAAGCAACCGGCGCGCGGCACGGCATCCGCCCTGTAGGCTGTCCACGTCGGCCGCGGTCTCGACCACCAGGTCACCATAGCGGGCTGCGATCTCCATCGCCACTTCCAGGCGTTCATTCATCTGCGCCTGTTGGGTGTGATGTCCGACGATTCCCATCCGTCGATGTCCCAGGCTGTACAGGTAAGACGTCAGCTTTTGTATCCCGCGGCGGTAGTTCACACGGATCACGGTGATGTTGTGCCGTGGAGCGCCCACATCGTAGAACACCACCGGAATTCCGTAGCCATTCAACTCCCCGACCAGCTCCTGATCCATCTCCGATACGATCGCCGCCAGTCCGGCCACACGCCGGCCCATCATGGATCGCACGCTGGTTGCCACCTGTTCCGCCCGATAGTCGGTATTGGCCATGAAGATCTCGTACTCTTCGGCGTGGGCGGCTGTTTCAACCGCTGTGTAGATGTCCCGGAAGAAAGGATTCTCGATATTCGAAACAATCACCCCGATACTGCGGCTCCTGCCTCCAGCCAGACATCGGGCATGAAGATTTGGATGATACTTGAGTTTCTCGACTACCGACATGACCCGCACGCGCGTGGTGTCTTTCACACGCGGTGCATTATTGAGCACCCGGGAAGCTGTTGCAATCGAGACTCCCGCACGTCGTGCAACTTCCTCTAGATTCATGTCTTGTGTTTGCGTACTCCCAGGTGGTCGATTCCCATAGGCGTTCTCCCCGGAATGGAACGCACCGAAATTCGAACGCAACGAGCCTAGCATGCAAGTCTTCGACCGGCTACGTTTGGTACGGTACATAGGGAATCGGTTCAATAGAATCTTCATGTTGAGCGGATGGGAGAAGACTGCCGCCGGATCCGGTTAACCGTTAACCGGCGGTAGTTAGGACCCGCGCCCGACTGGGCGGCAGCGATCGCCCATGTGCCGCGCCCCGGCGCGTTCGAGCCGATGGCCGGCCGCGCGCCGCGTATCTCCCGCGGGCCGATGACGATGGTGACGGCCCGGAACAGAACGCCGGATGCCGGCATCCCGCGAAATCGGAGCCTTGCGAATCTGTCAGGATTTGGTTTGAATTCGCGTGCGCCGCGCGGTATAGTTCCTGCTGAAAAGTTTGGACACGTTCGCAGCCTGCATGCTTTCCGGAGCTCCGCGGCTCGCCGGGGGAAAGAGGAGACGCTGAATATTCATCACATCGGAAACCAGGAGGTGATCGCGCGGGTCAAAATCAGCGCCGCCCGGCCGCTGATCCGCGCCCTGCCCGGATCGATTCGAACCGTGCTTGCTGTGGCGACTGTTTATCGCGATCGACATCCAGCCGGCCGCTGGGTTCACCGGGACGGACGCGTTGGAATACGATACGCTGCCTGCGGGCAAATATAGTTCAGGAACCAGGGAGAAGATCATGCTTACCAGAAGACAGACTCTAGGATTACTGGCGGCCGCGCCCGGCTTGAAGATCGCGCGCGCCGACGACGCGCTCCCCATCGCGCCCGGCCCTTTTAAGGGCACGCGCGATTCGCTGAAGGCGTGGGAGGTTCCAGCCTGGTACCGCGACGCCAAGTTCGGCATGTGGGCCCATTGGGGACCGCAATCCGCCGCCGAAGCTGGCGATTGGTACGCCCGCAACATGTACATCCAGGGCCAGCGCCAGTACGACTACCACGTGAAGACTTACGGCCACCCTTCCAAGTTCGGCTTCAAAGACGTCATCGCCACCTGGAAGGCGGATAAATTCGACCCCGACCACAACATGCAGCTCTACAAGAAAGCCGGAGCGAAGTACTTTTGCAGCATGGGCGTGCATCACGACGGGTTCGACCTGTGGAAGTCCACGCACCAGCCGCGCTGGAACTCGACCGCCTCGGGACCCAAAATCGACGTCGTTGGAATGTGGAAGCAGGCCGCCTACAAGCACGGCCTGAAGTTCGCGGTAAGCGAACACCTCGCGCCGAGCTATCTATGGTTCTCCGTTTCGCACACCAGCGATAAGACCGGGCCACTGGCCGGCGTGCCATATGACGGCGTCGACCCTGCGTATTCCGACCTCTATCACGAGTACCCGGCGGACTTTAATTTCGCCAACCCGGGGAACGGCTTCGGCAACCGCGGCATTCCCGATTCGTGGAAGCTGCACTACTACAAGCGCATCAAGGACCTGGTCGATAACTATCAGCCCGATCTGCTGTACACCGATGGCGGCATCTACTACGACGAATATGGCCTGGCCGTCGTCGCCAACCACTACAACGTCAATGCCAGGCTTCACGGAGGGCGTTGCGAAGCGGTCTACACCAGCAAGACCCCCACGGATTGCGCCACCGGAACCTGCATACTCGACCTGGAACGCGGCGTGGCCAACGGCATCTCGGAAAACCACTGGCAGACCGACACCTGCATCGGCGAGTGGCATTACCGCCGGGACATCACCTACAAGTCGCCCAAGCGGGTCATCGACATGCTCGTGGACATCGTCAGCCGGAACGGCAACCTCATGCTGAATTTCCCGCTGCCCAACAACGGCCAACTGGACGACCAGGAATTGAAGATCCTCGACGAACTTGCCAGGTGGATCGCGGTCAACGGCGAGGGCATCTACGCCACGCGCCCCTGGAAGATCTTCGGCGAAGGCCCGGTGGCATCCGCGCCGGCGGCGGCGGGCGGCCGCGGCGCCGGTTTTAACGAATCGCGCCGCAAGGATCTCACGGCCGAAGAAATCCGCTTCACCACCAAAGGCAGCACGCTTTACGCCTTCGTCATGGGCTGGCCCGAGAAGCAAACTGTCGTGAAGGCGTTCTCCACCAGCAGCGCGGTCGCCGCGTTCAAAGTGCGGAATGTCGAACTCCTCGGCTTCAAAGGCAAGCTGAAATGGACCCAGGATGAAAACGGCCTCACCGTGCAACTGCCCGCGGAAAAGCCCACCGATCACGCCGTCTGCCTCAAGGTGTTTGGGGCCTGAATGGAGCAGGCCGATCGCAGACCGTGCCCGGTTCCCGTCACCACAACCGGCAATACTTCTTCGACGTCAGTACGGAACCTGCCGGCTATTTCGGCTCTTCGGCCACTTCGATGGCGTTCACACACGCCATTCCCTTGACCGGAACGAAGGTGAGCACGATCTTGCCTTGGGCGGTGGGGCGAACGCCGGAAAAGATTCGGTCCAATGGCCGGCCTTCCCCGCCCGCCTCCTTGAAAATGTCGAAATCTCTCAGCAAAGCCACGCCGTTGCAATAGACGTCGAAAACGCGGCTACCCAGCCCGCCCACGCCGGTGTTCCGCTTTCCGTAGTGGCCTTCGCAGAATTTCAACGTTACGCGATACCGGCCTTCCGCCACCGGTACGGCGTAGGAAAAATGGCCCCATCGCTCGCTCGAGTAGACGGCGATGTCGGTCGGGTTGGAATTGCTGTCTCGCGCCGGATTGGCGGTGCGCACCAGGGCATTTCCACCCATAAAATAGGAGTCCGCCTGCCACTGCTGGCCGGCCGAATCCTGCCAGGAGGCGGTCCAGCCCGCGCGAATCCGGACAGGCCTCACCTTCCCCGGACTCACCGGCAGCACCTCGATTCCGCTCACCATCGCCGTGCCGCGAACGGCGGCGAAACCCAGGTGGAGAAACCCGTCTTGGGCGGGCGAGATATCGCCGAAGACCCGCTCGTCCGAAATATTGGCCCCGGCGGCATCCGCTACCACGTCGAAATAATCGAGAATCGGATTTCCGTTGGCTGTGACGCGAAAAAGGCGCTGGCCCTCGCCGCTGGATTCCGCGCTGATGAAATCAGCCAGCCCGGTCTCGGCAAAATGAAGATGCAGTTCGTAAGAGCCCGGCTTCAACGGAATGTCGTAGTGGAACTCGCCCTGGCGAAAGCGGCGGTAGATATCCGGATCCAGTGTTCGGAGAATTCTCTGCGCCGGCCGGGCGAGTACCGAGCCGCCGGCGAAAAACTGATCCGGTCCCCAGGTCCGCCCGTCGCGATCCGTATACGGACTCGCGGCGCCCACCGCCAGCCGTAGATCGCCGCCGCCAGGCAGGCCTTTCAGAAGGGGACCGGCTGTGGCGGCCGGTTTAGCTTCCCGGGTGACCGGTTTCGACGCGGGCAAGGCCAGAAATACCACGGCAGCAACGATAAGGATCGAGATCGCAACACCGGCCCATACCGGCCGGAACCAGCGGACGCGGCCGCCAACCAATGCTTCGGGATACTCCGTTCCTACCGTCGCCGGCTCTTCCGTTACGGCTTGAGACTCCGTTTGAACCAGGTTCTCACCCGGGTTCTGCGTCTCGACCGAAGGCTGCGTTTCCGCGGCCGCCGTCTCCCATCGGAACTCGGCGCTGTAGGATCCCGGAGGCAACTCGATTCGAACATGACTGGAACCGTTTTCAGCCAGGTAGTGCTGGGCAAGTCTCTTGCGGACTTCATTGGCGGTTACGCGGACAATCGTGTGCTGCCCGGTATCGAAATCCGGCTGCAGACGGAAGAGTCCCACGCCGATCGAGCGCTCTTTCAGAGTGCCGCGCGGCCCGTTCAGGGTGTGCTCGACGATGTACTCGAGGAACTCCCTGCTCCGCTTGCTGGTGCGAAACGCCGCACTCCCAAGCACTCGATCGAGCTCCGCCCATACGGCTTGCTCCCGCAACTCCTCCAGACCCATCACTTCTTTATCGCCCATCAGCTCGCTCTGCGCGGATGATATCACAACGCTTCTTCCTTTGTCCGAAGGGGTTTATCCGATTGTTCTAACCGT